>Ga0224749_1006_pt7 | contig 32271 bp, 25 predicted proteins | sample LIM_F_Vancomycin_3_FD_182078 | JGI IMG/M metagenome (GOLD analysis project Ga0224749, IMG submission 182078) | Enriched cells from gastrointestinal tract of the lab mouse from Pacific Northwest National Laboratory (PNNL), Richland, Washington... | ecosystem: Host-associated > Mammals > Digestive... | reverse complement strand
TCAGGATTTCCTCTGTGGCGCCCACGGCATTGTTTTTGATTTTGCTGAAATCGCTTTCCGGCTGACCGATGATGGTGGCATGGGGAAGGATGTATTCATGCGTGGGCTGGGCCGGAGGGACGATATCGATGTATTTGTCGCCCAGGATGTTCTGCATGTCCACCCGGAAGACGGACCCTTGCTGGATTTTCACGTCGCTCTGAATGCTGGCTTCCAGCATGACTTCATTGCCGGAAGGAAGGAGTTCAGGGGCTTTGGTGACTTTCCCCACCGTGACGCCGCCCAGGCGGATCTGGGAATCCTTGATGAGCCCCGCCGCATCTTTGAAAATGATGTTGATGGGGTAGGTTTGCTCCTTGGATGTTTTGATGTTGCCGAATCCCCGGATGACTCCGATAATCATCAGGATCCCGGCGATCAGAAAGATGCCTACCCACGTTTCCGGTTTAAGTTTCTGTTTCATGGCTCTGTGGCAAGATGGTTATTGTTTGCGTTCCCGTTCCGCCCGTTCCAGCAGAACCCGTTGGAAGTTTTCATTTTTGCCGGACAGGGCTGCCTCAGGATTTCCTCTGTGGCGCCCACGGCATTGTTTTTGATTTTGCTGAAATCGCTTTCCGGCTGACCGATGATGGTGGCATGGGGAAGGATGTATTCATGCGTGGGCTGGGCCGGAGGGACGATATCGATGTATTTGTCGCCCAGGATGTTCTGCATGTCCACCCGGAAGACGGACCCTTGCTGGATTTTCACGTCGCTCTGAATGCTGGCTTCCAGCATGACTTCATTGCCGGAAGGAAGGAGTTCAGGGGCTTTGGTGACTTTCCCCACCGTGACGCCGCCCAGGCGGATCTGGGAATCCTTGATGAGCCCCGCCGCATCTTTGAAAATGATGTTGATGGGGTAGGTTTGCTCCTTGGATGTTTTGATGTTGCCGAATCCCCGGATGACTCCGATAATCATCAGGATCCCGGCGATCAGAAAGATGCCTACCCACGTTTCCGGTTTAAGTTTCTGTTTCATGGCTCTGTGGCAAGATGGTTATTGTTTGCGTTCCCGTTCCGCCCGTTCCAGCAGAACCCGTTGGAAGTTTTCATTTTTGCCGGACAGGGCTGCCCAGTTTTCCCCGGAGTCCCCGTACAGGAATTTTTGCAGGATTTCGTCTTTGGAGTGCAACAGTTCTTCCGGAGTTCCCGTCCAGTAAACCTCACCGTTTCTGAGATAGACGATTTTGTCCGCGATGCGGATCACGCTGGGCATGTCATGGGAGACAATGACGGTGGTGATGCCTTTGTCCTTGCAGATTTGCCGGATGAGGAAGCTGATGCTGTCCGTAACGATGGGGTCCAGGCCCGCTGTGGGTTCGTCATAGAGCAGGCATTCCGGAGTGGTAATGATTGCCCTGGCTACGGCGACGCGCTTGATCATGCCGCCGGAGAGGCTGGCCGGCATTTTTTCCTGCTGTCCCAGCAGTCCTACGGAATCCAAAGCGGCTGAGATACGGGTGTCCAGTTCGTTTTCATCCCTGATCCCCGCCTCCCGCAGGGGGAAGGCTACGTTTTCTCCCACGCTCAAGGAATCGAATAAGGCTCCCTGCTGGAACATGAATCCGATGTTGCTGCGGATTTGCTTTTTGATTTTTTCCGGCGCGCCGCTGATGCGCCTGCCGTCTATTTCCACATAGCCGTCCAAAGGGTCCATCAGGCCGTCCAGATGTTTCAGAATGACGCTTTTCCCGGCTCCGGAACCTCCTATTAAAGCCATCAGTTCTCCCTTGCCCACGTCAAAGCTTACGCCTTTCAGCACTTCCTGGGTGCCGAAGCTTTGTCTGAGCTGATGGACGCGGATGAATGGCTGCATGGCGGCGGGGAAAGGCTATCTCATGAATCCCATGGGGAAGAAAGAGTTGAGGATCATGGTCAGGATAAAGTTGGCGATGAGCAGGGCCACGGAAGCGTATACCATGGCCTGCATGGTGGATTTGCCTACGCCCACGGCGCCGTTCGTGGTGTTCAGCCCCTCCCGGCAGGAGATGGTGGAAATGATGAGGCCGAAAGCAAGAGCCTTGACCAGGGCTACGATGATGTCCCCCATAGTAACGAATTTGCTCATGAAGTGCATCCAGTAGGCCTGGTCTACGTTAAAGGCGGTGACGCTGACGATGTACGCGGAGGCGATGCCCACCAGAACGGCTTCCATCATCAGGATGGGCATGGAAATAAGCATGGCCTGTATCCGCGGCTTCACCAGGTAGTCTACCGGATCCACATTCATGGATTTAAGGGCATCCACCTGTTCCGTGACTTTCATGGTGCCGATTTCCGCGGCCATGGCGGATCCGACGCGCCCCGCAAGCATCAGCCCGGTGATGACGGGGCCCAGTTCCCGGAACATGCCCACGGCGACGACGGCCCCGCCCATGGTTTCCATTCTCACCGTTTGAAGCTGGAATAATGTCTGGGCTTCCAGCACCGCGCCGGTGAACGCGCCGGTGATGATGACCACCGGCTGGGATTGCACCCCGATTTTTGCAATTTGCTCCACAAGCACGCGCATCCGGAATTGGCCGGACCACATGCATGAAGCCACTTGATAAAGCAGCAATCCGATTGACCCCAACCGGTCAACCAGCCTTAAAGCGGCGCGGCCGATCATGGTTGCTACATGGAATTGCATGGCTTCTACTAATCACTTCTTCCACTTCAAGAGCAAGCGCAATGTATGCCACGGGAGGAAAAGGGAAGGTTCCGCGTCAGTCTGCCAGCCGATGGATATAAGGCGTTTCCTGCGTTCCGGGGATGGAGCGCAGCATGAGGCGCGGCGGCAGTTTCAGGCGTGTCCATTCGGATGCGCGGGCCTGCCGCTGCAGACGGCGGATTTCCCTTTCCGATTCCGGGAACCGATTCGCCAGCTCCGTGGCGGATTCATGTTCCCGGTGCAGGCGGATGAGAAACCCGTCGCGCCTGGCGGCCTCCGGAGCGGGAGAAATAAAACCGGGGAACAGGTTTGCCAGTTCCGTTTCGTATAAATCCCCCAGCGGCATGAAATCCGCGGCTAAAGCGGCTGGAAGGAAGCGGGGCGCCGTCATGATATCCGTTCCCGTCAGAGAAGAGAGCAGCAGGGCGCCTTCTTCTTCCGCCCATTGGCGCATGAGCCACGCGATTGCAGCTTTTTCGTCCAGCCCTCCGGCTTTGGCAGGGAAAGAAACCGTCCGTACGTCAATGCCAGCCGTGCCGGCGAAGGCTTGAACTCTTTCCCGTGTCTCTTCCGGAATGCCGGGCAGGGAGGGGAGGAACCCCGTCACTTCCAGAGAGGGGCACGTTTCCTTCAATAGTTCCGCCAACAGGAGGGATGCGGAATTTTCCAGCAAATTCAGGCAGACGGCCCCGTACCCGCTTTTCAGAATGAAATCTTCCATTCCTTTGCGGAGGGCGTGCCGGAGCTGTTGTTCCGGGGAGGGCAGGGGGAAGTCCGTTCCTGTGGGGTTTTCCGGTGAAATGACGGCGGAATCCCGTTCAAAAAGACGCAGCCGTTTGAGAAGATTTTCATTGCCGGACCATACGGAAGATGCGCCGGGCAGCAGAAACGGACCTTCTCCCCCGGCCAGGCGGACCGTGAATACGGGCAGGCCTGTTTCCCGCGCCGTCAGGCGGGCTTCTTCCTCATCCTGTTCCAGCAATCCCTCATGCCATGCATTGGCAGGCGTGCGGAACAGCAGGCATGTGACGGAAACGTGCGGCGGAGGAATTTCTCCCCACGGGGCGATGGAAAAAACTGCCTCATCCTCCGTTCTCCGGATGCCAAAGACGGGAACGCGTTCTTTTCCATGAGGGGAGGGAGGGATAACGGCCTGCCGGGGAAAGGAAAGGCCGTTCCTCAACAGGTGGAATCTTATGCCTTCCGCGTCCGTCGCTCCCAGCAGCAGGGGGACGTCCGCTATTTCCCGTGCCAGATAGGCCAGGGCCGCCCGGTGCTGGGTCCGGAAGCCGCTGCGCAGAGCCAGTTCCCCGGTATGCACGCCGCTGAGGGCCAGCGGCGGACAGAGGACGAGCTCTGCGCCTGCGTCCAGGCAGGAACGGTACAGTTCCACGATGGTTCTGAGATTTCGGGGAAAGTGGCCGGGAATGGTTTCCGGTTGGATTAATCCTGTCTTCAGCATGCGACGGAAAGGTAGACCATTACGGGGTGGCGGGCAAGCCGGGATGCCCGGAAGTCTGCCCGCCAGGCATTTACCCATGCAGTTTTTATCGCAAGGAGCTTGTCATTCACGGTCTTCATGGTATGATCCCTGCCGATTGCGCGCCGTCCGTTCCCGGGCGCGGCCATCCGGAATACTTATGAGGAAACAGTCAACAGAGGGGCAGGAATCCTCCATTCAGCGCGCCAGGGCATTGTGGCGCGAGTATCTTCTTCCTTATAAGGGTACGCTGGTGTGGGCTGTGGTCGGAGGCATTGTGGCCGCTGTTTCCAGCGGTTTCGGCATTCCGGTGATTTTACAGGAGATGTTTCCCGTGATTTTTGACGGGAAACCGCTGCCTCCGTGGGCGGAACGGGTGCTCTTGTGGTATGTGAGCCCGGAAAACCTGCCCCTGGTGACGGTGTGGGCCACGGCGGCCATGCTTCCGCTGGTGGTGGTGGTGCGCGGCCTGTCTTCTTTTGTCAATGTCTATTTGCTTTCCAAAATAGGGCTGGGAGTGCTGGAGACATTGCGGCTCAAGGTGTACAGAAAGTATCAGGATTTGTCCCTGGCTTTTCACGACCGGCAGCAGAAGGGGGACCTGCTGAGCCGCCTGATGCAGGATACCCAGTTTCTCCAGGGCGGCCTGGTACAGATTGCCAATGACCTTATTATCCAGCCCCTGACTCTTTTGGCCGCGTTAGGGTTTCTGATTTACAGGGCCTCCGTCAGCGAGCAGTTTCTTATTCTGCTGGCGAATATGCTCCTGGTAGGCGTTTGCGTGATTCCCATCCGGTACATCGGCAGGAAAATGCTTGCCCGCGCCCGGGTAGTGCAGTCCAGCCAGGGGGACCTTTCCTCCACGCTCCAGGAGAATTTTTCTTCCCAGCGGGATATCCGGGCCTTTGAACTGGAACAGCAGCAGATAAGGCTGTTCAGGGACAGGATCCGCCGTTACATCCAGGCATCCATCGGCGCGGTCAGGTGGCAGAGCCTGCTGACCCCTTTGATTGAGTTCGTCAGCGCCATAGCCATGGCCGCCACCCTGCTGGTTGGCAACATGAACGGCATGAACATGGGGGATTTTGCCGCGCTGGCTACGGCCATGTATCTTTGCTATGAGCCGGTCAAGAAGCTGGGGGCCGTCCATAACAAGGCGGAAACCCTTAATGCCGGTCTGGAACGCATCAATCACGTGCTGAATGCTCCTGATGACGTTCCCGAACCGGAAAACCCAAGGAGCCCGGCGGCATGGAAGGGGGAAGTGGAGTTCCGCAACGTTTGCTTCGGTTACCAGCAGGACTCTCCTGTCATGAGGAACATTGATCTCCGCATTCCGTCCGGGCAGGTGGTGGCCCTGGTCGGTCCCAGCGGAGCGGGGAAGACGACTTTCATTAATTTGCTGTGCCGTTTTTATGATGTCCTTTCCGGCAGCGTGAAGGTGGACGGCATCGACGTGAGGGAGATGAGTAAAAAGGAACTTCTTTCCCACATAGCGCTGGTTTCCCAGTATCCCGTTCTGTTCCGCGGCTCCGTGGCGGACAATATACGCATCGGCCGTCCGGACGCTTCCGACGCGGAGGTGGAGGAAGCCGGCCGCATGTCCGCCGTGGACAGTTTTATCAATGAGACGGGGGAAGGGTATTCCCGCATGATCGGGGAAATGGGGGAGGGCCTTTCCGGCGGCCAGCGGCAGCGCGTTTCCCTGGCGAGGGCCTTTTTGAAAAACGCTCCCATTCTGGTGCTGGATGAGGCCACGGCTTCCCTGGATATGAAGAGCGAGGAGCAGATTCAGAAGGAGATTGAGAGGCTGGCTTCCGGCCGCACGACGTTCATTATTGCCCACCGTTTCAGTACCATCCGCATGGCGGACCGCATTTTGGTGCTGGAGAAAGGCCGTGTGGTTGCGGACGGCACGCATGAGGAACTGATGGCTTCTTCTCCCCTGTACCGGGAACTTTACAATAAGCAGCAGATGGTTGCGGAGGAGGAAGGAGGCGCTCCATGTTAAGCCAGTTTTTTGAATATGTGCGGTATTTGAAGCCCGTGATGAAGCTGTTCATCGCCGCTCTGGCTGCCGGGGCTCTGGCTGCCGCCGCCAGCGGTTTCGGCTTTCCGCTGATGATTGCCAAAGTATTTCCGGTGGTGTTTGACAATACACAGATTCCACCGGAGCTTCAGGACATGATCGCCCGGCTGGTGGCCCCGGAACACATGCACTTGGCGGTGCTGCTGGCCGTATGCTCTCTGCTGCCTCTGGTCTTCGCCGTCCGTGGCATAGGCACGTTCTTCAACGTGTACTGGATCAGCATCGTCAGCATGAAAGTGCTGGAGGCGATCAGGCTGGACGCCTTTTCCAAATTGCAGACGCTGCCCCTTTCCTTCATTGACCGCCAGAAACGGGGGGACCTGATCAGCCGCCTAATTAATGACGCCGCCAACGTGCAGGGGGGGCTGGTGGTAGCGGCCAATGACATCATCAAGCAGCCCCTGACTCTGCTGACCGCCCTTGCCTTCCTGGTGTACAAGGTATTTGTTGATCCGAATACGGCAGTGGTCTTGATGAATCTGGGGCTGATTGCGCTGGCCATATGGCCCATCCGCTTTTTCGGCCGCCGCGTGATGAAGAAGTCCAAACAGGCTCAGGACGAACTGGGCAATATTACGGCCGCAGCCCAGGAAAATTTGGCCTCCCAGCGTGAAATCCGTTCCTACGGAATGCAGGAACAGCAGGTAAATCTTTTCCTGGGGCTGATTCAGCGTTTTTTCAAAATCAATCTCAGAACGGTGAAGTACAGGCACTTCCTGGTTCCCGTGCTGGAAATGGTGACGGCGCTGGGGCTGGGCGTTTTGCTGGTAAGGGGGCATGAAATGGGCATCACCAAGGCTGATTTTACTGCTTTGGCCGCCGCCCTGTTCATGTGTTACGACCCTCTCAAACGGCTGGGTGTGACGCTTACCAATTTGAAGAGCGCTTACGCTTCCCTGGAACGCATCAATTACCTCCTGAAAGAACCGGATACCATGCCGGAGGCCGCTGACCCCGTTCCTATGGGACGCGCCGCCGGTCGTCTGGACTATGACGGCGTTTCCTTCTCCTATGACGGTGCCCGCAAGGTGCTGGACGGCATAAACGTGCATATCCGCCCCGGGGAAGTAGTGGGGCTGGTAGGGCCCAGCGGAGCCGGAAAAACAACATTTGCCAGCCTTCTCCCCAGGTTTTATGACGTTAGTTCCGGAGCCCTGCGCGTGGATGGCGTGGATGTGAGGGACGCTTCCCTGCACGATGTGCGCAAAAATATCGCCTTCGTTTCCCAGCACCCCGTCCTGTTCCACGGCACCATTATGGAAAACATCCGGCTGGGACGGCAGGACGCTGCGGATGATGAGGTGGTGGCTGCGGCGCGCGCCGCAGCTGCGGACGGCTTTATCATGGGCATGCCGGACGGCTACCAGACCATGCTTGGCGACGGAGGAAGCGGACTGTCCGGAGGCCAGCGGCAGCGTATAGCGATTGCCCGCGCTTTCCTGAAGGATGCTCCCATTCTGATTCTGGATGAAGCCACCGCTTCCCTTGATGCGGAAAGCGAGGCCCTGATCCAGCAGGAACTGGACCGGCTGGTGGAGGGAAGGACGGCGCTTATTGTGGCCCACCGTTTCAGTTCCATCCGCGTGGCGACGCGCATTCTGGTGTTTGAGAGCGGGCGCATCGTCGGGGACGGTTCCCATGCAGAGCTTTATGCCTCATGCTCGTTGTACCGGGAGCTGTATGACCGCCAGTCCCTTTAAATAAAAAGGGGACGGGAAGGAAAGCGTTCCCCGCGCCCGCACCGGGATGAATATGGCGTTTTTTTCTCAGGCCATGATGGAAAGAGCTATTGTCAAACAAGGGGCATGATGTACTATTCCGCCAGCATGAATACACTGGACGAATCCCTGATGAATGCCGTTAAAGAAGGGAAGCTTTTGGAGTCTTCCCGGACCAATATCCGCCTTCTGCTGGATGGAACCAAATCCCCCATAGCACGCGAGGCCGTAGAGGAGCTGGCTTCCGCCGGGGAATGGCAGGAGTTGAACGACCGTTTTTACAAAACGCTGGCCTTCGGAACGGGGGGGCTGCGGGGACGCACCATCGGCAGCATCGTAACCCGGGCCGAGCAGGGGAACGGCGGCGTGAACGGCCGCCCGGAATATCCCTGCGTAGGAACCGCCTGCATGAACTACTTCAATGTTGGGCGGGCAATGCGGGGCCTGATTATTTATGTGAAAAAGCATGTGGAGGCTACGGACCCGGGCAGGAAGCCCCGCCTGGTCATCGGACACGACACGCGCCACTTTTCCCGTGACTTTGCCGAATTCTGCGCAAAAATCGGCACGGACCTGGGTTGTGACATTTACTTGTTCGACAGTCCTCGCGCCACTCCTGAAATCTCCTTTGCTATCCGGGAACTCCATGCGGATTCCGGCGTGGTGCTGACCGCCAGCCACAACCCCTCCCATGACAACGGTTTCAAGGCTTATTTCAATGATGGGGCCCAGCTTGTGCCTCCGCATGACAAGGCCGTGATCAAGGAGGTCAATTCCCTGACTTCCGAAGAATATGAACCGTTGCCGGAAGACCGGCGCGGAACCCTTCATGTGCTGGATTCCTCCTTTGACCGTATTTACATGGATCGCTTGAAAACCGTGCTGCTCCGTCCGGAGCTTTTCAACAGGGGAGGGGCTAAGATCGTTTATTCCAACCTCCACGGGACGGGCGGCCATATCATCGTGCCCCTGTTGAAGGAACTGGGCTGCAACGTGCAGACCGTGGCGGCGCAGGATGTGCAGGACGGCCGTTTCCCGACGGTTGCTTCCCCCAACCCGGAAAATCCGCCGGCTCTGGCCCTGGCCATTGAACAGGCGGATGCTTCTGGGGCGGATATCGTCATCGCCACGGACCCGGATGCGGACCGCATGGGGGTGGCTGTGCGCGGGGAAGACGGCAAGATGCACCTGCTGACCGGCAACCAGATCGGCTCCCTGCTGGCGTGGTACCGCTGCATGAGCATGTCCGATCTTGGCATCATCAATGACTCCAACCGTTCCCGTGCCGTGATGGTGAAAACCTTTGTGACGACGGGGCTTCAGGATGCCATCGGCCACCACTTCGGTTATGAAGTGGTCAACGTGCTCACGGGGTTCAAGTATATTGCCCAGAAACTCGGTAAATATGAACAGGCTATTCCGGCGGAAAAACGGGAAGGCTACCGCAGGATGAGCGAGGAACAAACGCGTGCCCTGCGCCTGGAATACAGCCGTTACTTTGTCTTCGGCGGGGAGGAAAGCTACGGCTACCTGGCCCAGGACTTTGTGCGGGACAAGGACGCCAACTCCGCCGCCATCATTTTTGCGGAATTGGCCGCTTATGCGGAAAGCATCGGCAAGAGCCTTCTGGAACTGCTGCATGAACTTTTTGAGCAGTTCGGTGTGTATTTGGAAATGGGCAAATCACTGGTGATGGAAGGCGCAGACGGCGCGGCCAGAATCGCCGCCCTTGCCGCCTCCTATTCCTCCAATCCTCCCACGGAAGTGGACGGCGTAGCCGTCAGCGGCATCCGGGATTTTTCCAGAGGCGACCTGGTGGACGCGGAAGGCGATCCCATTCCGGCGGAAAAAATGATTTTTGTGGATCTGGCGGACGGCCGCAGTTTTGCGGTGCGCCCCTCCGGAACGGAACCCAAGATTAAATACTACCTCTTCGGGCACGGGAAACCGGGCGCCCCTGTGAAGGAAGCATTGACGGAGGTCCAGGCCTCCCTGGATTCCCTGTGGGCGGCTGTGGAAAAGGATGCCCACAGCCGTTCCTAGGGCTAAATATTGCTGATTTCTTTCCCCCGTCTACCATGTAATGTGGACGGGGGAAATTTATTTTCTTGCCAAGGGGGCGGGAATTCCGCAGTTTATAATTCTTATGACATTTGCGGCCCACAGAACTCTCTCCGTGGCTGGTGCCCTTTTGGCCGGCCTTTTTCTCTCTTCCTGCTCATCCCAGCAACAAGTTGAAGCTCCTGCGCGTCTTCCCGCCTACCACTTTGTGCCCGGCAAGACGGCCGTGCTGCACAACGGGAAAGCCATTCCCCCCAGAAATGCCCCTTCGCAGGTCAAGCGCGCCATTGCAGCAGCCAATTCCCTGGTCAACAAGCCGTACCGGCTGGGCGGGGGGCACAGGAGGCATTATGATACTCATTATGACTGTTCCGGCAGCACTTCCTTTGTGCTGAAGGAAGCCGGTTTGCTCACGTCCACCCGCCATTCCAGGCTTTTCCTGAATTACGGGCAGAAAGGCGCCGGGGACTGGATTTCCATTTATGCCAAAAACGGACACGTCTTCATGGTCATCTGCGGCCTCCGGTTTGACACCACGGGAAGCGGGCGCCGCGGCGAAGGTCCCCGCTGGAGAGTGGACGGCCGCAATACCAGAAACTTCCTGGTGCGCCATCCTACAGGCCTTTGAACCGGGGCTGCGCGGAGGAAAACCGCGTTTTCTGCGTATGTTCGCGCAGGCTTTCTTGAATAATGGAAAGTAATGTGCTATCAGGTGTGAGGACGTTGATAGTTCCTTGATTTTCATGGCTAAGACAAAAATTCACGTAGGGCTTGAGATAGGGACAAGCAAGACTTGCATGGTCGTAGGCGAAGTGAAGCCAGATGCGACCGTGACAATCATCGGCGTGGGTGAGGTTCCTAGCGAGGGCGTGGTTCGCGGAGAGATTGAAGACACTTCCAAGGTCATCCAGTGCATTTACGATGCGTGGAACATGGCCCAGGACCATGCGGACGTGGATATCATGACCGTCTATCTGTCCGTGACGGGAGCCCATATTGTGGGGCAGAACAATCGGGGGACATTCCGTCTCCCCCCGGACGAAAGCATTATTTCCCAGGAGCATATGGACGAGGTGACGGAAATTGCCCGGGACGTCGCCCTGGGGCCGGAACAATTCGTCCTGCACCGCGTGCCCGGCCTCTTTTCCGTGGACGGGCAGGAGAACCTGACCAATCCCGCCGGATTGACCGGAAGAACCCTGGACATCGACTGCCATATCATCCACGGAATCAAATCCCGCATCACCAACTCCTTCCGTTGCGTGCGGGAAGTCCCTCTGGATATTGCGGATGTGGTTTTTGCCCCCATTGCCACGGCCCAGTTTGTGCTCAACAGGCAGGTCAAGCAGGCGGGCGCTCTGCTTATTGACATGGGAGCGGGCACGACGGACTATGTGCTTTACCTGGACGGCCAGCTTGTGGCCTCCGGATGCGTGCCGCTGGGCGGCGACCACATTTCCAATGACATCACGCTGATGACCGGCATTCCGCTGGCCCAGGCGGAGTTGCTCAAGAAAACGGAAGGGGACGCCAACAGCTTTTCCGGGAAAACCAACGAGATGGTGCGCGTGCGCGGAGAGGGGCATATGAAGGATGCCGCCATCGAACGCAACGTGCTGAATGAAATCATCCGTTCCCGTCTGTTGGAAATCTTCAATCTGGTCAAATCCTCCCTGCCCAAGGATACTTTCAAGGGCAACCGCTGCCACGGCGTGTACCTGTGCGGGGGCGCCAGCCTGATGCGCGGCGTGGGGGAACTGGCCTCCCACGTGTTCGGCGTGGCCATCAGCCGGCCTACGCTGGTCAAAAACGGAGCGCCTTCCTACCTGGACGATCCGCGCTACTGCACGGCCATAGGCCTGATACGGTATGCCCAGATTCTGGATGCCGAGCTGCCGCAACAGCGCAGCTGGCTGGGCCGGATGCTGGGTTTCTTCGGAAAGAAGAACTCCTGATCAACCTTTATCCAAATTAACAACCATGCTGGAAATTTCTCCCCAGGGGCTGTCCGGCCTGCCCGGAAAAATCTGCCTGTGCGGCATAGGGGCCGCAGGCACCAAGGTAATGGAAGAAGTGTTGTTGCTGTCCCCTCAGCCAGCTTCCGTTTGTGCCATGAATCTTGATGCCCGGCTCTTGAACGCTTCAGCCGTTCCGTGCAAGGTCCATCTGGGCGCCAGGCTTACCAGAGGGCTCGGCTCCGGCGGAGACGCCTCCGTAGGAGCCCAGGCGGCCTGTGAAAGCGAGTCTTCCATTCTCCGTGCTCTGGAAGGCAGCGCCCTGGCTGTTCTTGTCGCCGGGCTGGGCGGGGGAACAGGGTCCGGCGTGGCTCCGGAAGCGGCCCGTCTGGCCAAGGAACAGGGGGCTTATGTCGTCAGCGTTGTCATCCGTCCCTTCAGGTTTGAAGGGGAACGGCGCGCTGTCCAGGCGGATGAAGCGCTGTCCCGCCTTGCCCTGTATTCCGACATGGTGCTGCGGTTTGACAATGACGCCATGGAAGGTCTCATAGACCCCGACAGGGGAGTGCTGGAAGCCTTTTCCGTAGTTAACGCCCTTATAGCCCGTGCCGTGCTTATTGTGCCGTCTCTGTTGAATTCTTCCGGAAACCTGCTCCGGGTGGGATTGGACGACCTGCTCAGCGTAGCCGGAACGGGAAAAGGAATTTGCTCCTTTGGCGTAGGTGAAGCGTCTGCGGATGCTTCCGTGGCGGACATATTGGATCAGGTCCGGCATTCCCCTCTCTTTCTGGAAAAACGTTTGGGGGAAGTGGATGATGTCCTGGTTCTGGTGCGCGGCGGAGCTTCCCTGACACTGCAGCGCCTGGAAGCCCTGGTGGACGGGGTGGCGGAAATCCTGGGGAAGGGGGTGCGCCTTCACATCGGCGCTTCCGTGGAGCAGCAGACGGAAGACCGCCTGTCCCTGACCGTGCTGGGCGCCGTGCCTGTGGTAGAGACATCTGTTTCCCCGTCTGTTGTGCTTCAGCGGGAAGTGGCGTCGCAGACAGTGCTTGTGCCGGAGGAAAAATCTTTCCTCGGAGAGGGGAAAACCATTATTCAGCCTGCACCTCCTGCCCCGGTTGACGAACCGGAACGGCATCCGGAGCCGGATCCTTCCGCCCCTGTTCCCGTCCCCAGGAGGGATGAACGTGAATTGGAAGAGGAACTGGTGCCCGTAAGGCCCGTTCCCGGGATTCTGGATGAAGAGGAGACGCTCCGGGAGTCCGCGTCTGTTGCGCAAATTTCCGAAACGGAGGCGGAGCCGGAATTGGAGTCAGTCCCGATGCCTGACATCAAGGAGCTGGAGGAAGGCTTGCCTCCGGAGGAAGGAGAGGAAGATCGTGCGGGCCACGGCCTTTTTGCCCGTGTGCGCCCCCTTATTCTGGATGGGGAAGACCTGGATCTGCCTCCCGCACTGCGGAAAAGGAAACCGGATCCTAGCTGATGATGTCCCCCCGCACGTCCAGGGTGTGGTTTTGGGCGCTGACCGCAGCCGCCTTATTGTATACGGCGCTGCTCAGCTGGTGGAGTCCTCTCACTTCCGACACGTACCATCATGCCCTGACGGGCATGGAGCACTGCTTCTCTTTCAGCCTGGTCTGGGAGCGCTGCGTAGCCTCCTACATGACCTGGAATCCCAGAATCGGGGAATACCTGGCCTTTGCCGTAGCGACGGCGGGAAAATGGCTCTTCATGCTGCTCAACCCCTTTGTACAGGTCGGTCTTGCGCTGATGATGTTTTATCTGGCTTCCGGGCGCAGGGTGGATCCCCGTTCCTGGCCGGACGTGCGTCTGTTCGGATTGGGGCTTCTCCTGCTGTTCACGTGCACGGCCCGGCCCGGCGTCACGATTTACTGGCTCTCCGGCGCCACCAACTATTCCTGGGGCGCCTCCGTCTGGCTGGGCTTTCTGTGTCTGTACCGCGGTTTGCTGGACGACGCGGAATCCGGGAGAAAGGGAGATTCCGGAAGAAACAGTGGCTGGGGAAAGTTTGCCGCTGCGGCTGTTCTGGGATTTCCGGCAGGCATGACCAATGAAAACAATATTCCGGGAACCTGGCTTTTGCTGGGAGCCTTGTTTGTTTTTGTCCGCCTGGTGCGGAAGGAAAAACTTCCCCTGTGGTTTTATGCGGGCCTTGTGTTCCAGGTGGCAGGTTCCCTGTGCATGCTGCTTGCGCCCGGCATTTCCGCGCGGATGCATTCCGCCACTCCCGGCTGCGCGGAACCCCTTTCCGGTTTTTGGAGCAGATGGGAAGCTCTCCCTTCGCTCCTGTTCCGGATGCATGAATACCTGGCTCTTCCGGTGTTGCTGGGCGTGGCGGCTGCCTGGGTTCTCTGGAAAAGTTTTCGCAAGGACCGGAACTATTTCCGGGCATGGAAAATTTCCCTTGGAATAGCGGCGGCATATATTCTGGCGTCTTATGCCATGGCTCTTTCTTTCGCCGCCGCCGTCATTCCGGCGGACCATGCCATGTTCTCCGCCACCCTGCTGTTCGGCGTCGGCGTGCTGGTTCTTCTTCGTATGTGGTACGGCATCCCCAGTGCCATGCCCCGTCCGAAGATAACTGTGGCCGTTTTTCTGGTGTTGTCCGGAATATGCGTTTTTTCAACCCTTCATGATCATCTGCTTCTGTTCCGGCAGCATGAAAAGCGCGTCCGCCTGGTTCTGGAGCAGAAAAAGGCCGGTATTCAGGAAATCGTTGTTCCTCCCCTCTCTCCTCCCTCCCCCTGGTGTTCTTTCATTTTCTGGGTAGACCTGTCGCAAAACCCGGAAGACTACGTCAACAGAGGCGCGGCGATGTATTATGGCGTGAAGAGCATCAGAATCTTTTAGCAGGAAAAAGCTGCGGAATGTTAGAATTTTTTGCTATGGAATAATGGGAAATGGCAATAAGGTATCATCTGCGTCTGATGGCGGTTGTTGTTAAAAATATAAGAATTCTTTTAATAGGTTGCGCGGTTTCCCTGTGCGGTTTTTCCTTTGCGGACGTGGAGGAAGAGGATTCCGGCGCGTTGAGGATTGAAACGGAAACAGAGGCATATTCCGCTGATATATATTTGGGAAATACTGCTGAAGGAAAGCCTGCCCAGCTCCGGCTTCCGTTGCCCGACAGCATCTCCGCATTCAAAACGTCTCCTCAGGAAAAGAAGGAGTTTCTTTCCCTGTTGCATGAAAAAGAGCTGCCGGATTGTTACCGGGAAGCGCGGAAGAAACTTGGCGCCTTTAGTTCCAAGGGAGCTGGAGATGTGAACGCAGAAGACGTCAGGGTGTTGTCCTGGATTTTTTATGTTGTAGTTTCGGCGGATGCATTTTCATGGGATTACGATGAAAATACCCCCAAAGACGGCCTCTATGGAAACATGGATTATGAATTGAAGACCGGAGTTGTGAGGTGGATGAGCAGTTTATCCTGGGATATATCCGGAATCGTTTCCCGATGCGGCGTAAAAAGAAAGGAGCTGTGCAGAATCTGGGCAGAATATGGAGCGGCCGTATTGAAAACATTCAGGACTCAGTATGATCCGGAATTAAAGCAGAAACAGGCCAGGATGAAGGAGGAATACGATAAAATGAGTGCCGAAAGAACCTTGAGACTGGTTCAGGAACGAAAACTGAGTTTATTTCGCGGGGCTGATCCCCGATCAATTTATTACAACAATAAGCTGCTGTCTAATGAAGACGGAAATAACAATTGTAAGTATCATTTGGAAAAGAGATTGGAACCTGCGTTTGTGGAGATGCTGGTCCGTTTTTATCCGGAGCAGGCTGGTGAAGTGGTTAAGTATCTTAAGAAGGCCGGGTACGCTGACCAGGAAATCGGAGACCTGATTGACCGTACTGTAGGCCGCGATGGAAGAACGGAGTTTTTATATAAGGGCGACCGGGAGCGCCAGCACGATAGAAAGATAAAGTCCCGTGGCTCCGGGCATATGAAATAACATGGAGGATTGGGAACTTCCCGGAAATTTCATTGTTTCGCCAGGGATGTCAGGGTGCATAGCGGACGGGAGCAGGCAGATTCCGGGATGCTGCGTTATGGAAGAAACGAGGGCCGCAGTATGTTCTAATCCATCGGAATTGCGTAGGAGTTCAATTTGTTGAACTCTCCGCTTTGGGGGCCTTCGTCAGTAGTGCCGTTATTGGGGGCGGCGTAGGTATCCAGGGTCATGGAATCCGGGTAAATGGTCAGGATATAGTAGGCCGTAATGCCGGAGCGGTATTGCAGGGTTTTTACCCGGGATTTTGCAGGCAGCAGAAAAGGGATGGGAAGAACCTTGTTCCCCGCAGGGGCGCAGATCAGGGAGGTAAGGGTGTTTTGTCCGTCCGGGGAGGTAATCATATACAGGTCATGGGCGTGCAGATGTCCGGTGACGACGAAGCGCACTCCGGCATCCCGGAGGTTGCGGTAAAAGATGTTTTGCTGTTCCGCCGCGCTGTCGTTGTAACGCCCCCACAGGCATTCCCGGAATTGCATGGGCGTCTGCAGGGTGCGGTGGGTGAAGACCAGGCAGTGCCTCGGAACGGTGTTGGCCTTGCTTCTGTTGCGTTTGACCCACGCACTGAAGTCCACGAGCTGGTCAGGGGTGAGGTCAATATCCATGAAATACAGGGAAGCGTTTTTATGGCGGATTCCGTAGTTCAACTTTCTGGTAGCCAGCCCTTTGGCGCCCTGCTTCCGCGTAGGCAGGAAGAGTTCCCGGAATTGTTCCGCCCGGAAAGGAAGGGATTCGTGATTGCCGCGCACGGCATAAAAGGGGATGCCTTTTTCTCTCAGAATTTTGTTGAGTTCCTTGCGTTTGGCGAGTCCCTTGACGGGGGCGCTTCCTTCAATATCCGCCATGTCCCCTACCTGGACGACCATGTCCACGTTGTGTTTCAGGATTTCCCCATAGAGGGTTTTGATGAAGTTGACTGCTACTCCCTCGCTTCCTTCCATACGCTTGGGGGAGTCGTGCGTATCGCCGATGATCGCTATTTTCCATGGGGCTGTATCTTCCGCCAGTATCGGCTGAAGCAGGAACATGAGAAATAACGCAAGATATTTCATGGCACTGGTTTTTTACAACCTGCCTGCTCTTCCCGCCAGAAAATTATGACTGAGGCGGAAAGACGCCGTCCGGGGCTTTTTCTTTTTCCCGGAGGCAGGCGTTGACGTGCTGTCCTGGGGAATTCTGTTCCCCGCTGAAAACGGAAAAGCCGGACATTGGAAATTCAATGTCCGGCTTTGATGATGCCGACAGCGCTTGCTGAAGTTTATTGCTGGTTGACCTTCAGGGTTTTGGCTTGTTCTTCCGTGAGTTCCACGCAGTGCCAGGGTAGGCCGCGCCTGTTGAGCTCGTCCATGAAGGGATCCGGATCATTTTGTTCCATATTGAAGACTCCTGCGCCAGTCCATTTGCCCGTAAGGATCATTTCCGCGCCGATCATGGCCGGAACCCCTGTGGTATAGGAAATGGCCTGGGAACCTACTTCTTTAAAGCATTGTTCATGGTCGCAAATGTTGTAAATGTACACAGCCTTGAATTGGCCGTCCTTGATTCCGGTGATGACGTTGCCGATGCAGGTTTTTCCCCTGGTCGTCTTGCCCAGGTCCCCGGGGTCCGGCAGAACGGCCTTGAGGAATTGCAGCGGGATGATTTCAACTCCGTTGTACATGACCGGGTCAATGCGGGTCATACCCACGTTCTGAAGCACTTCCAGGTGCTTGAGGTAGTTCGGTGAGAAGGACATCCAGAATTGAGCCCGGCGGATGGTGGGGATGTGCTTGACCAGGCTTTCCATTTCTTCATGGTACATGCGGTAGATTTCATAGGTGCCCACTTCCTGCGGGCAGGTGAAACTTTGGTGCATGCTCATGGGAGCGGTTTCCCGGAAGGCTCCGTCTTCCCAGTGGCGGCAGGGCGCCGTTACTTCCCGGATGTTGATTTCCGGGTTGAAGTTGGTGGCGAAGGCCTTGCCATGATTGCCGCCATTGACGTCAATGATGTCCAGCGTATGGATTTCGTCAAAGTGATGCTTGAGAGCCCATGCCGTGAATACATTGGTGACGCCTGGGTCAAAGCCGGAACCCAGCAGGGCAAAAAGCCCGGCTTTGCGGAATTGCTCCTGGTACGCCCATTGCCAGGAGTATTCGAATTTGGCTACGTCACGGGGTTCATAGTTGGCGGTATCCAGGTAGTTGACTCCGGTTTCCAGGCAGGCTTCCATCAGGGTGAGATCCTGGTAGGGCAGGGCTACGTTGATCAGCAGCTGCGGCTTGATTTCCCGGATGAGGGCTACGGTGGCGGGCACGTCGTCCGCATCTACGGAATGGGTAGTGATGCTGACGCCCGTTCTGGAGCGTACGTCCTCCGCAACGGCATCGCATTTGCTCTTCGTGCGGGAGGCCAGATGAATGTTTTGAAAAATATCCGGCAGCTGGGCGCATTTGTTGGCTACCACATGCCCAACGCCGCCTGCTCCAATGATTAAAACCGTGTTCATGATAGGTTCTGTACATAAGTGAAAACAGGCTGAAAGGCAACTCCCGATTTGCTTCAATAATGACACCGTCTTCCTATGGGGCATCAGTTTTTCCGGCATCAGCCGTATGCGGGCTTCCCTGCGGAAGACGCACCCTTTTGGAGATTTTCTAAAAATGATTGAACAGGGGATTGACGCGGGCTGTCCGATTCTACAATATTGAATTGTAGATATGATTAAACAAATTCTGCCAATTGTTGTTGCCGCCTGCGTCGCTCCCTGCTTTGCCGCGGAAGGGTGGATTACCGATATGGATGCCGCCAAAAAACAGGCCGCCGAACAGAAAAAGGATTTAATGATTGAGTTCACCGGTTCCGACTGGTGCCCTCCTTGCATGCAGCTCCGCGCCAACGTATTCAGCAAGCCTGACTTCCAGAAGGAAGCGCAGAAAAATTTCGTGCTGGTGGAGCTGGATTATCCGCGCGGCAAGGAACAGTCCAAGGAAATGAAAGCCGCCAATGAAAAGCTTGCCCAGCAGTACGGCGTGCGGGGATTCCCGACCGTTGTGTTTGCGGACGCTTCCGGCAAGCCTTTTGGGGGATTTGTTGGAGGGCGCTCCGGGGATGATGTCATGAAAGCCATGCAGGATGCCCTGAAGAACAAGGAAGCTCTTAATGCCGCGGAAGCGAATGTTGCCAAGGCTGCTACGGATGAAGCGAAAGTTGCCGCTCTGATGGAAGTGCTCAAGCTGGCTCCTCAGGAATATGTGGACAATTTTTATGGTGACGTGAAAGCGGAAATCAAGAAGCTGGACAAGGATGACAAGTCCGGCCTGAAAGCTGCAGACGCCCTCTCCGACCAGCTTAAAAAGGAACGGAAAGATGTTCAAAATTATCTTGCCGGCAAGCTGACGGACAAGACTACGCCTGCGGAAGCCCTTCAGGTGGTTAAGGCATATCCCGACCGCGACAAGCTTCTGCCGGAAACACAGCAGGAGTTGCTGATGATGGAGTTCGGGACCTACCTGAATTCCACCGGTGACGTGGACGGCGCCGTTCTGATTCTGGATAAGGTGGCCGAGTTGAAGCCGGGAACGGAAGCCGGAATGCAGGCCCCCCGCATCAAGGCCGGCATTCTTGCCAACAAGGATAAGATCAAGGCCCAGATTGACGCTGCCAAAAAGGCGCAGGGCAAATAATTAAAGCCGCTTTTCTTTTCCCTTGCTTTGGGAAAACAGCCCCGCAACGGTTTTCTGCCGTTGCGGGGTTTTGCTTTCCCCCTGTTTCTCCGGTTACTCAAAAGGGATGATGAAAAGGAGGCACTGTGGCTTATGAGGGGCGCTGTTCTCCTGCGGCGCGTGTTTTCGGCGCTTCTGCTGCGGGAGTGGCGAAAGGCAGGATTTGATGCCGGTTCCGTCAGGCCGGGTATATGGGATAGGCAAGAGTACCGTGTGGCGGCAACACTATTCTCCGGTAATAAAAATCCGGTCTAGGAGAGAGTGCGGGAAAGGCATGCTGTTTTCTTGGAAGAGCGGGTTATTGAAGTTTGATGACGGTATCCAGCCTGTCCCAGGTGACACCCTCGGGCAAAGTGATTTTGTACTGGTCTCCTTCCTTTTCAAGCCTGACGAATTTTCCGTTTCCGGTACCGTTCACAATGAGGGTCGCTCTCGTGAATTTTTCCCCGATATCTTTGATGAACAGGGGGGTATTTCCCTTCAGCTCTTTTCCCTGTCGGGCAATCAGCGGGCTGACGTGCAGGTAAACGGTTTTTTTGCCGTTGTGATCCGCTCTGTAGCAACTGCCGCCCCATGACTGGTCCCTGTAGGGGCCTCCGCGAGTGTTGTAAATGGCCTCCTTGTAGAAAGCAATCCATTTTCCCATGGACAGAAAAGTTTCAGCCTGTTTCGGATCAAATGTTCCCAGTGGAGTGGGACCGATGTTGTAAAGCAGGTTGCCGTCCTTGACAATGTTATTGATCAGGAATCTGATGGAGGTTTCGACGGGTTTGGTTGTTGCGTTGGATGTGTAGGACCAGTTGCCCGTCCAGCGGGTGCCGGGGATATCCGCCACGGTCATGCAGCTTTCCCAAGGCGTTTGAGTGTTGAAGGGGCCTAGCTTGCATTCCGGCGTCAGGAAATCCCCTTTCAAATCATCGGGCAGCGGTTCCTTATTGCCTCCGCGGGTGCTGTTCATGCGGTTGTTGATCAGAATGTCCGGCTGGTACTGCTTGATGCGGCGTATCATGGTGCGGGGATCCCACTGGTTGAGGGAGCTATTGCCCAGGCTGTCGAACCAGAGCACATCCACCTGGCCGTAGCGGGTGAGCAGTTCGCTGACTTGGCCGAAGTAGTATTCCAGATAACGGTAGTGCTGGTCGGTCAGGTAGTAGGGGTTGTACCAGTCTCTTCCAGAATAATAAAATCCCAGTCTGAGCCCGGCCGCATGAACTGCCGCCGCGAATTGTTCCACGATGTCTTTGCCGTAGGGGGTGGCAGCAATGGTGAAGGTGTCGTAGTTGGAGGGGAAGTTAGAGAAGCCGTCGTGATGCTTGGTGGTCAGCACGGCGTATTTCATACCGCTTTTTTTGGCGACGGACATCCATTTTCTGGGGTCATATTGCTTGGGGTTGAAGCGGCGGTGGGCGGAGTCGTACTCAAAGTCTACGGTATTCTTATGACCGCTCGCGCTGTCTTTGGGACGCGCCGCATTGCGTTCCCAGCTTATTTCCCGTTCCAGCAGGGAAGAAGGGTTCCAGTGAACAAACAAGCCGAATTTGGCATCCCGAAACCATTTTAACTGTTTATTATCGGCCTTGAAATCGAAGAGCCCGTTGACGGCTTCATTAATCAGGTCACGGTCTTCTACTGGAGAGAAGATGTCTTTTTCAGGAGAGAGAATCACCAGTCCTTCCGCCATGGGTTGCATGCGAAAGTTCGGTACGGGAGATTTTTCCTTGTCTCCCTGCCAGAGGTTGAGTTGCAGAACCCTGGCCACATTGCTTATTTCATAAGCTTTCTGTCCGGCTGCTTCCTCCATGATTTCATCAGGCAGTTCCCTGTTGAAAATGGCCTGTACAAAGGGTTGGCTGATATAGATTTTTCCGTTTTCCCGGAAAGGTCTGATATCTTCGGGCAGAGGGATTCGTTTATTTCTGGCCATCGCGCAGGGTGCGCCATGCAGCTTGTCCGTATCTACGGTAAAGTACACGGCGTTTCGAAGTTTTTCAGATAGTTCCTTTTGAAGTTCGTTCACATTTTCCTGGTAGCTCCTGCCGGGATGGAAACGGTTATTGATGCTTTCCGCCTGTTTTTCCGTGATGACCGGGCCGATCCACTGGCTGGCAGCTTCGTCTTTGGTTCCGCAGCCTACAATAATCCGGAAATATTTTCCTGCATCCTTGTCCGTCAGGGTGTAGGATTCCGCATCACGGCTCTGCTGAACCACTACGGTTTTTCCGTTTCGGACATCTGCTTTTTCCCACCGGATCACAGGATTGGCGGATTCTCCGTCAGGTGTGCTGTAACGGCTTTCCAGCGTAGTTCCGACCACTTCTTCACCGTTAATATAAGGTCTGAGCCACGGGACGGTGATGGCATTCCCTACCTGAATGGAGATTATCCCCGTGAGTACGGTCAAGATACAGGATGTCCGGTGTTTGAATTTAAACATGGGAAAAATTTAGAGGAGGAATAACCGGGAGAACAGGATAAACCCCCTCCGTTTTGTAAAAGACCAGTAAGGAAGAGGGGCGTTTTTCTTTCTATGAAATTTTATATGTATCATGAGCGTACGAAGGAAAATATATTGTTAAGCCGCAGAACTGGGAGCCGGGTGGGATAAAGGTTCTGGGAGGAGCCTTCCGCTTCTGGGCGGGCGCTCAGGTCGTTGTGGTTCTGCCGCCGTATTTCTTGACGTGAAGCCTTGCGTACGGGAAGGAAACCTGACAGAATCCCGCCATGCGCCTGTTCATGATGTTCTGTGTGATGCTTTTGCTCGCCGGATGCGATACGCGTACGAGCGTGGAACGGGCGCAGGAGGCAGGGGTGCTCATCGTGGGCAATAATGCGGAGCCCCAGAGCTTTGACCCCCACATCGCCACTTCCGTTTCCGATTTCAAGATGATCAATGCCGTCATGGAGGGGCTGCTGCGCGGGGATTCCAGGGATGACGCCGTTTTTCATCCCGCTGTGGCGGAGTCGTGGACGCATAGTCCGGAGGCGGACAAGTGGCGTTTTTCCCTCCGGAAGGACGTCGTGTGGAGCGACGGCGTTCCTGTGACGGCCCATGATTTCGTGTATGCCTATCACCGCCTGCTTCATCCGGGGTTTGGAGGGAGGTACGCGGACATGCTTTATCCGCTGAAGAATGCGGAAGCCTATAACCGGAACAGGCGCAGCCTGCTGCTGTGCGGTCCCGGTTCCCGGCTGGCCGGGGAAGAGGGGCTGGAAGAGAGGGTTTTGGCCCGGGTGGATTGGGAGAGGCTGGATGGTATGGGAGCCGGTGAGCTGGAGGCTCTGCGGGATGATCCTTCCCTGATGGAGTGGCCGGACGGGATGCCGGAGGAAGGAGCGCGGAAGATTGCGGCCCGGATGTTGGAGGATGTCCGGGCCGGAAAGCCGGATTTATGGGAGGAAGCCCGCGTGGGCGTGCGCGCCGCGGATGATTATACCCTGGAGATGGAGCTGCGTTCTCCGATGCCCCAGCTTCCCCTGCTGTTGCTTCACTGCACCTGGTTTCCGGTTCCCCGCCATGCCGTGGAAGCCCACGGCGGCATGCTGGACAGGACGGGGAAATGGACGCGGCCCGGAGCGGCCGTAGGGAACGGACCTTTTCTTATGGCAGAGCACCGTTTCAATGATTATGTGGAGGTGCGCCGCAATCCCCGGTACCGGAACGCTTCCGCCGTCCGGCTGAATGGAGTCCGTTTTCTTCCCACCGTGAACGGCTTTACGGAAACCCGCATGTTTTTCAACGGCAAGCTTCATGTCACCAACAACGTGCCTCCCGAGATGACGGCTTACGCCCGGGAGCGCGGCGGCGATGATTTTTGCCAGGATGATTATTACGTGACTATTTTTTACCGTCTGAATACGTCGCGTGCGCCGCTGAATGACGCCCGGGTCAGGCGGGCCCTTTCCCTGGCGGTAGACCGGGAGGCCCTGGTGCGGGACGTGGTGTGCGGCGGCGGCCAGCCGTGCTTCGGCTTTACGCCGGACGGCGCCGGATACAAGACGCCGCATGGGGTGGAGTTCAATCCGGAGAAAGCGCGTTCCCTGCTGGCCCAGGCCGGTTTTCCCGGCGGGAAGGGTTTTCCCCGGCTGGAGCTGATGACTACATCCCGCGAAGTTCAGAAGACGATGGCGGAAGCCATCCAGGGCATGTGGAAAAAGCATCTGGGGATTCATGTGGATATCCGTTCCTGTGAGTGGACGGCCTACAAGTTCGCGCAGAATTCCATGCAGTATGATTTTAGTTCCTCCTCATGGTCCGGTGATTATCTGGACCCTTCCAGTTTTCTGGATTTGTGGGGGTCCGCCTCCGGGAACAATAATACGGGCTGGTTTCATCCGGAGTATGAACGCCTGCTGGCGGAGAGCCGCGCCACGGGAGACCAGGAGAAGCGCATGGCCCTGCTGGCCCGTGCGGAAGCGCTGATGCTTTCCGAATCCCCGGTGATTCCCCTGTATTGGGCCAAACGGTCCTATTTGAAGAGGCCGGAGGTGCGGGGATGGCACCCCCTGCTGCTGGACAACCATTTGTTTGAGGATATCAGCCTGGACGACGCCCGGGAACATGGGAAGGAGGCCGCGCCTTGAGCAGGATGATTCTGAAACGCCTGGGGCAGGGGCTTCTGGTCCTGCTGGTGCTGGAAACTGTGACGTTTTTCCTGATACGCCTGTTGCCGGGGCACCCCTTCATGGGAGAAAAGAAACTTCCGGAGCATGTCCTCCAGCAGCTCCAGGCCAGTTATGGGCTGGATCAGGCTCCCCTGGTCCAGTACGGGCGTTACTGGTGGAACATGCTGGTTCATGGCGACCTGGGGCCGTCTTTGGTGAAGGAAGGCGTCAGCGTGGCGGATATGATCGGCCAGTCATTCCCTGTTTCCCTCCAGCTTGGAGTCATAGGCATGGCTATTTCCATTCTGGCGGGGATTCCCGCCGGAATTGTGGCGGCACTGTACAAGAACCGGTGGATGGACTGGTGGGTGATGCTCGTTTCCATGGCCGGCATTTGCATTCCCGCTTTCGTCGTGGCTCCGCTGCTTGGCGTGGCGTTGGGCATGCATGTGCCCGGCTTGAGCGTGGCCGGATGGGATTCTCCCGGTTGTGTGGTGCTTCCGGCGCTGACGCTGGGGCTGGTGAATGCCGCATATCTGGCGCGCCTGACGCGCGGCGGCATGCTTGAAGTGCTGGGGCAGGATTTCATCCGGACGGCTCGAGCCAAGGGGGCGGGGCCTTTCCGTACGGTTTGGAAGCACGCTTTGCGAGGCGGCCTGATTCCGGCTCTTTCCTATCTGGGGCCAGCTTTTGCCGCCATGATTACCGGTTCTTTTGTGGTGGAGACCTGTTTCCAGGTTCCCGGCATGGGGCAGCATTTCGTGAACGCAACCACGGACCGGGATTATTTCCTCATCCAGGGGCTTGTCCTGTTTTACGGCATTCTGATCGTCGCGGCCAACCTGGGTGTGGATCTGGTGCAAATGGCCGTCAACCCGAGATTGAGAAAGGAATCATGAGAAAAAGAGGATGGAACAGGACGGAGGAACAGGGTTCCTCCCTGTGGAAGGACGCTTTTCTGCGTCTTTCCCGCAACCGGGCGGCCATGTTTTCCCTGCTGGCGCTGGCGTTGATTGCGGCGGCCTGTTTTCTGGGTCCCCTGCTGCCGTGGCTGCCTCATCCTAATGTGCAGGATTTGTCCCGGATTGCGGAAAGCCCTTCCTGGGACCATTGGTTCGGCACGGACCAGCTTGGGAGGGACCTGCTGGCGCGTGTCCTGTACGGCGGCCGCATTTCCCTGCTGGTGGGAGTGGTCGCTACGGGCGTTTCCCTGGTGATTGGCGTGGCGTACGGACTGGTTTCCGGTTATGCCGGAGGCAGGCTGGATGCCCTGATGATGCGCCTGGTGGATGTGCTTTTTGCCCTGCCGTTCATTGTGCTGGTGATTATTTTTTCCTTGTCCGTGGAGGAGCCGGCCCGGAGGTTGACGCAGTGGGTTTCCGGCATGACGGGCTGGTCTGTGGAAATGGTGAGCCCCATGACCGGGCTGATTCCCCTGTTCATCGCCATCGGCGCTTTGGGCTGGCTGACGCTGGCGCGTATTGTCCGGACGCAGACGATGGAGCTGAAAGGGCAGGAGTTTGTGGAAGCTGCCCGTTCCTTGGGCATCGGCCACATGAAGATTCTGTTCCGCCATATTGCTCCGAATTTGTTCGGGGCCGTCATCGTGTACACGACGCTGGCCGTTCCCGGCATCATGCTGCTGGAAGCCGTCCTGTCCTTTCTGGGGCTGGGCGTGAAGGCTCCCAATTCCTCATGGGGAACGCTGATCAAGGAAGGGGCGGACCGCATGGAGGTAAGTCCGGAATTGCTTTTGTTCCCGGCGCTCCTGTTTTCGGCTACCCTGCTGGCGCTGAATTTCCTGGGGGACGGCCTGCGGGACGCCCTGGATCCCAAGTCCTCCAAGGACTGATGTTTTTAAGTAAAAATCATGAAGATTGCGTTAACGATTTCCATGCTGGTGGTCTCCAACGTTTTTATGACGTGGGCGTGGTACGGCCATCTGAAGAAGGGTTCCGGGGCGGATAGCAAGCCCCTGCTGATGATTATCCTGATGAGTTGGGGATTGGCGTTTTTTGAATATTGCTTCATGATTCCCGCAAACCGCCTGGGCAGTGCGGGCGGGCTTAACGTGGCCCAGCTCAAGATTATGCAGGAGGTGATTACCCTGTGCGTGTTTATTCCTTTCGCCCTGTTCTACATCGGAGAAAAATGGAAGTGGGATTACCTGTGGGCGTTTTTATGTGTATTGGGAGCCGTTTTCTTCGTCAACAGGGAGCGTTTGTTCGGGTGACAGACTTTTTCCGTTCGCATGCCTCCCGCCGGACTGTCTTACCCTGAAGAAAGATGAAGATGAACATAATTCCTGTTTTTGCCGCAGCAGCCTCAATCGTTCTGACCGCAGGCTGCCATTATCGTCACCATGATCGTGATGATTACCGTTCCGGGCCGCCGCGCCATGATAATTATCATCATGACCGTGACGGCTGGGATCAAAGGCGGACAAAGCCGGTCCCCAAACCGCGCCCGCATTACATAACCGCCAATCATGCTTCCTATCCCCGCCTGTACCAGCTTCTGTAGATTCGCGGGGACGTTTCTCTGCATCCGGAAGGGAGCAGGGCAGGTCCGTGACATGGAACGGGAGGAAGGGTCATGCGGGGAAAATGCCAGCACCGGCGTGCCGTTTATTCCGCCTTTCGGGACGGATTCCGTGCCTGTTCCCTCACGTCGGGACCGGTGGCGGGGGACTCTTGGCTGCGTTCGATGAGCCGCGCACAGGATATAGGCTTGAAAAGGAGCGGTGCCCCCGGCACTCTATGCGCCAGATCAATGACTATAGATGAGCAATTAGACATATTGATGGGCGGTACCGCCGTCGTGATCAGCCGCGAAGAGCTGAAGGAGCGCCTCAAGCTGGGCCGCCCCCTGCGCGTGAAGCTGGGCGTGGACCCTACTGCGCCGGACATCCACCTAGGCCATACCGTGGCTATTGAGAAATTGCGCCAGTTCCAGGAACTTGGCCACCAGGCTGTTTTGCTCATCGGGGATTTCACCGCCACGATCGGCGACCCTTCCGGCCGTTCCGTGACCCGCCCCCCCCTTTCCCGTGAACAGGTGCTGGAGAATGCGGAGACATATACCAAGCAGGCGTTCAAGATTCTGGACCGTGACAAGACGGAGATCGTGTATAATGGGGACTGGTTCCGCAAGATGACGTATGAGGAGGTGCTGAAGCTTAATTCCCGCGTGACCATGCAGCAGATGCTGGCCCGGGAGGATTTCAAGGCCCGTGTGGAGGGCGGTAAGGAGGTGCGCCTGCATGAGATGCAGTATCCGATTATGCAGGGCTGGGATTCCGTGGAAATCCGTGCGGACGTGGAACTGGGCGGGACGGACCAGCTTTTCAACATCCTGGTGGGCCGCGACCTTCAGAAGGAGGAAGGCATGCTGCCGCAAATCGCCATGACGATGCCTCTTCTGGAAGGTCTGGACGGCGTGCGGAAGATGTCCAAGTCCTACGGGAATTACGTGGGCGTGGATGAGGCTCCGGAGATGATGTTCGGCAAGATGATGAGCGCCAGCGACGAACTGATGGACCGCTATTACCTGGTGCTGCTGGGTGAGAAGCGGGACATGGGATTGCATCCGATGGAAGCCAAAAAGCTCCTGGCCTGGAAAATCACGGCACGCTATCATGATTCCGCCGCTGCGGATGCCGCGCGTTCTGACTGGGAAACCCGTTTTTCCAAGAGGGATTTGGCTGCCGCGGATTTGCCGGAAGTGGAGATTGCCTCCCTGCCTGCCGACATGAATGCCCTGGCCCTGGTTTCCTTCCTGTTTGAGAATGTTTTCCAGGTGAAAAAATCCAATGGCGTTCTCCGCAAGGAGCATTTCACGCCCGGCGCTATCCAGTTGAATGATGTGAAAATGACAGACCCCTCCGCCGTTTTGGAACTGGCTCCGGGCAGCGTCCTGCGCCTGAGCAAGAAGCATGCTGTGCGTTTCAAATAGAACGCCGGAGGCGGTATTTACCTTTTTTCCTTCTCCATGCCGGGATTCCTTGCCAAATTGGATCGCTTCACCATCGGCCTCATCGTCAGTGTGGGCGCGGGAATTCTGGTTCCCTGTTCCGGAGTATGGGATACAGTGTTCAGCCGTCTGAGCGATGCAGCCATCGTTCTGCTTTTTTTTCTGTACGGGGCCAAGCTTTCCCGCCGTTCCGTATGGGAAGGGTTGATGCACTGGCGCCTTCAGGGGCTGGTGGCTGCGAGCACCTTTGTTATTTTCCCCCTGCTGGGTATGTTCAGCATGCCCTTGTGGAATAGTGTGCTGGGGCCGGATTTGTGCATGGGAATGCTGTATGTGTGCATGCTGCCTTCCACCGTGCAGTCCAGCATAGCGTTCACTTCCATGGCGGGCGGCAATGTGGCCGCGGCCATTTGCTCCGCTTCCGTTTCCAGCCTGCTGGGGGTGTTCCTCACCCCCTTGCTGGTGGGGCTGGTGTGGTCCCGCGGAGGGGAAGGGGGCGTGGATTTTTCCACTTTCCTGAACATCTGCTATATTATTCTGGTGCCTTTTGTGGCCGGCCAGTTCGCCCAGCGCTGGATTGGCAAATGGGTAGTCACGCACCGGAACCTCACTTCCTGGACAGACCACAGCACCATCTGGCTGGTTATTTACACGGCATTCAGCCATGCGATGATTAACGGCGTATGGAAAAATCTGCCCTGGCTTTCCCTGGTGGAGGTGCTGGCTTTTTGCGGCCTCCTGCTGGCCGCGGCCTTGTGGCTGACGGCTTTCCTTTCACGCAGGCTCCGTTTTTCCCGCGAGGACCGCATTGCGATTATTTTCTGCGGCTCCAAAAAGAGCCTGGCTACCGGCATTCCGATGATGAACGTGATTTTTGCCGGAGCCCCCATCGGGCTGCTGGTGATTCCCATCATGGTGTTCCACCAGATCCAGTTGATGGTTTGTTCCTTCCTGGCCCGGAAGTGGGCGAAGGACGTGGGAAAGGGAGAACAACTTTAAGATGGCCTCTGTTTGCCTGCCCTCTCAATGTCCGGTCAGGCGCAGGACTCCGTCGTATTGCATGTCCCGGCCCGGAACAATGATGTGGCTGCCGCGGGAGGGAACTTTTGCAGTAACGGGTTTGTTGCGGAACTGGGCCAAAAACCGCTGGAAGGATTCCATGTCTTCCGGAATGATTTTTACTTCCGTGTAGGCGGGGTTGGAAGGCGCATTCGTGATCTCCACCCGGAAGGAACCCGCGATATTGCCGTCCGGCGCATAGAATTCCAATGATTCTTCCGGAGGGGCGGGATGCATGAAAAACAGGAAGAACATGATGCCCAGAGCCGCCAGGGTGACGACAGTCAGCGGAATATTTTTTCTGAGGGGACTGATATGCATGCCTTCTTTTCCTTTCTTCCATAAGATTATGGGTTTTGCCGGAGCGTGTCAATCCCTCCGGGGGACAGGCGATGATGCATTCCTTTCCCATATTCTTTTCAAGGAACCTGTTCCGGAAGAACGGGAGACGGAAAAAGGGTTGCGTCCGCGGAACAATGTGGTAGCTTGTGCGGGCAAAGGGAACCCTATGACCTTACCTGTAAAGATTCTGTCCGTATTGGCAGGGCTGAGCCTGGCGGGAAGCGCCCGGGCGCGCATTTGGACGAATGACCGGGGCGCTACCGTCGTAGCCGTGCTGGTGGCCGTCCGTGATGCGGAGGTGGATTTGAAGCTTCAGGATGGTCGCGTGGTGGCTGTTCCCAAGAATATTTTTTCCGGAGCCGACCAGGAATATATTCTGGAATGGGTAAAGTCTGGCGGGACGCTCCCTGATACGGATGTGGGGGCTGAGAATCCTCCTGTGCAGGGGGATTTCGGCAGACGGTACGTTCCCCTGGAGCCGAATTGGGATGCTCCCTGGCCGGAGAGGGTGGTTGTTCCCGGTTTCCTGCTGGTGAAAACCGTGCAGGAGACGGAGGAGCTGAGTGTGTATGAAACGGATCATTTCATCATGGAGTCTCCCGGAAAGCTGCCGGAAGCGGAGCGTATGATCCTTGCCCGGCGTTTTGAAACCATTCTGTCCGCCCTGGCAGCTGTTCCGTTGAATCTGGCGGTGGCCCGCCGACCCTCCCGCAAGTATCTGGTGAGGGTATGTTTCCAGGAAGAGGATTTCAACAGGGCTCCGGGCCTGCGGAACGGGCATCTCAAGTTTTCCCCTACCAGTTTCACGGCTCTGCTGTTGCGGGATAAGAAGGGAAAGCTGCTGAAGCCGGAACTGGATCCGCGCTTTGCCGTCACGCACTGGGCGGCGCAGTCCATGGATTGGGATCACTGGCTGGTGGACGGCTTTTCCGCGTACATGGCTTTTCTTCCCATGGATAAGGAAGCGCCGGTATTCCGGAAGATTCCGGAAAGGCTGGCCGCGATGGTTCCGCGCGCCGTCCGCACGGGCAGAGAAACTCTGCCGGCCCTGGCGGACATGCTGTCCAGGGATTCAGCACATTCCGCCGCGGAGCATGGCGTTTCCTCCAGGGGAGGAACGCTTCAGTATTGGGCCGATTTGTTGTGGATGGTTTACTGGAGCCACCTGGAAGGGAGCGGAAAGGCGGAGCGCCTCAGAAGCTATTTGAGGGTTCGTGATGCGGAGGGCGGCGGGAAGGCGCGTGCTGTTTTGCTGAATGGGAAGACTCCGGAGGATGTACAGGGGGAAATGGCCGCGGCCTGGAAAAAAATGGGATTGAGGCTGAGATTTTCTCAGCCGGCTTCTGCTGCCGCGGACAGGGAGTCTGCGGGAAAATAACGGGAAGGGAGGGAAGAAAAACTCCTGCCGGGGAGGTGTGGGAAACCTGCGTCTCAAATGGTGCCGTTGAGTTTTCTTCCTATCCAGAACAGGGTAAGCAGAAGGATGAGGATGGAGAGCGTATACGGGTTGCACCAGAGCAGGATGCGCGTTTCCATGGGCGGCGGCACCGGGAGATCCCTGATTTCCTTAATGAGCCGCTGTATTTCCTCAGCTTTTACCATGCGCCCGCGTGTGATGGAGGCCATTTCCTCCATTAGCGCGGTATTGACGGGGCTGCCGATTTTTTCCAGCGTTTCACTCATGGTGATGACGGGAAGCGTAACGGATTTATCCGGTTCCGCAGAGGATGAAGCAGTGAGCTTCCAGGTGCCGGGACGGTTGATTTTGACGGAGGCGGTAAAGGAGCCCCATGTATGGTCCATAGTGTCCATTTGAACGCGGCTGGAGCTTCCTTCCGGAGTCGTAATGTCCAGAAAAACCTCTCCATTCTGGAGAGGGGCCCCCAGTTTGTCGGAGACCATGGCGGTGACGGTCAGCGTGTCTCCCGGCCGGGGCCGTTCCGGGGTGGGAATCAGACGGATTCTTTCCCCTGCGGCCATGTTGCGCTGGTAACTCATCCAGCGGGCCACCTGGCTCCAGAAACGGTAATGGTATTTGTCTTCTACTCCTCGCCTCCATCGCCAGGCGGAATCCGTTCCCATGAAGAGGACTTTTCCGTTGCCGCAGGACTGGGTGACAATAAGAGGAATGCGGCCATAGGCATTCTTATCCGCCGCATGCACAGCCAGGACAGTGCTTCCCGCTTTGGGCCGTTCCACGGGGGCGTACCAGTTGAAGCCCGGCAGATTGCGCCATACTTCTTCGTTTTCACTCTCCGTATCCGCCAGCATGGTAAGCAGGGAGCCGCGGCCTTCCGGCGTCAGGATAAGGGGGGATGGGGAAGGCTGGGTTGTCCCCTCCGGCTTGGTGTTGAGGAATGTAACGGGCATCAGGTCCCCCAGTTCCGATTTCAGGAGTTCCATTTGCCTGCCCTGGTAGCCGGGGAGGAAGACGATGCCGCTGGCCTGGTTTTTTACCATGCCTTTGAGCAGGGAGGCCTGTTCTTCCGTCAGCCCTTTGGAGCCCAGCCCCACGTCGCCGATGAAGATGACGTCATACCGGGCCAGGTCTTCCATCCTGT
>Ga0224749_1023_pt1 | contig 33599 bp, 30 predicted proteins | sample LIM_F_Vancomycin_3_FD_182078 | JGI IMG/M metagenome (GOLD analysis project Ga0224749, IMG submission 182078) | Enriched cells from gastrointestinal tract of the lab mouse from Pacific Northwest National Laboratory (PNNL), Richland, Washington... | ecosystem: Host-associated > Mammals > Digestive... | reverse complement strand
GAATGTTAAGAATAAAAATGAGGAAGAAAACAAGACCTATCCCTTGCATAACTCAGCTAAACCTATTATAATTGAGTTAAGGTCAAAGAAAGTCAAAGTCAATTAAATCCTTACGGAGGATGAATTGATGAGAAATGTATCTGAAATCATCGAACACTACTTAAAACACATATTACAGCAAAGCCCGAATGGAGCTATCGAAATTCAGCGTAATGAACTGGCAGATCAGTTTCAGTGCGTGCCTTCGCAAATCAATTATGTCATTAGTACCCGATTCACATTAGAAAAGGGATACTTAGTTGAGAGTAAACGTGGGGGCGGTGGATATGTCAGAATTCAAAAGATTGAGTTGAATTCACATGGGTCTATTTTGGATTATATTTTAACGACAATTAACCAGAGTATTGACCAGTCAACATCGGAAGGATTGATTTACCGCTTAGAGGAAGGCGAATTCTTAACCGCCCGTGAAGCAAAGCTCATTCGCGCTGCCATATCCCGGGATGTTTTGCAGTTTAAGCTGCCACTTCGGGATGAAATACGGGCTAAGATTTTAAAGGCGATGCTAATATCCTTGCTATCGAGATAAGGAGGGGTAAACCATGCAATGCCAAGATTGCGGCAAAAGACCAGCTACTTTGCATTTTACCAAAATTGTAAACGGCGAAAAAACGGAATTTCACATATGTGAATCCTGTGCCAGAGAAAAAGGGGAACTGATTCCGGGAACAGCCGGGGGTTTTTCTATTCATAATCTGCTTTCAGGCCTATTAGACTTTGACCAGACATCTAACGGCTCTGTTTCTTCCCAGTCCCCGGCATCCTTGAGATGTGAAAACTGCGGCTTAACCTACTCCCAGTTCAGCAAGTTGGGCAGGTTTGGGTGCGGACAATGCTATCACTATTTTGAAGACAAATTAGATCCGCTTTTCCGCCGTGTCCATGGAAATACCGCTCATAGCGGTAAAATTCCTAGACGGGCAGGAGGACAGCTTCAGCAGCGCCGTGAAATTGATGAGCTGAAGGCACAAATGCAAAGAAGCATTGAGCATGAAGAGTTCGAGAAGGCCGCTCAGCTAAGAGATAAAATTCGTGAACTTGAGCGCAAACTGACCAGCGGAGGATAAAATTTGTATTCGAAGGGATTTGAAGAAACAGGTTATTGGAGGTGGGGTGTCTATGAACCACGAACGCTTCGTTAAAGATGCAATCAGTGAATGGATGAACGGTGACGGCCCAGATTCTGATATTGTCATCAGCAGCCGAATACGCGTAGCCAGGAATCTTAAGGATTATCCTTATCCGATGCTCGCCACAAATCAACAGTCCAAAGAAGTGCTGGACCAGGTAGCAAATGTGCTTAACAATGAAGATTTAAAAACGATCAGCCACTTCACGCTTGTTTCGTTAGGAGATATGAGTGAACTTGAGAAAAAAGTGCTGGTTGAGAAGCATTTAATAAGTCCTGGTTTGGCTAATGAATCCCGGAACGGGGCAGTCATTATTAATGATAACGGGTCCATCAGTATCATGGTGAACGAAGAGGACCATTTACGTATACAGTGTTTATACCCGGGTTTTCAGATCAGGGAAGCCTGGGATTTGGCAGATCAGTTAGATGACATTTTTGAGACCCATTTAAATTATGGCTTTGACGAAAAAAGAGGATATTTGACCAGTTGCCCAACCAATGTGGGGACCGGTATCCGAGCTTCCGTTATGATGCATTTGCCTGCCTTGGTTTTAACCCAACAGATTAACCGAATTCTTTCGGCTGTAACTCAAATCGGGCTTACCGTAAGAGGGTTATACGGAGAAGGCAGTGAGGCGTTAGGGAACTTGTTCCAAATATCAAACCAGATTACATTAGGGCAATCCGAGACAGATATCATTGAAAATCTGTACAGTGTAGCCAGACAAATTATTGAACATGAGCGTGCCGCAAGAGCTAAATTGATGCAAGATTCCAAACTAAAAATAGCGGACCGTATCAATCGGTCTCTGGGTATATTAACGCACGCGATTATAATGGATTCTAAAGAAGCTGCCCAACGTTTATCGGATGTCCGCCTTGGAATAGATTTGGACTTAATTCAGAAGATACCTTCTAAAGTTCTTAACGAATTGCTTGTAATCACACAGCCTGGCTTTTTACAAGAGGACGCAGGCAAGCTATTGAATGCTGAAGAAAGAGATGTACGAAGAGCCAAAATTATCAGGGAACGATTCAGCAGAGCAGCACAAGTGTAATTCACTTTAATGGAATCGATGCTAACCATATTTTTTATTTGGAGGTGTAAAGAATTATGATGTTTGGAAGATTTACTGAACGAGCTCAAAAAGTATTATCCCTATCTCAGGAAGAAGCCCTGCGTCTAGGACATAACAATATTGGAACGGAGCATATCCTACTTGGGCTAATCCGTGAAGGGGAAGGCATTGCCGCAAAAGCATTGGTTGCTTTGGGATTGAGTCTGGAAAAAATTCAGGATGAAGTAGAGTCTCTTATTGGCCGCGGTCAAGAGCAGCCGACGAATCCTGCTTACACACCCAGAGCTAAAAAGGTCATTGAACTTTCGATGGACGAAGCCAGAAAACTTGGTCATACGTATGTAGGAACCGAACATATTCTACTTGGATTAATCCGTGAAGGCGAAGGTGTAGCAGCACGGGTATTAAACAATCTGGGCATCAGCTTGAACAAAGCCCGCCAGCAAGTACTTCAACTCCTCGGCAGCAGTGAGGTGACCTCCAGCAGCAGCGGAGCAGGCAATCATGCCAATACACCAACGCTGGATAGTCTGGCACGGGATTTAACCGCAATCGCCCGGGAAGGCAATTTGGACCCGGTTATCGGGCGAAGTAAAGAAATCGAAAGAGTCATTCAGGTGTTGAGTCGCCGTACAAAAAATAACCCGGTTCTGATTGGGGAACCAGGGGTCGGTAAAACAGCCATTGCGGAAGGACTCGCTCAGCGTATTATAAATAATGAGATCCCGGAAACATTAAAAAATAAACGTGTGATGACCCTGGATATGGGTTCTGTAGTTGCGGGAACAAAATACCGGGGTGAATTTGAAGACCGGCTTAAGAAAATCATGGATGAAATTCGTCAAGCCGGGAACATCGTTCTTTTTATTGACGAGCTGCACACATTGATCGGTGCAGGTGGAGCGGAAGGTGCTATCGATGCTTCCAATATTCTGAAACCTGCACTTGCCCGTGGTGAACTGCAGTGCATCGGTGCGACCACACTCGATGAGTATCGCAAATATATTGAAAAAGACGCTGCTTTGGAAAGAAGATTTCAGCCGATTACGGTTGACCAACCATCTGTAGAAGATGCTATCCAAATTCTGCACGGATTGCGTGACCGTTATGAGGCTCACCATCGTGTGAAAATTACAGATGAATCTATAGAGGAAGCTGTTAAATTGTCTGACCGCTACATTACAGACCGTTTCCTTCCCGATAAAGCGATTGACTTGATCGATGAGGCCAGTTCAAAAGTAAGGCTTCGTTCCTATACTGTACCTCCAAGCCTCAAAGAACTGGAGCATAAACTGGAAGAGATCCGCAGGGAAAAAGATTCAGCTGTACAAAGTCAGGAATTTGAAAAAGCGGCTTCTTTAAGGGATACGGAACAGAAATTAAGAGAAGAGCTGGAAAGCACAAAAAATGAATGGAAGCAAAAGCAAGGAAGCATGGATACCGAAGTAACAGCCGAGGATATTGCCGAAGTTGTAGCCAGCTGGACAGGAATACCGGTCCGTAAGCTTGCAGAAGAAGAAACGGAGCGCTTGCTCAAGATGGAAAGCATTCTTCATAGCCGGGTCATCGGTCAAGAAGAAGCTGTAAAAGTCGTCAGCAGGGCTATCCGCAGGGCCAGAGCAGGACTTAAAGATCCAAAGCGTCCGATGGGCTCCTTTATTTTCCTCGGCCCTACAGGGGTAGGTAAAACTGAGCTGGCACGGGCTCTTGCTGAGTCTTTGTTCGGTGATGAGAATGCAGTGATCCGGATTGATATGTCCGAATATATGGAGAAGCATTCCACCTCCCGTTTGGTAGGTGCTCCTCCGGGATATGTAGGTTATGAAGAAGGCGGCCAATTGACGGAAAAAGTCCGCCGCAAACCTTACTCTGTCGTCCTGCTCGATGAGATTGAGAAAGCTCATCCGGAAGTGTTCAATATCCTCCTGCAAGTACTGGAAGACGGACGTTTGACCGACTCCAAAGGCCGTACTGTCGATTTCCGCAATACGCTGATCATTATGACATCAAACGTTGGCGCAGAAACTATTAAGAAAAGCTCTACACTGGGCTTTACTGTAGTTGCAGATGCGGAAAAAGACTACAACTACATGAAAGATAAAGTTATGGATGAGCTTAAGAAAAGTTTCCGCCCGGAATTCCTGAACAGAATTGACGAAATCATCGTGTTCCACTCTTTGGATGAAAAACACATTGCGGAAATCGTCACTCTAATGGCCGAAGATTTAAGAAAACGCCTGAAAGAACAAGATGTAGACTTCGGTCTGACCGATAGAGCAGTTAAGTTCCTTGCCAAAGAAGGATTCGATCCTACTTATGGAGCCAGACCTCTTCGTCGTGCAATTCAAAAGCACATCGAGGACCGTCTGTCGGAGGAACTGCTTAAAGGTAACATTAACAAAGGCGATTCGCTTACAATTGATGAGCAGGGTGGAGAACTTGTTGTTTTGCACAATGAAAAAGAAACAGAAACTGCAAATCAATAATTAAGGAAAAAATAATAAATACCTTAAAAGCATTTTGCATGCTATCAAAATAGATGCAAAATGCTTTTTTCTTTAAGTTCAGGTCTTTTATAGCCTCTTTAAAAATGGTAAACTTTGAATGATACACATAGGTAAATAATTACCTTTGTCTGTCGAAAATAGAAGGGAAAGAATGATGGGTAAACAGAAGACTAAGTTTTATTGTCAGGATTGTGGGTACGAATCGATTAAATGGCTGGGAAAATGTCCGGGCTGCGGAGCTTGGAATACATTTGTCGAGGAAATACAAAAAATTATGAAGACACAAGGAATGGATTCATCCTTGTTTCAAACGAAAGAAAAACCACAGCCAATCATAAATATAGAAAGCAGCCCGGAGCCTAGGGTAATTACAGAGAACAGAGAACTCAACAGGGTATTGGGGGGAGGGTTCGTTCCCGGGTCCCTTATATTAGTCGGAGGGGATCCAGGAATAGGAAAGTCCACTCTTCTTCTTCAAACTTCTTATTCTTTAACAAAATCCGGCCAGAAGGTTTTATATATATCCGGAGAGGAATCGGTGAAACAGACAAGGCTGCGGGCGGACCGTTTAAATGCGATGTCACCATTGCTTTATGTCCTCTGCGAAACGAATCTGGAATCCATTGAGGAGGCAATTCGGGAAGTAGAACCTGATTTTATGGTTATCGATTCCATTCAGACGGTATACCATCCTTCTGTTACTTCTGCTCCAGGTACTGTATCCCAGGTCAGGGAATGTACAGGGTATTTCATGAGAATTGCCAAAACGAAAGGAATTGCTACTGTACTGGTAGGCCATGTCACCAAAGAAGGGGCCATTGCTGGACCAAGAATGCTGGAGCATATGGTTGATTGTGTCCTTTATTTTGAGGGAGAGCGACATCATTCTTACCGCGTTCTTCGGGCTGTCAAAAACCGTTTTGGCTCAACTAATGAAATCGGTATTTTTGAAATGCAGGAAACCGGTTTGACTGAAGTTCATAATCCTTCCGAGCTGTTTTTGTCAGAGAGGCCTTTGGGGGTTGCAGGTTCCACGGTAGTCGCCAGTATGGAGGGGACACGACCCGTATTGGTTGAGATTCAGGCGTTGGTCTCAATGACCAACTTTCCTTCTCCAAGAAGAATGGCTACAGGTATAGATTATAATCGCTTATCTTTAATCATTGCCGTTTTGGAGAAAAGAGTAGGATTATTTTTACAAAATCAGGATGCTTATTTGAATGTCGCAGGCGGAGTTAGACTCGATGAACCTGCGGTAGATCTGGCCGCGGCTATCAGTATTGCATCCAGCTTCAAAGAACAAGCTACCCAGCCTTTTGATGTTGTTTTTGGTGAGGTAGGGCTTACCGGCGAAGTAAGGGGAGTCTCCCGGGTAGAGCAGCGGGTCAACGAAGCCCAGAAGCTTGGATTTAAACGTGTCATTATGCCCGAGAAAAGTCTTAAAGGATTCACACCACCACGCGGGATTGAAGTGATAGGGGTTAACACGGTAGATGAAGCATTAGCCATTACACTAGGCTAAAACAAGAGCCATATGCCTTCAGGAGGATAAACATGACGAAAGAAGACAACAAAAAAGATATCATGAGCCAGCTCCTGCAATTGGTTGCCCCTGGCACCCCTTTCCGTGAGGGGCTGGAAAATGTGTTAAGGGCCAAAACAGGGGCTCTGATCGTAGTTGGCTATAGTCCGGAAGTGATGGAAATTGTGGACGGTGGATTCTCTATAGACTGTGAATTTTCGCCGAACTATCTATACGAGTTGGCCAAAATGGACGGGGCCATTATTTTGAGTGAAGATGGCAAACGGATCCTGTATGCCAATACTCAGCTGATTCCAGACCCGACAATCAGCTCTTCCGAAACGGGGATCCGGCACCGCACTGCCGAAAGGGTAGCACGACAAACCGGCAAACTGGTTGTATCCATTTCACAGAGACGAAATATTATCACGCTTTATCAGGGAACATTAAGATATTCACTGAAAGATATCGGTGTCATTCTAACGAAGGCCAATCAAGCGATTCAGACGATGGAACGATACCGAACGGAACTGGACCAGTCTTTAATTAACCTGGGGGCATCTGAATTCGAAGAAATGGTTACTTTGCATGATGTTACTCACGTGATTCAGCGTGTAGAAATGGTACTTCGGATTAAGACAGAAATCAACCGTTATATTAATGAGCTGGGTACGGAAGGACGCCTGATCAGTATGCAGCTGGAAGAACTGGTTGGGAATACCGAACTTGAAGTCCGGCTTTTGATTAAAGATTATATCCGTGAACCAAGTGACGAGAAAGTCAAAGATGTATTAAATGGGCTTAAACGCTTGTCTTCCGATGAACTGCTCGATCCGCATCATATTATACGGCTGCTTGGTTTTCCCCATACCAGTTCCATTTCTGAAGAACCTGTATCTCCACGAGGCTTCCGGGTATTAAATAAAATTCCGAGACTTCCGTCCATTATCATCGGAAATCTGGTAGAGCAATTTGAATGTCTTCCCCATGTTATGACGGCTACGATTGAAGAGCTGGATGAAGTGGATGGCATCGGAGGGGTGCGTGCGCGGGCTATAAAAGAGGGACTTCGCCGTATTCAAGAGCAAGTATTGATTGACAGACATATTTAAATTGCATACAATCAATAAGTAATGCATTTATAAAAATTGGGTATAGTATACCTTAGAGGTGGACTAAATATATGTTTACAAAATCTTTGCCCAGTGTATTTACAATCGGAAACTTATTTCTTGGAATCATCTCGATCATTCTGGTTTTTAATGAGATGCCGGAGTATGCAGCCATCCTGGTTATCATAGCGATGCTGCTCGACGGACTGGATGGTCGTGTAGCACGGGCGCTGAATGCGCAAAGTGAATTTGGTAAAGAACTTGACTCTTTGTCTGATGTGATATCGTTTGGTATGGCTCCGGCTTTTATTATGTATGTGACAGCTTTTACTGAATTGAATGCAGCTACGGCTTGGATTGTGACCGCTATTTTCCCTATTTGCGGAGCTATCCGTTTGGCAAGATTTAATGTAATAGCAGGGATCCCGGGCTATTTTATCGGTTTGCCTATCCCGGCTGCAGGAGGAATCCTCTGTACGCTTGCCCTGTTCAATAATGACTTACATGCGTATATCCTGGTTCTGGGTACATTACTTCTTTCATACTTGATGGTCAGCAACGTGAAATATCCTAATTTCAAAAAGGCGGGATTGCCGAAGGCAGCTATTTGGATTTCACCTATCATTATAGCTGTGGCCGTAATTATCGGAATTCAGTATCCGCAATATATCTCTAAAATGATTCTTGTGGTGCTTTTGGCTTATGCCCTGTATGGCTTAAAAAAAAACGTTGACCGGTCCATCACAAGATTAAAAAAGAAAAACCGCCGCAACAAAAAAATGGACGATAGGGCTAAATCCGAATCATCCATGTAATAGTTCAAAAGAAAAAGCATGTGTTCTCTAATGAGACATACATGCTTTTTTTTGTCTTGTCAAAAGATAATGTCAAGTTTTCCGTACACTCTAATTATCTTTCTCTAAGACATATTAAATAAACCGAGAGCAGCACATTTTTTTGATTCATTTTCCACGGTTTCTTCCAAATCTACATCAAGCAGATTGGCAAGGGCGGATAAATAAAAGAGGTGTTTACCAATTCCAGCCCCAACTACTTCCATGCAGTTTTCGCACAGTTGGCCCTCTAAATGGGTATTCAGCTGCAGCTTAGCCTGCTCCAATGTCATTTCCGGTGTATAAGTTTGCTTGCGGGCTGTTACTTCTACACAACCGCACTCGGTTATTGACTTGATGACGGACCTGTTAACAGCTGCACCGGATTGCTGCAATTTGGATAAAACATCCAGAACACTACGGTGACGCAACAATAATTCAGATACTTGATCCTGGAAATCTTTTAAAGACGGAGCACTCATCCCATGCACCTCATTTTGAAATCATTTCCACTTCATTATATAGGAACTTGGCTAATATTTCAATTTTTATGATTAGCAAGGAAACATTTGGAACATAATTGTAACATAAAGGTTCTGTATTTATTTATGGAGGTGAACTATTTTGAAGAAATGGTTCTTGTTATTGTTTACTTGCATGGGTGCTCTATTAGGATATGAAGCTGCTAATTATGTGAAGGAAATCGTAGGGGCAGAGGTACTTGCGGGGCAGCAATTCTGGGGAGCTGCACTTGGAGCGGGGATGTTTATGCTTCTATCCCTCTGGCTCACAGATACGGGTGTCTATCTCCTGAAGCAAGGGGTCTCCCTCGTCTCGGCAGTGCCGACGGCTGATTTGGCTGCCGGACTTATAGGCATGATTACAGGTCTACTCATTTCGGTGCTCATTTATCCTTCCTTGACGCAGATAAACTGGCTTAGTTCATGGTTTCCTGTTGCTATCACCGTACTGCTGGGGTTTGCGGGTTTTCAGGTAGGGTTTAGCAAAAGGGAAGATTTGCAGCAGTGGATGTCTAAACCCAAGAAACAGATCCATTATAATGATGACGGAAGTAAAACGTATGAAGAACATAAAATTCTGGATACCAGTGTGATAATTGACGGCAGAATCGCAGACATTTGCAAAACCGGTTTTATTGAGGGTACTCTGGTTATTCCGGAGTTTGTTTTGGCGGAGCTGCAGCATATAGCGGATTCCTCGGACTTATTGAAGCGGAATAGAGGCAGACGGGGACTGGATATTTTAAATAAGATCCAAAAAGAGCTCGATGTCAAAGTGCTGATCTATGAAGGGGATTTTGAAGAGAGTTCGGAAGTGGACAGCAAATTGGTACGCCTGGCAAAAGTACTTGAGGGAAAAGTCATAACGAATGATTTTAATCTTAACAAAGTTTGCGAATTGCAGGGTGTATCCGTACTTAATATCAATGATCTGGCCAATGCCGTAAAACCGGTGGTACTGCCGGGGGAAGAAATCCTCGTACAGGTCATTAAAGACGGCAAAGAACATGGACAAGGGGTAGCCTATCTTGATGACGGAACAATGATCGTAGTAGAGGGAGGACGTGATTTTATCGGTGCGATGCTGGAAGTAATGGTTACCAGCGTGCTTCAAACTTCTGCCGGGCGAATGATTTTTGCTAAACCAAAACTGTTGGAAAAAGCCCAGTAAAACCAGTATGATAGGGAGAGTACAGTTTTGGTTAGGAAAGCAGGGGGAAACACATGGAGACATTCGGTGTCATCATTGTGGCAGCCGGTAAAGGTTCTAGAATGGGGACCAAAGAAAGCAAACAATATCTGAAGCTGGGGGGGAAACCTATTCTGGTACATACACTGGAACGGTTCCAGCAGATGACGGAAACACATTCAATCGCCCTGGTAGTAGGTCCGCAGGAGGTTGAACGGTGCAAGTCTTACGTGAAAGATTACGGGCTCACCAAAGTGGTCCGTGTATTACCGGGAGGCCGGGAGAGGCAGGATTCTGTTTATGAAGGGCTAAAGGCACTGCCTGCCTCCGTTCAGATGATACTCGTTCATGATGGAGTAAGACCTTTTGTTCGGGACAAGCAAATCAGGGCCTGCTGGCAAGCTGCCGAGAAGGCAGGAGCTGCCGTATTAGCTGTTCCCGTCAAAGATACTATCAAGGTTATAGATGAATCCGGATATATCCGGTCTACACCTGACCGCAAGAGCTTGTGGGCCATTCAAACACCGCAGGCTTTTTGCCGTTCTCTGCTGGAGAAAGCTCATGACAAAGCTAAGCAGGATAATTTCACCGGGACAGACGATGCCATGCTGGTAGAACGGCTGGGAGCTCAGGTATTGGTTGTAGAAGGCGATTACAGGAATATAAAAATCACAACACCCGAGGACCTTCCTTGGGCTGAATGCATCTTACAGAACAAGGGAGAGGAATTGTAGATGATCAGAGTAGGACAAGGATTCGATGTGCACCAGCTTGTGGAGGGACGCAAATGTATCATTGGAGGAGTAGAACTTCCTTATGAAAAAGGGCTTTTGGGCCACTCCGATGCTGATGTATTGTTACATGCCATTACGGACGCCATTCTGGGAGCGCTCGGACTTGGAGATATTGGTACTCACTTTCCGGATACGGAAGAGGAATTCAAAGATGCCGACAGCCTCGTGCTGCTCAAAAGGGTATGGGGGTTGGCTAAGGAAAAAGGATACCGGCTTGGAAACGCCGATTCCACTATTATTGCGCAGCAGCCTAAAATGAATCCTCATATCCCGGCTATGGTGAAAATCATTGCTGAAGTGTTGGAAGCGGATGAGGAACAGGTGAACGTTAAGGCTACAACGACAGAAAAACTGGGCTTTACAGGACGCGGGGAAGGCATTGCGGCTCAATCCGTAGTTTGTTTGATCAGGGATTTATGATAGAATCAACTTCATAAATCTATTTCATAATTCGGGTTTTCTTCCGATAGATGAAGTAAAGAGGGGTTAACGATGAAAGAACAGATTCGAGTGCGTTATGCGCCCAGCCCAACCGGACATTTACACATTGGCGGGGCACGGACGGCCTTATTTGACTATTTACTTGCTCGCCGTTTTGGCGGGCAGTTCGTAATTCGATTTGAAGATACCGATCAGACAAGACATGTAGAGAGCGGTGTTGAAAATCAATTAAACGGGCTGAAGTGGCTCGGTTTGGACTGGGACGAAAGTGTCGATGTTGGAGGGCCTTATGGCCCTTACCGCCAAACGGAGCGTCTTCATTTGTATAAGCCTTTTGTAGAGCAGCTCCTTCGGGAAGGAAATGCTTATGAGTGTTATTGCTCAGAAACTGAACTGGAAGCCGAGCGGACAGAGATGGAAGCTCGCGGGGAAACCCCGATGTATTCCGGCAAATGCCGTCACCTTACAGCTGAACAAAAAGCTCAGTATCAGATGGAGGGACGGAAACCGTCGACACGCTTCCTTGTACCCCGGGGGCGGGTCATTGCTTTTGATGATCGTGTTCGTGGGCATGTGGAGTTTGAGTCTGACGGAATCGGTGATTTTATCATTGTCCGGCCAGACGGAATTCCCACTTATAATTTTGCTGTTATCCTTGACGATCATCTGATGAAAATCAATCTGGTGATTCGCGGAGAGGAACATTTAACCAATACCCCGCGCCAGATTATGATGTATAAAGCTCTGGGTCTGCCTGTTCCGGAGTTTGCCCATCTGTCCCTGATCTTGAACCAGGACCGTAAAAAAATGAGCAAACGGGATGAATCGATTATCCAGTTTGTAGAACAGTATAAGGAGCTTGGCTACCTGCCTGAAGCTGTAATGAACTTTATTGCACTGTTAGGCTGGTCTCCTCAGGGTGAGGAGGAGATTTTCACCAAAGAGGAACTGATCCGCCAGTTTGATCTGGACCGTGTGGCAAAGAGTCCTGCAGTTTTTGATATGGATAAGCTGAACTGGATGAACAATTATTATATCAAAAAGGCTGATCCGAAGCGGATAGCGGGGATAGCTCTACCTCATCTGCAAAAGGCGGGAAGGCTGCCTGAGAAGCTTACAGAAGAGCAGCAAAAATGGGCTGAAGACCTGATTGCGTTGTATCAGGAGCAATTAACATATGCGGCGGAAATCGTGCCTTTGACGGACGTATTTTTCCGTGAGGAATTGACCGTGGAGGACGAAGCGGCCCCGGTGCTTAAAGAGGAGCAGGTACCGGCTGTTCTTGCCAGTTTCCTGGAGAAAGTAAGGCAGGCCGATGTGTTTACGGCGGATAGCATCAAAGCAATGCTTAAGCAGGTACAGAAAGAAACGGGCTATAAAGGCAAACAGTTATTTATGCCGATTCGTGTAGCTTTGACAGGACAAATGCATGGCCGCGATCTGAATATGACCGTTCAATTATTGGGATGTGAAAAAGTTACGGCAAGATTGGAGAACTTATTGTAAACTGAAGGAAACTCCGCTATACTAGTAGCAAATTCTATTAGATTGACAGGAAAAGCAAAAAGCACTGAACAGGAAAGTATGCATAATGAGGGAATATACAGAGAGGATAACCTATATATAGGCTGAGAGTTATCTATTCCCCTTGTGAGGAAATGCACCTGGGAGCTGTTATGCCGAACTGTTTCCGCAGTAGGTGTAACCGGTACACGCCGTTATGTGTTCAAGTATGATGACCAACCGCAGAAGTGGTCTGCGGTGGCAATCAAGCAGAGTGGAACCGCGTCCTACACGCCTCTGCAGCCGTTTCGGCTGTGGGGGCTTTTTTAAAGACCAGATGCTCCGATTTCTTCCTTATGATTCCAGAAAAATAAGTAGTCATTCAGGTGATTAAAGTATTTTCTAGGATTCCACCCAAAGAAGGTGAACACGATGTGGAAAACAATCAGGTCTGATATACAGGCTGTTTTTGATAACGACCCTGCGGCACGAAGCATGTTTGAAGTTGTTTTTACCTATTCCGGGCTCCATGCGATATGGTGGCACCGGATAGCCCACTGGTTTTTTCGAAAACGTTTTTTCACGATAGCCAGGATTCTCTCCCAGATTTCACGATTTCTTACCGGGATTGAAATCCACCCTGGGGCTGTTATCGGGAAAAGGCTTTTTATTGACCATGGGATGGGTGTAGTAATCGGCGAGACTTGTGTCATCGGGGATGATGTGGTCCTTTATCAGGGAGTTACTTTAGGGGGAACTGGTAAAGAAAAAGGAAAGCGGCACCCCACAATCGGCAATAAAGTGGTCATTTCTTCCGGAGCCAAAGTGTTAGGTTCATTCAAAGTAGGCGATAATTCGAACATAGGGGCCAATGCAGTTGTACTTAGGGAAGTTCCTCCGAACAGTACTGTTGTTGGCATTCCGGGAAAAGTGGTGAAACGCGACGGCATGCGGGTGAATAAGCTGGACCATGCCAATCTGCCCGACCCTGTGATGGATGTATGTAAACATATGCAGCAGCAGATTGACGAGCTCCGGTTGGAACTGGAGAAGGAAAAAGCGAAGAATAGAAACGGAGGAGTCAAGGAACATGACACTCAGAATGTTTAATACCATGACCAGAGAAAAAGAAGAGTTTAAACCCGTAGTGCCGGGTAAAGTGAGCATGTATGTCTGCGGCCCAACGGTTTATAACTATATTCATATCGGCAATGGACGCCCTGCTATCTTTTTTGACGTAGTACGCCGTTACCTGACTTACCTCGGATATGATGTCACTTATGTTGTTAATTTTACCGACGTGGATGATAAATTGATCCGCAAAGCGAAGGAAACCGGAGAAACTGTAAAAGAGCTTGCTGACCGGTTTATTAAGGCTTACCTAGAAGATATGGAAGCGTTGGGAATTCGTAAGGCGGATATCAATCCCCGCGTCACCGAAAATATGGATGAGATTATCTCGTTTATCCGGTCGCTGGTTGACAAAGGCTATGCTTATGAGAACGGAGGAGATGTGTTCTACCGTACGCAGAAATTTGCGGATTATGGTAAGCTTTCTCATCAAAATCTGGATGAGCTGCAATATGGCATTCGGATTGAAGTGGATGAAAGGAAAGAAAATCCGCAGGATTTTGTCTTGTGGAAAGCGGCCAAACCCGGTGAAGTATACTGGTCCAGTCCTTGGGGAAATGGCCGGCCGGGCTGGCATATTGAATGCTCCGCTCTAGTGCACAAATATTTGGGTGAAACTATTGATATTCATGGTGGCGGTGTGGACCTAACCTTCCCTCATCATGAATGTGAAATTGCCCAGACCGAAGCCCTTACGTGTAAACCTATGGCAAAGTATTGGCTCCATAACGCTTTCTTAAATATTGATAATGAAAAAATGTCAAAATCACTTGGTAACGGAGTGCTGGTCCGGGAAATTTTGAAGCGGGTAAAACCCCAAGTACTGCGCCTTTTCATGATGATGGCTCATTACCGGAATCAGATTAATTTTAACTCGGACGGCTTGGAGCAGGCGGCTAACGGACTAGAAAGGATCATGAATTCCGTAACTAATTTGAAGCATCGGCTGAAAATCGCTCAGGAAGGGCCTGCTGATGAACAGGTCAAGAATCGTATTCAAGCAATCAAAGCGCAGTTTGTAGCTAAGATGAATGATGATTTTAATACGCCCGATGCCATTACAGCCGTATTTGAGCTGGTTTCCGAAGCTAACAATACACTAAAAGAAGAGCGGGTTAATGTTTCCACCCTCGAAATGCTGCTGGACCAGTTTAAATCGTTTGATACTGTGCTAGGCATTCTTGAGCCGGAGGAAACAGATCTGATGGATGAAGAAATAGAGAAGCTGATAGCGGAACGGACAGAAGCAAGACGGGCCAAAAATTGGGCAAGGGCAGATGAAATCCGGGATATCTTAACGGAAAAAGGGATTCTTCTGGAGGATACACCCCAAGGCATCAGATGGCGGCGAAAATAATGACATATAGCTCATCTAACCTGTTTTATTTCCCGCCGGCCCAGCCGGCGAATTTGTTGAACCCTCTTGTTCTGGCCTATGTGGGAGATACCCTATATGACCTTTTTGTCAGACAGTATGTAATTTCAAAAGCAAATCAGCGTCCCCATTATTTACATCAGCAGGCCACGCGCTTTGTTTCTGCCAAAGCCCAGGCAAGAGCGCTTGAAATGCTGATGCCTGAGTTGTCGGAAAAAGAGAAAGATATAGTAAAACGCGGACGAAATGCGAAGTCAGGTTCTGTGCCCAAGAATGCTGACATTTTAGACTATAGACATAGTACCGCTTTTGAATGTTTGCTGGGGTATTTATATTACACCCAGCAGTATGAACGGCTGGAAGAGATCATGAGATCCTCGATCGAAGCCGCGGAAGAGAAATAACTAGGAGGAAAGTTATCAATGGAGGAATTTATTGGCGGCAAACATTCCGTACTTGAAGCACTGCGATCCGGAAGAACTATCAACAAAATCTGGATCGCTGAAAATGCCGGCAAACAGCAGGCAGGCTCCGTTTTGTCGGAAGCCAAAAAGCATGGGATTATTGTACAGACGGTAGATAGGCGGAAGCTGGACCAAATGGCGGAAGGGATTCAGCACCAGGGGATAGTTGCCCAAGTAGCAGCTTACGAATATGCCTCTGTTGAAGATATTTTCAATAAGGCCACACAACAAGGGGAAGACCCCTTTATCCTAATTTTGGATGAAATCGAAGATCCGCATAATCTCGGTTCAATTCTTCGGACTGCTGACTGTACAGGTGTTCATGGTGTGATCATTCCAAAAAGAAGATCCGCAGGCCTTACTGCAACAGTATCGAAAACATCTGCCGGTGCTGTTGAGTATGTACCTGTAGCCCGGGTTACGAATCTGGTCCAGATTATAGAACAACTCAAGGAAAAGGGAATCTGGGTGGCCGGTACCGATGTTAACCAAGCGGAGGACGTCTATCGTTCCAATTTCAGAATGCCCATTGCCCTAGTGATTGGCAACGAAAATAAAGGTGTGGGCAGATTGGTGAAAGAAAAATGTGATTTTCTCGTCAAATTGCCTATGCACGGACAAATTAATTCACTGAACGCTTCCGTGGCTGCCGGGGTACTTATGTATGAGGTTGCCAGACAAAGAAGCTCAAGTTAAAGAGTCGGTTCCACATGGAAGAGGTATTAATTGTCGATGGATATAATATAATAGGGGCATGGCCGGATCTCCAAAAATGGATGGATTCCGGGATGGAAGAGGCAAGGGACCGGCTAATCCATATGCTTGCAGAGTACCAATCATATTCCGGAATAAAAGTATACCTGGTTTTTGACGCCTATAAAATTCCGGGCCTCGGAAAAAAGTACAATCAACACCGTTTGACTATCTTGTTCACTAAAGAAAAAGAAACGGCAGATGAACTCATTGAGCGGTTGGTTACAGAACACGTCTCCCGGCGCAAAAGAATCTATGTGGCTACCTCTGATATGACCGAACAGCATGTGATTTTCGGCAAAGGTGCCCTGCGCCTTCCTGCCGGGGAACTTCTGGTGAAAATCCGGCAAAACCAGAAGGAGATCGGGCGCAGTCTGAAAGAAGACTTTGTTCCTGGGCGCAATACGTTTGACCGTAGCCTCAGTGATGAACAAAGGCTCCTTCTTGAACAATGGAGGAGAGGAAGCGACTAGGAAACGTACGGAAATCTATCAACAATTTAGCAGAAAACTTCCAGTTTCCCGTTGACGTTGATAGATTACATAATGTATACTTATCCTATCCTTAGAGTGCAAATCAATCGCGTTTTGCAAGCCGGAGGGATGGATTGTTAGTGAGTGTTGACCTCAAAGAACTAAGAATGTCCACCTTTGATCTTATGACTGACGAAGATATCGTGGAAGAATACCGTGCGGGGAACAGCGAAGCTCTCGAGTATTTGATTAACAAATACAAGAATTTCGTTCGGGCCAAAGCCCGTTCTTATTTTTTGATAGGAGCGGATCGTGAAGATATCGTACAAGAAGGCATGGTAGGATTGTATAAATCCATTCGTGACTTCCGTGGAGATAAACTGGCCTCCTTTAAGGCATTTGCCGAATTATGCATCACCCGGCAGATTATCACCGCGATCAAGACGGCAACACGGCAAAAGCACATTCCTCTCAATTCGTACGTGTCATTAGACAAGCCTATTTACGATGAAGATTCCGACCGCACCCTATTGGATGTAATTTGTGGATCACGGGTGACGGATCCTGAAGAACTGATTATTAATCAGGAGGAATTCAGCGGGCTTGAGGATAAAATGGGCGAAATCCTAAGTGATTTGGAACGAAGAGTTCTGATGCTCTACCTCGATGGACGTTCCTACCAGGAAATTGCGGTAGATCTGGACCGTCATGTCAAGTCGATTGATAATGCCTTACAAAGAGTCAAACGAAAGCTCGAACGCTATTTGGAAATAAGAGACATTTAGAATGGCGCCCTTATCTTGTAAGCAAGTAGGGGTGTTTTTTATTCTAAATAAGAAAGATGAATGATGGTTAGGTTAAGGGGGCTTAGGTTTAATCTGCAGGGCCCCCGTGAATAATGGAATACTATTAAGAATGCAGGGAGCAGCCTTTTACCAGGTATCTTTTCCTTGACACTACATGCGCATTGTGATAAATTATTGCAGGTAGCCTGAAATCTCGCTTATTTTAGTATGGGCAATTTTAGGACTGAATACGGAGCTTGTCTCGGGAGGTGTACATCATGCGGGTTATCATTACATTGGCATGCACGAATTGTAAGCAGAGAAACTATACAACCGATAAAAATAAGCGCAACCATCCAGACCGTATGGAGTTAAAGAAATTCTGCAAATATTGCAATGAACATACCGCTCATCGTGAAACCAGGTAGTCTGTGGAGGTGTAGTTAATGGCTTTTCTGGCTAAAGTAAAACGTGGCTTTGGGTCAACTTTCTCTTACTTTGGTGAGAGCTGGGCTGAACTCAAAAAAGTGAAGTGGCCAAGCCGTAAAGAGTTGACTAGCTATACCATTGTCGTTCTGGCAACGGTAGCCTTCGTGACGATCTACTTTTTCCTATTAGACCTGGGCATTTCTGAGTTGCTGCGACTTGTGTTCAAATAAATCAGGAATATTAGGTGGAAGATATGGAAAAAAGATGGTATGTCGTCCATACCTATTCGGGGTATGAAAACAAAGTTAAAGCCAATTTAGAGAAGCGCGTAGAATCCATGGACATGACGGACAAAATATTCCGTGTGCTTGTACCGATGGAGGAAGAGCTGGTAAACAAGGACGGCAAGAAAAAAACCGTCATGCGTAAAGTTTACCCCGGCTACGTGTTGGTTGAAATGATTCAAACCGATGATTCGTGGTATGTTGTCCGCAACACTCCTGGGGTTACCGGCTTTGTAGGTTCTACCGGCTCCGGCTCTAAACCAACTCCTTTGCTTCCTGAAGAAGTAGATCAGATCTTGAAGCATATGGGTATTGAAGAACCTAAACCGAAGATTGATTTCAATCTGAAGGAAACTGTTCGGGTGAAAGTAGGGCCATTCGCCAACTTTGTCGGAACAGTAGAGGAAATTATACCCGAGAAGAACAAGTTGAAAGTTCATGTCAATATGTTTGGCAGAGAAACTCCGTTAGAACTTGATTTTGATCAGGTGGAGAAGCTTTAGGAGATTGATTCTCCGGTTTTTTTGCATTCTCAGAACAGGCCGTTTATGGCTTGCTTCTGATAATGGATATATAGTTTCCCTGGGTCTATTCAACTAATGTGTAGGGTAGGCCTTTGTCAAAAGGTAGGAAGTATGAGAAATCTCTTATAACATCTTATCTTTTCATCCAAAACGGCATCATCCTGTTATGGGATGACCGAATTCGTTTGCTTGGTGGGAGGGTTATATACCCGCCTGTACCATATTACGCGCGAGGAGGTGTCTCACATGGCAAAAAAGGTAATCAAAATTGTTAAACTGCAAGTGCCAGCAGGGAAAGCGAATCCTGCTCCGCCAATTGGTCCGGCACTGGGTCAAGCAGGTGTTAACATCATGGCTTTCTGTAAGGAATTTAATGCAAAAACTGCCGATCAAGCCGGCCTGATTATTCCGGTTGAAATCACAGTATTTGAAGACCGTTCCTTCACGTTCATCACCAAAACTCCGCCGGCTCCGGTTCTTCTTAGAATCGCTGCAGGTATTGAAAAAGGTTCCGGTGAGCCGAACAAGAAGAAAGTCGCAACTGTTAAGCGTGACAAAGTCCGTGAAATTGCCGAGCAAAAAATGCCCGACCTGAACGCTGCATCTGTTGAAGCTGCTATGCGTATGGTTGAAGGTACTGCCCGCAGCATGGGTATCAGTATTGAAGACTAATTCCATTTATAAGCCGGCCTAGTGCCGTGCACATAGTGGGAGGATTATCCGTTAATACCACAAAGGAGGACAAGAACGTGCCTAAACACGGTAAGAAATATAATGAAGTGGCTAAGCTCATTAATGCAGATGCTGCTTATGAACCGGCTGAAGCGATCGAACTTGTTAAAAAGGCTGCTCCGGCTAAATTCGACGAGACTGTCGATGTAGCGGTTCGTCTTGGTGTAGATCCAAGAAAACAAGATCAGGCTGTTCGTGGCGTTGTTGTATTGCCGCACGGAACTGGTAAAACCAAACGCGTCCTTGTATTTGCGAAGGGCGAAAAAGCGAAAGAAGCGGAAGCAGCTGGTGCGGATTTTGTAGGTGATCAAGATATGATCAACAAAATTCAGCAAGGCTGGTTTGATTTCGATGTCTGCGTAGCGACTCCAGACATGATGAGCGAAGTTGGTAAGCTCGGACGTCTGCTGGGTGGTAAAGGTTTGATGCCTAACCCTAAAGCGGGTACCGTTACTTTCGACGTAGCGAAAGCTGTTCAAGAGATCAAGGCGGGTAAAATTGAATACCGCCTGGATAAAGCAGGACAAATCCATGCTCCACTGGGCAAAGTGTCTTTTGACGCTGAGAAGCTGAACGAAAACTTCAAGGTGCTGATTGATGCTTTGTTAAGAGCGAAACCGGCCGCTGCAAAAGGTATATACCTGAAAAGCGTTGCTATTTCCTCTACAATGGGACCTAGTGTGCGTGTGAACCTACAATCTTTCAGATAGGAAATAATTGCCATTTGACATCATTGGTCAAAATGTGCTAATCTAGTTAAGATTGTTATGAAATTGAATATGAAAACCGTAGACAGCAGGTGCCGAAAGGCTTAATATCCCGCCGAGGTGTTATGATATATGATTCGATCTTCTCGATTGAATGCCGTCATGCCTTCGTGTCGTCTACGAAGGCATTTCTTAATTTACTTTAGCCATTGTCAAGGCCCTCAAGAGGTGTTGCCAATGGCGGTTTAAGAAATGCTTGGATATAGAATCTGTATAAGCAGATCAAGATGCTGAAGAAGTGAGGTGTAAACTATGGCAAATGCAAAAGTTCTTGCGATGAAAGAACAACAAGTGTCCGAAGTGGCTTCGAAATTTCAAGAATCTTCCTGCGCGATCGTAACCGATTATCGCGGTTTGAATGTGTCTGAAGTGACTGAGCTTCGTAAAGCTCTTCGTGAAGCAGGCGTTGAATTTCAAGTTTTGAAGAACACTACTCTGCGTCGTGCAACTGCAAATGTGGACCTGAGTGATCTGAACAGCCACTTTGTAGGCCCAACAGCTGTTGCATTCAGTAAAGAAGACGTAGTGGCTCCTGCTAAAATTCTGAGTGACTTTGCGAAAAAACATGAGAACTTGGAAATTAAAGCTGGCGTAGTTGAAGGTAAGGTTGTAGATGTTTCCCAAATTAAAGCGCTGGCAGAACTGCCTTCCAGAGAGGGTCTTTTGTCCATGCTGCTTAGCGTTCTTCAAGCCCCTATGCGCAACTTTGCTCTTGCAGTTAAAGCTGTTGCAGAGAAGCAAGAAGGCGGAGTCGAAGCTGAAGCTTAATTTTCACCCAAAACTATTTAATCATTTAAGATAATGGAGGTTTAACCATGAGCAAAGAGCAAATCCTTGAAGCCATTAAAGGCATGACTGTACTTGAACTGAACGATCTTGTAAAAGCAATCGAAGAAGAATTCGGCGTAACTGCTGCTGCCCCTGTAGCTGTTATGGGTGGAGCTGCTGGTGGTGCTGATGCTGCTGCTGAGCAATCCGAATTTGATGTAGTCCTGACTAACCCAGGCGCATCCAAAATCAATGTTATTAAAGTAGTTCGCGAGATCACTGGTCTTGGTCTGAAAGAAGCTAAAGAATTGGTTGATAACGCACCTAAAGCCATCAAAGAAAAAGTTAGCAAAGAAGAAGCCGAAGCTATCCAAGCTAAACTTTCCGATGCTGGTGCAAACGTAGAACTGAAATAGTTGGTCTTGAACGAAGACGAACCTCTTGAAGCTTGGCTTCAGGAGGTTCGTTCATATATCAGCAGGTTGACCGTATAGATGGATACGGTTTTTCGCTTAATATCCATTGTCTTGGGAAAACGCCACCGTTCTATGCACGGTTCAAGCCTCTTCCCCTTGAAAGCTAAGAAAGGTACAAAGTTTTTTTATACTGGTTTTATCTTTCACTGTGGGAAGGAGCACCGTCCCCGATTGGGACGACCAAGTCGTTTCCGCTTGTATTGGAGGAAATCTGTATGACAGAACACTATTATTCCAAAAAGCCGACCGTCAACAGTCAAATACAGACGATTCATGCCTCACTCCGGGGAATTGCTTTTACTTTTCAATCGGACGCTGGAGTGTTTTCTAAAAAAGAAGTCGATTTTGGCAGTCGCGTTTTGATATCGGCAATGGAATTGCCCAAAGATGCTCGAATTCTGGATGTAGGGTGCGGTTATGGTCCTATAGGGTTAACTGCTGCGAAACTTTGCCCGGCCGGCCATGTTACCTTGATCGACATCAATGAGCGAGCAGTGGAACTGGCTAAGCTGAATGCCAGGAATAATCACATTTCCAATGTAACGATCCTGCAAAGCAACTTGTTTGAGCATGTTCGGGATCAGAAGTTTGATGTAATTTTGACGAATCCTCCCATTCGTGCAGGAAAACAGGTTGTCCACCAAATTTTCTCCGATTCTTTTGATTGCCTTAAGCCAGGCGGCTCTTTGTGGGTTGTCATTCAAAAAAAGCAAGGGGCACCATCCGCTTATGCCAAACTAGAACAGTTATTCGGACAGGTTCATGAAGTGACCAAAGAGAAGGGTTATCGTATTTTTCAGGCTATCAAGCAGTAATCCTTCTTTAAAGAAAAATATTTGACTTGACATTTTCATTGTGGTATCATTAAAAAATGTCAGTATTAAGATGGGCATGATCTCTTTAGCTGACAAAAATGTCAAGTTTTTTCTTTAGAGGATGCATAAAATTTAAGCGTTTGACGTATAATGTTTGAATTTTGGGCAACTCTAACAAGATAAAAGAAATATATGGAAGAGCTTAACTGAATCAACAAGAAAAACCTCCACTCACTGTACGGGCGCTTTTACAGAACAGGTAATGAGCTATTTGTGAAATTTCCTGAACGAAAGAGCGCGCTTATTGTTTTTCTTGTGCGTCAGCATGCGGATAATTGGAAGTTCGCTAAAAGTTGGGGCCGGGGAGATGATAGGAGTTTTGGACAAATACAGAGCTTGAGTGTGATCAATCCGTTTTTTTTCTTAATGTCCTTTTCTTGTCTCAGGTATGAGATAGGGGGGATTAAGGGAGAACGAAGCTTTGCCTCATACGGGCCAGAGCTTTCGATTGAAGTTTTTCTTATTTATTTTTATAGACTTGAGGGGTGAATGAAGTTGGCGGGACATCTTGTTCAATATGGTCGACGTAAACGCAGGACTTATGCACGAATTAATGAGGTGCTTGAGATCCCTAACCTGATTGAAATCCAACAAAAATCATACCAGTGGTTTTTGGATGAGGGTCTGCGTGAGATGTTTCAGGATATCTCACCGATTCAGGATTTTACGGGGAATCTGGTGCTGGAGTTCATTGATTATAGCTTAGGTGAACCTAAGTACACCGTCGATGATTCCAAAGAGCGTGATGTCACTTATGCTGCTCCGCTCAGAGTTAAGGTTCGACTCATCAACAAGGAAACAGGAGAAGTCAAAGAGCAGGAAGTCTTTATGGGAGATTTCCCAATCATGACGGAAACAGGAACCTTCATTATTAACGGTGCAGAACGGGTTATTGTCTCACAGCTGGTTCGTTCTCCCAGTGTCTATTATAACACGAAAGTGGATAAAAACGGTAAAAAGGCGTTTACCGCTACTGTGATTCCGAACCGCGGAGCATGGCTTGAACTGGAAACTGACGCCAAAGATATCATTTATGTCCGTATCGACCGTACACGTAAAATCCCGGTAACTGTTCTTCTCAGAGCACTCGGGTTTGGTACGGATGCGGAGATTCTTGATCTTCTTGGCGATGATGAATATATTCGCAATACCCTTGATAAAGACAATACGGACTCGACAGACAAGGCTCTGATTGAGATTTATGAACGTTTGCGTCCAGGCGAGCCGCCTACTTTGGATAACGCTCGAAGCTTGCTGTACGCCCGTTTCTTTGATCCAAAACGCTATGATTTGGCAAATGTGGGCCGTTACAAAATCAACAAAAAGCTGCACATTAAAAACCGTTTGTTTAACCAGCGCTTGGCGGAAACGCTTGTCCATCCGGAAACGGGTGAGATTATTGCAGAAGCCGGGCAGCTTGTTGACCGCCGCCTTCTGGATGAGATTCTTCCCTGCCTGGAAGAGGGAGTCGGTTTTAAGGAATACAGCGTTCCTAACGGTGTGTTGGAATCAGATCATATTCCAATGCAAACCATTGACGTATTTTCGCCAATTGAGGACGGCAAAGTAGTGAAGGTAATTTCCAATGGTGTAATTGATAAAAATGTAAAGAATATTACCCCTGCGGATATTATTTCCTCGATTAATTATTTTATAAATTTACTTCATGGTATTGGAAATACAGATGATATTGACCATCTGGGGAACCGCCGTCTCCGCTCTGTAGGTGAATTGCTGCAGAACCAGTTCCGTATCGGTCTTTCCAGAATGGAACGTGTGGTTCGTGAGAGAATGTCCATTCAGGATGCGAATGTAATTACGCCGCAAGCTCTGATTAATATCCGTCCGGTCATTGCTTCGATAAAAGAGTTCTTCGGCAGCTCCCAGCTCTCCCAGTTTATGGATCAAACCAATCCGCTCGCCGAATTGACACACAAACGGCGTCTTTCTGCTCTGGGACCGGGTGGTTTGACTCGTGAACGGGCAGGTTTTGAAGTTCGTGACGTTCACCACTCTCACTATGGCCGTATGTGTCCGATTGAAACTCCTGAAGGACCAAATATCGGGTTGATTAACTCCTTGTCCACATTTGCACGGATTAACGAATACGGATTTATTGAGGCCCCATACCGTCGCGTGGACCCTAAGACAGGAGTGGTTACCGATGAGATTGTCTATATGACGGCAGACGAAGAAGATAATTATGTCGTAGCCCAGGCAAACGCTGAATTGAATGAGGATGGGACTTTTGCGGCTGATAATGTGTATGTCCGTTACAAAGATGAAATTCTCACATTGCCTAAAGAACGTGTTGACTATATGGACGTATCCCCTAAACAGGTTGTGTCCGTCGCGACGGCCCTGATTCCGTTCCTTGAAAATGACGACTCCAACCGTGCGCTGATGGGATCCAACATGCAGCGCCAGGCCGTTCCGCTTCTGATGCCTAAAGCTCCTCTTGTAGGAACAGGCATGGAATATAAATCGGCAAAAGACTCTGGTGTATGTGTCGTTGCAAAGCATGACGGGATTATAGAGAAGGTTTCCGGAAATGAGATTTGGCTTCGTCGCCAGGAAGAGGTCGACGGCAGATTAGTTTCCGGTAATATTACGAAATTCAAGCTTCATAAATTTATGCGTTCCAACCAGGGAACATGCATTAACCAGCGTCCGCTTGTACTTGAAGGACAGCGTGTCAAAGCAGGGGATATTCTCGCAGACGGACCATCGACGGAACAGGGTGAACTGGCACTGGGAAGAAACGTGGTGGTAGCTTTCATGACCTGGGAAGGTTATAACTACGAGGACGCGATTCTGCTGAGCGAGAAACTTGTGAAAGAGGATGTTTACACTTCCATTCACATTGAAGAATATGAGTCTGAAGCCCGGGATACCAAACTTGGTCCTGAAGAAATAACGCGAGACATTCCTAACGTTGGGGAGGACGCTCTGAAGAATCTGGATGAGCGTGGAATTATCCGCGTAGGAGCTGAGATTGGCGCAGGAGACATTCTTGTAGGCAAGGTTACACCAAAAGGAGTAACGGAACTGACTGCAGAAGAACGCTTGCTGCATGCTATCTTCGGTGAAAAGGCCCGTGAAGTCCGTGACACTTCCCTCCGTGTTCCTCATGGAACAGACGGAATTGTGGTTGATGTCAAAGTGTTTACGCGTGAAAACGGCGATGAGCTGCCACCAGGTGTGAATCAACTGGTTCGTGTTTATATCGCCCAGAAACGTAAGATTTCCCAAGGGGATAAAATGGCAGGACGCCACGGTAACAAAGGGGTTATCGCAAGAATCCTGCCTGAAGAAGATATGCCGTTCCTTCCAGACGGGACTCCGGTTGAGGTCGTACTAAACCCGCTGGGCGTACCATCCCGGATGAATATTGGTCAGGTGCTTGAAGTCCATTTAGGTATGGCTGCCAAACAACTAGGGATTCATGTGGCAACGCCGGTATTTGACGGTGCACATGAATACGATGTGTTCGATACGATGGAAGAAGCAGGTATGCAACGAAACGGTAAAACGAAGTTGTACGACGGCCGGACCGGTGAAGAATTCGAACGTGAAGTAACCGTCGGGGTTATGTACATGATCAAATTGGCACACATGGTCGACGATAAAATCCATGCCCGTTCCACTGGCCCTTACTCGCTTGTTACCCAGCAGCCGCTTGGTGGTAAGGCGCAGTTTGGTGGTCAGCGATTCGGTGAGATGGAGGTTTGGGCTTTAGAAGCCTATGGTGCGGCGTATACGCTACAGGAGATTCTGACAGTCAAATCCGATGACGTGGTCGGTCGTGTGAAGACTTACGAATCCATTGTCAAAGGCGAAAACGTCCCAGAACCAGGTGTTCCAGAATCTTTCAAAGTTTTGATAAAAGAACTTCAAAGTCTTGGTATGGATGTGAAGATTCTTTCCGGTGATGAAGAAGAGATCGAAATGAAAGAATTGGACGATGAAGATGATGCCGGCAGTGATAAGCTCAATCTGAACCTGGAAGGTGCAGAAATGGGAGCAGAGTAATTCTCTGTTGAATGCACAAGATCAATCAGCCAATAAGCAGGGCCTCCGGGCCCTTGCTATGATTCAATACAGTTTACACATTCTAAAAGGAGGGTTGCTCCTTGATGGACGTTAACAACTTCGAGTTTATGAAAATCGGCTTGGCTTCACCGGATAAGATCCGTTCTTGGTCCCGCGGGGAAGTGAAAAAGCCTGAAACCATCAACTACAGGACGCTAAAACCGGAAAAAGAGGGTCTTTTCTGTGAAAAGATCTTCGGACCAACAAAAGACTGGGAGTGCCATTGCGGTAAATACAAGCGTGTCCGTTATAAAGGCGTTGTTTGTGACCGTTGTGGCGTGGAAGTAACTAGACAAAAAGTGCGCCGTGAGCGTATGGGTCATATTGAATTGGCGGCTCCTGTTTCGCATATTTGGTATTTCAAAGGTATTCCTAGCCGCATGGGGCTAGCTCTCGATATGTCTCCCCGTTCCCTGGAAGAGATTATCTACTTCGCATCTTATGTGGTTACGGACCCGGGAGATACTCCGCTTGAGAAAAAGCAGTTGCTTTCCGAAAAAGAGTACCGCAGCTACCGTGAGAAGTACGGTTATGCATTCCAGGCGGGAATGGGTGCGGAAGCCGTGAAAAAGCTTCTGCAAGATATTGATATTGATAAAGAAGTGGATGTGCTGAAAGAAGAGCTGAGAACTGCTCAAGGCCAGCGCCGGAATCGGGCGATAAAACGTCTGGAAGTCATGGAAGCATTCCGTAACTCCAAAAACAAACCGGATTGGATGATCCTGGACGTTCTTCCTGTAATCCCTCCGGAACTTCGTCCGATGGTACAACTTGATGGCGGCCGTTTTGCCACTTCCGACCTGAATGACTTGTACCGTCGTGTTATCAACCGGAACAACCGTCTGAAAAGACTGTTGGATCTTGGTGCTCCGGATATCATCGTACAAAATGAAAAACGGATGCTGCAGGAAGCTGTCGATGCGTTAATCGATAATGGCCGGCGCGGCAGACCGGTAACTGGTCCGGGCAACCGTCCGCTAAAATCCCTTAGCCATATGCTGAAAGGGAAGCAAGGACGTTTCCGTCAAAACCTTCTGGGTAAACGGGTAGACTATTCCGGACGTTCCGTTATCGTTGTAGGACCTAGCCTTAAAATGTATCAGTGCGGCCTGCCTAAAGAAATGGCACTCGAATTGTTTAAGCCTTTCGTTATGAAAGAGCTGGTAAACAAGCAGTTGGCCCATAACATCAAAAGTGCAAAGCGAAAAGTAGAACGCGTAAGTCCGGAAGTTTGGGATGTGCTTGAAGAAGTAATTAAAGAACATCCGGTCCTGCTTAACCGTGCGCCTACTCTTCACAGACTGGGTATTCAGGCGTTCGAACCGATTCTGGTAGAAGGACGCGCCATCATGCTGCATCCGCTCGTATGTACGGCCTATAACGCTGACTTTGATGGTGACCAGATGGCGGTTCACGTACCTTTGTCGGCTGAAGCCCAGGCTGAAGCCCGCATTCTTATGCTGGCAGCCGGCAACATTTTGAACCCTAAAGATGGAAAGCCGGTCGTCACACCATCTCAGGATATGGTTCTCGGAAGTTTCTACCTGACTACTGATAATAAGCATGCCAAAGGAAGCGGTATGATTCTCCGTTCTGTTCACGAGGCTTTCTCCGTTTATCAGAATGGAACCGCCGAACTGCACGCAAGGGTAGCAATTCCGGCCAAAGCCCTGAACAAAATAAGTTTTACTGATAAACAGCAAGATGCTTATCTTATTACAACCATCGGTAAAATTATCTTTAATGAAATCTTCCCGAAAGATTTCCCATATATCAACCAGCCTACGACTTCCAACCTGATGCACGGTCCTAGCGATGATTATTTTGCGTTTGAAAAGGGCAGTGACATTCGGGCTAAGATGGAAGAACTGCCTGAATGCAAAGCGGTTGGTAAGGATTATCTCGGGTCAATTATTGCAGAGTGCTTCCGTAAATATCATACAACCGAGACCTCTATCATCCTGGATAAAGTGAAGCAGCTTGGTTTCACTTACTCGACAAAAGCAGGAATTACAGTAGCGGTTGCGGATGTTATTGTACCAAAAGAAAAACAAGAAATTCTGAAGGAATCCGAACAAAAAGTCCAAACTATCACAAACCAGTACCGCCGTGGTCTAATTACAGACGACGAACGTTATGACCGTGTTATCGCGATCTGGAGTAAAGCGAAGGACGATATTACGGATATCCTGATGAAATCCTTGGATAAATACAACAGTATCAACATGATGGTAGAATCCAAAGCACGGGGTAACAAATCCCAGATTACCCAGCTTGGCGGCATGCGGGGGCTTATGGCAAACCCGGCTGGTAAAATTATCGAGCTCCCGATTAAATCCAACTTCCGTGAGGGTCTGACCGTATTGGAGTACTTCATTTCCACACACGGTGCCCGTAAAGGTCTGGCGGATACGGCGCTTCGTACAGCAGACTCCGGTTACCTTACCCGCCGTCTGGTTGACGTGGCCCAGGATGTTATTGTACGCGAAGAAGATTGTGGAACGGACAAAGGATTTGTGGTCAGCAAAATTCAAGACGGTAAAGAAGTCATTGAAGATCTGTTTGACCGTATCGAAGGCCGCTATGCTTTCGAAACCGTGCGTAATCCGGAAACGGGAGAGATCATTGTCCATCGCAATGAGCTTATTGATGCTAATCTGGCGAGCCGCATTGTTGAGGCCGGTGTTGAAAAAATTCAAATCCGCTCTGTCATGAGCTGCCGTGCCCGCTATGGGGTATGTAAAAAATGCTATGGACGAAACCTGGCTACTGGCCAGCATGTTGAGATTGGCGAAGCTGTTGGTATTATCGCGGCTCAATCCATTGGTGAACCAGGTACCCAGCTTACAATGCGTACCTTCCATACCGGTGGGGTTGCCGGAGATGATATTACCCAAGGTTTGCCTCGGATTCAGGAACTTTTTGAAGCACGTAATCCGAAAGGGCAGGCGATTATCACTGAGATCGACGGTATGGTTAAAGATATTCGTGAAGCCAAAGATCGCCGTGAGATTGAAGTAGAAGGGGAGGCCGAATCCCGCGTATACTCCGTACCATTCGGTTCGCGCATCCGTGTTGCGGTAAATGATCATATCGAAGCAGGGGATGAACTGACGGAGGGTTCTATTGACCCGAAAGAAATGCTTCGCATTAAAGGAATCCGCGGAGTACAGAATTACATTCTTCAGGAAGTTCAGCGCGTATACCGGAACCAAGGGGTAGAAATTAACGATAAGCACGTTGAGGTTATGATCAGACAGATGCTTCGCAAAATCCGGATTGTCGATGCGGGTGACACTAACCTTCTGCCAGGTTCCTTTGTTGACATGCATGAATATGAAGAAGCAAACAAAACGGCTCTGCTCGAAGGCCGTGAACCTGCTGTAGCCAAACCGATTCTGCTTGGTATTACGAAAGCATCTCTTGAAACAGATTCTTTCCTTTCCGCAGCTTCCTTCCAGGAAACTACCCGTGTCCTTACGGATGCAGCGATTAAAGGGAAAGTAGACCAACTGCTCGGTCTCAAGGAGAACGTTATTATCGGCAAGCTGATTCCTGCTGGTACAGGTATGCAGCGTTATCGGAATGTACGCATTACAGATGCGAACGGCGAGCTGGTTCCGGAGGAACTAACGGATGAGAAAGAGACTGTTGCTGTAGAATAAATTTGTTTTGACGGTAAAAAAAGAAGAGAATAGTCTCCTGCCTTTTCAGAAAAAATTTGTTCTGGAAAGGCAGGTAATCTTCTTGACACCCTAATAGCAAAATGCTAATATATCAAAGTGTGCCTAGGATAATTTTATTTCCCTGTGCTTTGGAGGAACAGAATCGTGTCTTGTGATAAAGTGAAACAGGCGACGAATATTAGCATTGGCACCAAACAAGCAACAAAACTTATTGAGCTTGGTAAAGCCGATGAAGTATTTGTTGCCGGGGATGCAGATCCTCGAATGACAATAAAGATGGTTAACCTCTGCAAGAAAATGGGCGTTAAGGTTACCTATGTAGACTCCATGAAGCAGCTTGGTAAAGCTTGCGGTATTGAGGTCGGTGCTGCAGTTGCAGCAATAGCCAAAGAGTAGTGCATAGCCGTTTTTGTGGAAATGCTCGACAGCAAAATAAAGAGAAATCGTTGTTTTGTTGTGGGATGGAAACAAAAACTTTTCCTTTGTCCATTAATGACATGCCTGGATCTGTGGGCTTGCGATAGAGGATTCCTTTTAAAAGATGAGAGAGGAGGTGGCGAAATGCCAACAATTAATCAGTTAGTCCGTAAAGGACGCCAAGCGAAGGTGGTTAAATCCAAATCCCCAGCTCTTCAAAGAGGATACAATGCTCTGAAAAGAGAGGCTACGGATATCAGCGCTCCGCAAAAACGTGGTGTATGTACCCGTGTGGGTACCATGACTCCTAAGAAGCCAAACTCCGCGCTCCGTAAATATGCTCGTGTACGCTTGACTAACCGTGTTGAGGTAACAGCATACATTCCGGGTATCGGTCACAACCTGCAAGAACACAGTGTTGTATTGATTCGTGGAGGTAGGGTAAAAGACCTTCCGGGGGTACGTTACCATATCGTTCGTGGTGCACTGGATACTTCCGGTGTGAACAACCGTATGCAGGCCCGTTCCAAATACGGTACCAAGAAACCTAAAGAAAAGAAATAATGGATCAACAAAATCTAGAATGACTTTTGAAGAAAGGGGGATAAACTATGCCTCGTAAAGGTCCAGTACCTCGTAGAGACGTTTTGCCAGATCCTATTTATAATAGTAAGCTGGTTACCCGTCTGATTAACCGTATCATGATCGACGGTAAAAGAGGAGTAGCCCAAACTATCCTATATAATGCTTTTAACATCGTGAAAGACCGCACTGGTAAGGAACCGATGGAAGTGTTTGAACAGGCTCTGAAAAACATCATGCCAGTACTTGAGGTTAAAGCTCGCCGTGTAGGTGGTGCCAACTACCAAGTACCAATTGAAGTTAAGCCTGAGCGTCGTACCACTCTTGGTCTTCGCTGGTTAGTAAACTACTCTCGTCTCCGTGGTGAAAAAACTATGGAAGAGAGACTTGCAAACGAAATTATCGATGCAAGTAACAATACGGGTTCTTCTGTTAAAAAACGTGAAGATACTCATAAAATGGCTGAAGCAAACAAGGCGTTTGCTCACTACCGTTGGTAGGATTTTCGTAAGAAAAGGAAGGAGACATAACTATGAAAAGAGAGTTCTCCTTAAAAGATACACGTAATATTGGTATCATGGCGCATATTGATGCCGGTAAAACTACTACCACGGAGCGTATTTTGTTCTACACAGGCCGTACTCATAAAATCGGTGAGGTACATGAAGGTGCTGCAACGATGGACTGGATGGAGCAAGAACAGGAGCGCGGGATTACCATTACTTCCGCTGCTACTACCGCTCAATGGAAGAATCACCGGATCAATATCATTGATACCCCGGGTCACGTTGACTTCACGGTTGAAGTTGAACGTTCCCTTCGTGTACTAGACGGAGCGGTTGGCGTATTTAGCGCTAAAGAAGGAGTAGAACCTCAGTCTGAAACCGTTTGGAGACAAGCTGACAAATATGGTGTTCCTCGTATTGCTTACGTGAATAAGATGGACATCATTGGTGCGGATTACCTAGCTGTTGTTGAATCCATGCATGAGAAGCTTGGTGCCAACGCAGTTGCTATTCAACTTCCGATTGGTGCAGAAAATGATTTCAGAGGCATCATCGATTTGATTGAACAAAAAGCATACATGTATAAAGACGACCTTGGTAAAGAAATGGAAATTATCGATGTTCCTGCTGAGTTTGCTGACAAGGTTGAAGAACTCCGCATGGAACTTATTGAGAAGGTTGCTGAACTGGATGAAGATCTGACCATGAAATACCTGGAAGGTGAAGAAATCACTGTGGATGAGCTGAAAAAAGCTCTTCGTAAAGGTGTTTGTGAAGTTAAAATCTTCCCTGTAGTTTGCGGATCTTCCTACCGTAACAAAGGGGTTCAGCTGATGCTGGACGCAGTTATTGATTACCTGCCTTCCCCGGTAGACGTTCCGGACATTAAAGGTCAACTTGAAGATGGTACTGAAACTGTTCGCAAATCTTCCGATGATGAACCGTTTGCCGCACTGGCATTCAAAATTATGACGGACCCTTATGTTGGTAAACTGACATTCTTCCGTGTATACTCCGGAATTCTTCAATCAGGTTCTTATGTTTTGAATGCAACAAAAGGCAAACGTGAACGTATTGGTCGTATCCTTCAAATGCATGCGAACAGCCGGCAAGAAATCAGTGAAGTATTCTCCGGAGATATCGCGGCAGCTGTTGGTTTGAAAGATACAGGTACAGGTGATACCCTTTGTGATGAGAAAAATCCGGTTATCCTGGAATCCATGAACTTCCCTGATCCGGTTATTGACATTGCGGTAGAGCCTAAAACTAAGGCAGACCAAGATAAATTAGGTGTTGCTCTGGCCAAACTGACAGAAGAAGACCCTACTCTTCGTGCTAAGACGAATGAAGAAACAGGCCAAACCATTCTTTCAGGTATGGGTGAGCTTCATCTTGACATCATTGTGGACCGTTTACGCCGTGAATTCAAAGTAGATACCAATGTTGGTAAACCGCAGGTTGCTTATCGTGAAACTTTCCGTGCTTCTGCTAAGGTAGAAGGTAAATTTGTTCGCCAATCCGGTGGTCGCGGACAATACGGCCATTGTTGGGTTGAGTTCGAACCGCTTGAACCGGGAACAGGTTTCCAATTTGAAAGCAAAATTGTGGGTGGAGCTATTCCTCGCGAATATATCGCTCCAATTCAAGCCGGTATCGAAGAGTCCATGCAAAACGGTGTACTCGCTGGTTACCCAGTTGTAGATATCAAAGCTACAGTTGTTGATGGTTCCTACCACGATGTCGACTCCTCTGAAATGGCGTTCAAAATCGCTGGTTCCATGGCGCTG
>Ga0224749_1018_pt1 | contig 43795 bp, 34 predicted proteins | sample LIM_F_Vancomycin_3_FD_182078 | JGI IMG/M metagenome (GOLD analysis project Ga0224749, IMG submission 182078) | Enriched cells from gastrointestinal tract of the lab mouse from Pacific Northwest National Laboratory (PNNL), Richland, Washington... | ecosystem: Host-associated > Mammals > Digestive... | reverse complement strand
CATGCCCGCTTCATGAAGAATGAGAATAAGCTCATCAGTCACCAAATCCGGTGTCTTGCGCGAGGAACGTGATCTCCTATCCTCCAGCATGATGATAAGATATTATCATGACACACTTCCAACCGTCAAGTTGATAAAATTTGCGTCATTTTCCACCGACATACGGCTCAAAAAGCACCAAAGGCGAAGGGTCCGACAGCGAATGAGGCCTGTTCCGGAAACCGGAAATGAGTTGCCACCCCTTCTCTCCGGAGGACTTACTTATCCGGAAGAAGAAAAGATTCTCTGCAAGAAAAGGGAACGGGGAACACGTATTACCTGCAGCCCGGGCAGCAATACGGAGCTTTTTACAGAGATGAAAGGAAATAAACGGTTCATTTTCAGGTTATGTGCAACCGCAGCGCTTTTTCTGAACCTTTTTCCCCTGCAGGCCGGAGAATGCACACTGATGAGCTATAACGTAAAGAACGGCACCGGCATGGACGGCAGGAGGGATTATGACCGCACGGCCCGGGTAATCGCGGAGGAAAAACCGGATGTCGTGGCCCTTCAGGAGCTGGACCAGGGGACAATCAGGAGCGGCGGCAGGGATACCCTGCAGGAATTGGCCGCAAGGACAACGTTGACGGGTACCTATGCCAAGGCCATTGATTATTCAGGCGGTTCCTATGGAGTAGGCATTTTATCCAGGGAAAAGCCTTTGAGAGTCAAACGGATTCCTTTACCCGGCAGGGAGGAGGCCCGTGTACTGTTGATGGCCGAGTTCAGGGATTACTGGTTTTGCGTCACGCATTTGTCCCTGACCAGGGAAGACAGCAGCGCTTCCATTGATATGATTGCCGCCCTGGCCGCAAAATGCAGCAAGCCCTTTTTTATTGCAGGGGATTTCAATTTAACGCCGGATTCGGAACCGATAACCCGGATGAAGAAATATTTCATCCTGCTGAGCGATCCGGCCCAAAAAACGTTTCCCGCCGGGCATCCGAAGGAATGCATTGATTACATCTGGATGTACAGGGGAAAAAAGACGGAGGCGTTTCATGTGAAGGAACGCAGGGTAATTGAAGCTCCCGCCGCCTCCGACCACCGCCCGGTCAAGGTGACGGTCAGCTATTGACATGATGTTTCCGGCCCGTCAACGGACAGCCCGCGGGGCATTGACGCCGCCCACCAGCAGCACGATTTCCCCCCTGGGGGGGCGTTCCGCAAATTCCGCCGCCAGCCGGGAGGCCGAACCGCGATGGTAAGTTTCAAAGGTTTTTGTCAGTTCCCTGGCTACGCAGACGGGAATATCCGAATCCAGCGCCGCCAGAGCCTGCACGGTTTTGACGATGCGATGGGGGGATTCATAAAAAATACTGGTATGGGAAGCTTCCACTGCCGTTTGGAGCACAGCGTTTTTTTTCCCGGATTTGACGGGCAGAAAGCCGCCGAAGAAGAATGCGTCCGTAGGCAGTCCGGACCCCACCAATGCCGTCACCACGGCGGATGGCCCGGGAAGGACGGTGAAGCTTACTCCCTTTTCCTTGAGGGTCTGAATGAGACGATAGCCCGGATCGCTCACGCCAGGCATGCCCGCATCACTGATCACGGCAAAGCTTTCTCCGCCGGCCGCGCGCGCCGCAATTTCCCCGGCACGCGGCTGCTCATTGTGGTCATGCATGCTTACCAGCGGTTTGCGGATTTCATAATGGGAAAGCAGAAGACCGGAATGGCGGGTGTCCTCACACGCAATGACATCCACCTTGCGCAGCACGTCCAGAGCCCGCAGGGTGATGTCCGCCCGGTTGCCGATCGGCACCGGAACAAAATAAACGCTGTATTCCACTTTCTCCATAAGCACAGATTTTCCTGAACCGGGCGGGATTAGCCATTGGTAAGGGTTTCCGCAATGGAAGTAGCCACCAGACGGGCCGCATAGGAAAGGGCATTCGTGCGGGCCGACTGAATGTTGCCCTGGTCAAAGAATTGACCTACTTCCTCCGCAGAGCCGGCATACAGGATTTCCTGCGTCCTGGCGTCCACCACACGGTATTTGACAGACAGGCGCAACCCAAGTTCCGTACTCTTGTAGGTGTCTTCCCGGCTGGATCGCAACTGGTCGAAGGTGATGGAGTACACTTCTCCCTCCACCCGGATATCCGCATCCGCGCCGGAGCTTAACCGGTAGGTGCCGTCCCGCTGCAGCTCATCCGCCAAGGCGCCGGTCACCAGCGTGGCGGCACGGGGCTCCAAAGAGTTGTTGGCAAAAAGGCATACCTTAACGGTCTGGGCCAGTTCCAACTTGGGCGGCTTGGTGCCGCCAAGCTGGTAACCGCAAGAACCGGCCAGGAGGCAAAAAACGGGCAGGAAGAGTTTGAAAACGTTCCGGATACGGTTCATGAGGACGGAGAGTTCCTGTTATCTGCTGGTCACGCGCAGTTCTTTCAGGCGGGCCTTCGCCCTGGCGGCGGCGGCGGGATTGATGCTGCCTTTGGAGGCTACTTCCTGGTAGCAGAAGACAGCGGCATCCGCATCTTTCATCTTGGTCAGGTAGTATTCCGCCACTTCCAGCTGCTGGGCCACCAGCTCACGCTTCATGGCCGCCAGGTCGGCACGGGCGGCTCCTGCACGGGCGCTGTTGGGATAACGCTGAAGGTAGTCTTCATACGCTTCCTGAGCGCGGGCCACATTGACATGGTTGCGGTCTCCGTCCGCAGCAGCCTGGCGATACAGGGTGGCTATCTGGAGCTGGGCCGTGGGGGCCAGCGGAGAGTTGGGGTAATTGTCCACCAGGTTCTGGTATGCCTCTATGGCCTCCTTCATCCGGCCGCGCGCGGCCAGGTAATTGCCCAGCACGTTCATGGCCTGCGGGGCGGTAGAGGCATACGGGGCGTTGTCGCGCACATGCTTCAGCCATTCCGTGACGTTCGTGGGATCCATCCTGACGTCAAACATCCACAGCACGCGGTTGGTCAGCGCGCCGCTCGCAGCGCCGAAGGCCATTTCCTTCTGCCGGGACATGGCCTGCCTGTACAGGGGGCTGTCCGGGTGGCGGTCAATGAGTTTCTGGTACTGGTCAAACGCTTCCGCAGGTTCCTTGCGGGCCTCATAGAGTTCCGCCATTCTGAACCGGGCCTGGGGAGCTTCCCTGGAAAGGGGGTGTTTTTCCACCACGCGCCTGTATTTCTTGATGGCCCCGGAGAGATCATTCCTCGCTTCCTTTGCCCTGGCTTCCTGCATCAGGGCAATCGCCTGCTGATCCACCATGCGGACGGTTCCGGGAGGAGGAGGCGCTTCCGAAGAGCATTGGCACAGGGCCAGCGCCCCGGAAACGGCAGCCATCATGAGAAACAGTTTTTTCACATTCATGATTTTACAGCAGAAAAAGAGGGCGCGTCAATCCGGCGAACGCAGATTGACGCGCAAAAGGAGTTAATGGCCCTTGCCGTACACGGCTTCGGCATCAAAAACGACGCCTCCGTCCGCTTCACGCAGCGTGACGCCCCCCCCCCTGGGGCTGGGCTTTCAGTTCATCGCCGAACGGAACGGAACGGTAAAAGCAGGAGTGGTGCCCGGTGTGGCAGGCTCCGGCGCCGCACTGGTCCACCAGCACAATCAGGGCATCCTGGTCACAGTCAACCAGGATTTGCTTTACTTTTTGCACGTGGCCGCTGGTAGCGCCCTTATGCCAGATTTCCTGACGGCTGCGGGAATAGTAGACGGCTTCCCCCAGTTCCATGGTCATGCGCAGGGATTCCGCATTCATATAGGCCAGCATCAGCGGTTCATGGGTAATATGGTCCATGGCGAGGGCCGGAATCAGGCCGTTCTGGTCAAATTTGGGGGCGAATTCCACGCCTTTTTCCACATTCACCTTGCCGCGGTCGGCAAAGACAATCCGGGATGAGATGTCATTTTGTTCCATAACCGGCCCCCTTAGTACATGAAATATCCGACATATACCAATCTTTTCTGTTGCCCTGACGCAACGAAATGTTTTCATAGGAGCATATGGCATTTACGGCATCCCAAGCGTTCGACCTGCTGCGCACCGCCTTCTCCCGCAACCGGCTCCCCCATGCCCTGCTCATCGTGGGAGACGAGCACCAGGGAGCCTCCCGCCTGATCCTGCAACTGCTGGAGCTGATAAACGGCATCCGGGCAGACCATCTGGACAGTGTAAGGGACGAGTATTGCCGGCTGGTGCGCCCCAAGTCCAAGTCGCGCCGCATCCTGCGGGATGATATCCGCGCCGTGGAACCCTTTTTGCAACAGCGCGCGGCGGAGGGGAAATGGAAGATAGCCGTGTTCATGGATGCGGAGCGGATGAATGACGAGGCCGCCAACGCTTTCCTGAAAACCCTGGAGGAACCGCCCGGCCAGTGTCTGCTCATTTTGTCCACCTCCCAGCCGGACCAGCTTCTCCAGACAATTATTTCCCGCTGCGTGCGCGTCAATCTGCTGCAATCCGGAGAATTCAGGCTCACTCCTATTCAGGAGGCCCTGCTCCCGCACTGGCTGGAGACCTGCCGCAATCTGAATAATGACTTGGCCGCTCTGGCCTTCCGCAGCAGGTTCATGGACGTCATGGCGGAGGCCAAGGCCGCCATCACCAAAAACCTGAATCAGGCTCTGAAAGATGAAGCCAGGGAAGCAGCCCAGGGTACGGACGCCTCCGACTGGGAGGCCCGCAATAAGGACGCGAACGCCGCCCAGATAGAGACGGAATATCTGGAACAGCGCAATCAGGCCCTGGAACTGCTCATCAGCTGGTTCGGCCAGGCAGCCCTGATTGCCTCCGGAGCCCCGGAAGTCGCTCCGATTCATCCGGAGGTGCGCACGCTGGCCGCCCAAATGCCCGTGAACGAATTGCTGAAGCGCATGGAGGCCCTCAACAGGCTCCGTGATGATTTGAATTTCAATATTCACGAAGCCCTGGCCCTGGATGTCCACCTGCTGGCGGCCGTCGGGTCCTGCTGACGGACAACCCCGCCTGTTACCGTCGGGCCGCGCACGGCATTGGAAAAGGCGCAGAAGGTCTCTATTCTTCCCTTTCCTTCCGGAGTAGGGGCGCCATGATTTCCTCATAGGCGCGGAATTTCTGCTCATATGTCAGCCGCGCCGCCGCCGGACTGGTGGAAGGCATTTGAATGACGGAAAGCGTTTCCCGAAGGAACAGTTCGGGAAAATACCGTTTAAGGTATTTATGGGAAGCGGTGCCGTTGCAGCAGACCACGCCGATGCCTGGGAAGCGATCCAGCAGGGCCGCAATGTCATTGGGCCGTTCCTGGGAGATGTGCTGGTCCAGGCTGCCGGGCCTGACGCCGGAGGCCACCACGTCCCACAGCCCCACCCCGCCCCGGTTGAGCAGGGACAGGCGTTCCCCATATGGCAGGGAAGGATCGAACCCCAGAAGGGACCCCATGATTTTCCAGAACGCGTTGCGGGGATGGGCGTAATACTGGGCCTGACGCAGGGATTCGTCTCCCGGCAGGGAACCGAGCACCAGCACGGAACAGTCCGGGGTGACGGAAGGAGGGAAGGAACATTTTTTCACGGCGGGAAACGGTCAGGGGTTCTGCATGCCGGAATGCCTGCGCACTTCCTTCATGCCCACTTCCTGCCGAAGCAGGGAGGACAGCCACGGGTGGCTTCCCACGGAGGGGGCCAGGTTGAACCGTTCCGGCCTGGTGATGCGCGTGAAAATGACGCGCCTGATCCGCGATTTGGGCACCGTCCTGGCTCCGTAACCGTCCGGAATGTTGGAGGACCAGAACGTTACCTGGTCCCCTCCATCCTTCACCAGGACGGTCAGATGGCCGGATTCCCGGCGCCCGATGCGGTCCGTCCAGAAAATTTTCATGAAGTCGCCGGGGCGGGCCTTCCTCCAGTCCTCAAAGTTGATGCCGGCTCCCAGCCTGTGCACCAGGACGGCCAGGCCGGGGCCATTGGCGTTCGCCCATCCCCACGGCCCTTCCCCGTCATGCTGGCCGAAGCGGGGGATGAGGGCCAGCCACGCGCGTTCGGAAATAACGGGCCGCGGCTGTGCAGAGTCCCATATCTGCAGGGATTTCAAAAGGAGCAGGTAGCAGGCGGAGGAACAGAAGGAGGGCGTGGCGTTACGGAGAAGAAAAACGGGACGGCGCGTGCGGGGGTCCCAGCGGCAGGCTTTCTCCGCAAGGGCCTGCATGGCTTCCCTGCTGGTTTCGTAGCCGCCGCCGTTCCGGAACTGGGAAAGTCCGGTCCGCAGGGCCTGGTACCAGGAAGCCGCCTCCGAAGGCACAACGCTCCCCCGCCCCGTGGAAGAAAGGTCCGCAGCCGATGCTGCGGAGCACAGCAATCCAAGACAGCAAATTAATGTCAGGGCGTTCCTCATCCTTGCTCCGCAGGGTATACGGACGGTGGAAAATATCAAGGGCGGATTGCGTGCGGCACTGTATGAAAAGGAAAGAAGGCCATAGCCTTTTCCCCGGAATTCCTGTTGTTTTGTCTGGACTTATCGCCCGGCGTCCCGTACTGTGCGTCAGGTCACGCGCCGGGTATGCGGAGCGGAGAGGCAACGCACCTTGGGCGGACCTTGTTTCCGGCATTTATTTTTAACCACCACGGACCACATAGAGGCATCATACCATGGCAAAACGCGAAGATATCCGCAAAATCCTCATTATCGGCTCAGGCCCCATCATTATCGGCCAGGCCTGCGAGTTCGACTACTCCGGCACCCAGGCCTGCAAGGCCCTCCGCGCCGAAGGTTACGACGTCGTTCTGGTGAATTCCAACCCCGCCACCATCATGACGGACCCCGGCATGGCGGACCACACCTACATTGAGCCTCTGACCGTGGACCGCATCACGGCCGTGATTGAGAAGGAACGCCCGGATGCCCTGCTGCCCAACCTGGGCGGCCAGACGGCCCTGAACCTGGCTTCCAAGCTGCATGAGGAAGGCATCCTGAAACAGTACGGAGTGGAAGTCATCGGCGTGGATCTGGAAGCCATCGCCCGCGGCGAAGACCGCATCATTTTCAAGGAAACCATGGACAGGATCGGCGTGCCGGTCGCCAAGTCCGAACCCGTCTACTCCGTGGAGGAAGCTGAAAAGGTGGCCGCTGAACTGGGCTACCCCGTCGTGCTGCGCCCCGCCTACACCATGGGCGGCACGGGCGGCGGCATCGTTTACAACGTGGAGGAACTGCGCCAGGTAGTCCCCCGCGGCCTGGCCGCCTCCCTCATCAACCAGGTGCTGGTGGAAGAATGCGTGCTGGGATGGGAGGAACTGGAACTGGAAGTCGTCCGCGACGCCAAGGGACAAAAGATTACCGTTTGCTTTATTGAGAACGTGGATCCCATGGGCGTGCACACCGGAGACAGCTTCTGCGTGGCTCCCATGCTGACCGTTCCGCAGGAAGTGCAGGATAAGCTTCAGGATTATTCCTACCGCATTCTGGACGCCATCGGCGTTACGGGAGGCACAAACGTGCAGTTCGCCCACAACCGGGAGGACAACCGCATCATCGTTATTGAAATCAACCCCCGTACATCCCGTTCCTCCGCCCTGGCTTCCAAGGCCACCGGCTTCCCTATCGCCTCCGTCTCCACCAAGCTGGCCTCCGGCGTCACGATGGACGAACTTCCCTACTGGCGCAAAGGCTCCCTGGAAAAATACGAACCTTACGGCGACTATGTGGTCGTGAAGTTCGCACGCTGGGCCTTTGAAAAATTCCCCAAGGCAGCCGACAAGCTGGGCACCCAGATGAAAGCCGTGGGAGAAGTAATGAGCATCGGACAGAATTTCAAGGAAGCTTTCCAGAAGGCCGTGCGCTCTCTGGAAATCGGACGCGCCGGCCTGGGCCGCGTGAAAAAGCTGGAAGCCCTCTCCACCCCGGAATTGCGTGAAAAAATCACGTACGGCAACAGCGAACGCTTCTTCCAGATTTACGAACTCCTGCGCCGCGGCGTAGCCGTGGAGGAAATCGTGAAGCTGACCCGCATCACTCCGTATTTCATTGAACAGATGAAGGAACTGGCGGACTTTGACTTTTCCCTGGATGGGCAGGACTGGGATTCCCTTTCCGCGGAAACCCTGCGCCAAGCCAAAGAAATGGGTTTTTCCGACAAATACCTGGCCCAGATTTTCGGGGTGCCGGAAAAGGCCGTCCGCGCCCGCCGGCAGAAAGACGGCATCACGGCCACCTTCCGCATCGTGCCCGTCAGCGGCGTGGAACACGCGGAATACTACTACTCCACTTACAGCGGCGCGGCGGACGAAGTTCCCGTGAACGACAAGAAGAAAATCATGATTCTGGGCGGCGGTCCCAACCGCATCGGCCAGGGCATCGAATTCGACTATACCTGCGTGCATGCCGCCTTCACCCTGCGCGACCACGGGTATGAATCCATCATGGTGAACTGCAACCCGGAAACGGTTTCTACGGACTTTGACACGGCCAACAAGCTGTACTTTGAACCCGTGACCGTGGAAGACGTGCTGGCTATTTACGAGAAGGAAAAGCCGGAAGGCGTCATCGTCCAGTTCGGAGGCCAGACCCCGCTTAACATCGCCCAGGCCCTCAAAGACGCCGGCGTGAAAATCATGGGAACCCAGCCGGAAGGCATCCGTCTGGCGGAAGACCGCGAATATTTCCGTGAACGCATGATCGCCCTGAATATCCGCCAGCCGGAAAGCGGCACGGCCCGTTCCCTGGAGGAAGCTGTGGAACTGGGGCGCCGCATTGGCTACCCGGTCATGGTGCGCCCCTCCTTCGTGCTGGGCGGCCGCGGCATGGAAGTCATTTACGATGAAGAAAACCTGAAGCGCTACGGCGTGGAGGCCATCCAGGTCAGCCCGGAATATCCCATGCTGATCGATCGTTTTCTGGACAACGCCATTGAGGCGGAAGTGGACGCTCTGGCCGATGGCACGGATACTTTTGTAGCCACGGTCATGGAACACATTGAGCTGGCCGGCATCCATTCCGGCGACTCCGCCTGCGCCATCCCCCCCGTGACAATCGCTCCCAAGCACATCCGCACCATTGAGGAACATGCCGCCAAAATTGCCCAGGACTTCCAGGTAAAGGGCATTCTGAACGTGCAGTTCGCCATCTGCAACGATGAGGTTTACATCATTGAGGCCAATCCCCGCGCCTCCCGCACGGTGCCGATCGTCTCCAAGGTAACGGGCATCTCCCTGGCGCGCTACGCCACGGAAATCATGCTGGGCAAGAAACTCAAGGAGCTGGGCCTGAAGTCGCGCGCCTGCCGTTTCATCGGCGTGAAGGAAGCTGTCTTCCCCTTCAACATGTTCCCGGAAGTGGACCCCGTACTGGGGCCGGAAATGCGCGCCACGGGTGAAGTCATGGGCATTGCGGACAACTTCGGCATGGCCTACTACAAGGCCCAGGAAGCTGCGGGCTGCATTCTGCCTACCGCCGGCAAGGTACTCGTCACGGTTTCCGACCGGGATAAGAAGTTCATCGAACCCATCGCCCGGGATCTGATTTCCCTGGGCTTTACGATTGTCTCCACCGGCGGCACCGCAGAATACCTGCGCGGCCAGGGCGTGGAAACGGAAGTGGTCAACAAGCTGCATGAAGGCCGCCCGAACCTGGGCGACATGATCACCAACAAGCAGATCGACCTGATTATCAACACTCCGGTGGACCGCACCAGTATGATTGACGACTCCTTCATCCGCATGCAGTCCATCCAGAAGAAAATTCCGTACATGACTACCATCGCAGCCGCCAGGGCCACGGTGGAGGGCATCCGCTCCGCCCAGCACGTGAAGGTATCACCCCGTTCCCTCCAGGAATACCATTCCTGAACGGGAAATACTCCGGCTATTTCAATAAAACCCCGCATGCCTGAAACGCATGCGGGGTTTTATTCATCGTCGGGCAGACGGAGGATGTGAATCTCAAAAATCGCCCGTCCGCAGATTACCTCCTTGCCGCACTAATGCAGATCAAGCCCTTGCTATCTCTGCGCAAATCAATGTGGCATTATCCTGGTTGGGCGCGCCGTCGCGGTTAATGCCGTCCAGCACGGAACGCACCAGTTCCTCCGCGGAAAGCATGGACAAATACCGCATCCCTGCCGGCCCCAGGGAATCCAGATAAGGCCCCACTCCGTCACTGGCGACCAAAACACGGTCCCCCGGAAATAAGGGAAAGCATTCCTCCCGCAAATCCACCAAAGGAACTTCCTTCCCCATCAGGGCAGAAGTCAGGGAATGGCGGGCAGGATGGCTCAAAGCCTCCTCCCGGCTGATGATCCCTTCATCCGCCATGCGCTCCAATTCCGCGGAATACTGGTGCAGCTCATTAAGCAGAAACATTTTTTCTTCCCGGATAAGCAGCAGAAGGGAGTCCCCCACGCTGACCCACCTCAGCCCATCCGCCCCTATCCAGGCCGCTACCAGCGTCGTCCCCATCTCGTCATCCTCCCCTCTTTTCTTCCGGGCGGACCATACCTGTTCATTTGCGGCGGTCACTGCAGCTTTCATTCTCTCTCCGGGCAAACCGGATTTCCGCTCAAAAGCCCGCGAACAGCCTTCCACCGCCGCGCGGCTGGCCAATTCTCCGCCGGTATACCCACCCATGCCGTCCGCCAGCACCAGTACCAATGCGTCCTCTCCAGCCAGAATGGAGAAAGAATCCTGTTGGTTACTGCGGGCGCCCAGAATCTGGTCCCCATGCAATCCGGAAACCAGAAAAGGCTCTTGGGAAAAAGTCTGATGCATCATGGCAGTAAATAATCGTAACATGGATGGCCTGCCTTAATAAAGCAAGAATAGCGAGAGAAAATAGCCATGCCTGAAGCCGCGGAATGATTATTTCCAGAGGAATGGAAACATCAGCCTGCATGGCTGGAAAAACGCGAAGGGGACGCCCCGGCAGAAAGAACCCATGCAAAACCGGAATGATAAGCGGAAAAACAGCCATTGAATGCCCCAACCCGCAAGCGCTCCCAGCGCTCTCCGGAGTGTTGCGCCAGGGAACACTTTCCGCCCAGGAAGAAGAAAGGAAAGTTTTTACTGGCGGCAGGAAAAATAATTCTCTACTATATTTTCTGATTTTTTATTCCATGAGCCTTCATTCCGCCCCCTCCATCGTTTGGGAACTTTCCGGAGAGCCCTGTGAAACGCGGGATCAAGCCCTGTCCGGCATTAAAAATAACACGGAAGCTTTCATTATCTGCAGCCGTGGTGACGAATTCCTCCAGGCCATCTGCAATAGTCCGGAAAATTACCATTGCGAAATTTCGTTTGCCGGCGGAAAGGACAGGGAGCTTTACATGACGCCCAAAGACCTGGACTACTCCCGGCTCCATGACCTTTTTTCACGCTATGCGGCAGGGGAGGATCTTTCCCATCTCAAAAAGGAGTGGACTCTTGATGCCCACAAACCCGGCTATATTACCGCCATCGTTGTCGTTCTGGCAATCATTGCCGTCCTTGCCGTCATCATCTTCAGTTCCTGAACCGAAAAGAGGCCTTTCCTTTTCCGGAGGCCATGCATGAACGCCGCATCCTCAGCACTTCCCCAGATACACCACAGTTTCATTCGGGACCGTAACGCGTCCTTCCGTTTCAAACCGGTCAAACAGCTTTTCCAAGGCGTCCAGCCAGAAGGACCGCTCTTCTCCGCCCTCCGTCAAGGCATAGGAGGTGGACATCATGCGGCGGAGATACTGCTCCCGCGTGTAGGACAAATCATTTGGAAAGCGGAATATCTGGAAACTGTGGTTGAAAAACGCTCCAATGCTGTCCGTCAACTTCGCCAACCCTCCGCTGAATCCATAAAAACACGGACAGTAAAGACGGTGGATATTTCCTTCCTCCCGGGCAATGGGACTGTCTTCCACCCTGGAGTTCCAAATCAGGGCAACCTTGCCTCCTCCGGACAGAATACGGCGGCATTCCCTCTTGAACGCGGCGGCGTCAAACCAGTGGAATGACTGCGCCGCCGTCACCAGATCCACCGAAGCTCCGGGAAGCCCGGTCCGCTCCGCCGTTCCCGCCACGGAATGAAAACGGGGAAAAGCGGACAGCCGCTTCTCCGCTTCCTTCCGCATGTCATCATTGGGCTCCACGCCATACACGGTCCAGCCGCGCTCCAGCATGGCGCGGGAAAGAATGCCCGTTCCGGAACCTATATCCGCCAGACGGGGATTCTCCCGGCGGATCTCCCGCGTCAGAAGCCCAACAACGGAGGCGGGATAATCGGGTCTGCCCTGGGCATAAGCCCGGGCTTTTCCAGTAAATCGGTCAGTATTATTCATTAGTTTTCAGGGTATGGTTTACTCCTTTTCTCTCGCTGTTCCAGCCTCAATGCCGTACCCGGCTCAAGAAAAGCCGCCATGCTGCGGGAGCCCGGGAAAAAACGGATTTGCCCGGTGACCGTCATGCAGAAAGGCATGCGGGAAAAATTGCGTTCCTTGCCCGTTCCCCGGCAACATGGGCGGAGCAGTCCCTACAGATGGCTTTACAAGTCCTTCATGAACTTTTAGTATCCGGCTCAGGCCCGCCTTTCCCGGATTGCGTCCTGACTACGGGAAAAACGAACATCTGCGGGTTCCATTTTTCAGACTGCGCCGCCCATGTTCGGATATTACAGACTTGCCTCCGCCGTCCCCCAGCTCCGCGTGGCTGAAGTGGACTACAATGTCGACCAACTCACGGAGGGATTCCGGAAAGCCGCAGAACAGCAGGCGGCGGCCGTCGTTTTCCCGGAACTGTGTATTACGGGCTATTCCTGCGGAGACCTTTTCTTCCAGCCGAACCTGAGGAAAGCAGCCCTGAACGGCCTGCTCCGCTTTACGGAAGCCACGGAAGGCTCCGGCACGATTGCCGTGGTGGGCCTGCCCTTCCTTCATGAAGACGCTCTGTATAATACGGCGGCGGTAGTGCAGTCCGGCCGCATTCTGGCTCTGGTACCCAAAACCGTGCTCCCCAACTACCGGGAATTCTACGAAAAGCGTCAATTCACCTCCGGCAGGGAATTGGGTACAGGGGTGAAGAACGTCACAGTCAATGGGGTGCATATCCCGTTCGGGGCGGAAATCGTTTTTCATGAAGAATCTTCCCCCTTCAGTTTTGGCGTGGAAATATGCGAAGACCTGTGGAGCGTCATTCCCCCCAGTTCCAAACTGGCTCTTCTGGGTGCCAGAGCCATTCTCAACCCTTCCGCAGGAACGGAACTCACCGGTAAGGCCGCATACAGGAGGGAACTGGTCAGACAGCAGAGCGGCAGATGCCTCTGCGCCTATGTCCTTTCCTCCGCAGGTGTGCATGAATCCACCACGGACACCGTATTCGGCGGCCATTCCCTCATTGCGGACAACGGCAGGCCAGCAGCGGAGGGGGAACGGTTCTGCAGGGAAAGCACCCTCGTCTTTGCGGACGTGGATTTTGAACGGCTGGAGGCGGCGCGCCTCTCTGAAAGCTCCTTCAATGACAGCAAATCCCTTTTCCCTGCCGGGAATGCCCTGCATCTGGCCCTGCCGGAACAGGTTCCCGGAGCGCCCGGTCTGGAATACGCATTCAACCCGGCACGGCCCTTTCTGCCTTCTCCGTCCCGCTGCCGGGAACGGTGTGAGGAAATCATCTCCATCCAAACGGCAGGTCTGGCCAAAAGAATGGAACATACCCGCGCGCAACGGCTCGTCATCGGCATCTCCGGCGGGCTGGACTCCACGCTGGCTCTGCTCATCTGCTCCCGCGCCTGCCGTGCGCTAAAGCGCCCGGCCTCGGACATTCTGGCCGTGACAATGCCCGGTTTCGGCACCACGGACAGAACCCATGACAATGCCGTAACCATGTGCCGCCTTCTGGGCGTGGAACTTCGTGAAATCCCCATCTCGGAATGCTGCCTCCAGCACTTCGCCGACATCGGGCACGATCCTGCCGAACGAACCACCACTTATGAAAACGTCCAGGCCCGCGAACGCACGCAAATTCTGATGGATTTAGCCAATAAAACCGGGGGGATGGTCGTGGGAACAGGGGACTTGTCGGAAATTGCCTTGGGATGGAGCACCTACAATGGGGACCACATGTCCATGTACGCGGTCAACTGCTCCATTCCGAAAACGCTGATACGCTGCCTCATTGAACACATCGCGGAAGAATCATCCCCGGAACTGGCAGCCACCCTCACGGACATCAACAACACTCCCGTCAGCCCGGAACTCCTGCCGCCGTCGGACGACGGCACCATTGAACAGAAAACGGAAGATGTGCTTGGGCCTTACGACCTGCACGACTTTTTCCTCTTCCACTTCATTAAATACGGTGCGGAACCGGATAAAATCCTGCACTTGGCGGAACATGCCTTCCACGGCGAATTTCAGCCGGACTTCATCCGCCGCTGCCTCGGCATCTTCATCCGCCGTTTCTTCCGTCAGCAATTCAAGCGCAGCTGCATGCCGGACGGCCCCAAGGTGGGCACCATTTCCCTTTCCCCGCGCGGGGACTGGCGCATGCCTTCCGACGCCTGCGGAACCGTGTGGGAAAAAGCCATCCCCCACTACTGAGACCTCCTATCCGGAAAGCCGCGGAGACGGCTTTTCCCGGAACCCGGCAAGGATGCCGAAGACCGCATCAATGCCCGGGGGCCAACTTCAGCCCGATAATGCCTATCAGCAGGAAGGATGCCGCCAGCATGCGCCAGATATTGGAAGAATCCCCGAACCACAGAATACCAACCAGGAACGTGCCCAACGCGCCAATGCCGGTCCATACCGCATAAGCGGTGCCGATGGGGATGTTCCGCTGGGCAAGCCACAAAAGAAAACCGCTCAGAACCATGCTGAAAACGGAGCAGGCGATACAGGCGGCGAATTTGCCGGGCCCAGTGCCGGGCGTTTGAGAAAGTTTGAAACCCAGAGGCCATCCGATCTCGCAGAGACCGGCCAACACCAGATAAATCCAGGACATATATTGAAACGGGGAATCACCTTCCGCTCACCGGCCTTCCCAAATGGGAAAAGCTCCAAGGGCAACGGATGCCCTGCAGAATATCTGCCCGGCGTTTCCGATCAAGGCAATAATTTTTTATGAACCCGTATAAAATGGGATACACACTGTTTCACCGGCTTCGGAAAAATGGTTCTTTCAAACATGAAATCTACACAAAACATATTTACCATAAGTCACATACCTGTTCTTTTTAATTAAAAAACGGTCTTATTTCAAGCCTTCTCGAATATCCTTGAGCCGGAAGCCACCGCCCTATGATATTGGTTCCGTTATGGCTATTCATTATTCACTTACCGCCATCATTCTGACCGGAAGCATGGCTTCCACGGGAATCGCGGCTACTACATGGACAAGCGCCACCCCCGATCTCTCCCCCACATCCCAGTACCTGTGCACCGGATGGTCTTTCTGCCTGGGAGAAGCAGGGTCAAGGCTTATCACGACCAGCACGCCGCATTCCCAGCCAATGGATGCAGAAGTACGTCTAACGTCCATTGATTTCAATTTGAGAGAGGCCAGAAAGAACGGAACAGGCCTGCTCATCGTGCAACATTCAGGCGGTATCCAAACCATTATCGGCAAATCGGACAATACCATTTCTACTGGAAACTATGTTTCCGGAACATGGACTTTTACCAACGGGCCAATTTTAAACACAGGCACTACTTATTACGCCATGTTTACTGAAACGGATCTGTCCGCCATCAGCATAGGAGACTGCTGGGACAACGATTTCTTCTCCATCAACGGTTCCCGGCGTATCGACAATTCCATGGATAACGCAGCCGGAACGGGGCCGTCTGTCAACCAGCTCGCTTTAGTCGGCTCCAATTGGCAAAAGGACTTTATTGCCCGTAACGATAACATGGTTCCCACAGGTCTTCAAATCCATACACAGGCCGTACCGGAACCGGCAAGCGCATTGCTGCTTACGTTTGGCATGGCGCTTCTGCCCTTCAGACGCCGCAAATCTCCCACACTTTAATTACAACATCCATTTCCCATGAATCTGCACCTGTTATCCCTGGCAGCGTTGCTCCTGGCATCATACCTTCCGGCGCAGGCCACCGTACCGGCCCATTCCCCTTCCACAGCGTTCATCCGGAGCGGCCTCCCGATCGTTGATCTGGATCAATGGACAGAAGCCCAGGTAGTAGTCGACAAGGAAAAAGGAAAATACCTGGGACATCCAACGACGCTATTGCTGAAAGACGGAAAAACCATTCTGTGCGTTTATCCTAAAGGGCACGGCTCCGGGGAAATCATCCTGAAGAAATCCCCGGACGGAGGCAAAACATGGAGCGAAAGGCTGCCGGTTCCAGAATCATGGAAAACCAGCAGGGAAGTACCCACACTATATGAAACGGAAGACTCCCGGGGCAAGCGCCGCATTCTGCTTTTCAGCGGCATTCAGGGGGGAAACAGAAACACAGCCCCCAGAAACCGGATGGCGGTCAGTGAAGACAACGGAACAACATGGTCCGAGCTGACCCCCATTCCCAACCAGGCCGGAGGCATTGTTGTCATGAGTGACCTGATTCCTCTAAAAACGGGAAAAGGGCATTATATGGCCTCCTACCATGCCAATGCCCGGGGCACAGACGAATATGGAGAGTTTCACACCATTGAACAATATGTCACCTTTACGGAAGACGGTGGGCTGACCTGGACCTCCCCCCAGGTCATTTTCCCAGGGACAAGGGACATGCACCTGTGTGAGGGAGGTTTTGTCCGCAGCCCGGACGGAAAAACAATCGCGCTGCTGTTACGGGAAAACAGCAGGCATCATAACTCCCAGATCATGTTTTCCGAAGATGAAGGTAAAACATGGACTCCCCCCAAAGAACTGCCGGCAGCCCTGTGCGGAGACCGCCACCAGATTCTTCCCCTGCCTGATGGAAGGCTGCTGGTTCAATTCAGGGATGCTCCCCCGACCAGGAAGAAAGGGCAGGCCGCCAGCCCGACGGAAGGAGACTGGGTAGCATGGATAGGCCGGTGGGAAGACCTGAAAAACGGCACGAAAGGCTCATATAAAATCCGTTTTAAGGACAACCGCAACGGTTGGGACTGCGCCTACCCGGCCGCCGAACTATTGCCGGACCATACCCTGGTATGCACTACCTACGGACACTTTGACAAAGGGGAATTGCCATACATCCTCTCCGTCAGATTCAAAATCAGCGATACGGACAAGATGGTCAAACAATATGCGGGGAACAATCACCCCAAGATCAAAAATGACACAGGAGCGGGAGAAACCGTTTTTGACCCCAATGATCCGGACTCCGTTAATCGCCTTCTGAAACGTTCCTGAACATCATATTCCTCCATGCTCCCGAAAAACGCGGAACGGAAAAAACACAACCGGCAAGACCGCTTGCCATCAGAAGTAACCAGAAAGTATGATTCCCCCATGGATACACAGCCTGGGGAAACGGCCCAGTCAAGAACCGTTGCCAAATTAAAGCACCGCCTCCGGTCCGGGCAATTCATAAACGCCATGCCCGGAGAACGGGAACTAAGCAAAGCGCTCGCCGCCGGCAGGGGAACCATCCGGAAAGCCCTCGCGCAGCTGCAGGAAGAGGGCTTCATAGCGGCTCCGGATAAAAACAGGGCCAGGAAAATCATCAGGACTTCTACAAGCCCTGTGCAGCCTCTGCCCCTGCTGGAAAAACGCGTTTGCTTCCTCTCCTCCGTTCCTATCCGGGACATCCCCCAAAGCATTTGGGTGGAACTTTACCAACTGGAAAAAGCGTTGCGAATCGAAGGTATGGCGCTTCAGCTGGTTGAAGCCACATGGGCAGAAAAAAACAATCCGGACATGCGGCTGGAAAAACTGGAAACAGAACATCCCGGCTCCTGCTGGATACTCTACCGTACCACGGAAGAAGTACAACTGTGGTTTAAGCGGAAAAGCATCCCCTGCCTGGTCCGGGGAGTTTCCTACCCTTCCTCCAATCTGCCGTATCTGGATACGCATTGGGAAGTGCTGGCCGGTCACGCGGCCGGCTACCTGTACCAGAAAGGACACCGTCGGATCGCGCTCTGCATACCGGATTCCAAGCTGAGAGGCAACAGGCTCATGGAACAGGGGTTCCTCTCCTTCCAGGGGGAACATTATACCCCCTATGTCATCCGCATGCCGTCGGATGCCATTAAGGCAGCCCAGGAACTCAACCGAATTGACCTGGCGGATACGGGTATCACCGCCTTAATTTCTACCCGGAGCAGAATGCTGATATCCATCATCTCCTGGGCGGCCACCATGGCTAAAAGCATCCCGGAGGAAATAAGCCTGCTCAGCCTGGTTCATGAACCTTACCTGAACCATGTCACTCCCCCCATTACCTCCTACCGCTCCCCTGCAGAAAAAACGATGCGCAGGCTTATCCGGATGATTGAAGCCCTGCTGGAACATCGCCGTATCTCCAATAGCCTCATCCTCCCGGAGTTATGCCCCGGCCAATCCATCAGTACGTTGAATTCCCCCCTCCTGCCTTTGAATCCATCAAGTAATAAGGCCTGATCTGCCTTCTTCCATAACGCTCCGCTACGGAGGAAAGCATTCAATCTCCCCCTCCCGGAGACACCTCCGGAAGGGAAAAACGTATTAGCCAGCTTTCCTCTACTTGAGAACAGGAGCTTTTTTGCCGGGAGCCAGCCCTGTGTCCTCTCCGTCCGTCAACCATTCCATGGTAATGGGAACAAACTTCAGCTTTTTAATATGCTCCTGGTTTTCCTCATAAAGCACCCCAACGATGCCGGGTTCCACCATGGCAAGGCTGGAATAGGCAAAACCGCCCTCGCCCAGCAATTTCTTCACCGGCCAGGTCTTGCCGTTGTCATAGCTCATGGCCACCTGTCCCTTAATGCGCCGGCCCGCGCTGGGCCCGGAAAACAGAATGCGGCTTTTGCCGCCATAGGCAGGCTGGTCGCTCAGGGAATACGTCATCAGGGAATTCTGGGTACTGTCGCAAAACAGCTCCGGAGCGTCCTCCACCTGTCCCCAGGTCTCCCCGCCATCCTGGGACCACGCAATACGGCGGCAATTGCCTGCGCCCCAATGGCGCGCAACCATCACCACGCCGCCGTTATCCGTTTCCGCAATGGACGTCTCGTTCACCATGCCCTTCATATTGGCAGTCGGCTGGCCCAGCTTCCAGCTCTTGCCGCCGTCATCGCTGTAAATGCAGGAAATCACCCATTTGCCGAACGGCCCTTCATTCATCGGAATCACCAGGCGGCCCTTGTGGGCGCCGCTCTTCAGCTGGGTTCCCGCATTCGGGCCGGACGCCATAATATCCACTCCTGAAGGACGCTTGGTCGTCTTCGTGATCTCCTGCGGCTTCGTCCAGGAAGAACCTCCGTTCCTGCTCTGAATCATAAAATTGCGGATGCACTTTTCATCATCCCATCCGTCCGGGATATTGGGCTGCCGCTCCTTGACCCCGGCAGGGTAACGCTGGAATACGACAGTCACGGTCCTGGTTTTGGCGTCATAAACGGGGCACGGATTATTAAACGTGGCGCCATGGGCCTTGGCAATCGCCCGGGGACGGGACCAGGTCTTCCCGCCATTCTTGCTGACGCTCATGATAATATCGTTCTCCCCCTGGTCGGTATTTTTGTACCGTCCTTCGGCGAATGCCAGGAGCTGGCCCTTGCCGATACTGAGCAGGGCGGGAATACGGATGGACGCATAGGGATTACCCTCCCCGGCGTTGAATACGGTCACAGCCCTGTCCGTAGGGAAATCGGTTTTCTCTTCCTGCCCGAACGCCGGCAATGCCACGGCGCATACGGCACTCATCAAACATTTGAATACGGAATTCATCATCCTCTTCACCTTATTCCATTTTCCCCTGCCGAACAACAACCATGTCATGCATGTGCGCCAAGACCAGAGGAAAAGGAGCATAAAGAGGAACGCGCGGCAGGAACGCGATACCGCCGCCGGGAAACCCGGAAGGCTTCGGCCCAAAATTCAAGCCAGCAAGAAACGTGCCCATCCGAATACGGAGCCCCGGAAAAGCGCCCGCCGGAACCGGGGAAAATATCCGGAAACGCGAAATCGGCTGAAAAAATCCCTGCCGCACCGCCAAAGCCATTCCACACATCAACCGCCCGGCCTCTCTCCGGACAAACCGCTTGCCTATTTATTCATCAAGAGAAAAATGGTGAAAGAAGAAGAAAACGGAACCTGTATCTTGTAACATCGCAGAATCACCTGCTTCCCGTACTGTCATGAACCGAATCCTTCCATTACTATCCCTTCCCCTGCTGTCGCTCGCAGCGGTATTTGCCGCCAACACGCCGGAACACATCGGCAACGACCTCAAACTGTTCAAAGACTCCTCCTGCACCTCTCTGAAGCCGGATGTGAAAGACACCTCCGCCTTCCAGTCTGACGCGATGAAGGAACTCGCGGACAAAATCCTGGCTGGCCATTACAAGCCGGACTACCTGTATGCCGAATACCGGGCCCTCCCCTCACCGCGCCAGACGGGGAAAAATCTCAGAATCGGCGATGGATTCAGCAAATACGACAACATGACGGGCGTCTATCTGGAAAAGGGGCGGCATGTCGTCCTGGTCGGCAAGACGGAGGGGCAGGAAATCAGCCTTCTGCTGCCAAACCTGATGCGCAAGCCGGCCGAAGGAGTGCAGCCCACAAAAGACCCCAACGGCTGGGGATTACATAAAAAGCAGATTCCGCTCAAGGAAGGAGTCAACATCATTGACGTGGAAACGCCCGCCAACGCCTATATCAGCTACTTCACCGAAGACGTCGACAAGGCGCCGAAAATTCCCGTCCATTTCATAACCGGCAAAGCCAACGGTTACTTTGACACCACCCGGGGCGACACCAACAAGGACTGGGTTCGCCTGCTTGACCAGGCCGTCTCTCCGATCATGGATGCCCGGGGAAAATACATCCAGGTTGCCTACCCCGTAGAATTCCTGAAAAAATTCACCAAAGACCGCGGAACCGAACTTATCAACGCCTACGACAAGCTCATCGGCATCCAATACCAGCTGATGGGCCTGGATAAATACGGCAAAATCCCGGAAAACCGTGTCCTGGCCCGCGTGAACTTCAACTACTACATGTTCCGCGACGGAGACGGAGTCGCCTACCTCGGAAACGACGGGACAATGCGCATGGTGACCGACCCAGAAAACGTTCTCAAGGGCGATGCCTGCTGGGGATTCTCCCACGAAGTCGGACACGTCATGCAAATGCGCCCGATGACCTGGGGCGGCATGACGGAAGTCAGCAACAACATCTTTTCCCTGCAGGCCGCAGCCAAAACAGGCAATGAAAGCCGCCTGAAGCGCCAGGGCAGCTACGACAAGGCGCGCAAGGAAATCATCGAAGGGGAAATCGCCTACCTGCAATCTAAGGATGTCTTCAACAAGCTGGTTCCCCTGTGGCAGCTCCATCTTTACTTTACCAAAAACGGACACCCCGACTTCTACCCTGACGTCATGGAGTACCTGCGCAACAACGCGGGAAACTACGGAGGGAACGACACCGTCAAATACCAGTTCGAATTCGTCAAGGCATGCTGTGACGTCACAAAAACCGACCTGACGGACTTCTTTGAGAAATGGGGATTCTTCAAACCCGGAAAATTCCACATCGTCGACTATGCCCAGTACGACTTTAACGTCACTCCCGAAATGGCGGCGGAAACGAAAAAGTGGATTGCCGGCAAAGGCTACCCGAAACCTGAAACCGACATCACCGAACTAAGCGAGTAACGTGATTCGGCAATCCCGACGGTTCCTTTCCATCATCAAAAATGCTTTCGAAAGAATTGAACTTGGACTCCTTTTTTCTTACCCATTCGCAGCATATTTGATGATGGAAACTTATTAGGAATTTAAACTCCCTCACCAAAGGGTGGAATCTTTGCTGATTCCACCCTTTTTCATTTCTACATCCATCCTTCTATCCCCAGCCATACTGGGTACGGCAAAAGGCATGGTACCCCAAGATTAAATGTATTCCCCCATTTGATAGCCTATCCAGGAATTGATATAATTGGTATAAGTCTCCTTTTGATCAAACATCCAAACAGGAAACAAAAAAGGATACTTTTCGATGAATCAGTTTGGGCTGGTTGGTTTTCCGTATAACGCCAGGTGGATAACGTATTTCCCTGATAGTCGCAAATGAAGAGGGCATTTCCCTTGAGTATGGAAACAACCTCAGAAGAGAATCCCAGCAGTTTTCCTTTTTTGGGAGAACAGGATGCGTCCTTCAGGGAATATTGCGCGGATATGTGTTCCTTGTTGGTATGCGATTCCGTATCATAAATCCACCATGTCGTGAAACATTGGGTTTACACACAGCAAAACGCAATGATAATCAGTTATTTTTTACCGCCAAAAACAGGTTAGTTGACAAAATATGTTTAATAGTATTTTCTAATAAATGTTATGGGAAGAAAACCGTCAACATCAAAAGAGATCTTAGAAAAATGGCAAGCCTCTCTGAAAGAGAAAACCCATAAAGGGGCATTAATACTAGATGCTTTTATACAAAAAGTAGGATTAAGTGGGAGACTATCAATTGATGGAATTAGAAGAGTTTTTCACGAAAGAAATCCAGATAAAAAAATAGATCATCTTGGTTCTTTGACTGGGAATACATCTGAGAAATCAAAACAAGGAAATACATATGCAATTCGTCCATTCAAATATATAAAAGATAGGTATGAAATTCATGAGAATATACAGCATATTTTAAAAAAAATAAATTGGGTCAGAGAAAAATACTCAGAAAAAGAAACTGAACCTATTACTAAAAAACCTTTTATTCCCAAAAGTCTTAGGCGGCAGATAGAAGCACGAAGAGGACAGCCAGAATTCAGAAAAAATCTTCTTAAGGCATATAAGTATAAATGCGCAATTACTGGGTGTGACGCAGAGGAAGCTCTAGAAGCTGCTCATATTGTTCCTTATTCTGAAGAAGAAAACTACGACTTAGAAAACGGCCTCTTGTTAAGAGCTGATATACACACGCTTTTTGATCTGCGATTAATTAATATCAAAGAAAAGAATTCCATTTTTTCTGTTTCTTTAGATCCATTCTTACAAGGCAAAATTCCATATGATACCTTAGATGGTAAAGAAATAAAATTGGGAGAAAATGTAGATACTCATAATTTTTCCATTAATCTTAAACGGAGATATAATATTGATAAATGAAAATTCTAATCTCCTTTTACCAGATTGGAAATTGTTTGAACAACCATATCTCCAATTGTTTTATTCTACTTGGAAGCCTTGGTTTCCATTTATCATAGAGTTCAGGAGACAATTTCACAGTCAAAATCAAAGCGGCATCTACTTCTACGCCAGTTTAACCATCCTCCAATCTAATGCTCTTCTCTATGTCGACAATAGTCCTGAATTCCAACGACATGGGGATTTGATGCTAAATGACGGCTCAAGGCTCGGTTTTTATCTGGACGGCATTACCGCTGCGACATTGGAGAATCACGGTTCAGGTACATATTCCAATATTTCCGTGACCAACACATTGAATTTGAATGGAACAGTGAATGCCGAAGTAGAAGTAGGCTTAGGTATTTTAGCCGCAGGGATGGAAGCGTTTACTCTGGATCTTATCAAAACGGAAGAAACGGTTTCCGGTAATGGTGATTTTGTCCTTTCCCTGAATGATGAAAACCATCTCCTGAAGGAAGGCAGTCTTCTATGGGATTCTACTACAGGCATACTCAGTTTCACAGGACAGGTGGACAAAGCCGTAGCGGCCGCTCTGGTCGGCAAGGACGGCTCCAATATCGCCAATTCCCTGTGGTCAAGTACCAGCGTCGTCAAAAGCTTCGGTCAAACGGTTGTTTCTCAATTCAAGGTTGCCCAACCGGGAGATTCCAATGTATGGGTAAGCGGTCTGGGTGATTTCGTTACCATGAACTCCACTTCCCATGCGGACGGGTTCCAGTACAACGGAGGTGGATATGCGGCAGGGATTGACTACGCCTGGACGAAGAAATTCCGTGCTGGTATTGCCTTTGGTCAAACATTCGGAACCTTCAAATCCGATGACAACCAGGCATCCATCAAGCAGGATAGCATCATGACCGGTCTTTATGCCAATTACCTTGAAACGTTGTGCGACAAGCAGAGCGTTGGATTGAGAGGATACTTCTCCTATGGATCGGTGGAAAACAGGGCCGATACTCTCATTGGTAATTCCTCATACCTTCCCGGTCATGCAAAATGGAATGACGACGTGTTCTCCTTTGGTCTTAAAGCAGACTGGAACATCAAAGTCACCGACAAGGCAACGCTGACACCGTTCATTGGAATTGATTATGTCCATGGAGCACAGGAAAGCTTCACGGAAACATACGACAATGGAAGCCGCCAGTATAGGGACGGCAACATGCAGGTATGGAGTGTTCCGGTAGGCATTACGGTCAAAAAGGAAGTATCGGTAGGAGGCGGACAGCTTCTTCTCCCAGAACTGACGCTCGCCTATGTCGGGGATATCTCCAGAACGAATCCTTCGGCCAAATCCACCATCTACGGAATCGACAACAAACACGAAGGAAGCAATCCGGGCAAAAGCGTTTTCATGATGAATGCCGGGACCAACTGGGTTATTAACCAGAACTGGAGCGTTGGAGCATTCTACACTCTGGAAGCCAGAAGCAGCCAGGTGAACCAATCCGCCTCACTTTCGGCAAGGTACAGCTTCTAATTAGACAAATAACAGTCACCCAAGGATGGAATCAGCAATGGTTCCATCCTTTTTCATTTTTACGCCCATATGCTATTCCTCGCCATACAGGGCACAGCAAATGACACAGTACCCCCGCCAGATCAAACGCACTCTCCCAATTGGTAACCCATCCCCATTCTTCATCAGCATATATAGAGAGACTTCCACCTGAAGGGGGTACTTTCCCAAATGCTTCGGAAATGTTTTTCTCAAAAAATGGAAAACTTTTTCTCCATTAGGAAATGTATTCAATGGGAAAAGAGAAAAGTCCATTTAGCCATTTGTAAGGCAAAATTATTTTTGACGGTAATTTTTCAGATTTGCGTAGGTTAATACCCATCAGACCTCTGAAATCCTTACAAATGATCCTGGATACATTCAGAATAAATTACCCTGCACGGACAAGGAAAACAGCGTACAATTGACCAAAAACTCGGCATTACTCATCCATGAAGATTTTGTACGAGGCCGTTTTTAATTAACCATTTCCCTGTATTCACTCAAACTATCCTCATCACTTGGAATCAAAGGAATACAGGTCAATTAATTCTAAATTGATTTCTACGGAAATTATTCAGGAAGGAAGGTAATTGGTAAGGGGAACTGGTTACAAATCCGTACAATCAATTCTGGGGATACTCAAAATAAAATAACCTGCGTATAGATGATTCCACGTATACTGTAATCTGCATTTCCCAAAACATGTGTTTCCCAAATGATCCTGTACTATGGAGTAATGAAGAGTAAAAAAGGCTTATGAAAACGCGTTTAAAATTTACAAATATATTGTAATAAGCAAGTTATGTAAAATATGGTCTCATACAATGTATATTAAAAATAAAGAGAGAGTTTTCAAATGTATACCTCTGTATTTCATGCATTGTTTCTCCGGAAATCCCATGGAATTCACAAGCACATGGAAACAAATAAGTTATAAGAAAAATGACCTCACTCAATGTATGAATATAATAAATGAAAGAATTCCCAAATGCATGATTACGTATGATCGGATTCCAGGACTTCCAAGGTCAATCAGTTTTGTACGAGGGTGTTTTTAATAAAATCATTGGAAACAATTAATCCTAAAATGATTCTTATGGAAGTTGTTCAGGATATTGAGGAACGACTTAGAGATTCAGAACGAATTTTAGGAGAAATTAGAGGAAGAAAAATTACTCATGGACAGTGATTCCGAAGAAGAAAATCCTGATTGGAACAGATTTTGGGGCTACATCCCTCATCCAGAAGAATCACACCATTGGGGAGTATGCATGGAAGATTGGCATGATTATGAATGGAGAAAGGAGCAGGAGGAGATGGATTGCAGAAAGAAAGAGGAAATTTGGAAGAGATTGGTAGAAGCAATGGAAGAAAAGATGCAGTCTTGTAATTATGTTCAGACTTGATATGGTCGATTCATGGATGTCTTTTCCCCAGAGAAGCGAAGTCAGGTGATGTCCAAGGTAAAAAACAAGAATACAAAACCTGAACTTATTATACGTTCAAAATTGCACAAATTAGGATTCCGATTTCGTATTCAAAGAAAGGATTTGCCTGGGAAACCTGATATTGTACTACCCAAATACAAGACGGTTATTTTTGTACACGGTTGCTTTTGGCATCAGCACAATGGCTGCAAACATTCAAAGAGGCCAACAAGTAATATTGATTATTGGAATAAAAAATTAAATGCCAACATGGCAAGAGATCAACAGAATTTTAGATTGTTAGATCAGTTAGGTTGGAAGGTTATTATTTTATGGACCTGTCAATTTAATCGCTATCTAGATAATGATGGAGAAAATCTTAAATATCAAATTATTCACGATTCCTCTGCTTCTTCAAATAAATGAGCTGCTGTGAAATATATTGTCGCATCAAACCTTCTTTCTGGCATAAGTTCTTTTTCTCCGCCATTTTGAATGAGAGAACGCAGTATTTTTGATGGTAAAATAGGTTCAATCAATCTGTTGTGAGTAATATATTTTTTCATTTGGGAACCTGGGACAGAAAATTCTTTATCTGTTTGTTTTCCTAATTCAATATTTTTATATATTTCATCATAATTGAACTGATTCATCGAAAAAAGAGAGTATAAGGCTCTAAGCATTCGTACCGCTGCTCTCATTTGTCTGCTTATTGGTGTGTCAGGCCATTCTAATCTTTTTTTATTATTTTTGATAACAGGTATCAGCTTTCCTTCCGCCATGTCTATAAACAAGAAACAGAGTGCCATATCACTCCATACAAAAATGTCAAACGCATGTTTTGGATCAAGCATAGGACTTTGACCTTGCGTCACCCATATCGGATTTAATATAAAAGGTTTTTGGAATGTAATAAATTGTGTTAAGAATTTTTTTAACGTATCAATGATTTCACCTGAATTCCTCCTAATTTCTTCACTATTATTCCATTCCTGGATTCGAGAAGCGACTGGCTTCAACAACCTTAAAGCATCAGTTTTTCGACTTTTAAGTGAATGATAAATAGACATCACTGCATGCGAGGTGGCATCTGGCCTGATCACCATTTCAGGAGCCCATTTTTCTCTAGCCAGTTCGCAAGTTGTATTATCGGGGACTACTGTTAATTTCACTTCAAGAGGCCTTAAATAATCATTGGTTACTTTGTTCTTAACAATGACATCAATATGTCCCAATTTTCCTATAGCAAGGTAATTTTTATAAGGCTCGAATGATGATTCAAAATCAAAGTGGATATTGCTATTTTTTGAACAATTAAATAATTCGTCTACGGTAAGAGAATTATCATTATTACTGAGGGTAATTTTCCCTTTTTCAACTGCTAAGCTCAAATAGACAGGTAGAATGTTTTTGTCTCTCATGTAACATGCCAGAGAAATAGGGAAAGTACTGTTGAATTGATTTTTACCCCATAGATCATGGCCGCTTCTGTTACTACTTTCGATACCGTAAAGTCTGGGCGTAGAATCTTTCTTTTTATCAACATTGGACATGTTGCTAGTATTCTGCACGATTCTTGTTGAGTCAAGCCGCCGTTCATTTTTTGCTTTACTTTCTTGAATGACGTCAATATATTGACGTCTATGCGATGGTCTGTCATTGATTTATTTTGTGGTGTTGGAGGTTTATCGCTTGGTTTCGAGCGTGCTGGCATACCGATTTCTGCAGCTTTTGATAACTGGCAAGAAGCAATAACCGTCTATAACGAAAATTTTAAGCATAAGGCAGAAATGCTTGATTTGTCCGAAACAGAAGAGGCCATACGACGTTTATCCCAATATGCGCCTAATCTGATAATAGGAGGCCCTCCCTGCCAAGATTTTTCTCATGCAGGTAAACGGAAAGAAGGGGAGCGCGCGAACCTCACTCGTTCTTTTTCACAGATTGTAGCAAATCTCAAACCAGAGTGGTTTGTCATGGAGAATGTGGATAGGGCGCAAAAAAGTAAAGCCTTTCAGGAAGCCGAAGAAATTTTTAGAGAGAATGGATATGGGATTACTAAAATCGTTTTAGATGCGAGCCTTTGCGGCGCGCCGCAAAAAAGAAAACGTTTCTTTTGTATAGGTCATAAAAATGATTGTGATGATTTTTTAGCTTTTTCTTTGCTATCAAACATGAATAAACAACCTATGACTGTTAAGCAATATTTCAAAGATGATATAAAAATAGAGCATTATTATAGACATCCTAGAAATTATACTCGTCGTGCTGTTTTTTCGGTCAATGAACCAGCTCCAACAATAAGAGGAGTTAATAGACCTGTCCCACCAAATTACAATCGACATCCAGGAGACACAGAAAATCCAGCTAAGGTCAGATCATTGACAACGAGTGAGCGTGCTCAGATACAAACTTTTCCTAAAGATTTTATATGGAAAGGATCTAAAACAAGCGTAGAACAAATGATAGGAAATGCCGTCCCTGTTCAATTAGGTTATTTTGTAGCTTATTGTATCCAAAAATATATACAGAAAAATTAATATGAAACTAGTAAATCTAATAGATTTTAGAAATTGGCTTGTAAAAGAACAAGGATTGAGCGAAAGGAGCTCAAGGGATATTGTATGTCGTTTGAGCAGGTTATCAAAAATAGAACCTAAGTGTTCCGAAAAAGACCTAGATTTATCCAAATATTTTTTAGAAAAAAATGAGGACTTCAACAATCTAAGCATGTTTGTTAAAAGCCAACTCAGGAGGAGTTTGACTTTATACAAGCTGTTTTTAGATACCAAGTAGGGAATTTATTGACCCGTTTTTCCCCATTTCTTCCCCATACTCCTGCAAACACAAACCGCAATATACTCATTACGAATATATTGCGGCGGAAAATTAATGGCGGACAGGGAGGGATTCGAACCCTCGGTACCGGTTTGCGGTACACACACTTTCCAGGCGTGCTCATTCGACCACTCTGACACCTGCCCGTTGGAGATTGTGCTAGATAGGAAAGCAGGGATAGAATAACGGCAGAAGGGAGGTTTGGCAATCTTTTTTTCATCCGGAAGGGATTTTCCGTTTTCCCCGAGTTTTTTCACGTTTCCGGCTGTTGCTCGAAAAGGATGAAAAGAGCCTCGACAGCGCGAGGAAATCTTCAACGGGCATAAACAACAACGAAGCGTATTTTCAGAAGTTTTGAAAGGAACAGGTTTCCGTGGTTCACAAAAATTATCCATGAGGGCATGGCAGATTTTCGCCCTCCCTGCCCTGTTTTTCCCGCGGAGCAAATAAGAATTTTTCTCTTTCTCCACCTTTACCCTTTACGGCTTCCGGGCAATCGAGGAAGGTTCAGGTAAGAACCTCTATTGATAAGCTTCTTTCCGTCCTGGCTCCAGGATTGACCAGCAGCCGTTTGAGAAGTTTCAGGAGCGAGACGGGGAGAGAAGACTGAAGGATTCCGGAAGCCCAGGGTTCCGAGAGTTTCCGGGAAGGCGCGGCAAAAATGGGAATCCATGCTGTAAGAAGAGAAGGCGGAACATGCCGTTTCTCCGCGTATCATCATTTCCGCGGCTCCGCATTCCTCCCGTCCTCAAAAAAGCCAAAGGCTTCCGGCATGTCCCGGAAAAGGCGTTTCCCGACCGCACTTCCCCCTTGACGAATGCCCCAAAGACGGGTTTGCTAGTCCTGCGCATGGGAGAGTCCTTTTACACACGCACCACGGAGGCCCCCTCCTCCGCCTTCGATTTGTCCCTCAGACCGCCCGCTTTCAGCGAGTTCTGCGGCCAGGAGAAGATTAAGGACCGCCTGATGCTGATGGTGGAAGCCGCCAGACAGCGCGACGACGTGCTGGACCACATCCTGTTGAGCGGCCCGCCGGGCCTGGGGAAGACGACGCTTGCCAATATTATCGCGAATGCCGTCGGCTGCCGCATTCATACGACTTCCGGCCCCCAGATTGAAAAGGCGGGAGACCTGGCCGGCGTGCTGACCAATCTGGAAAAGGGGGATATTCTGTTTATTGACGAGATCCACCGCCTGCACCCGGCCATTGAGGAGTATCTGTACCCGGCCATGGAGGATTTCCGGCTGGATATTATCATCGACCAGGGGCCGAACGCCCGCTCCATCCAGCTCAACCTGCCCAAGTTCACCCTGGTGGGGGCCACCACCCGCGCCGGGATGCTGACCAGCCCGCTGCGTTCCCGCTTCGGCCTGGTGAACCGGCTGGATTATTATACGCGGGAGGAGCTGTGCGCCATTATCGAACGGTCCGCGGGGCTGCTGAACATTCCCGTGGACCCGGAGGGCGCCCTGCAGATCGCGCTGCGCTCCCGCGGCACGCCCCGCGTGGCCAATTCCCTGCTGCGCTGGGTGCGGGATTACGCCCAGGTGCGCGGCGACGGCGTGATTACGGAGCAGTTGGCGCACGACGCCCTGACCATGATTGAGATTGACGACGACGGCCTAGACGAGATGGACAAGCGCCTGCTGGAAGCGATGATTTACAAGTTCAACGGCGGCCCGGTGGGCCTTTCCTCCCTGGCGGTGGCCGTAGGGGAGGACGCTTCCACGCTGGAGGACGTGCACGAGCCTTTCCTGATTATGCAGGGGTATATCAGCCGCACCCCCAGGGGGCGCGTGGCGATGCCCTCCGCCTATCTCAAGATGGGAGCCGCGCCGCCCGCCAACGGCCAGGGGTGGCTGTTGTAAGCCATTCATTTACGACATGGAAAGAGTCCTGCGTTTTATGCTGGTCATCAGGCCCTCTTTCTTTTAGACTGTTTCCACATAAAACGTCAGGACGTTTTCTGTTCATCATACGCCCAAAGCTATGGCCGCACATTCTGATATTCCCTTTAAAAGACTGCCCGTCAAGATTATCGGTACGGGTTCCTATGTTCCGGAACGCCGCCTGACCAATGCGGATCTGGAGAAGATGGTGGACACTTCCCACGAATGGATTATTGAACGCACGGGCATTGTGGAACGCCGCATCGCCGCCCCTGACGAGTACACTTCCCATATGGGGACGAAGGCCGCACAGCGCGCTCTGGAATCCTGCGGGCTGAAGCCGGAGGATATTGACCTGATTATCGTTGCCACCATCACGCCGGATACGTTCACCCCTTCCACTTCCTGCTATATCCAGGATGCCCTTGGCGCCAAGAATGCCGCCGCCTTTGACATTTCCGCCGCCTGCTCCGGCTTCCTGTTCGCCATGAAGACCGCCGTCCAGTACATCGGCACCGGCCAAATGAAAACGGCACTCATCATCGCCGCGGAAAAACTTTCCACCGTCGTCAACTGGGAGGACCGCAGCACCTGCGTCCTGTTCGGGGACGGCGCCGGGGCCGCCGTGCTCCAAGCTTCCACAGGGGAAGAGGGAGAAGGTTCCGTCCTTGCCACGGATATCGGTTCGGACGGCTCCCTGCATGACCTGCTCCAGATTCCGGGCGGCGGCTCCCGCTGCCCCACCACAGCGGAAAACGCCCATGAACGCCTGGCTACCCTGGCCATGCGCGGCAATGAGACCTTCCGCCATGCCGTCACGCGCATGAAGGCTTCCGCCGCCAGCGTCATTGAACGCGCCGGCCTCACGGCTGACGATATCCAGCTGATTATTCCCCACCAGGCCAACCTCCGCATCATTAACGCCGTAGCGCAGCGCCTCTCCATTCCTGAAGATAAGGTGTTCGTGAACATTGAGAAGTACGGCAACACGTCCGCGGCCGCCGTCGCCATCGCCTTTGACGAAGCGCGCCGTTCCGGCAGATTCGGCAAGGGAGACAACGTTGTCCTGGTCACATTCGGAGCCGGGCTTACCTGGTCCGCCGCCGTTATCCGCTGGTAATATTCTTTTTCACCCCCCCTCCATCATCATGACCACTGAACCATACGGCAAAAAAAATCCGTTTCCCGCTCCCGTCCTCTCCGTCAGGCATATCACCGGGGAAGGCAGCCCCAAGGAAACCATCCACATTGAATACAGCCTGGACGGTTCCGGGATGAATTATATTGCCGGGGACGCCTTGGCCGTTATTCCCGCCAATGACCCCTCCCTGGCGGACGCCCTGATTGACAAGCTCGGCCTCAGCCCGGATTCCCAGGTTCCCACGCCCGAAGGGGAAACCGCAAGCCTGAAAGACGCCCTGGTTCACTACTATGACATTACCAATGTCAACAAAGCCCTGCTGACCAAGTGGGCCGCCGCCTCCGGCAGCCAGGAGCTGGACACGCTTCTGGCCGGGGATAAGGACGCCCTCAGCGATTTCCTGTGGGGCCGGGACGTGCTGGATCTGGCCACGGAATACCCCGCTTCCTTCGAATCCGCGGAAGATTTCGTCGGCATTCTGAAAAAGATCATGCCGCGCCTTTATTCCATCGCCTCCAGCCCGAACGCCCATCCCGAACAGGTTCACCTGTGCGTGGGCGCGGTGCGCTATACGGCCCGTGACCGCAAGCGCGGCGGCGTTTGCTCCACCTATATGGCGGATCGCCTCCAGCCGGGCCATACGGCCAGGGTATTCGTACATACCAACAAGAATTTCCGCCTTCCGGAAGACGGGGACACCCCCATCATCATGGTGGGCCCCGGCACCGGCATCGCCCCTTTCCGGGCATTCTGGGAGGAACGCGCCGTTTCCGGCGCCAAGGGCGGCAACTGGCTGTTCTTCGGCAATCCGTACAGGGCTACCGACTTCTGTTATGAAGACGAGCTGAACCAGTTGACCGGCACCGGCAAACTGAAGTTGTCCGTGGCCTGGTCCCGGGACCAGGAAAAGAAGGTGTATGTGCAGCATCTCATGGTCCAGGAAGGCGAAGAACTCTGGAAATGGCTGGAAGCCGGCGCCTGCTTCTACGTCTGCGGGGATGCCTCCCGCATGGCGAAGGATGTGGACAACGCCCTTCATGAAGTCATCCAGACCTGGGGCCATAAAACTCCGGAGGAAGCCGCGGCATATGTGGCGGATATGAAACAGCACCGCCGTTACCAGCGGGACGTGTACTAATTCGGGATCTCCCCCTTGAGCCTGTCACCGCGCCTTTCCATCTTTTCTGGAAAGGCGCTTTTTCTTTTTCCGGAGAAAACCCGCCACGCATCAATCCGGCTCCCCCTCCCGGCTTCCCTCATGACGGTTCCAGCTGTTTTTCCGTCAATCCCAGCCGGAACAGGCCACCTTCCCAGTCCGCACGCCGGCTTCTTTCGAGCCGGAGAAGCCATCTTCCGCCCCCCTCTCCATCAAAAACAACGCCGAACCGGGGAGAACCCGTCCGAGCAAAAGTTCCCCTCCTTCTTCAAGCGTTTCCTTACCCTTATTCCAAATCCTGCCGGGCACCGCAAACGGCCCGTTTCACTTTCCTGAGCTTGAAAAAGAAAACCATGCAGAACAAATACAGCTTTTGCGGCAGGCAGTGGACGATACCCATCCATCCCGGCCGCCTCAACGCCCATCTCCGCCGAAAGGGATAACTCCACCAATTCTGCTGCCGGTCAATACTGTCTATGATTTTTCTCCTCTCCTCCATTTCGGCAAGCAGTTCTTCCCGCGAACGAAAAACCGGAGCAAGGCCCTCCAGCAATTCCCCGCACAGTTCCAACCCCGCCTCCTTGCTTTTTTTCAACTGGCTTTTCATTTCCAGCTCCCTTTTTTCAAAGGCCGCCGCCGTCCGCATGTCGGCAAACCGGAACGCGCTGTTGACAGCGCAAATATTTTTAAGCGCAAACCGGTAATAATATAAGGATATGCCCGGCATTTCATAAATATTGCCCTGAAGCCATGCGTGGAATCCCATCAAGTCGTCTTCAAAACTGGCCGTCATCCGCAGGGAGCTACCCCATTCGCAGGCGCTCTTCCTGATCATCATGCTTCCTCCGTAATGGGCGGAAGAAGAAAAAGCTCCCGCCTGAAGCGCAACAGCCGGCATCTCCTGCGGAGCAGCAGGAAAGGCCGGGAATTCAAACGCAATGCCCGGTTCCTCATAGACGCTGGTCATCTGGCTGACCACAGCCACGGCATCCGGGCGTTCCATCACCGCCCAGGCAAAAAACCTGCATCTCCAGGGGAAGGAACAATCGTCCCCATCCTGACGGAGAATCCATTCATGGGAAGCCAGACCAACCGCCTGCCGGATATGAGGCCCGCGCCCCAGCGGAGTTTCATTCCGGTTTAAGATTACCCGGTACGGCCCCCTGTATTGAGCCGCCATTTCCTGCATGACGGCGAAGGTTCCGTCGGAAGAGCCGTCATCCGAAAAGATGATTTCAACCGGCCCTTCATAATCCTGCCCGAATACGCTCCAGATAGCATCCCTGATGCTGCTCTCCTCATTATGCCCGGTCAGGATAATGCTGATGGAAGGGAGTTCCGAAGGGTTCATGAAGAAAAAGCACGGAAAAGAAAGCGTCAACCATGAAGAGGACCATGTCCTTTTCTGTTTATTAATAAGGCGTCACGTTCATACCGGATTCCAAATCCGGGGTCAAGGGTTGATTTTTATGCCAAGGAACTTATGTTGCGCGGACGTTTTGTGATCAAGAATCTCCCCCTTGCGGGCAGGGAGCCCGAAGCCGGGAAAACAGGACGAAAGATTCTGCTTTCCCTTACTGCTCCCAACATACACATTTTTTCATAAGCAATTATTTTTTAGAATCATAGAACTCTTAGAACCAGACCTGGCCGGAATACCTCCATACCCCACCGGTTCCATGAGGTCTTGGGACAATTCTCTGTCCATTCATGCTGAATCCGGAATTTCCCAATCGAATTTGGAATTCGCTATGACAGGTTCATTCGCGCGCTGATGAATCATGGGAGGAACGATGGATTCGTCCTCCTGCCATTCACCGGTTGCAATGGTTACAGCCCCATCAGAATCATGTTCTCCATATCCTGATTCCCGTTCCACTCACGAAGCAGTTCATCATTCCCCTTGTATGCAGAAACCGTTCTTCAGCATTATTATCCCGGCCTATAATCTGGAGAATTATATTGCTGCCGCCCTTCAGTCAGTACTGGTTCAAACATTTCAGGATTTTGAGATCATCATCGTGGATGACGGTTCTTCCGATGAGACCGCTTCCATCATCCAATCTTTTCATGACCCCAGAATTCGCCTGGTTTCCCAAGTTAACGGCGGCGTATCGCGGGCGCGAAACGCAGGGATGAAGAAGGCCGTGGGGGCTTACATCGCTTTCCTGGACGGAGACGATTACTGGTATCCCGAACATCTGGAGCTGGCAGCCGATTTTTTCAACCGTCATCCGGAGATATTGGCCTATGCCAACCGCTACATGAGGGATGAACTGGAGGCCATCCCGCCGCGCCCTCCATCTTATCCCGAATCTATCCGGAGATTGGGGATACGGGGAGTGCTTTTCATGCATTCCAGCAGCGTAATCCTGAATTCGTCTCTTGCGTCCCGGCTTCCCCCCTGGGAAGAAGCGATGCCCTATGGGGAAGACGGCCTGTACTGGACACGGTGCATGCGGGGGACAGGCCTGATCGGGCTGGGAGGCTCCGTCACCTCCATTTACAGGCAGAGAGCTTCTTCCGCCATGCATGACGAGCATTACCAGCATGTCTCCCTCCACTCGCTCATTGCGCCTCTGCTGAATGAGCTTGAAGCCATGAAAAATCCCAAATGGCAATTTGCCGTCCATTATCTGGTCATCAGGGAATTGCATCCCAAAAGACTGTTATCGCTCAACGCAGAGGAGCGGATTTCCCTGACGGGCAGGATCAGGAAAATCATGCACCCATGCCTGAACCGGCCGTTTTTGGACTCCTATATGAAAGCGTGTTCCGCAAGGGCAGGCATGGAACAGTCATTTTCCGCGCTCATGGACAGAACCATGTTCTCCTGCAAATGGCTGGACCGCCTGGAAAGGATGGGCCGCTCCCTGTTTTTCCGGCTGCAAACCAATAACGGAATGGAGAGCAAACACCAAGATCCAGCCCGTTCACGCTCATGAATATCGTATACGCTACAGACGATAACGGCGCGCTGGGAACGGGCGTGAGCATTGTGTCCCTCATGGAGAATTTGCCGCCCGGCGTTCATGCCGATATTTATATCATGACCGGCGGGTTAAGCGGGGATAATACGGCCCGTTTCCATTCCCTGCAACAGGGCTACAATCTCCATTTGCACTTCATTGACATGAAGGATAAATATACGGATTTCCCCGTCGGTTCCAAATGGTCGGCGGCGACGTATTACCGTCTTGGCCTCGCAGGGGAACTTCCCGCCACGGTAGAACGCGCCCTTTACGTGGATATTGATACCATTTTCAACAGGGACATAAGCCCCATGTATGAATCCGAATTCGGAGATTGCCTCATTGCCGGCGTTTTCACCACGGAAGATTTATCCGAGGAGTCTTTTTCTCGTTGGAAGAGAGAAATGAATCTGGACCGGGACTCCATTTACATCAATGCCGGCGTCATTCTTTACCATATCGGAAGAATACGTGAAGAATGTTTTGAATCCCAGGTTTTATCCTGGGCGAAAAACAATATTCACCGCCTTTCCTGGCAGGATCAGGATATTTTGAATGTATGCTATCAGCAGCGTATCTTGTTGCTTCACCCCATGTGGAACATTTGCGACGGGGCTATCTGGTCCATTCGCTGGGAAGGCGTAAAAAGCTTCAGAAATAATCCCCTAAAGCCGGCAGACCTGCTGGAAGCCGCCAGGCGGCCGGGCATTATCCACTACTGGGGCCATCCCAAACCCTGGCATCCCAACAGCATTCGCCAGGATTACGGATTGTTTTACAAGTATTGGAAGAAATCTCCGTGGAAAAATGACATCAGGGATTTCCGGAAGCAAAACGATCCCGGCCGGATGTTCATCTCCAAAATGAGATGCCTCCTGGGAAAGGGTAAACGGCTTTTACAAGGCAGGCATCAGTAGAAATACGGAGGAAGGCCTTATTTTTCTGACACCCGGCCATTTACAAAACCGCCTTTTATGGGGAAATACCGGAGACGGCTATTTTTTTAACAAGCCGGCTCAGCTTCATTCCTGAATTTTTCCGAATCCGGAAAGAACCGCCCGCATACTTCTTCAGAAACGTCTCAACGTTTTATGCCTGATGATTTTTCCGGAGTTTTATCAATAGTTAAAAAAATAATTTATTTATGAAAGTTGATACTATTAAGGGAAGTTCCTATGTCATGACCTGTACAAAAGCTTGTACTGTAAGCGCCATTTTCAATTCCGGAGAGACGTCCATGCTTATTCTGGAAGCAGAGAAAAAAGGGCAATACGGTTTTGCGGCTCCGACGGACGCCGTAGAAGTATCCGATGAAGAAGCCCTGATCACCCAGGTTTTCAAAACAGCCGTTCCAGGGTTGCCAGGCCAGAACGGCATCAGGCAAGGAGAAAATGCCGAATTAAAAAACCTGACGGCTGAGTCCGGGACTTTTGCAGGGGCCGTCAACGCCAACGGAGGCATCAACATCCCGCTGGCCGTGGGGGCGGCAACGGATACGTCAGCGGTCAACCGCCTGTACGCCGCCGGGCTGGCTGCCGTAACTGACGCTTTTTCCGTCAGGTGTTATCCGCTCCTGGCGGATTGCTCGTCTTCCAATGGGACGGTTTTCAAAACGGACAAGGAACCCAATTCCCTTTATTTCAATGTCCCTCCCAATTCCGCCTTTACCGTGAAATGCGGCCTCGCGACCAACGCGAGGCCCATGCACAATTATTCCAGCATCCGGGGGTGGGTGGCCCCGCTGCGGCTGCCGTCTGTCAGCACGAAATTCACGGCCAGGTTCGGCCAGATGACAACGGTTGCGCGCATGGGGCGGGACAGGGACGCGTTTACACTGGTGCCGGATCAGGCGGCCGGCGGCTACAAGATTGGGGAGATTATCGATATTACGTTTGATCCTATCCGGGACGCGGACGCGGGGGGATACCGCATTCGTGTCCGGGAGATCTATTATTCCAATGCCGAACAGAAATGGAAGATGAAGACGACGCAGGCCCTCGCGCAAGAGACGTCTTCCAATAACGGTTATCCCGTCTGCGTGTACGCGGTGGTTTACGAGCAATATCAGGACGGAGGATATGATACCGAAGACAGGGGTGCGCTGTGGCTGCTGCATGGCGGGAATTCCTCCCGCGGCTGCGTCAAAATCGCCACGGTGAAGGGAGTCCATTGTTTTGAGAGTATTTATCCATTTTCCGGGTACTATCTTGATATGGAGAATACCAACAGCTGGGCGTTATCCGGAGCTTTCCTTCCTGCGACGATGCACTTGCATTGCAATAACGTCAATCCGGCGTATTACGGTTTTTCCTCCATGGAGAGCAATATCATTGTCTCCGAGGCGGTGGAGGATTTTGTTGACCCGGAAGCCGAAACGACTACTGAAGATTGAGCATGAATAATGCAGCGTCCCCATTCCCGATACCCAGCAACACCTCTGCGTCCCTATTCAGTTTTTTTCCGCCACGGCAACCGGGTTCCCGCCATCTCCAGCGCACGGCGCACCATTCCGCGCATGCCCTGCGTACCGCAATACATTAAAAGAACCGTCACACCTCCATAAGAAGCGGCCATGAGGAAGGCGCATAAAAACCAGGAAAAGAAAGACGCGGAAGGCTGCAGGGGAACAAATTTCCAGATCCAGCCCATGAACACGGCCGAAATCAAAATCAGCGCCAGCTGGTAACCGAATTGGAACCAGTAGTTCATCACATTTTTCCTGAATCCCCAGTTATACAGCATGAAAGGCTTCCATATGCCCACAATAAGTATCAGGCTGGAAATGCCCCCCAGCAAAACGCCGGGCAATCCCCATAAGTAACCTCCGATGATCGCCACGGAAATGTTGATCATGCTTTCCGCAAGAGGAGCCCATACATCCCAGAACAAACCGTAACCGTACAAAAACTGATCCACAACCCCCCGCGTAATGGTGATGAACAGCCTGATAACGAGCAGCAGCATGATTTCCCGGGGAAGGATATAGCCCGCTCCCAGCCAAAGCGTGATGAATGGCTCCAAAAGCTGGTAAAGGGGGAAACATACCGTCCCGGCAATCAGCATGCGCAGGGAAAACAATTCACTGAACACCTTGCGGATTTTTCCCGCATTTCCCTCCGCAATCAAGTTGCCCACACTGGCTTCCGTACTGCCGAGCAAATTATTGACCAGAAGGTGCAGTTTCTCCACAATGGTGGAATAGTTGCCGAAGTAGGCCGCCATCTGGAGGGAAACAAAGGCATATACCAGAAACGGCGTCACCTGGAACTGGAAAAAGCTTCCCAGCCGATGCATAAACAACTGCTTGGTGTATTTAGTGACTTCAGGATATTTTTTGAACAGCTCCTTTCCCAGGGCCACATTGCTCTTCAGCCAGGGATAGACCTGATTGATCTTCCAATTCAGGATGAAGGAATAAATAATGCCGAAGAACAGCTCTATCCCTATCCATAAATAATAGCTTCCCGTATACCATGCAGACAGCATCTGGCATATGATTTTGATGATGGATGCCGTCTGGAAATAAAACGCCACTACGTAATTCCTCTGGTCCGCTCCCAAAAGGGTCTGCCTGTAGTTGGCAAAATACCCGATCAGGGAAGAGGCCAGAAAGGAATAATAAGCAAAATAGATGATTCCATAGGAAAAACCTGTGGAAGGGAAAATAACCGGCAGGAAACAGGAAAGCGCTACTCCAGCCGCGATGATTATCCGCCCTATCCACCGGTACATGTATCCCAGCACGGAGATAATTTCATTAATCCTGGTTTCATCATGCTCAAAGATAGGCTTGTAAAGCACATACCCGATAGCCGTGCTTATACCAAGTTCCGCCAAATTGAGGAAATTCAGCAGACTCATTAATGTTCCCGTCAAACCGACAAAATCGGCACCCAGGCAATTCAAGAATATCTTTCTTGAAAAAAAGGAAATTAGAAGAATCAAAACATAAAAAATGAGATTGACCCTGGCGTTCAACAGGCTTTTCTTTACGCGGGATTCTTCCATGTTATTTATTCCATCAACCTTATCCTTTCCCGGGAGAAGTTAAAAATATCTGTTTTATTAATAACCGGATTATTTATTCAACCGGCAATATACCAACGGCATATTGCGGCTATACGGGTACGGAAAGCGGTGCCAATCTAGCACAACATCCTGCCGCATCAATATCTTTTTATGAAGCCTCAGCCAACAGGCCTTCACAGGGGATAGAAACCTGGCAGAATCGCCTGTTCCCATGACGCCTCCTTATCGCTCACCGGATAAAAAACAAATTCCTCATTTTTACAGGTTCCATGGACCGGAACAGTTCCATAAAGTGTCCTTGTTTTATTTTTTCTTTTCATCTACATTACCGCCCGTGAGCAAGGGCAGGGTTCTCATCGTTACATATGTTTTTCCTCCGGAGGAAGGAGGCGTAGGCATGGCTGCCTATGAAATGGCCTGCAGCCTGAGCTCCCTGGACTGGGATATCCACGTCCTCACCCGCCCGCTGGATTCACCGGATGAGTCCTTCCGCTCCCACCAATACAGCCCTCTCACAACCCTGCCGGACACCCTGACGAAGGACAGTGCCCGTTTAAGGGAATACCTGGACGGGTTTCTGAAAGATTTCCGGCCGGATGTTATTATCTACCACTCCTGGGCGGACTGGTGCCGGGAAGAATTGCTGGACGCGGCACGGGATTCAGGCATTCCGTTTTTCCTCCGCTCCCATGGTGCAGCTACCAATTTCCGCTCTTTTTTCCGCTTCAATTACCCTCCTTTCTTCGGCCTGAAAAAATGGCTCTGCTCCTTTTTTCAAGTACGCAGGGATATCCTCAACGTATGCCGGAAATCACCGTTAAACCGTCTCGTTTTTCTCGATCCTTACGGGACACTGTTCAAGAGCTTTGATTATTACTGCGCATCCAGAAGCAAACTTGCCCATTACTCCTGCATTCCCAACACATTCCCGGCTCTGAAAAGAACCGCTCCTTTTTTCCGGGAAAAATACGGACTTTCCTCCGCCCCCGTTTTTACCTGCCCTGCCGGCGCCAGCATGAGGAAACGGCAGCTTCTCTTCATCCGCCATGTGAAACGCTCCCGTCTGCGGCATATCATTTTTCTTTTTCTGATTCCCCAGCACAATGCCTACGCGGAACAAATGGAACAAGCCATCGGGGATGACCCCAGATTCAGGATTCTCTACAGGCTCCCCCGTTTGGAAGTAGAAGCCGCCATTATGGAAAGCGACGCCGTTTTCCTTTACTCTTATCAGGAACAGCAGCCCCTCTCCATTCTGGAGGCGATGTCATGCGGCGTTCCCTGGTTCGCTCCGGACGCAGGAGCTCTTTCCACCCTGGAGGGGGGAATCGTCCTGAAAAACACTTCCCCCTCCGTGCTGGGAAAAGCCGTGGAATCGTTGACGGACGAAAAAACACGCAAACTACTGGGGAGTAAAGGCCGCCGGCAATGGGAAGCCTGTTTCGCCCCCGACGCAGTAAACCAGGAATGGGAGCAACTGCTTTTTTCCTCCATCCGCCCGGAAGGAAAGCCTCCGTTCGCATCTTCCATCGTCCGGGAGCATTTACCCACCTGCTAACCTTGCCTCCTCTTTCCAATCCATGCCGATCAAACGCCTCCGTCCCGTATTAGCCATAGCAGCGGACCTCCCTCTGGGCCGGCTGCTGACGTCTTTCCGTAATAAGGACCGGCGTACGATTCCCTGGATTTTTTCCCTTTTTCATGCTCTGGAATCTCAGGAAGATTTTGACATCCACTGGATCACCCTCAGCAAAGCCGTTTCTGCCCCGGAAACCATCCGGATGCGCAACCAGACCATCCACATTCTTCCCCTGGGCAGCATGGGCAGGAATATCCTGACGGCCCATTTCCTGACCGTCCGGAGAATACGCAAGACCCTGAATGATATCCAGCCGGACCTCCTGCACGTATGGGGCGTGGAGCAGGCTTACGCTCTGGCGGGGATTGCCTTCCGGGGAAAGAAGCTCCTTTCCTACCAGGGAGCCCTCACCGCCTACTGCCAGCGCGCTCCGCAGGCCTTCCTCCTCCATATGCAGGCCCTCTGGGAACGGATGGCCGTCAAACATTATGATCTTATCACGTGCGAATCCCCCTGGGCGTGCGGCCGCGTTGCGGAAATTGCCCCCCATGCCCGTCTATCCTGCATGGAATACGGCGTGGAACCTTCCTTTTACCATCTTGCCAGAAAACCTTCCCCGGAACCTTCCTGCCTCTTTGCCGGAACCATTTACGAGTTGAAGGGCATTTCCTACCTGGTGGAGGCTTTCACGCATCCGTCCCTTTCCCATGTCCAGCTGTTCATTGCGGGCAACGGAGCCCTCAGGGAAAGGCTGGAAGCCCTGTCCACTCCCAATATCCACTGGCTGGGCAGCATTTCCCGCGCAGAACTTCAGCAGCACCTCTCCACGGCGTGGTTCCTGGTGCATCCCACCCTGGGGGATTGCTGCCCCAACATCGTGAAGGAGGCAAGAGTCATGGGCCTTCCGGTAATCACCACGGAAGAAGGCGGACAGACTCAATATGTTCAGGACGGCGTATCCGGCTATATTGTCCCTGTCCGCAACAGCGCCGCCGTCAGGGAAGCCGCGCAGAAACTTTCCGTCAGCCTGGATAAAGCCATGTCCATGGGAATGGAGCGGCATCAGGAATGCCGCCGCCTGCTGGACGTAAAGCAGACAGTAACCGGGTGCCTGTCACGTTATCATACCATGCTGTATCCACGCTGATGAAATTATTCCTTATCCATCTGCTTTCCGGGATAGGCCGCCTGCTGCTCAGGCTCAGGGGGGTGCGCACCGGAACAGGCATCATTCTTTCCGGATTTCCCCTCATTAAAAAATTCCCGGGAGCGTCCATCACCATCGGCAACGGAGTCACCATCCACTCCCTGACCCGGATGAATCCGGTACTTTCCCATCACACCTGCCTGGCCGCCCTTTCCAATCAGGCAAGCATCACTCTGGAGGACGGCTGCGGCATCAGCGGAGCCACCCTGGTCTGCGTCAACGGCATCCGCATCGGCCGCCACACGCTGATAGGAGCAGACGCGCTGATTCTGGACAACGACATGCACTATCCCCGGAGCGGCGCCAGGTGGGGATCAACCCTGGGGAAACCCGAACAGGGACAACCCATTTCCATCGGGGAAGGATGCTTCATCGGCGCCAGGGCCACCATCTTGAAAGGAGTCACCATCGGCTCCGGCTCCGTAGTCGCCGCAGGAGCCGTCGTCACCCGGGATGTGCCTCCCGGCTGCCTGGCCATCGGAAATCCCGCAGTAAATAAACCGCTCCCCGAACGTCTCAAACATCCCCGGGAAACACAAAAAGCCATCTGCCCTTGAGCATTTCCCCTGCCTGCCTCAGGGGGCTCCAAAGGCAGACTCTTTCATGACACCGCAAAATCCTACAATTTTATTACCCTCATCCCGGGAACATTGGATTGACATATCCCGATTCCTCGCGGCATGCCTGATTGTATGCGTCCACGCGCCGGCCTTCTCTTTCGCCAGCCTGTTCCAGCTTCCGGTTTTCAACGGCCGCGTGGCATTTTTCCTGATTCTGGCAGGCTATTTCATGGGCCGGAACAATTCCTGGAACAAAGCGTTCAAACGGGGTT
>Ga0224749_1013_pt1 | contig 45659 bp, 39 predicted proteins | sample LIM_F_Vancomycin_3_FD_182078 | JGI IMG/M metagenome (GOLD analysis project Ga0224749, IMG submission 182078) | Enriched cells from gastrointestinal tract of the lab mouse from Pacific Northwest National Laboratory (PNNL), Richland, Washington... | ecosystem: Host-associated > Mammals > Digestive... | reverse complement strand
AACATGGGTCAGCGTTTCAGTTGGAGAGCTCGGTAAATGGTTTTCAGGTCCAGATGTTTCCGGACCACGTCCGCCAGACGGTCCAGCGCTCCGTCCAGGTCATAGGCGGTGTGCAGGGCTGGGTTGGCTTTCAGTCCTGAATCTTTCCTGACCATGTTGATGAATGCGCGGCGGAATTGGTCTCCGTCCAGCATGCCGTGCAAATACGTGGCCCAGATACGGCCTTTGCCGTAGCCGCAGGGGGAGCCGTCTTCCCGGAACATGACGGGGGGGCTGGATTCTTGATGGCTGGTGACGCCATGGTGGATTTCATAACCTGCGGCGGGAACGGGCAGCGGCGTGTTTGCCCGGCGTACGTTGATCAGGGTTTTGGCTGAGGAGAAGGTGGTGGAAAGTTCCAGCAGCCCCAGTCCTGGCGTGCGCTCCTCCGGGGATTCCATGTGCAGCGGGTCCAGAATGTCCGTCCCCAGCATTTGCAGCCCTCCGCAGACGCCCAGAAGCCACTTTCCCTTTTCGGCATGACGGCGGATGGGTTCTTCCAGCCCGGCGGAACGGAGAGAGGCCAGGTCCGCAGCCACGCTCTTAGTGCCGGGCAGAATGACCAGGTCCGGATTTCCCCAACATGGGTCAGCGTTTCAGTTGGAGAGCTCGGTAAATGGTTTTCAGGTCCAGATGTTTCCGGACCACGTCCGCCAGACGGTCCAGCGCTCCGTCCAGGTCATAGGCGGTGTGCAGGGCTGGGTTGGCTTTCAGTCCTGAATCTTTCCTGACCATGTTGATGAATGCGCGGCGGAATTGGTCTCCGTCCAGCATGCCGTGCAAATACGTGGCCCAGATACGGCCTTTGCCGTAGCCGCAGGGGGAGCCGTCTTCCCGGAACATGACGGGGGGGCTGGATTCTTGATGGCTGGTGACGCCATGGTGGATTTCATAACCTGCGGCGGGAACGGGCAGCGGCGTGTTTGCCCGGCGTACGTTGATCAGGGTTTTGGCTGAGGAGAAGGTGGTGGAAAGTTCCAGCAGCCCCAGTCCTGGCGTGCGCTCCTCCGGGGATTCCATGTGCAGCGGGTCCAGAATGTCCGTCCCCAGCATTTGCAGCCCTCCGCAGACGCCCAGAAGCCACTTTCCCTTTTCGGCATGACGGCGGATGGGTTCTTCCAGCCCGGCGGAACGGAGAGAGGCCAGGTCCGCAGCCACGCTCTTAGTGCCGGGCAGAATGACCAGGTCCGGATTTCCCCATTCCTCCCGTGTCCGCACCTGGCGGAGCCGGACGTCCGGCTCCGCCGCCAGAGGGGCGAAGTCCGTGAAGTTGGAGACGTGGGCGGGCATGACTACGGCCACATCCAGGCAATCCGCATGTTTCCCGTGCTCCCCGTGGCCAGGGGGCAGCGTGGCGCGGTCTTCTTCCGGAATGTTGATGTCCCGCATCATCGGGATGATGCCCAGCACAGGCTTGCCCGTACGGTTCCGCATGTAGCTGTGCGCCGGGGCCAGCAGATCCGGATCTCCTCGAAATTTGTTGACCACGAACCCCGCCAGCAGTTCTTTTTCCCACGGGGCGAATGTCATCCACGTTCCCAGAAAGGAGGCGTACACTCCGCCACGGTCAATGTCCCCGGCGAGCAGGACTCTGGCACGCGCGTAGCGGGCCATGTTCATGTTGACCACGTCGGCTGATTTCAGATTGATTTCTCCGGGGCTTCCGGCCCCTTCCAGGCAGAGGAGTTCATATTCGTCCGCCAGGGAATCGTATGCTTTGCATACGTCCGGCCAGAAGCGCCTTTTAGCCGTGAAGTATTCCCGCGCGTCCATGCGGCCTACGGGGCGCCCCATCACGATCACCTGGGAGCCGGTATTGGAATGGGGCTTGAGAAGAATGGGGTTCATTCTGGCATCCGGATCAATGCGGCAGGCCTGGGCCTGCACCAGCTGGGCGCGGCCCATTTCCTCTCCCAGCGCAGTTACGCCGGAGTTGAGAGCCATGTTCTGCGCCTTGAACGGCGCCACGTGATAGCCGTCCTGAAGGAAAATGCGGCACAGGGCTGCCGTGAGAACGCTTTTTCCTGCATCGGAGCAAGTGCCCTGAATCATCAGGGCCGGTTTGGGAGCCTTACGGATAATGGAGGGGCCGTTTCCCGCCAGTTCGGCGCGCAGAGCTTCCGCCAGCAGGGCGTGTTCCTCCGGCGTGCGGACGCCGGAGCGCAACCAGCAGCCCGTTTCCAGACCCGGATAATTGGAACAGTCGCGCAGTGCGATGCCGTATTTTTTCAGGAGCCGGGCTGCCAGGCCATGAGGCGCCCCCGCCAGGCGGAAGAGCAGGAAGTTGGCCTCGGACGGGAGTACGGCGGCGCCCGGCAGGGAGGAGAGCCTGCGGAACAGGTCGTCCCGGCGTTCCCGGTTCCGGGCGCGTTCCCTGTCTGCCCAGGAGGAGGGTTGTGCCAGCACGGCCTTCACCGCTGCCGCCGCAAAGGCATTCACGTTCCAGGCGGGCAGGGATCGCCGCAGCCGCTCCGCGAGCGGAGCGGCACAGATGGAAAAACCGCACCGGACGCCGGCCATGCCGTAAAATTTGGTCAGGGAGCGCAGAACCACCAGGTTGGGAAGGAGGGCCGCTTCACGGAGCAGCGATTCCGCTCCTTGTGCGTAATCCATGAAAGATTCGTCAATGATCCAGAGGACTTCGGGGCGGCTCTGGACAACCCTGTGCAGGGCCGCTGCGTCCAGCAGGCCGCCGGACGGATTGCTGGGATTTGCCAGAAAAACAGCGCTTCCGTCTGCGGCCTGTTCCTCCAGACGGCAAAGAGACGGGAGGAAGGAATTCCGTTCCTCCGTCCGGATGGAAAGAACATCCGTGCCGTGGCGCAGGCAGGCCAGCCTGTATTCGGAAAAAGCGGGTTCCGGAATGACGGCCTGTTTAAGGTTTAATGCGCGCGGAAGAGCGTGAATGAGTTCATTGGCCCCGTTTCCAAATACGAAGCAGCCGGAAGGAAGCCCGTAATGAACCGCCGCCAGTTCCCGCAGATCCGCCGCATCCGGAGAAGGGTAGGGCACTGCGTTTTCCATGGCCTTCCACAATGCTGAAACGATGAACTCCGGCATACCTTCCGGCCTCAGGTTGACGCTGAAGTCCAAAATATCCCGTTCCGGGCGGCAGGCCTCCTCCGCCAGGGATTTTAAATCTCCTCCATGTGAAAAAACGTTCATGCCACAGTAATTGGAACCGGAGTACCGAAGGGCTGCCCGCGCCGGAGAAAGAAAGGAAGCGCCTTGCAAGTTCGGAATTCCACATAGCCGGAAGCTTCGCCGGAGACGGGAAATCTTCCCTGTTGCGGGAACGTGGGAACAAGGAGCGTCATGAGCGCATCATGTCCTGTATGCGCCGGGAGTGACAAGACAAAAATGGAAGGCCCCGTGAGGAAAAGAGGGATGGAGAACAATACGCTGAAAAGGGAAAACGACTGCAATTCATCTGGATGTTCAAAGAAAAATTTTTTTGTCTTGTCATACCGGTCTCTTTGGTATTTCATCCGTCCCATGAACCCTTATGGGAAGGGTTACAGACCTCAGGGACGCCCGTAGCCGGGCAGGAAATAAATGGGGAATACCGGTGTGAGTCCGGAGCGGTACCGCCACTGTAAGCGAGCCTGCCTCGCAAGCCAGAAAACCAGCCTGTGAGGTTGTCCAACTGTTCGGCGAGTTACCGAACGTAAGGCACTACAACCATGCTTTATACGAAGAAAGCCCTTCAAATGGGCGCAATTGCTGTTGGCCTTGCCGCATTCGCAGGCCAGTCCTCTCTTGCCGAGTCCGCTAAAAAGGAAGACTCCAAGCCCTCCGTCAGGACGGAAACCATGCAGGTTATGCCGGAACTGACTATGGCGTCCCACTTTGTGGGCGTGCCGTACAACCGGTCTGGAGTGTCCGTTTCCATCATCAATCCGGAAGAATTCCAGAAGGCGGGCATTGAAACCCTGACGGGAGCCCTTTCCCAGACGCCCGGCGTTTTCACGCTGGACGGAGGCGGCACCTGGCAGCGCGGTTCCGTGAGCAACACCGTCATCCGCGGGATGAACAAGGATACCTACACTCTGACCATGGTTGACGGCATGCGCATCAGTGATGCCAACATGTCCGGCAACAAGCTGCTGGGCATCACCAATCTCTTTACGGTGGGCAATGTGGAAGTGGTGAAAGGAGCGCAGGGCGCCGTTTTCGGTTCCGGCGCCATTGGAGGCGTTGTCGCGATGGATACTCCGGAGGGGGAAGGCGATCCCGTAACCAGGATTTTTGCGGAGGCCGGTTCCTTCGGCTCTTTCAACAGCTATGTCACTTCTTCCGGCAAGATTAAGAAGCTTTCCTATTTTGTTGGCGTTGGGTTTGAAACTACGGAAAACGATCCGTCAATCTATCCGGCCATTTATGACAACAGGACAGGCATGAACGATTTCCGCCAGTGGCAGGAAGCCGTGCGCCTGGGCTATGACATCAATGACAAGGTGAAGGTGAGCTTTACCTATCGCCGCCTGGATTCCTACTTTGAATATCCCACGCCGTATGTGGATTATAACCAGTGGCCTTCCGTTCCGGATCCCCATCTGTACAATACGGAAGACAAGAACCGCAGCAACCTGGTGACAGGACGTGTGGATGCGGAAATTTCCAAGCTGTGGTCCACCAGCTTCATGGTGGGGCATTACAACATGGACTATTCCTGCCATACTCCCGGATTTGACTTCCAGCCCAACGTGATGCGCAACCGCCGCTTCCAGGCGGAGTGGCGCAATGCCCTGACGTGGAACAAGGAATGGAAAACCATCGCCGGCATGGCCTGGGACCGTTCCGACTACATGAGCGAAAACAATTACGTTGCCAAGGATGAATGGCAGAGCACGCTTGCCTTCTTTGCAGAGCAAATGTGGTCACCCACGGACAGCTTTGACGCCAGCGTGGCCCTGCGCCTGGAACATGATTCCGTCTGGAACAATCATTTTACGTGGCGTTATTCCAATTCCTGGAAAGTGACGGGCAAGGATTCCCCCACCCGTATTTTCGGTTCCGTAGGGTCCGGTTTCCGCGCGCCCACCTGGTTTGAGCAGTATGCGGCCAATTACGGTTATGTAGGCAACCCTGATCTGGATGTGTCCAAGTCCCTGGGCGGCGACCTGGGTGTGGAACAGCGCCTGGCGGACGGCCATTATGCTTCCGTGACGGGCTTCTGGACCCGCATTAACGATGAAATCGGCACCAAGAGCGTAGGCACTTGGCCGAACTCCTATACCACTTACGCCAATTATTCCCACTGCACTTCCTACGGTGTGGAAGTGGCGTTCAAGGGGCAGTTCAAGGACGCGTGGAACAGCGGCTATTATGCCAATTACACCTTCACGATGCCCAAGCGCGATTCCATCGGCAAATACGAGACCATTCAGATGGCCAATACCGCCCGCCACACCGTCAACGCAGAGGTTTATACCTCCCCGGTTGAAAAGCTGACGGTCGGCTTCGGCGTAACGGCCGCCATGGGACGCACGGACTACAACTATGCCCGTCTGGACAATTTCTTTACGGCGCGCCTGTTTGCCCGTTACCAGGCAACGGACAATGTGTCCCTCCATGTGCGTCTGGAAAACCTGTTTGACCAGAAGTTCATCATGACGAATGATTATAACTTCGGTCCGCGTGAAGCCCGTGGATTCGGAATCTTCGGCGGTGTGACGGTCGAATTCTAAGTTCCTTTCAATATTAATTGTTGATTGCTCCCCCATCTTCCGCCTTGCGGACTGTTTCAGGCGAAGTGAACGGTTCCGCGCGGAAGATGGGTTTTCTGTTTTCCGTTGTTTCCGGAATCGGTTAACATGTGGCGGCCATCTGAGTTGTGTTGCGCTGGATATCCATACTGGGGGCATTGGCCCTTTCCGTCTTTCTGGGAGGTGTCTTTTACTTTTCCCAGCGTGAGAAGAATGTGTGGCATGAATTTTCTGGACGGATGGACGGCAGGGGGATGCCTGCCGTATTTGACGGTTTTGTGGAACGCTGGAACAGGGCCGTGGAACGGGAACTGCGCCGTGAATTGGCTGAAGGGGAGAGGAAGGAAAAACTTCTGGTCGTTTCCCGCGGGGAAGGGGACGGCCGGCGTTTGGCGGAACAGGCTCGTTCCGTGGAGCGCATCAGGAAAAGGCTGTTATTGAAAGACCATATCCGCCTTCTTCCTTTGGAAGACGTTCCGGACGGATTGGAATGGCAAACCGGAATGGAAGAGCCGGATGTGGGTGATCCGCGCGCCGTCAAGGGTGGAAAAGTCCGGCTGTGGATCAATACTCCGTTTCCCGGAACTTTACGTGCTTTCGGGCCGGGAAGTGAAAATTTTTTCAATTACTCTGCCATTGACAACGTGTGGCTTCCCCTCGTGGGGCTTCATCCGGAAACCTTCCGTCCCATTCCGGGCCTGGCGGACCGCTGGGCTTTGTCCGCAGACGGAAAAACCGTTTTTTATCATCTGGATCCGGAAGCGGCCTATTCGGACGGACGCATCGTGAAAGCGCAGGATTTTCTGCTGAACATTTGCCTCCGTACGTCCGGTTTTGCCCGGGATCCGTTCTGGACTACCCTGTTCCGTTCCATGTATGATCAGATTACGGTATACGGGGATTCCGTCATTGCCCTTACGCTGCCGTCCCGCGGGCCGCTGCTGCCTTACATGGCCTGTGCGGATTTTCACCCGGCCCATCCCGGTTTTTACCATGATTTCAACGCGCTGTTTCTGGAACGCTACCAGTGGAAAGTCCCTCCAAATACGGGTGGCTACATGGTTGTTCCCGCTAAAATCCGGATAGGAGAAAGCATTACCCTGGCCCGCGTGAAAAATTGGTGGGCGAAGGACAGGAAGTATTACCGCCATTCCTGCAATGCGGACCAGGTGGAACATGTGTTTGTGAACATGGAAAACAAGGCGGTTGAAATGTTCCGCCGCGGGGAACTGGACATCATGAACGTTCGCAAGCCGGAGGTGTGGGAAGCAGGGCTGGAGCTGCCGGAAGTGCACCGGGGCTATATAGATAAATACAGCCTGGAAGCCAATTACGCCTGTCCCCCGTACGGACTGTATCTGAATTGCTCGGACAAGTTGTTGAAAAATCCGGATATCCGCCGCGGTCTGGCGCATTCCGTGAACATGGGCCTGGTGATTGAGACCCTGTTCCGCGGGAATATGAGAAGGCTCGGTTCCTACATGGAGGGGTACGGAGACCTGACTCTTCCGCTGAAAGCTCCGGAATACAGCAAGAAAAAAGCCATGGAATATTTTGCCCGCGCCGGCTACCGGGAAATGGGGACTGACGGAGTGCTGAAAAATGAACGGGGAGAACGGCTGGTGGTGGAACTGACGTTTGCGGATTCATCCACCCTGATGACCAACGTCTGTTCCGTTCTCCGGCAGGAGGCCCTGAAGTGCGGTGTGGACCTGCGTCTGGATTCCCTTACCTACAGTGTCTGTTCCCGTAAGGTTTTTGAAAAACGGTATCAGGCGGCTCTGTGGGCGTGGCCGCTGCAGACGCCGTTCCCCCGGCTGTATGAAACATTCTCTTCCGAACTGGCGTATGATGCCCGCGGAAATCCCGTAGGCAATACGAATAATATTATGGCTGTGTCGGACGCTGGACTGGATGCCGCCCTGGATGCGGAACGCAATGCACCGGATATCGGTTCCCTGAAGCTGGCCCTTCACCGTGCCCAGCAGCGTCTTCATGAACTTTGCGTCTGGATTCCCGGCTGGAGGGAACCCTACACGCATATCGCCTGCTGGCGCTGGATACGCTGGCCGGAATCTCCCACCCGGTTCTGTTCCCCCAGAATTTACAATCCGCTGGAGTCGCACCTGTACTGGGTGGATGAAGAAATGAAGAAGGAGACGCTGGAGGCTCGGAGCCTGGGCGTACCGTTTGAGGAAAAAAATCAAATAATATATCTTGAAAGACAGGATGGTGCCGCTCCGTAATAAAACCGGGTCACCGTCTCCTTTTTAAATTGAAAGGAGGTGGTTTTTCATCATAATCTCCCTCTCATTTACCGTAATTAATTATTAATTCCATAACCATGAAATTATCCTTTTTCTCCGTTCTGCTTCTGGCAGGGCATCTTTGTGCGGCTGCTCCCATGCCTCTGCCGGAATCCAATGACGGAGCCAGGCATGTCTTCTCTACTAATCAGGAAAATTTTTTGATGGACGGAAAGCCCGTCAAAATCATTTCCGGGGAAATGCATTATCCTCGCGTGCCGCGCCAGCACTGGAAGGACAGGTTTCAGCGCATGAAGGCCATGGGCATAAATACTCTCTGTACCTATCTGTTCTGGAATGCGCACGAACCGGAACCGGGCAAATGGGACTTTTCCGGCAATCTGGATTTTGTGGAATTCATCAAGGAGGCGCAGAAGGCCGGCCTGTGGGTCATCGTGCGTCCCGGGCCCTATGTGTGCGCGGAATGGGAATTCGGCGGATTTCCCGGCTGGCTTCTGAAGGATGAAGATTTGAAAGTCCGTTCCCAGGATCCCCGCTTCCTGGAACCGGCCATGGCTTATCTTAAAAAAGTCTGTTCCATGCTGGAACCTCTGCAGATTACCAAGGGAGGCCCCATCATCATGGCCCAGGTGGAAAATGAATACGGCTCCTATGGTTCTGACAAGGATTACGTGAAAAAGCATCTGGACGTTATCCGGAAGGAACTTCCGGGAGTTGTTCCCTTCACGTCGGACGGCCCGAACGACTGGATGATCAAGAACGGCACGCTTCCGGGCGTTGTTCCCGCCATGAATTTCGGCGGCGGAGCCAAGGGCGCTTTTGCGAATCTGGAGAAGCACAAGGGAAAAACGCCCCGCATCAACGGCGAATTCTGGGTGGGCTGGTTTGACCACTGGGGCAAGCCCAAGAATGGCGGCAGTACGGAAGGTTTCAACCGAGACCTGAAGTGGATGCTGGAAAATAACGTTTCCCCCAACCTCTTCATGGTGCATGGGGGGACCTCCTTCGGCTTCATGAACGGGGCGAACTGGGAAGGCGCCTATACGCCGGATGTAACCAATTACGACTACGGCTCTCCCATTTCCGAAAACGGAACCCTGACGGACCGCTACCGTACCTTCCGCCAGACTATTCAGGATTATTACGGTGATACGTACAAGCTTCCCGAGCCTCCCGCCCAGCCGGAAATGATGGAGCTGCCTCCCATCACGTTTACGGAAACAGCCGGCATGTTCTCCCGCCTGCCGCAGCCCGTCATCCGCAAGGAGCCCGTCCACATGGAAGCCCTGGGGCAAAGCCTGGGCTTCATCCTGTACCGGACAAAGGTGAACGGCCCGGTGAAAGGAGAGCTGAAGATGAACAACATGCAGGACCGCGCCATCGTTTACGTGGACGGCAAGAGGCAGGGGGCGGCGGACCGCCGTTACAAGCAGGATTCCTGTGACATTGTCATTCCCTCCGGACTTCACACGGTGGACATTTTTGTGGAAAACATGGGCCGCATCAACTTCGGCGGCCAGATACAGGGCGAGCGCAAGGGCATCCGGGGCCCCATTACGCTGGACGGCAAAAAGCTGGAAAACTTCCTTATCTACAACTTCCCGTGCAAGGGGGTGGAGCTTATTCCCTTCTCCGGCAAGAAGCCGGCGGGCGATCAGCCCGTGTTCCACCGCGGGTATTTCAACGTTTCCAATCCCAAGGATACCTACCTGGATATGCGGGACGGCTGGAAGAAAGGCGTCGTGTGGGTGAATGGACGCAATCTGGGCCGCTTCTGGTTTATCGGCTCCCAGCAGGCTCTTTATTGCCCCGGAGAATACCTGAAGCCCGGGAAAAATGAAATCGTGGTGCTGGACGTGGACGGAGGTTCCGGCACGGTGAAGGGTGTGAAGGAAGCCATTTATGAAGTCAACAGGGACCCCGCCATGGCGGATGTCTTCCGCGTGGGCAAACCTGTGGCCCCCGCTGCCGGCCAGCTGGTGCACAAGGGTTCCTTCGCCAAGGGGGCGGACCAGCAGGAAATCAAATTCCGCGCTCCTGTCCAGGCCCGTTACATCGCTATTGTCAGTAAAAACGCTCATGACAACGGCCCCCATGCCGCCATTGCGGAGCTGAACTTCCTGGATGCCTCCGGCAATCTGCTCCCCCGCGAACAGTGGTCCGTGGTTTATGCGGATTCCCATGAAACGACGGGAGAAGCCGCCCAGGCGGGACTGGTGATGGACAACCAGCCCACCACCTACTGGCATACCAAGTGGCAGGGGGACAACCCCAGGCATCCGCACATGATCGTGCTGGATCTGGGCAAGGTGCAGAAACTTTCAGGATTCCGCTACCTGCCGCGCCAGGACCGGGAAAACGGCCGCATCAAGGACTATGAAGTCTATGCGTCTCCCAAGCCGTTCAAGCCTGCCAAGTAAGATCCTCTGAATTGTTGAGCTTTTCCAGGGCCGCTCCCTCTCGGATGAGGGGGCGGCCTTATTGCGTCCGGATATTCCGGAAGAAAACAGTACCCCCGCTTTTCCCGGACAAGAGTAGCGCCGGTTTAAAGATACGTATCAACTTTTCGTTTTCCTTGTTTTCTGCTGTTGTGCGGGCCGGTATTCCATGCGCAAAAAAAGGCGGCTCCGCAGTATAACGGAGCCGCCGGAAGGCAGTAAAAACCTGATAGCCGGTTGTTAGAAGTTCCAGGAAAAGCCCAGCTTGATGGTGTGGTAGCCGGGATCATTATAACCCTGAATCTGGTAGTATTCGTAGCCGATCAGGAAGTCCGCGCTGTTGGAGATGCTGAACTTGAAACCGGCCTGGGCCGCCCAGGAAAACTTGGTGGAGGAAATGGTGCGGGAACGGCTGCCGTCTTCCAGGCCATGAATGGTGGTCTTCACGTCGCCGTAAGTGGCGCCGACTTTACCGCCCAGATAGAACATGGTGTAGTCGCCGATGGGAAGGTTCAGCGTGTAACCGGCCATCATCGGAATATAGGTGGAACGGAGGCTGGCGGTATAAGGCCCGCTGATGCCCAGGTCCTGCACGCTGGGATGGTGGGAACCGGCCAGGATGCCGCCGTTCAGGGAAATCTGATGAACAATGCTGCCGGTTTCAATATAGTTGAAAATGCTCAGATTGCCGCCGGCCACGTTGGGCATGGCATCTTTGGTGGCGATTCCGTAAGCCCCTTCCAGGGACATGCCGAACTGGCCGTCGTACTTGTCGGCATGATAGGCGCTGGCGGAAGACACGGAGGCCGCAAGGGCCAAACCTAACAGTATAGTCTTGTTCATATGGGGATAAATGGTAAATTTAACTGTAGTCCATTCTTGGCAGTTTTCTCTTTTGAAGTCAAACATGAAATGTCAAATGGACGCGAAATCCCCGAGCCGAGGAGATGAAGTTGCCAGAACCCTCCCGCTGGGGTACATTCTGCGCCATGGAACAACAAGCGTGTGATTTGCTGGTGACCGCTTCCCGCATGCTGGGCGGAGCGGAACAGTCCGTTGCTCCCGGGGATGCGGCCGTCGCCGTCCGGGACGGGAAAATTCTGGAAACGGGAAGCGCCGCAGAACTGGAGGCCAGGTGGATGCCCGCCGTCCGCAGAGATTTGGGGAATGTGCTGCTGATGCCGGGGCTTATTAATGCCCATACGCATGTCCCCATGACCTTTTTGCGCGGTTTTGCGGATGACTTGCCGCTGATGGAATGGCTGACCGGACATATTTTCCCGGTGGAAGCCCGGCTGACGGATAAAATCGTCTCCCTGGGGGCCCGGCTGGGCATGTATGAAATGATGCGGACGGGCACCACGGCGTTTGTAGATTCCTACCTGTTGGAAGCCAACGTTCTTCAGGAGGCGGAACGCATGGGAATGCGCTGTGTGGGCGGAGAGGTTGTTTTTGCCTTTCCCTCTCCGGCGTACGGCGGGTGGGACGGTGCGGAAGCCCTGTACCGGGAGCAGGCGGAGCGCTTTTCCGGCCGCGGCAGGGTACAGGTGGCCCTGATGCCGCACAGCGTGTACACCACCAGTGACGAAGTGCTCCGGCGTTCCATGAAGCTGGCGGAGGAACTGGATCTGATGCTGCATATCCATTTGTCCGAATCCGCCGGGGAAGTAGAGCAGTGCCGTTCCCTGCACGGGGGCAGGCGTCCCGTGGGCTATGCCCGTGATATGGGGCTGCTGAATGAACGGGCCGTGCTGGCCCATATGGTGGACGTGACGGATGAGGAACTGGAACTGGTGGCCGCTTCCGGAGCGGCGGTTGTCCATAACCCGGTCAGCAACCTGAAACTGGCGTCCGGCTTCGCCCGCGTGCGGGATATGGTGCGGGCCGGCGTTCCCGTCTCTCTGGGAACGGACGGAGCGTGCAGCAACAACAGTCTGGACATGTTTGAAACAATGAAGTTGGCCGCTATTCTTGCCAAGGGGTACAGCGGGGACGCTACTGCGGTCCCCGCCATGCAGGCGTTGAAGATGGCGACGGAGGAGGGCGCCCGCATTTTCCGGATGCCGGGGCTGGGAACACTGGTTCCGGGGGCTCCCGCGGATATGATCGCCCTGAACCTGGATGAACCGAACCTGTGCCCGATTTTCAACGAAACGTCCCATGCCGTTTATGCCTCTTCCGGCAAGGATTGCGTGTTCACCATGGTGGAAGGGAGAATTTTGTATGATCATGGAATTTACACGGACGGCCTGTATGCGGATACCGCCGCGGAAATGCGGGATCTGGTAAAGTGGGTGAAGAATAGTGATTGAGTATTGAGGATGAGCGAATAAAGGCAAGTTCTCAACACATGCTTTAATCTCTGGGCCCTTACCTCTGTTATCTGTCGGCTTCCCGAACCGGCGCATGCTCATATTCCTTCTTTACCCGCAAGGGGGGATGCCTTTATAGTAATTTCATGCAATATGATCTTATCGTCATTGGTGGAGGCCCTGCCGGCTATGTGGGCGCCATCCGCGCCGCCCAGCTGGGGAAATCCGTGGTGTGCGTGGAACGCGACCGGGTGGGGGGCACCTGTCTGAACTGGGGATGCATCCCCACCAAGGCGCTTCTGAAAAATGCGGAGGCCTACCGGATCGTGACGGACCGCGCCAGAGAATTCGGCATGATGGTGGAGGGCGTCAGCGTGGATTGGAGTGAAGTGATCGGCCGTTCCCGCAAGGTCAGCGACCGCCTGGCAGGCGGCGTGGGGTTCCTCTTCAAGAAAAACAAGGTGGATTCCGTTACGGGGGAAGCCTCCATCATTTCCCCCGGCAGGGTGGAAGTAAAGGCCGCCGACGGAACGGTGAATGTTCTGGAGGGAAAGAATATCCTGATCTGTACCGGCTGCGTCACCCGCACGGTGCCCAGCCTTCCCCTGAACGGCACTACTGTCATCGGCTCCAGGGAAGCCATGGTGCTGGAAAAGCGGCCAGAAAGCATGATCATCATCGGTTCCGGAGCTATCGGCACGGAATTTGCCTACATTTATAATTCATTCGGCACCAGAGTGACGCTTATTGAAGCGCTTCCCCGGATGCTTCCCAATGAAGACGACGACTCCTGCATGACGCTGGAACGGGCATTCAAGAAGCAGGGCATCAAGGTGATGACGGGAGCTTCCGTGGAATCCGTCACGGAAACCTGTGACGGACAGGTCAGGGCCAGCGTAAAAAACAGCAGGGGACAGGAGGAGGAAATCACGGCGGACGTCTGCCTGGTGGCCATCGGCGTGAAGCCGGTCGTTCCCGCCGCTCCCGGCCTGGAATTGACGGAAAAGGGATTCATCAAGGTGAATGACCGCTATGCGACTTCCATTCCCGGCGTTTATGCGGCAGGCGACGTGATCGGCGGCGTGCTGCTGGCACATACGGCTTCTTTTGAAGCTGTCCAGGCTGTGGAGGGCATGTTTAATCCGGACTACCAGCCCCGGCAGGTCGGCTTCTTCCCGAGCTGCACGTACTGCTACCCGCAGGTGGCTTCCGTAGGTAAAACGGAACGCGCCCTCAAGGAAGCGGGCGTGGAATACAAGGTGGGGAAATTCCCATTCCAGGCCATTGGCAAGGCTGTAGCCGCCGGAGAGCCGGACGGCTTCGTGAAAACCCTGTACGGCGCCAAAAACGGAGAATTGCTGGGTGCCCATATCGTGGGGCCGGAAGCCACGGAACTGATTGCCGCGCTGGGCATCGGCATTCAGGCGGAACTGACGGATGAAGATATCCACGCCACCATTTTCGCCCATCCCACGCTGTCTGAGGCCATTCATGAATCCATGCTGGCTTCCGAGGGGATTGCCATTCACATGTAACGGTTTTCACGGGAAGAGCCCCTCAACGGGGCTCTTTTTCTCCATTAAAAAAGATGAACGATAACCTGCGCTGGAAACAAAGGCTTCAAAACCTGAATAAGGCTTTTTCCCGGTTGCGCCATGCTTGCACGTTGCCGGAATACAATGAACTGGAAATGGCCGGACTGGTGCAGACTTATGAATTTACGTTTGAGCTGTGCTGGAAAACGTTGATAGATAAGCTGGTCTATGACGGCTACAGCGTTAACAGCCCCCGCGAAGCCATCAGGCAGGCGTTTGGCGCAGACTTGATAGGTCATATTGATTGTTGGCTCCAGGCGCTGGAAAGCCGCAATTTGTTTGTACATACTTATGATGATTCCATCGCGGAAGAGGCGGTTTCCCTGATTAAGGGAAAATTCTTTCCCATGCTGGCCCAATGTGTGGAAAATCTGAACATGATGGCGGAGAAAGAGGATTGAACGATGGCCTGACGGCCAAGGTGCGCTCAGGCATCCGGGAAATTCTTTCACAGACTCCGCAGATTAGGAAAGCCGTTTTATTCGGTTCCCGCGCCCTAGGCACGTGGAAGCCTGCGTCCGATATCGATCTTGCCCTGGAGGGCGAGGAGCTGGATTTGTCCGTCCTTTTGACTCTCCAAGCGCGTCTCACAGAGTTGAACCTGCCTGTGGAAGTGGACTTGATTATTCGTAACAAAATTACTAATCCTGATTTGGAGAGTCATATCCATGCTTATGGCCAGGAGTGGTTTTCCCGTTCCATGGAATGAAGGGGGGTGATTCCGGAAGGGCCTGCCTTTGAGAGGTGATAAAGTGCCTATGGGCTCGCTAAAAAATAGTTGGCCATTTCACGGAAGTTTTTTCACAAAGACCGGGAAACCGGATTTATCCGGTTGGACGGAATGCGGAGCCCGCAAGGCGCGGATCAAATTCTTGTCCCATGTAGCTCTGCCATTAGGGAAAACGGTAAAAGGACAAAAAACTCCATGGTTTGGCCCGAAGACGGACGCCTGGAAGCGGAAGTTTGATTCGCTACTGTTTTTCCGGGGCAACGCGCCGAAAGGACTGATTTCCGGGAAAATACTCCAAAGCGGGAAAGGCATTCAGTCTTTCTTCTTTAGTCTTTTTCCCACGGTTCCTCACAGCTCGAACACCGGGTTTTCCACGGCATTTTTTACGGCAATGAGGAATTGCACGGCCTGCTTGCCGTCCACCAGGCGGTGGTCGTAGGAAAGGGCCAGGTACATCATGGGCCGGGCGATGATTTGGCCGTCCCGGACCACGGGGCGTTCCTGGATGGCATGCATGCCCAGAATGCCGCTCTGGGGCGGGTTCAGGATGGGCGTGGAAAGAAGCGACCCATATGTTCCGCCGTTGGAGATGGTGAAGCAGCCGCCTTGCAGATCCTGCATGGACAGGTTTCCCCTGCGTGCTTTTTCCGCCAGGGAAGCGAGTTCCAGTTCCAGCTCCGGAAGCGTTTTCCGGTCGCAGTCCCGCAGCACGGGGACGACGAGACCCTTATCCGTGCCGATGGCTATGGAGATGTCATAGTACAGGTTTTCCACGATGTCCGTACCGTCTATTCTGGCGTTGACCTGGGGCACTTCCTGCAATGCTTTGACTACGGCCTTGATAAAGAAGCTCATGAAACCGAGTTTGGTTCCGTACCGTTCCCGGTACGCTGCATTGAATTGTTTGCGGAGCTCCATCACGGAGGACATGTCGCATTCGTTGAAGGTAGTCAGGATGGCCGTCTGGTGCTGGGCCTCTACCAACCGTGCCGCGATGGTACGGCGCAACGGGCTCATGGGTTTTCTGATGAAGCGCGGAGAGGACTCCTTTTCTGTTTTCCCATTTTTTCCGGAGGTTGTCTGATCCGGTGAGGATGTTTTCTTTTCCGGCTTTTGTTCCGGGACGCCTGTCACAGGTGAGGAGGAACCGGAAGCGGGTTTCTCCCGCGTTTCCAGTGGTACGGAGGGCGATGCGGCGGAACTTCCGTCAAGGGGGGAAATGCGGCCTAAAACCGCGCTGATGGGGGCTTCCGCCCCTTCCGGGACGAGGATTTTCAGCACGCCGCTTTCATCCGCCTCCAAATCCGTGGAAACCTTGTCCGTTTCCAGCGTCACCAGAATGTCGCCTTTGACTACCGGGTCGCCGGTATTCTTGTGCCACGCGGCTACGGTGGCGGAGGTGATGGATTCTCCAAAGTAGGGAGTCAGGATGTCGCTCATGGGAGTAAAATGGGTTCAGGATTGAGCCCGCGGCCCGAAGGCAGCGGCGATGAGTCTTTTTTGTGCGGCGGCGTGCAGCGCTTTGGCCCCCTCCGCAGGGCAGGCCATGGAGGGGCGGCCCGCATAGCGGAAGGAAGTGGCGAAGAGGCGTCCCAGCCTGTTCCGCAGGTGGCCCCAGGCCCCCATATTGGAGGGTTCTTCCTGGCACCAGACGAAGTCGCGCACTTTTTGGTAGGGCGCCAGCAGATAGGTAAGCTGTTCCTGCGCCAGAGGATAGATTTGTTCCAGACGGATGATTACCGTGTCTGAAATATTCCGTTCCCTGCGGTAGGCAGCCAGGTCATAATAGATTTTCCCGGTACAGAAGACGGCGCGCGTGACCTGGCCCGGCGCGGGAGTATCCGGATCCGGCAGCACTTCGCGGAAACGGGTGGAGGCCAGGAATTCCCGGTGCGGGGAGACGGCCTCCGGACGGGAGAGCAGGCTTTTGGGCGTGAAAATAATCAGGGGTTTGTGCACGTTCCGGTGCACCTGGCGGCGCAGGGCGTGGAAATACTGGGCCGGAGTGGTGGGATTGATGACCTGCATGTTGTCATCCGCACAAAGCTGTAGGTAGCGTTCCATGCGGGCGCTGGAGTGTTCCGAGCCTGCTCCTTCATAACCGTGGGGCAGCAGAAGCACCATGCGGTTCTTCTGGTTCCATTTGGCTTCTGCGGCAGCAATGAATTGGTCCACGATGACCTGGGCCCCGTTGGAAAAGTCCCCGAATTGGGCCTCCCACATGACCAGCGCGTCCGGACTTTCCAGCGCGTAGCCGTATTCAAAGCCCAGTACGGAGGCTTCCGACAGGGATGAGTTGTAAATGCGGAATGCGGTGGTGCCGTGATTCAGTTTTTCCAGGGGAGTGTACAGGGAGCCGTCATTGAAGTCGTGCAGGACGGCGTGCCGCTGGGAGAAGGTGCCGCGTTGGCAGTCCTGGCCGGACAGGCGCACGGTATGGTTTTCCGTGAGCAGGCTGCCCCATGCCAGGGATTCCGCCATGGCCCAGTCCAGCAGGCCGCCTTCCCGGAAGGCTTCCCGGCGGCGGGCCAGGAAGCGTTTTTCCAGCGTGGGGTGGGGCGTGAAGCTGTCCGGAAGTTCCGTAAGGATACTTCCGATGCGCTGGAACAGTTCCGGACTGATTCCCGTCCGCGTGCTGGTGCGCGGGAGGGGCGTTTCATCCGCATCCTGCGCGGTGGAGGGCAGGATGTAGTCCGTGGGGTTTTCCTTCATTTGCAGGTAGGCCTGTTCCATGCCCTCCCAAAGGTCTTTCCGGATGTCCTGCTCCTGCTGTTCCGTCAATTCCCCGCGCTCCCTGAGCGCCATTCCGTACAGGGCGGCGGCGGTGGGGCGCGCCTCAATCCGCTTGGTCTGCATAGGCGCGGTGAAGGCGGCCTGGTCCGTTTCATTGTGGCCCAGACGGCGGTAACAGTACATGTCCAGAATGATGTCCCTTCCGAATTCCTGGCGGAACTGGAGCGCGAAGTCCGCCGCCCACACCAGGTCTTCCGGGCTTTCTCCGTTGATGTGCAGGATGGGGGATTGGAGCATCTGCGCCACGTCCGTGGCGTAGCGGGAGGAGCGGGCTTCGTCCGGGCTGGTGGTGAAGCCGATCTGGTTGTTGATGACGAGGTGCACGGTGCCGCCCGTGCGGTAACCTTTCAGCAGGGAGAGATTGAGGACTTCCGCCACGATGCCCTGTCCTGAGAAAGCGGCGTCCCCGTGCAGGACGATCGGCAGCACATGCTTGCGTTCCGCGTCTTGCAGGTTGTGCTGCATGGCCCTGGCCCTGCCTTCCACCACGGGATACACGGCTTCCAGATGGCTGGGATTGGAGGAAAGGCGGATATGGAGTTCTTTACCGTCCACATGGCGTGTGGCGGCGTAACCGAGGTGGTATTTGACGTCGCTCCTGCCGATGGGGGATTCCGGCAGGTAGTCCAGCGTGAATTCGCGGAAGATGGTTTTCAGCGGTTTGTGGAGAATATTGGCGAGCACATTCAGCCTTCCGCGGTGGGCCATGCCCATTTCAATGTGAGAGACTCCGGCGGCGGGGCAGCGCTTGATCATGGCGTCCAGCAGGACGATGGCTCCTTCCCCTCCTTCCAGGGAGAAGCGTTTTTCCCCCATGAAGCGCTTGCCCAGGAATTCCTCAAACAGTTCCGCCTTGCAGAGATGGAACAAGGCTTCTCTCCGGACTTCCGGGCCATAATCCACGCCGTTTGCCCGGAGCTGGATTTTTTCTTCAATCCAGGAGCGGATTTTAAGATTGTCTATGTGGTGATATTCAAATCCGATGGCTCCACAATAGATTTTTTGCAGCCTAGTGATGATTTCACGGAGCGTGAACGTTCCTCCGTCCATGAAGGTTCCGATGTTGACGGGCTGGTCCATATCCTCCTCACGGAATCCCATATCTTCCGGATTGACGGGGCAACCGGTCTGGTCCGGAGGATCCAGCGGGTTAAAGCGGGCGCATTGGTGTCCCATGACCCGGTAGGCCCGGATGAGCTGGTTGACGCGCCCGCGGCGTTCCGCGCTTTCCGGAGGAACGGTGTAGGGGGATGTGTCCGCGGCGTTCCCCGCATTTTCTTTTTCCCCGGGGGCTCCTCCGCTCCTCAGTTCGTAGCCGTCGAACCAGGCGGCCCAGAGAGGGTCCACGGACAGGGGATCGTTTTTCCATGATTGATGGAGCGCCGTAATTTCCTCCGGCGGGAGTTTGGAGAAGATGGAGGCATTCATGCGGCAGAGCGGATGGTACAGGTTTTTTCGGTTCGCTGATCGCTATTTTTGCCCGCAGGGCATCAGTAACTGTGTTCGTTGAGCTGGACTTTTCCGCGGAAAACCCAGTAAATGGCAGCGGAATAAGCCAGGACGAGCGGCACGCCCAGAATGGCTATGTATGTCATCACGACCAGGCTTTCCCGAGTGGATGAGCCGTTGGAGAGCGTCAGGGAATGTTCCGGATTGGGCATGGAGTAGAGCAGGTTGGGGAACATCGCTGTCCCGAAGAGAGCCATCATGCAGCCCATGGTGGAGCAGGAGGCGACAAAGGCCCAGCCCGGACGGTTCCTGTGGATGAATATCCAGATGGACGCGATGGAAATGACCGCCAGGGCGGCGATTCCGTAAATCCAGGGGGAGCGTTCCAGGGCGGCCGCTACGTGCGGGACGTACAGCAGGGTGGCCGCCCCGTGCAGGATGATCAGGACAGTGAAGATGATGACGCAGGGTCTGAGCAGTTTTCCGATTTGTTCCTGCAGGCTTCCCTGGGTTTTCATCAGCAGGTAGATTCCCCCGTGCATGGCGAACAGGGCGACCGTCGTCAGCCCCAGAAGAATGGAATAAGGATTCAGCAGGCTGAGAAATGTTCCGGTGAAGTTGCCATGGTCGTCCAGAGGAATGCCTTTGGTGACGTTCCCCATGGCTACGCCGATGAGCAGAGCTGCCAGAAGGCTGCTGATGGAGAAAGTGGTGTCCCATCCCCTGCGCCACCATTTCATGGGCTGTTTGCTTCTGAATTCAATGGACACGGCACGGAAGATAAGGGTGAGCAGCAGGAGCATGAAGGCCAGGTAAAACCCGGAGAAGACGGAGGCGTATACGTACGGAAAGGCAGCGAAGAGGGCTCCTCCGCCCGTGATGAGCCAGACTTCGTTTCCGTCCCATACAGGGCCCACGGCATTTAGTGTGAGTCTTCTGTTTTCATCGCCCTTGATGAAAAGCTGAAGAGCTCCGGTGCCCAGGTCAAAGCCGTCCAGGATGGCGTATCCGGAGAAAAGCACGCCGACGAGGATGAACCAGATGATTTGCAGGTCTGCGAGAGTGAGATTGTCCAACATGATTTTTAAAGAGGGATGAAGATTAGTCTTTAACAAAAGGAACCTGGAGTTTGCCTTCCCCGGCGCCGTCGTCTTCGCCAGCTTCCTGGTCCGGACCTTTGTGGATCTTATGGGTGATTTGATAGAGGAAGAGGGCCAGCAGCAGGGCATAAATGACGAAGAACATACCCAGGGAGGAAAGGGCTTCCGCCGCGGTGAGGGTGGGGGATACGGCGTGTTCCGTTCTCAGGATGCCGTACACAATCCATGGCTGGCGTCCCAGTTCCGCTACGGCCCAGCCCGCCTGGTTGGCTATTTGCGGGCCCAGTACGGAGAAAACAAAGCACCAGAGCAGCCAGCGCTTCTGGAAGAGCCAGCCTCTTTTCCACCCCCACAAGCCCGCCAGAAACAGGGCCGCCAGGGCGCAGCCGATCAGGATCATGAGATGGAAGGAGTAAAAGACGGGCAGGATGGGAGGACGTTCGTCCTGCGGGATGTCGTTCATGCCGGTGATGGACGTGTCCAGGTCGTGATGGGTCAGGAGGGTGAGCAAGTACGGGATGGAGATTCCCGTCACTTCATGGGTGGACGGGTTCATCCAGCCGATGAGATGGAGGTCCTGAGGGGCGCCGGATTCCATGACGCCTTCCATAGCCGCGAATTTGGCGGGCTGGTGGACGGAGACTTCTCGTGCGCTGGAATCTCCCGTGATGCCCATGCCAGCCACGCCGATGAGACCGATGACCAATGCCACCTTGAAGCTTTTTTCTGATCCTCCGGTAAAACGTTTTTTCAAAATATACCAGGCGGAGACGCTGAGGACGAGCGTGGCTCCCGCCAGCCAGCAGCCGGCGAGCGCGTGCGTCAGGCGGTCCACGGTGGACGGATTGAAGACCACGTCATAGAAGCTGGTTATATGGGCCTGGATTTTCCCGTTTACTTCCACCAGCTTGTATCCGGCGGGCGTCTGCATCCAGGAGTTGGCCACAATGATCCAGATGGCGCTGAAATGGGCGCCAAGAGCGACCATGCAGGAGGAAAGAAAGTGCATTTTTGGGCCCACCTTGTCCCAGCCGAAAAGCAGGATGGCCAGGAAGCCTGATTCCAGGAAGAAGGCGAAGATTCCCTCCGCTGCCAGGGGACTGCCGAAGATGTCGCCTACGCAGCGGGAATAATCCGCCCAGTTGGTGCCGAACTGGAATTCCATCACGATGCCGGAGGCTACGCCAAGGGCGAAGATGATACCGAAGATTCTGGTCCAGAATTTGGCCTGCTTGTGGTAGAGGTCATTCTTCGTTTTCAGCCACAGGCCTTCCAGGGCGACCAGAACCCCCCCCAGGCCGATGGTCATCGGCGGGAAGATGTAGTGGAACATGATCGTGATGGCGAATTGGAGACGGGATAATAAGACCGGGTCGTCCATGATTGATTGGGGATGAATGGATGTTTATGGAACAGGAGGACGGCTGCCAAATACCGATACCTTCATACTTTATACATCCCAAGAGAGCCTTTGTTCAATTATTTTCCTTTTCCGTGGATAACTTTTTTAGATTACGTCTAGAAAAGAATGGCTTAACACTGGATGAACACGTCCATCCCTTCTTCCGCCAGAGCAAAAAGAGCCATCATGTCCCTGGGAGAAAGGCGTATGCAGCCATGGGAAGCCGGGGTGCCCAGCAGTTCCGTATCGTTGGTGCCGTGGATGTAAATATAGCGGCTCCGGGTATTGGCGTTGTGCGGTTCCAGTCCGTCCAGCCACAAAATGCGGGTCAGGATGAAGTCGGAATGTTCATCCAGACTTTTCGGGATGGCGGTGGGATAGCGACCTGCCGGAAGGCGTGAGATGAAAATAGTATCCTCCGGTTCTCCGTCTCCGATTTTTTTGCAGATGCGGAAATGACCTGTGGGGGTTTTCCCGGAACCTTCTTCATGGCCTGTACCTGCCTTCCCGCTGGAAACGGGGCATTGGAGCAGGATTTTTCCGGATTTTTCCAGCACCAGTTCCTGGCGGGGCAGATTAATGCGTATGGAAGGGGAAGCCATGACGGGGGAAGGAGTCAAAGAGGTTGCTACTCCTGTTGCTCCATCCGGGCAATGATGGCCTGGATGGCGGTTGTCAATTGCCGCGCTACATTGTTGTAGGCTGTCTGTCCGCAGCCGATGGGGTCGGCGATGCCGCGGTTGCCCGTGTAGCAGGTGACCAGCCTGACCTTGTTCGCATGTTCGGGGAAATTGGCAAGCAGGGCGGCCAGGTGGCTTTCCGTCATGGCGTAGACATCTGTGGCGTTTTTCATCAGTTCATCCGTAACAGGGCGGCTTTCATGGCTGGAGAGATTGACGCCATGCTCCCGGAGGACGTGGAGCGTTTCCGGACTGGCTGCCTGCCCGGGCCATGCGGCTGTTCCTGCGGAACCGGCCTGCCATTCCGGATGGTGCGCGGAAAGTTTCCGGAACAGGCCTTCCGCCATGGGGCTGCGGCAGGTGTTGCCGGTGCAGATGAAGAGGATGTGCTTGCGCTGTGTCATGAGTCGGGGCGTTCTCTTTTGGAGTGATGGGGGATAGGTACTTCGTTGGGTTCCTGATACAAGTTGTCCGGGGGCAGCACATGGCCGGCGCCGCTGCCTTCCGACGAGGGTGTGCCGTCGTCTTCTTCATCTTCATCCTCTGCATCGCGGGAGGGGGGGGAAAGCTGGGGGAACAGACTGCACGCCAGGGCTACGCACAGTACCGCCGTTACGGGAGTCATGACGGGGAACCATGTATCATGAGCGGAAAACAGGTACCATGCAATGAACGGAACGAACAGGATACAGAGGCCCCAGGTGATGAAGCGCCCTCTGCGTTGAAAACGTAAAGCCCATATGGACAGAAGCAGGACATCCAGCACGATGATCCATTGTACCCAGGCGGGGGCTATGGGAATCAGGACGGCAGGGGCAGGGGCAAGCGCTCCCATGATGCTGCGGACAGTTTGCGCCGCCAGAAGGGATTGCGCGTCCGGCGTGTCGGAAAGGGCGGATGGTTCGGAAACGAGTACCGCATCCGCTGAGGAAAGCAGTTTTCTGACGGCAGTAGTATCCGGCGGGCGCAGGCCGGACATGACGGGGACGATTACTTCCTTGGTGTCCAGAATGGTAGGGCTGCTGTTTGCCGCCAGGGGGATGCGGCCGTGTTTATCCAGAGGAATGGAGCGTTTGCCGCCCAGAAAAAGGGTGTCTCCCGGAATGATTCTGACATCACCGGGTTTCAGGTCCAGGGCATTCAGAGCGGCGACCAGAGGAAGAGTGGGAATGATATCCCCGCCCCAGCGGATGAAAAGCGGCGGGGACACCCTGTTTTCCGGAGCTGGGGAAAACAGCTCGTTATTTTCCACGACGGTTCCCAGGGAGGGGGCTGACGTGGTTATTTGCGGAGGTTCCCCTACGAACCTGTCCGCGCGCGGGAACTGGTCCGTCTTTCCTACGATGTTGGAAGCGGGAATAATCAAGTCTTTCCAATCTGGCGGAAGGGGCGAGCGGCGGGCGGATTCGCTCATTTGCCGGCCCAGAGCCTTGTGGAGGAAGCGGTCCAGTTCATACCCCACGGCGGCTTTGACGATGCTGTCCGGCTTTTCTTCCCAGGTCATGGGGGACATCACGTAAACATTCCTGGCTCCCTGTTCATACAGGTGCCGGAACAGCACTGTGTAATCCATGGGATTGGGAGGATAGGAGGCGAAACTGTTCAGTGATGATTCCCGGTGCAGGGAAACCACGGGAAGCTGGGCCGTCTGCCCTTTGTTGAAGTAATCGTAGGGCTGGAGGACGATGCTGTTTTCCGTATTCAGCCCTTCCGGGTGAACAGTCCGGTATTCCCCAGCCAGCAAATGTTCCGCTGCCTGTTCATAACAGAAAATGGTAGGAGGAAGAAGCACATACCCCAGAATCCAGCCCAGCCCCAGGGAAATCTGGAACAGGGACAGGACAAGCAGGAATTTGGGGGGAAGCGTCATCAGAGGGGCTGGGAAAAATCATGCTAACATAGCAGCCAGCGGTTCTGCAAGCGTGGAGCCGGGCAGAAGCTTCCGCAGGTGTCCCAGCCCGGCGGGAATCTGAGCCAGATACCAGGTTTTTCCCTGGTTGTGGCCGATATTGGCGTAAGCGCCCAGCATCTGCATAATCCGCTGCAGGGCGCAGGCACGGAAAATGCGGTGATCTATGGAGTGAGCGGAGATATTTTCCCACTCCCTGAGCAATTCATCCGCCTGTTCCGGTTCCAGACGGGCGTAGCCGTCATAGACCAGGGAGGCCAGATCATATTCCGGACGGCCGCCGCGCATGCCCTGAAAATCAATCAGCCAGGTTTTTCCCGCGTGGATATGCACGTTCTGAGACTGGCTGTCCCGGTGGACGGGGCATTCCGGAAGGGCCGACAGAAACTGCGCCTGCTCTTTCAGGGCGGGATGGTTCAGGAAGGAAGCCGGTTCCAACCCCAGGTGGGATCCCAGGAAATGTTCAGCAAAATAGGACTGCTCCCAGCGGTACAAGGCCTCGTCAAAAGCGGGCTGGAGGGGAAATTCCTCCGGAAACGGGCAGGAGTGAAGCAGATGGAGTTGTTCCATAGCCCGGATGTAGCGCAGGCGCAGGGAAGGCCAGGGTTCTTTCCGGAAAGCCAGCAGGTTGGCGTCTCCCAGGTCTTCCACCAAGGCGGCTCCGCATCCGGGACCGAGAGGTTCATAATCGTAAATTTCCGGCACGTTGACACCGTGGGCGTGCAGATGCCGGGCTGCGGGGATAAAAGAATCATTGTCCGCACGGTCATTTCCCCACTGGATGCCAATGCATGTGCGGCCGCCAAAATGGATGCGGACGATCGTACGGCCGGAGGCTCCCAAAGCCAGGGGACGGAAATCTTCCTGACGCGGAATAATGTGAAAACTCCGGTGAACCAGACGGGACAATACTTTCATGGAAAGGTGGCGTGGCTGCGTTAAGAGCCTTGCGTAAGGATGGCGTATGAAGGATGACGGCACCCTTCATACGCCGAAAATGAGGAAAGGCCGGGCAATCAGGCGGGGAACTGGTGGTCTTCCCCATAGCCGTAATGCTCCACGACGTAATCCACATCCTTGTCTCCGCGGCCGGAGCAGTTTACCAGAATGGCGCCTCCTCTGTTTTCCCGTGCCCACTTCATGGCATACGCGATAGCGTGGGAGCTTTCCAGAGCGGGAATGATCCCCTCGTAACGGGAAAGTTTGAAGAAGGCGTCCACGGCTTCCTCGTCTGTGGCGGTGACATAGTTAACGCGGCCGATGTCGTGCAGATAGGCGTGTTCCGGCCCTACGGAAGGATAATCCAGGCCGCTGGCTACGGAATGGACCGGTCCCGGATTGCCGTCTTCATCCTGGAGCATGATGCTTTCAAAACCGTGCAGGACGCCCTTGCGTCCATAGGTGATGGAGGCGGAATGATCCCCAAGCCTGGGACCTTTGCCGAGGGGTTCTACGCCATAGATATCCAGCGGGTCTCCCAGGAAGGCGGTAAACATGCCCATGGAATTGCTGCCGCCGCCCACGCAGGCGCAGACGGCGTCCGGCAGAAGTCCCGTCATTTCCAGGAATTGTTCCCGGGCTTCCACGCCGATGCACATTTGGAAATCGCGCACCATTTGCGGGAAAGGGTGGGGGCCTACCACGGAACCGATGCAGTAAATGGAATCCTGATAACTGTTCAGGTAAGATTCAAAGGCGGAATCCACAGCTTCCTTCAAACTTTGGAGGCCGTGCGTGACAGGCACCACCTTGGCACCCAGGATTTTCATGCGGGTGACGTTCGGAGCCTGCTTGGCAATATCTACCGCTCCCATGTGAATTTCGCATTCCAGGCCGAAGAAGGCGGCGGCTGTAGCCAGCGCCACGCCATGCTGTCCTGCGCCCGTTTCCGCGATAATGCGCTTCTTGCCCATGTATTTGGCCAGAAGGCCTTCCCCCATGCAATGGTTGAGCTTATGGGCGCCTGTATGGTTCAAATCTTCCCTCTTCAGGTAAATTTGAGAGGTGCCCAGGTGGCGGGAAAGGCGTTCGCAGTGGTAAACCGGGGTGGGACGTCCCTGAAACTGTTTGCGGATGCGCCGCAATTCATTAATGAACTGGGCGGAGTGGGCTATCGTCTGGTAGGCTTCCGTAATTTCTTCAAAAGCGGGAACCAGCTCGTCCGGCAGGTAAACGCCGCCGTATTCGCCAAAACGGCCCTGGGCGTCTGGAAAATTGCGTAAATAAGTATGGAGATCCATGGTCTGTTGCGTTCGTGACTGCCAGTATTTAGCACGATGCCACAATTCAGGCAAAAACAATCTCCCTGGAAGCCCTTTTAAAAAAGAAAGGAAAGAAAAAGGACTTCCCCGCAACAGGGGAACGGTTTCTCCGGGAGAGACCGGGAGGAAAAATCGGAAATCAGGCCAAACGGCGCTTTCTGATGGATTTTCCGGTATCGGCAAGCGTCTGGCGTGCGTCCGGATCCGCTCCGGCCATCAAGGTTGCCAGATCCCGAACGATGTTCTGGCGCATGCGAGCTACCAGATCGCGCCCTTCCTGGGTGATGGCGACCATGATTTTGCGGCGGTCTTTGGCTGCGCTCATGCGTTTCAGGTAGCCCATTTCCTGTAATTTATCCACCATGCCGGTAGCGGCCGCGGTAGAATGCCCCATTTTCTGGGCAATGCTGGACATGCTCAGAAAATCTTCGCTGGCCAGATAAGTCAGCAGGAAAAACTGGGGGTAGGAAACCTTGCCCTCATTCAATTCTGAAGAAAGGTTCAGAATGCAGGAACGTTGCGTGAACAGGATGAAATCCGCCAGCTTGTTTGCTTCTTCGGAAATGGAGCTCATGATCGTTGTGAATGTATGGGAGGGTTGATAGCGATACCCGTCCGGAGACTCGCCGGCGGTTCGGCCAACCTACCGCCGCGTCCTTCTGCGGGCAAGTCAAAAATATAAATTTTTATTAAAATTTTACATTTGCGGATAATAAGCATTTTGATGGTATTTGAAATACAATATGTTGACTGTTAATAGAATGGATATATTCTGAATACAGAATGTGAATAATATGTTAAAAATAGATATAAGCTATTGATAAACGGTAGTTTTTCACAAAACTTCCGGGAATCCGCAGCAAATCTGGCATAAAGAGGCGTTGCAGCATGACAAGCCTGGATTGAAGAGGGCTCTTGTGCAGAGGCTTTTCATGGGAAATAAAACCTTGCCGGAGGAAAATTTTATACAGCGGGAAGCAATATTTTCCTGCCCTTGAGACGGACTTGGAACTTCTGCAGTCTTGACGTGAGAGTAGAGAAAGGGGGCGTTGAAAACTTTCTTTCATGGCCTCCTTCCTGCCGCGATAGTTGCGGTTCCTTGTTTACGGCGGTATGAGTCTATGACGCTTGTAAAGGCAGGAAAAACCTTTTTAAACGGTCCTGGAAGGAGGGGAAAAGAACAAACGGAAACCTGCCCCATACTGATGGAGCAAGCGCCGTTACAGACCCGGTCTGGGAATGACGCTCTGCTTTTGGGAGAGAAAAATTGCTTCTTCCCCAAAAGTCAAAGGCTGGCGGAAGTAATAGGGGAAAATGCTCAAGGAGCCGGAAAAAGACTGCCGGGGTTCTAAGAGGTTACCTGCAAAACTCCTATTATCCGGAACGGCCTATTTTGAAAATAGTCCAGCGGCAGTGAAAGGGCCGGGCGCATCAACCGCATTAATAAATGCTCCATTATAGATGACGCATCATTGGTTATCGGCACGGTGTGTAAAAGAGCAATTGCGCCGTCCATGTTCATATTCTGAAGGTCCGTTATCAAATGTTTACGACCATGGAACTTAGAGCCGTTACCATTACATTTCAATGATATCGGTTTGCTGGGGATGCGTGGTTCATTAATTTTTTCAGCATTTATTGTTTACGAGTGGTTCTTATGTCATTCCTCGCTATTCCGCACAATGGAAAATTTTGTGATCCGCCGGCCTGTTTCCTGAAAAATAAGAAAGACGGCGTTGCTTGCCGTCCCAGCCGCCGCCATACAGCAACTCCAGCTGCTTGCAGCATTGCAGGCAGAAAATCATGGAATAAAGCATTACTGCCGGCAACATCATTGCATGCCGTCAATCTTATGCTTGTATCCGCAAGATATTTTATTCCCCCGCCATTCTCCGGTAAGTTTTTTCTGGAACTCTTTTCCGGAGAATGGACGGAGAACAATAGCAACAACTAGTTGGCGGGAGGCGGCGTAAAGGTGCGGGCTGACATATCCTTGTCCAGAACCAGCATTCCCTGTCCTTCTCCCTTAATCATGCGTAATTTGCTGATGATGTCCTTGACGGTTTCTTCCTCTTCCACCTGTTCGGTGACAAACCATTGCAGGAAAATATCCGTGGCGAAATCCCGTTCTTCCTTGGCAAGATGCACCAGTTCGTTGATTCGGCGAGTGACTTCCTGTTCGTGGGACAGCGTTTCTTCAAAAATTTCAAGAATATTGGACCAGTTTGCATCCGGAGCGTCTATGGAAAGCATTGTAACCTGGCCTCCGCGGGAAAGAAGGAAATCATAAAATTTCAGCGCATGAGCGGTTTCTTCCTGATATTGAATGCGCATCCAGTGGGAAAAACCTGTCAGACCGGCATCTTGCAGATAGGCGGACATGGCCAGGTAAAGGTTGGCTGAATACATTTCCCATTTGATTTGCTCATTAAGAGCAGTTGCCATTGTTGTACTGATCATATTGTAAAATCCTGTTGATTTTCCCCACTTCTACAAAACAAAGTCCGCAGGATCAAGATAATCCTGCGGACTGTATGACGGGAAGGGGGGGGAAGGGAAGGCGTCAGGCTTTTGCGGAAACCTCCTCCGGAATATTATTTTCAGGGAGTTCTTCCGCCGGAACGGAGGGGAATTCTTCAGTTTCCGTAACCACGCTGTTTTCTTCAGATGCTTCCTCCCGGGCGGCTGCCGCCTCGGAAGAAGAGGCTGCCTTCTGTTTTTCTGGTGTAGCGGAGTCCGTTGCCGGCGCGTCCTGGCCCTTCTCTTCCGGTTTCCGTTTTTCCTTGGGAGCCTTCTTGGGAGAAGGAGCTTGGGCGGAGACGGTTCTTGGGCGGCTGACAGTGTTATTGGAGAAAACCAGGATATAGCCCTGTTCGGACAGCCAGAGCAGATCACGGACCAAATTCTGCTGTTTTTCCATGGCCTGGGCTACTTCTTCTTCCGAGGCCTTTTCCTGTTCCGGGATTGGGGCCAGCTCTTTAAGCATGGCATCGACGCCTTTGCCGGGATTATTGGCCGCCCAGGTGGCAATGGACATCAGGGAATCTGATAAGACGGTGCCTTCTTCCATGGCCTTGGGGCGTGCCGGGCCGGTGTAATGGTTGCCTTTCCACTTGAAAATAGGCATATGATGCCGGGCTAACCCGTGGCAAAGGTTGGGAATCAGCATGCTGGGATGGCGGCGGGTGGTGCCGGATAATTGGATCAGGTGCGCCCACAGACCGGGAGAGAGGTGATTCTTTTTCACGGCTCCGTTGACGAACACCTTGTCCGTAACGTCATAGCACTCGTCAAAGTGGTTGGATTCGAAATCCTGTTCTACCGCGGCGGGAGATTCCAGAAGCACTTCGGAGGCTCCTTCCCGAACGGGCTTCCAGGCGGTGCGTTTGGAAACGGCTTCCTGCCATGCCTGGACAGCTTCTTCGCTCTTGTCCGTCACAATCTTGGAACGGAAAGCCTCAAAAGTCATGTTGGCAAATTTGGTGCGATGCAGGTTCATCAGGGCGGACTGGTAGCCGTGCCAATTAACGGGACCTATCAGCTCGTTGTTTAAGGAACATTTGGCAATGGCTTTGAAATCTCCTTTTGGAGCTTCCACTTCCTGTTCTACGGATTCGTAATATTTGGGCATCCAGGTGGACTGCCAGAGGTGTTTGACGGCCTCCTGTCGGGAAATAAAGCAGGCGCCGTCGCCATGCTTGCAATGGTACAGATCCGGGCCGTTTTCCTGCTTCATGAATACCAGGTCATAACGGTCGTAGGAACCCATGACCACCTTGGCAAGGTCCAGCAGGGAAATGGTGCGGCGGTGTTTCTGTACTTCCTGGTGCAGGGCAGCCAGGCCGGAATCCACGGGGCGCAGCTCCACGCGCAGGCCTTCCGTCGGTTCCTCCATGGTGGAGCGGGGAGTTTGATCGCGGCGGTTGCGGAGGGAGCCGCGCGTGCGGTCTTCCCGGTTAAACCTTCTTTCGCCGCTTTGACCGTCAACACGACGTTCCCCCCGGGGCTGGCGGCCTTCACGGTTGTCGCGCCGCGGTCGGCGGTCGCCTCCCTGCCTGTCTCCGGACCTGCGTTCCGGGTAGGATACAGGCCGTTCCTGACGGGCTCCCGGTCTCGCCCAGGCCGGACCAAATTGAAAGTCGGCCAAGCCGGAAAGGTCCGGAATCTGCTGCTTGGGGTCTGTGGAAGGAGTTTCGTCGGTCATCATGTACGGGTTGTTTCAATAGCAACTAAATGAGGTGGATGGCAATCATTTTACGTGCAAACAGACCGAAAATTGTTCAAAATGTCATGAAAGGCATCTGGAAATGCAACTATTTCCGGTGTATCCTTTCAACTCAACTTCTGTCAAATGCTCTATATGGATAAAATACGTCAACGACTTTCCGACCTTGGTTACGCCATTTACGATGCTCCCGCTCCCGTAGGCTCCTATGTGCAATGCGTACGCACGGGCAACCTGCTTCACCTCTCCGGCGGCATTTCCGTGAACGGGGACGACAAATACTTTGGCAAAGTAGGGCAGGAGCTGACGGTGGAAGAAGGTCAGGCCGCTGCGCGCGCCGCTATTTTGAATCGTCTGGCCGTTATTGTGCAGGTGGTGGGGTCTCTGGAAAAAGTATCCCGAATCGTGGCCGTGAACGGATTTGTGAATGCCGGCCCGGATTTTTATGACCATCCTAAAGTATTGAATGGCGCATCCGACCTGCTGGTGGAAGCCTTTGGAGAAATTGGCCGCCACAGCCGTACGGCGGTAGGCGTATCCGCCCTGCCGCTCAATGTAGCGGTGGAAATCAGCATGGTGGTGGAAGTTCGTGATTAATATTTAAAAACCGGAAGGGATTCGTGCTTGAATCCCGGCGGCATTCCTGTAGAGTGCCGTCCGGTCAATGCCCCCGTGGCGGAATGGTAGACGCTGCAGACTTAAAATCTGTTGTCCGCAAGGACGTACCGGTTCGAGTCCGGTCGGGGGTACTTCTTTAAATAACAGTGAATTATGTAAATTAAAGGCTCGCTTTTGGCGGGCCTTTTTTGTTTTCAAATATGCTGAATTTACCCCTTTTTGCTTGTATCTTCGGTCAAAAATAGTTACCCAGTAGTTACCCGGGATGGAAGAGAAACGGAAAAAGAAAGCGGCTCCTTTGACGCCTGTAAAAGATGTTTCCCGTGAAAAGATGGGGAAAGCCTGCTGGCGCCTCTCAATTCCCGCCTCCTTTTCGGAATCCGGAAAGAGGGAACAGCGGTTTTATCCCTCCTATAAAAAAGCATTGGCGGCGGCCGGGGAAATCAAGCTTGGAAAAGTGGCTGTGGATGCCGGGATTGTTGAATTAACCCAAGCTCAGGCGGTAGAAGCTTTATCTGCGCTGGATATTTTGGAGGGCTCTGGAATAGGGGTGGTGGATGCTTGCCGACTCGTGAAAAGAATGCAGGAAGCCGGGATAGGAGATATAGCCGAAATAGAGCATGCTTTCAAATTGGGAGCCGCACAGATACGGCATGAAAAGAAGTCTCCTTCCTGGAGTGAAGCCGCTTGGGAAATGGTTCGTGTGAAGGAAAAAATCACAAGGCGGCGTGAGCGTATCTTGCAACAAATTCGGTATATGATTCGTCGCATGGAGAAACGATGTCCCGATTTTTGTGTGCGCCCCATTGGAGGCATCACAGGAGAGGAATGTCGTGCGGCGTTTGGCAGGGCTTTTGATTCACCGATTCAGCAGGATAAAGCGAGAGTAGTCTTTTCCGGCGTCTGGACGCTCGCTATGAAGCGTGGATGGGCTCTTTCCAATCCGACCCGCATGCTTGATGCGTTAAAGACGCAGGAGCGGGAAATCAGGGCATTGACGCCTGAAGAAGTAGAACGATTGCTGCTCGCTTGCCGACCGCCTTTGCCGGATGATTCTTCCCAGTTGGATTTGACATCCGTTCAACCTGCCGTGGCGATACTCGTTTTTGCCGGCATTCGCCCAGAAGAATTGATGCGGTTAACGTGGGAAGACGTATCTTTCGAGGATGGCGTTATTACTGTCAGGGCTGCAGCTTCCAAAACAGGTGGAGCAAGGCATGTGACGATCTGCGAGGCTTTGCTGGCATGGTTGTCCCTGGTTCCGGAGAAGGAACGCAAGGATGCTATTATTCCGGGATATTGGCGCTCCCGGTGGGAAGCAGTCAGGAACCGAGCAGGATGGGGAAAGAAAAAGCCTTGGCCTAAAGATGTGCTACGTCACACCTTTGCCAGTTACCACGCGAAAACCTATGCGGATTTTGGAAAACTCCAAATGGAAATGGGACACCGTTCTGCCGAACTTCTACGGAATAGATACACCAATATGGCGGGACTTACCGGAGAGATGGTGAGACGGTTTTGGGGGATAATACCAAAATTAGATGAAAAAACATTGTAGTAGTTAGGGTATTAGCAAGAAAAATACGAATACTTCCTACGCTACGAATTGTTATAGTCTATAGATACAAGAGGTCTAAAAAAGAAAAGCGAAATTTTGTCGCATATTCGAGGCAAAACTCTATCGCGTCTGTTTCCGATTTATATTCCGTGATTATTAATGTCTGATATTTTCCAATAGCTTATTGAATGTTTCTATTTTTTTATCAATTTTACTAATTTCACATTGCCATATAACTATTACTTTCCAACTTAATAAAGCGAGTTGTGCTTGATTTTCGTTATCTCTCAATTTATTTTTTAATATTTTATTTTTCCAAAAATCTATATTTGAAGATGGGAGTTTTCCCTTTTTACAATCATGCCCGTGCCAAAAACATCCATTCACAAATATTATTGTTTTATATTTAGGCAAAACTATATCGGGTTTACCCGGCAATGTTTTGACATTAATACGATATCTGAATCCTTTTGAAAATAAGAACTTACGAACTAAAATTTCCGGTTTAGTGTCTTTACTTGATATTTTTGACATTATATCCGCTCTTTTAGTTTGAGAAAAAATATCTGACATAGCCTATATTATTGCTTTGCGATAAGTCTTAACCATTCGAATTCATTCAATCCTACGCGAGACAGTTGTGCACAGTAACTGTTTAAAATACGTTGTGCTTGCATTTCTTTTAAGTCCACCACCCACTCATAAGTTTCTCCATAGGAAGAATAGAATACATATTTGTCCTCCTTTTTTAATGCTTGAATAATTGTAGCACCCTCTTTCGGCTTGAATTTCACTGTTTTTATTGCAAATGAAGATTTATTTGTGAATAATTTCAATTCATTATTCACAAATAACGGATATTCGCCTTTTTCTTCTAAAGGTAAAAATAAGAACCGTCTTTCCTCCTTAATTCTCAACGAATCGCATCTTTGTTGAATACAAACATAATACTTGTCTACAAATTTTATAACTGTTCCAAGTGTTAATATCGGAGCCTCAATAGCAGGTTGAAATATATTTTTATGATGCGTCAAAATGGCAAAATCTACATTCGATTTATTCACATCGATACCATCATATGCAAATAACTCTATGGTATGCGATTGTAATTTCTTCTCGTCTTTATTAGACATAGCTTTTCCTGAAGCTTCTGTATATTTATCTTTAAGTTGAGGTTGCTCGGAGCCGAACATTTTTTTTAAAAGGTCTTTCGATTTGCCAATAGACACTCCATTTATGCTTATCGTTTCGTCTGTAATACGGTTTTCAATCCAGTTATCAACCCAATCCTTTGTATCAATATCTGTTGTCTCCAATAATTCCGAAATAGCTTCGCCAAATAATTTTATTAATAGTTGCTTGGATTCGAATGTGTTTTCCAATAATATTTTGTGCCCGAGATATGCCGGATCCAATTTGGGAGAAAAGACACTTAACATTCTGGATGTATTATTCCTTATTGTCGATATTGAAGATAAAGCAAAATTCGATAACAAACCGTTGGTCATGTCTGCAAATTCTTCAACAATCAAGGTCGGAAGGCTTTCATACGATACTATTTTATCTTTCAATTCTGGATTATGTGCAAATTGAGTTTCCGAATTTTGGCTTTTAGCTCGAACTAATATCTTAGAATTTAAAGATTGAATGACGCAATCTCCTTTATGAAAAGAATGCTGATCCACTTTCTGATATATACTGTTCGTAATTTCAAATAAATCCGTTTCTCCAGTATATACAATTAACAGTTTCAACATCTCAGTTTGTGATAATAAATCAGATATCAATTTTAATGTAAACTCTCCGCGCGGATCGTCATTATCTGCATCTGCATCGGGATCTTCAACTTGGTTCTCCTCTTTTTTTATATCTAAATACCAATCTAAAATGATAACATCTGCTTTATTTAGTATAGTATTGTAACTATTAACATCAGAAATGGATTTAGGTGCATATATAGCACAAATTTTTCCAGATTGTGCAAATACATTCGATACATCTAATGCGCTAAATGCATTATTAGTAATATCAGTCTTATATGCTTTGTCATCAATAAAGACAATATTTTGTATGAAGTTGTTTGCAATTTCTTTCGATTGCTCAATAAATCTGTCAGCCATATTTTTATTGCATTTTTTGAATCTTAAAAGTAACTGTAGAACCTTCTTTAGGTTGTGCCACAAATATATCATAGTTCTCTGCATTCAAAACCTCTTTACTGATACTCAACCCCAGTCCTCTTCCATTGGGCTTTCTGGAAAATCTTAATTTAAAGATTCGTTCCTTATCTTGGGGTTTTATTTCAATACCGTTATTGGAAATGTATATTCCCGTATCATCCGCATGCAGCCGAATAACTTTTTCAGGAACATCACTTTGTTTTAACCAATAAATGGCATTATCAAGGATATTAACAAATACGGGATAAAATGTAGAACGAAATCCGTGTATTTTTCGACCTGCAAACCCGTTAGTATGTTTAAAAGCTATATTGTGTCGTTCAAGACGGGATTTGAACAAATCTATTAAAAATGTTTTAATATCCAATAAAGATATGTCTTCTCTACGTCGATTCAATCGTCGGTTTAACGGGGTAAACAAATTTAAATAACCGTCCAAATGTTCGAAATTTACCTTGATATTTTTGTATATCCCTTCCAATTTGATGTCTACATCCGACCATGCTTTTAAATCTTTCAGACTATGTCGAATCGAATTAACCGTACCGTTGAATTCATGGTGCAATATTCCGACAGCCAATCCTAATTGGCTTAATTCAACGTCCGATTGCAATCGCTCCCGCAACTCCTCCAACTCTTCCGAAGCGGCTTCCGCTATTTGGTCATTTGTAATTATTTGACCGTCTTCGATTTTTTCGACATAGAAACTTTCAAATTGTCGAATTATGCGTTCCATAACATCCGTATTTCGACTACTTATGGATTCTATTTCTGCTTCCATTCTCTTGCGTTCCGTTACCAAATCAAAGTTATCGGCTTTATCGGTTGCCAATAATTTAAATTGATCCTTTACGCTTCGTATTTGATTATCCAAATCGATTATCAGTTCATTCGTAAGATCCTTAATTTTGCGAGAAACATCGGAAACAACATCATTGGTTTCGCTTTTCTTCTTCTTATTAAGTGACAGAGCTTCGGCTGAAATCAGTTCCACCGCTTGCTCCAACCGCTTTCGCTTACTTATTTCCAGATTCAACTGTGCCGTATAATCATCTATTAGCTGATCGATATTTTCATTGATATTTTTAAATATCGTTTGTTCCAGAATTTTAAATTCATTAAGATACGTGTCAAAATCCGTTCTCATTGATTTTGACATTGCAAATCCTTTAGGACTTGTTACCGATATCCTTTTTCTGTAATCGGAAACTTTTTGTCTCATGGCAGATTCCAGATCTATTATCTTCTGGCTTGCTTCATCCGCATCGTTAATGTACAAAACCGAATGTAAATCGTTCCTAAAATTCGTAAGTAATCCTTCCAGTTCGTTTTCGAATTTATGTTTCGTTAAACTGGCAAAAAATATATCGAGCTCACGAGCGAATCTTTCCTTTTTCGATTTAGCCAATTTGTCCCGACGTTCAAGTGCGTTATGGTACGCATTGAATTCGTCTTTCTTCTGGTTGAAAAATTCCGATTGTGCCGTTTTATTTTTTTCACTAAAGAAATCGGCAGCAAGCTGTACAAAGAAATTCTTTAAAATCGCTTGAAGTTGGCGATACGCTTTATTCTCAATAAAACCTTCGCGTCCGGCTTTCTCCACCAAACCGCTGTGTTCTCGGTCTGCTATTTCAATAGCACCGAACATTCGTCGATAAGAAAAGAAATATGTTGATGCTCGTTTCGAACGATTTTTTTCAATATCTAGAAAATCATAATCGGAGTCACCATACGGTAGAACTCGAATATTATCTCTATATATGTATAAACCTCCGAATTTATCTCCTTTGGCTTTAATTCTGGCATAATTTTCGACATTTACACGAGAACTTTTCAATTCTCCTTGTAAATACGCCAAGTTGATTTTAAACGGACCGCATTCGGTTTCTCTATAAGAGTTATCCCGCCAATTTACAATGTGATCGTATGTTTTTTCTCCATATATTTTTACTAATCCCTTGAATTGTCCGAATTCATCAAATTGCCCTTGAAAATGGTGATCTGCCAATTCAAATTCTTCCGTTGTAAAAAAATGTTCTTTATCTATAATGCTGACAAAACTTCCGTCGTTTGTCCTATAGTCTCTAAATGAAATGTCAACGACAGGAATAGGATGATCGGGAGTCATTGTATTGTGAAATCCCATCAACATTTTTTCGATTTTTGTAGCTTCGTCCGAATTGCCGTCTCCCTCTATATCGGAAATAATCGTATCGTAAACCGGGGAGATGAAAAATTGAGTTCCACCACAGCCATTGGTTAATTCAAATCCTTGTTGTAGTTGTAAGGAAAGTTGGTATGGATCAACTTGAAAAGATGTGATAGAACTTTTTATTTTTTCAAAATCCTTGTCATCAATAAGTCCTGTTTGGTTTAATTTATCAAGGGATTGTATTACTTCATTTTTAATACTGTCAATATCGGTAGCATTCGGTATATGAGAGTATTCTCTTACCGGAATAACAATATCCTCCAAGTTAATCCCCGGCAACTCGAATATCTCCCAATTAATGAAAGCCACAACAATATCATATTCTTTAGATCTTAATTTTGCTTTCGATACAATTAAGACCTGACTTCCTATTGATGCGATAGCCAATCTTCCTATACCTTTTTCTCCCATGATAGGACGTCTTGGCTTTGAAATGTCAATAGGAGGTAAACTGGTCTTTTTATTTGCTAATTTACTTTCGGTTCCGAGCGTAAGCCAACGAGTTTCGAATTCTTCTTTGGTCATGCCGAGACCGTCATCGCGTAATACCAGTAAATTATTATATCGGAGAAAATCGATATCGAACTTATCCGAATACGCATCATGTGCATTTTTTATAAGCTCGTTAATGGCTGTAGGGATACCGGCAATTTGTTGCCGACCCAATAAGTCGAGAGCTCTGGCTCGAGTTTTAAATTGTGCCATTGTTTTCCAGTGTTTTTATTGTTTCACCTAATCGTCGAGCATATTCTGGGGGAACTGCATTCCCTATCATTTTTGCCGTTTCTGTCATGGAAGAAGTAACAAAAACGTAATTTTTTGGAAAAGTTTGTAACGTGGCTCCCTCTCTAAGAGAAATTCCTCTATCTTCGTCAGGATGAGCAAATCTACCGTTTGATACACTTGTGAATCTAGTAGTTATGGTAGAGGCCGGCTTGTCCCATCTCATACGCCCGAATGTGTCTATAAAACAATCGTCTCTTCCTACAAAACATTTCAATTGCAAATGAGGAATATTTGCCCAATCGGAACGGCTTCCTCCGTCATGGCGAGTGTGGCGTAGTCTCTCCAAAGTTACGTCGGAGAGAGCCGCAACCGTGTGATTGAAATCGCTATTATCTCTATATCCGGCTGGGACGGTTGGAAACCCATTTTTTTCCCCGATAAAATCCTTTAGAACGGCTTGTCGGTTATCGGGAGGCGGGAGAGTAACATTATGATCGAGACGAGAAGCTATAAATGAAAATCGTTTTCTTGATTGAGGAACTCCGTAGTAACTCAGGTCCAGTATATGGTAATCGAAATAGTATCCCAATTTTCGCATAGCAAATTTGAAGTCATGCCATACGGTATCTTTTTTGGTGAGAATTCCCGGTACGTTTTCTACCAACACGTAGCCTGGCATGTATTGACGGACGAAACCTAGAAAATCCATTAAAAGATTACGCGACAACAATGCTTTGTTTTTATCCGTATTGATAATACTGTAATATTGACACGGGCTACAACCGACAAGAATAAGTGATTCATCCCACGGCTGGACTCCAAAATGGTTTGTAAAGTAATTTAGAGGGAGCTCTGTTATATTTTCCCCTATGAATTTGGCCGGGCTATTATTTCGTTCGTAGGTTTCGCGGCATTTGAGATTGTTATCCACTCCTGCCAAAACGTCGATTCCAGCTTGTCGAAGTCCACAAGTCATACCTCCGCCGCCACAGAAAAAATCTATGGCTTTGAGTTTAGGTCTTGTAAACTTAGACGGCATATCCTTCACCAGACTAATATGAAACGGGGATAATGACAATCCTGTTTTTTCTCATAGTCATTTCTTGGAATAATAATATACTGAAAATTTATTAAATAAAAATATTCAAGCCTTCTCCCACCTGTCCAGGGTTTCTACGTATAGAGCAGAGATTTTGCCGCCGTCCATGGGTTCGATGTCTCCGAAGGCAGGGTTGATGGGATGGAGGGTATATTCCATTTTGCCGGTTTCCGGGTTTTTCCTGCGGACCAGTTTTTTGAGCGTCACGCCGCGTTCATCATGGTATTGAACAATGGTTCCGGGTTTGGGGATGGGGGGGATAGTGTATTTTTTCATGATGACCACGGAGCCGTCCGGGATGGAGGGTTCCATAGAGTGACCGTTGACGCGCAGCAGGTATTCCCCTTTTTCCAGTTCACGGTATAGCCGGATGTCCTGCGGAATGGTGTCTCCATCCGCCAGGTTGCCGGCGGCAATGTTGCCGATGATTCGTCCCTGGGCTTCCAAGGAGGGGGCTGTGAATGTTTCTACTGGGGTAAATTTCTTACGAGCGGCTTCTTTTTCTTTGGCGGCGTTTTGAATGGCGGTATTGACGAATTCCAAGAAGGTTTCTTTGTGGGCTTTAGCGGCCTCACAGATGATGTCCCATTCTTCATCTGTGAAGTCGATGACGATGCGGGGAGAGGATTCGGCTTCTCCGTTCATTAGTTTTTGGAGCTGAAGAACTGCATAAGCAGGGAATGCCCCTCCGGGAGCAAGCCAGTTGTCTATGGTTCTTTTAGGCGTGTTGAGTTTTCCCGACAGCCAAAAGCGATCTTTGCCTATAGTTTTGAGCCATTTTTTTACGTCTTCTTTAGTCGGCGTCATACGTTGATTTTACGCACATTTCATGAAAAGTCAACCTATTGATTAGAAAATATCACGCATAAATCATGAAATACGTGTTGGCGTGTTCATGATTTATGCGTAAAAAAATTCATCAACTACGAGAGATCATGAAAACAGAAATCGACTTAGACAAATTACCGGACGGCTGCAAGAGCCATCTGCTGGCCGAAGCGGAAGAAGGGTTGAAGCCTTCGGAGGCTATTATCCGCATCATTGAACGAGAATCTTTCCGCAGGGGATTCCGTGTTCACCTGACCACGGCCAGTAACCTTCCCCTGCCTCGGAAGATCTCAAAAAACCTACAGCATAAATTATCTTAAAAAACATTTAACAGTAAAGAAAATAGAAATGAAAAATCATATTGACAAAGCAACGAAGGGCAAGATCCGGAAAATGCTGAAATTTGAAGTGAAAAATCTTCAGACAGACCTTACGGAAAAAGAATGGGAAGAATGGGGCCAACTCACGGACGAGTTACGCAAGGAAGGCTTCAACATGTCAATGAACGGGAATCGGTGGGAGATCCTTTTTCACAATTATTCGTATTTTGCGGATCCGACATTTGATAAGGATGGTAACTTGAAAGGTTTTTCTTTGTCAATTTAACATAAACTCCCCAGTGCGAAGAATTTAGCCATTAACCGTTCAAAGCCGAAAGGCAGGGGCATCATCAAAGAAATCTACGGCCTAATGGAAGAAGCCCTGATCGAAGAATTGAAGCTGCTCGGCTGGCACGAGCTTTAACCCAACCCTGAACAACAATGAAAAAAATGACGAACGAACAATACTGGCTGCGCCGCGACCGTGCCTCGAAAATGGAGGTTCTTTACGGTTGCCCGTTGAACTTTCCGGAAAACGCTCTCAAGCCCCGGCCCGGTATCGTACAGAACCTTGTCTTTTCCGCTCTGCTGGTTGGTATCTTCACGATTGTTTATTTTATTTACATTAACATTAAGTGATTATGAACCAAGACCATAGATTGCCTGAACAAGTGGTCAGAGACATTTCAAAAAGATTGGCCGATGCCCTGTCTCAATCATGGCCTAAAAACGCCGATGCGACATTTGCCGGGGTTCCTCAAATCAATATTACTGCTCCCCCGTTGCCGTCCCGGCTGGTAAGGCTCTCCAAGTTTGCCCAATGCGGACTATTTGCCAGAGGTTCTGAACCAAGCCGAGCTATGTTGGAAAGCGCCGACGGTAAAAAACTGCTTCCGATTGTCAAATGTGGCGGAGTGCTTTACGTGGACCTGAATCGGGTTACAACCGCCATTATTGAACAACTCTCTGATACAACGACTGGAAAGCGCTACCGCAAAACCGGCTCGTTCAATGCAAATCTCTAACTACCTGAAAAAAGATGGCCGGGGCCAGCAGGAACTGACACCCGACCTGAATACAATCAAACAAGGAAATAATATGAGCCTATTACAAAATATCAAGCGCGGAGTGCAGCAGCGGCCGCAGCGTGTCATCATCTACGGGCCGGAAGGCGTGGGAAAATCCACGCTGGCGGCCGGGCTGCCCGCCCCCCTCTTCCTGGACACGGAAGAAGGAACCCAGCACATGAATGTGGACCGTATCCAGGTAGACCACTACGGCGCCATGCTGGAAGCCCTGCAGGATATCTACAAGGAAGCCCGGAACGGAAGCCTCCCCTACCGGACGCTCGTCGTCGACACGGGAGACCGCCTGTGGGACATGTGCGCCCGCCAGGTCATCAGGGACTACAACGCCTCCCCCAAAGACGGAAAAATCTCCTCCATTGAAAGCATCGGATATGGAAAAGGGTACGCCCAGGCCAGCGAAATGTTCGTCAACCTGCTTTCCGTCTTTGACAACTGCCGGAACGCGGGGCTGCACATTGCCGTCATCTGCCACTGCCGCGTGGAAACGGTGAGCCCTCCAGAAGGGGAAGCCTACACCATGTACACCATCAAAATCAACGCTCCGGCCAAACAGGCCATCACCGCCAAGGAAAAACTCAAGGAATGGGGGGACGCCATCCTGTTCTGCAACTACGTGACTACCTTCACGGACGGAGGCAAGGCCAAGGGCGGAGAACTGCGTGCCGTCTACACGGAGCACCGGGCCACCTGGGAAGCCAAAAACCGGCACGGGATGCCCGCGGTCATGGCGATGGACGCCGAGGAAATTTCCCGCCTGCTGTTTGGAGCGGGCTGCGGACCTTCCGGGAGCGCTCCGGCCGGCGAAAAACAGGAGCCTCTTCCCGTACAACAGGAGAAACCGGCTCCCTCCCTGGCGGACCAACTGGCCGCGGTCATCAACGACGTGCCGGGAGCGCTGAACTTCCTCGCGTACAAAAAGGAAATCCAGCCGGGGCAGGGCCTTGAAGCCGTCTCGGAAAAATTCGCCTCCTTCATCCTCTCCGCCCCCGACCGGTTCAACACGGCCGTTCTGCAGCACAACACCCCGACCGCCCGATGAAACCCGTCACCTGCATCAACGTCGCCCGCGAAACCGGGCATGCCGTCCTCTCCCTGGACGGAGCGGAATACGCCGTCAACCTGGACGACCTGCAAAAAATCCTCTCTGACATTGCCGGACCCCGTCCGGCACCGTCCACGGAATTATTGAGGCCGTCCCTGCTCCCCAAGCTGGCGCAATGCCCCTGCTTCATCTCCTCCCCCGACGCGGGGGAAGCGGCCCAGCGGGGAACCCGGATGGACGCCGCCTTCCGGGGCCTGCTCATGGGCGTGGACGAATTCAGGGCGTGTGAACACCTGCAAGCCGATGAAAAGAAATCCATCCTTTGGGCAGTGAAAACGGTCCGGACGCTCTGCTCCGGAGAAGAAGTCATTGCCGACAAAAACCGCTGCGCCTTCCCGCAATGGCACCCCCGAGTGACAGGCGGGGAAGCGGACTGCCTCTGCCCCGCGCTGGGCAAACTCTTCGACCTCAAAAGCGGCCAAATCCGCAACTACTGGGAACAGCAGGCCTCTTACGCGAAATCCTTCATGGAACGGGAATTCCTGGATGAAATCACCTGCCACCTCCTCTTCTGCGACCAGCAGCAAATTGTCACCCGGAAATTCACCTACCGGGAAGCAATCTCCATCGTCAACGACGTGGTGGACTCCGTGGATCGCGGCGGTGGGCCGCGCCTCTGCGACTACTGCGGCTGGTGCGCCTCGCAGGACACCTGTCTACTGCGGAACCGGGCGGCGCAGGAAATGCTGTCCCTGGCGGAAGCCGGAACGCTGGAAGCGAGCTTTGCCGAAATCGCAGAAAACCCTTCCAGGTTGGCGGAATTCGTCACCAAGGCCGGAATCCTGGAATCCTATGTCAAAAAAGGAAAAGAAAAAATCCTCGACTACCTCAACAACGGAACGGAAGTCTCCGGATTCAGGCGCGTCTCCCGGAAAGGCACGGACACCGTCGCTCCGGAAGACGTGGCCAAATACGCCACCTGGATTGGCGTGCCGAAACTCCTGAAATCCTATGGCCCGCTCAAGGCGGACATCTTCCGCGCCCTGTTCGCGGAAGCCCTGCCGGAACAACAATTCCCGGAAGAACTGGTCAGGACGGGGCCGGATCCTCCTACGTCAAAAAAATCTCCGTCTCCAAAATCACAACCAACAAATAACCATTATGTTCAGTTATATTTCAGAAGGCGAGCCCGGCGAATACGGATTCCTCCCCGCGGGCGTCTATGAAGGAAAAATCGTCAAGATGGAAGAAGGAATTTCCCAGGGAGCCAAAACGCGGGGATGCCCGCAGCTGGCTGTCCACATCAGGGCCTTTGGCCCTGAAGGGGCGGCGACGGTGCGTCACTACCTGACCGCCTCGAAAGACCTGGCCTGGAAAATCGACCTGTTCGTCAAAAACGTAACCGGGAAGGTATTTGAGGCAGGCCAGCAGGTCATCATCAACCCGGCGGAATACCTAGGCAAGCCCTGCTACGTCCGGCTCAGCGTCAAACGGGGAGACAAGCCCAGGGCGGACGGGAGTTATCCCGAATTCAGCAACTGCGAAGACGTGCTGGGGCCGGACGAAGCCCGGGCCATCATGGCGGCGCAGGACAGGGTAGCGGCGGGGCGCGGCAGCGCGTCCCTGCCTCCGCGCCCGGCGGATCTGCCGGCCAACAACCACATGAGCGCCACGGCGGGACCGCCGGCGGAAGAAGACGAAATCCCCTTCTAATTGCCATGAACAACTGTGTACTGGGTCTTGATCTGTCGCTCACCTCTACGGGGTGGGCGATAGACGCCGACGACGAACGCCGTAAATGGGGCGTCATTAAAACTGCCAGGCGGGGAGCGTCCCGGCTTGATCATATAGATGACGCCATTACACGCCTCATTGAGGCGGAAATGCCCGATCTTGTCGTGATTGAAAACTATGCCTTTGGCAACTCTCTAAGCCTGGCAGCCCTTGCGGAACTGGGCGGTGTTGTCCGCCTGTCTCTTCACCGCATGGGGTATCGGTACATTGCTGTTGCCCCGGCGACATTGAAGAAATTTGTTACCGGGAAAGGGCAGGCGGAAAAAGCCGCCATGATGATGCATTGCCTTAGGAACTGGAACGTTGAAATCGGCAATAACAATGCCGCCGATGCGTTCGGCCTTTGTCAGTTTGGGCGCTGCTATCTGGACGGAACAGGATTCAAGGCCAAAGCGTTGAAAAATTTAAGAAGGAGGAGGAACCATGAAACGGAACCCTCACATCATCGTCCAGCAGGTTTGCCCCATAAAGAAAACCGACGATGGAAAATACCGCGTTCTCTCTGCAATTGTACGCCACAAGGGACTCATAGCCCGCTTTTGCCTAGAGTATCCCACGAAACGGCATGCCCGGTGGGCGCAGCACCTTATTTGCACGACAAAAAATCATACACGCCTACGGGTATTTGATGAATTAAGGGCCATCATTGACGGGAAGGAGGACAGTAATGATTAACATCCTATTATCCGTCAGGCGGCCTTTCTCCGGGAAAATTCTGTCCGGCGAAAAGAGATGGGAGTTGCGGAAAAACGTACCGCGCTTAAAAAAAGGCGACTCCGTAACGCTGTGGCTTTATGAGTCTGGCATGGATGGGACACGGGACATCATCGGCAAGTGCCGTTTAGTTGTCACTGCTGGACTTCAACCATATCCCCCCAAGGGAATTTTAGAATGGACCATGAAGCAAGCTTGCGTAACGGGAGAACACATTCTTCATTATACTCCTTGCTTCGTCTGGGGCGTTCAGGATCCCGTGCGGCTCCCTCATGCTGTACAACTCTCTGCCATTGGACTGACCCGTCCGCCGCAGAGCTGGCAGTATCTTACCCCGGAACAGGCATCTATTTTGGAAAGGAGGTTCGCATGAAGATCATGCCCTGGATGCCATGCCAAAAGGCGCGCATCGGCTATTGGAAGGCATACAAAAGACTTGTGGAATTCCGCCGGGAGTATGCCGACTATGAGTGCTTGTGTTATATGCCGTGGAGGCACGAGCTGCGCAGCGCGCCCCTGACCGGAAAAAAATATCATCTTGGAGAGCTGGCGCTCGCCGCAAAGCATGCTCA
>Ga0224749_1003_pt8 | contig 50370 bp, 39 predicted proteins | sample LIM_F_Vancomycin_3_FD_182078 | JGI IMG/M metagenome (GOLD analysis project Ga0224749, IMG submission 182078) | Enriched cells from gastrointestinal tract of the lab mouse from Pacific Northwest National Laboratory (PNNL), Richland, Washington... | ecosystem: Host-associated > Mammals > Digestive... | reverse complement strand
ACGTTCCGTGGCCGGAACACGGCATCTGCTCCTCTTTGCAGATGCTGACGATTCCGAAGAACCTGCCGACTACCGGGAAACTCTGAAAGAAATGGTTAAGGAAGGGGCTACCGTAAGCGTCATCGCACTGGGAACGGAAAAAAGCGCCGATGCCGGACTGCTCAGGGAAATAGCGGAATTGGGACGGGGGCGCATCTTCTTCTGCGACCGTCCGGGGGATATCCCCAGCATCTTTGCACAGGAAACCGTCAGTGTGGCCCGGGCCGCCTTCATCAGGGAACGCACCCTCCTGCGCGGCACGGCTGGCTGGCTTCAAATTGCAGCCGGCCAGCCGGAATGGCCCCCTGCCGTAGACGGTTATAACCTGTGTTATTTAAGGAATGGAGCAACAGCAGCCTGCGTAACGGAAGACGGAAACGCGGCGCCCCTGGTCTCCTTCTGGAACAGGGGGACGGGACGGACGGCCGCCGTTACGTTCGCCATGGGGGGAGAACTCGGAAAAAACATCCAGCAATGGGATGGCTACGGAGACCTTATCCAAACCCTGGCCCGGTGGCTCAACAGGAAAAATCCCCCACAGGGATACTCCGTGCGGGCGGACACGGCAGGAGACCGGTTACGGATTCGCCTTTACTATAGTGAGGAAAACATCCCGCGCCTGGCGGAACGCATGCCGGAAATATCCCTGGAACTCTCCGGAAAAGAAAGCTCCCGTACACAAAACGGCATCTGGGAACACCTGCAGCCGGGAATATTCCAGTGCAGCTTTCCCCTACGTTCCGTGGCCGGAACACGGCATCTGCTCCTCTTTGCAGATGCTGACGATTCCGAAGAACCTGCCGACTACCGGGAAACTCTGAAAGAAATGGTTAAGGAAGGGGCTACCGTAAGCGTCATCGCACTGGGAACGGAAAAAAGCGCCGATGCCGGACTGCTCAGGGAAATAGCGGAATTGGGACGGGGGCGCATCTTCTTCTGCGACCGTCCGGGGGATATCCCCAGCATCTTTGCACAGGAAACCGTCAGTGTGGCCCGGGCCGCCTTCATCAGGGAACGCACCCTCCTGCGCGGCACGGCTGGCTGGCTTCAAATTGCAGCCGGCCAGCCGGAATGGCCCCCTGCCGTAGACGGTTATAACCTGTGTTATTTAAGGAATGGAGCAACAGCAGCCTGCGTAACGGAAGACGGAAACGCGGCGCCCCTGGTCTCCTTCTGGAACAGGGGGACGGGACGGACGGCCGCCGTTACGTTCGCCATGGGGGGAGAACTCGGAAAAAACATCCAGCAATGGGATGGCTACGGAGACCTTATCCAAACCCTGGCCCGGTGGCTCAACAGGAAAAATCCCCCACAGGGATACTCCGTGCGGGCGGACACGGCAGGAGACCGGTTACGGATTCGCCTTTACTATAGTGAGGAAAACATCCCGCGCCTGGCGGAACGCATGCCGGAAATATCCCTGGAACTCTCCGGAAAAGAAAGCTCCCGTACACAAAACGGCATCTGGGAACACCTGCAGCCGGGAATATTCCAGTGCAGCTTTCCCCTCCCGCACGGAGTCATGGCGCGGGGCGCGGTCCGCATCGGCGGCAGCGTTATCCCCTTCGGCCCTGTCAGCCAGCAGGTGGACCCGGAATGGGCCATGCCGCCTGAATCCGGCAACGCTTTCCTGGACCTGGTGAACCGGACCGGAGGCAGGGAAAGGATGGACCTTCCCTCCATTTTCCGGGAACCGAGGCCCGGAACAAGCCTCCAACTCCGTCCCATCCTGCTGTGGAGCGCCTGCGTCCTCCTTGTTCTGGACGCTCTGTTTACCAGGACCGGCCTGCTTCCCCGGGGACAACCGCGGCAGAGGGTTACGCGCTCCCGGCCTTCAGAAGAAAACAATCAATCTATCTGAAAATTTCCTTCAGGGCTGACTGTTCCTGAGGAGTAAGGCAATCAGACCACACGGCATCTCCACCGCGGGCCGGACGAGCCCCCCGGCCGCCGTGTTCCAGCCCATTTCCTGCCCCTTCCGGGGTGGGAGCCGCCGACTCCACCCCCACAGCTTCCCCCAGAGCGGCGCGGCTCAAGTCCTCATGAACCGCCCGTCTGGAAACCGTGTCAAGCCGGGGGCGCTCTTCCATCTCAAAGGCAAGGGGAGCGTCCCCGCGTCCACGCCCCGTTCCTCCTCGTCCGGGTTCACTTCCCTCTCCCTGCCCGGCTTCCATCACGGTACGGTCATCCGGAGACGCCATCAGGGATATGCCGTACTGCCCGCACATGCTCCGCAGCTGCTGGGCGGCCCGTTCCAGCTGTTCCCGCAGACGGAGGGCCGTCTCCAGATCAATCTGCCGGGAAGGCAGGGAAGCCTTCAGCTCCTGGAGCTGGCGGCTCATGATGCCGCCCGGCTGCAGGGCAAGGGACTCCATTCCCGTCAACGCCTCCTGAAGGGACTGCATCGCCTCCGGGCTGGACGCTCCATTCAGGCTGTCCAGCAGGGAAAGGGCGGAATCCGTCCGATACATCTGATTGGATAATCCGGCAACGGCCGCCGCCGTTTTCCCCTTCAGGGCATCCGCCGCTTCCAGTCCGGCATGGGAATACATCTCATTCCGGTGCATTCTTTTCAAATCCTCCCACTGCTCCCGGAAAGGCTCCAGGCTCTTATTATCCACGCTCTCCATCTCCGCCAGGCGGTCCAGGACTTCCCCCACCCGGGCCAGAACGGGCGGCAAATCCGGAAGCTGCCCTACGGCTTGCGGCGCGGGCAACGGCAAAAAAGCCCCGCAAGCCATAAGAACCGCGCCTCCCGCCAGCCAGGCCAGGCACCAGGCGGAACGTATCCGCAGCACGGAATTCCCCTGTACCGCGCTTTCCCCTGCCTCCACGGCATTGCCCCATTCCTCACCGGCGCTCAACGCCGCATGCAACCCCAGCTGTTCATCCAGAAAGGCCGCCGTATCACGCCTGCTGAAAAAACGACCCCGGAGCCGCAGCCACCCCCACACCGCCAAAAATAAACCTGCGGAGGCAAGGGCGCCTCCCGCCAGCCAGCCCCAGTCAGCCCCCATCCTGCGTCCGCCATACCAGACCATACCAGCTACCGCCCCGGCGGCAAAAAAAGGCATGCTAAGGCACTCCACCGCCAGCACGGCATTCAGCAGCCACTGCATGCGGGAAATTCTCCTCCGCCATTCCTGTCCCACGATTAAGGGCATAACCATATCATGGCTCAACAGGTTCCTCCCGGAAAGACAAAAATGCTTTTCCGCAAACGAATGGGGGAACGGCCCTTTCCACAGTTTCCCGGCATTGCCGGACGGAGGGAAATTTCAGCACAGGCGGGCGATATCCGCCATCAATTCCCGTACGTCTTCCTCTCGGGTGGCCCAGCTCGTGCAGAAGCGCACCGTGCTGTGGGTTTCATCCTCCCGGCGCAGATAGGCAAAACCGTATTTCCTCCCCAGCTCCTCCAGAACGGAATCGGGCATCGTGACAAACTGTTGGTTCGTTCCGCTGGAAAAGGGAAGTGCCAGCCCTCTGGAACGGCAAAAATCCCGCAGCATCACAGCCAGGCGGTCCGCATGGGCGCCCAGCCGGAAATAAAGGCCGTCGCGGAACAGCTCCAGGAACTGAATGCCCAGAAGCCGCCCTTTCGCAAGACGGCCGCCCTTCTGCTTGGCGATGTAACGGAAATCCTCCTTCAGGGCCTCATGCCGCAGAACCAGGGCTTCACCAAACAGAGCGCCTACCTTCGTGCCGCCGATGTAAAAAGCATCGCAAAGGGAGGCAATCGCCGGCAAATCCAGGTCATTGTCCTCATCGCACAAGCCGTAGCCGAGGCGTGCTCCGTCCATATACAAATACAGCCCCCGCCGGCGGCAAACTCCGGAAATTTCCTGAAGTTCCTTCCTGGAATAAATGGTGCCCAATTCGGTTGGCTGGGAAATATAAACCATCCGGGGCTGAGGCATATGCTCACGGGTCTCGTCATCCCAGTGGGAGTGCCACGCCTCCTCAATTTGCCGGGCCGTCAGCTTCCCGTCCGGGGAAGGAATGGCGGAAACCTTGTGTCCGCAAGCTTCAACGGCTCCCGACTCGTGCACATTGATATGGCCCGTGTCCGCGCACAGCACGCATTGATGGGGACGCAGCGCCGCCGCAATTACCGTGAAATTGGTCTGGGTCCCGCCGATAAGGAAATGGATATCCAGATCCGTTCTGCCGCACAAGCCGGCAATCAGCTTCCGGGCCTGGTCGCAATAGGGGTCCTCCCCGTAACCGGCAGTCTGCTCCATATTCGTTTCCGCCATTCTGCGGAGAATATCCGCATGGGCGCCTTCACTGTAATCACAGTTGAAAAGAATCATTGCCTTGCTGAAAAACGCGGGGACCATATCCCCCGGAACCTTTGATGTAAAGGAATATGAAAAATACACCGGAACCGGAACAGCGCTGCTGGAAACTCCAGAAAAAACGGAAGGCCGCATGCAGTTGGAGAAAATGAATGCCATGTACCTTAAAAAGGCAATAATAACCGGCTTCCCCGCCCATACACGGAAATTGTCGTTTCCCGCAGCCTAAGAAAAAGCCATAGTGTCTTCATGCAAGACGCATCAGAACTTGGAGAACAGAAAGACATGTGCCTTTCCATTTCGGAAGTCTCGGAATTGACAGGCATCACGCCGTCCAATCTGCGTTTTTTTGAAGAAGAAGGAATCCTGGACATCCCGAGAAACGGGGCGGGATGCCGTGTCTTCCACCGCAAGGAAATGGAAGAACTTCTGGGGCTGGTTTGCCTTAAGCATTCTGGATTGGAACTCAAGGAGATCAAACGCTTTTTTCACCTGGTTCGCCAAGGTAATTCGACATTGCGCGAACGTTACCGCATGTTGCAGGAAGGGCATCAGGCCATGAAAACGCGCATTCGGGAACTGAAAAAATGCCTGAAATACTCCAAAATCAAAATGGAGTATATCGGCCAGTACTGCGAGGCATATGACAAAGGCGAACCTCTGCCACAGGTGAACCCGGAATGGATGGATTCCTTCCTGAAACAAAAAATTTGAAGAAGGTGCTGACGCCTGGGCCTGCTGCCGGGAGGGGCAAATGGAGGCTACTCTCTTCACGCAACAACACATCCCCTTCTTCCGGCAGAATGCTTTCAGAAGGAAATGTTTTTCAGACAATCCGTAAAAACGGAATCAACAAGGAATTCCGGATAGTATGGAACGCCTGACGAACGTTCTGCGGAGGCCGCCGTTGCGATTGCCGTTTATCCCGGCAAACAAATCGGGTCAATGCCCTACTTGCCTTTGCTGTTCCGCGTTGTAGCGTGCTCCGGTCACGGGTATGGAGGCTACGGCGTTCTCCAGTTCTGCCCACTCCTGCGGAGAGCAGGTAAAATCAAGCGTGTGCAGGTTTTCTTCCAGATGGGACAGTTTAGTTGTGCCGGGAATGGGTACGATATAAGGAGCCTTTTGCAGCAGCCATCCCAGGGCAACCTGGGAGGAAGTCATGCCGCGCGTCCTCCCAAACTGTTGCAGAATATTGACAATACGCATATTGGCTCTCATGGACTCCGGCGTGAAACGCGGCAGGGTCTGGCGGTTGTCGTTGTTCGGGTCAAATTGCGTGTATTCATTGATGCAGCCCCCCAGGAATCCCCTGTTGAGCGGGCTGTAGGGGACAAAGCCTATACCCAGTTCACGGCAGACATCCAGAACGCCATTGTTTTCAACATCCCGGTGCATGAGATGGTACTCACTCTGAATGGCTGTCAGGGGATGGACGGCGTGGGCCCTGCGAATTGTACCGGGAGTGACTTCGCACATGCCCCAGCGCCGCACCTTGCCTTCCTTGACCAGTTCGGAGATGGTTCCCGCTACATCTTCAACGGGCACCTTGGGATCAAAGCGGTGCTGGTAGAATAATTCAATAGCGTCCACCTTCAAACGGCGCAGCGACTCGTCGCAGTAGCGCCGGATGGTTTCCGGGCGGCTGTCCTGGCGGCCCGTCCCCTTTCCGTTAATAACTTCGTGCCCGAACTTGGTAGTGACGCTGATCTTCCCCCTGAAGGGGGAAAGAGCTTCCCCGGCCAGAAGTTCATTGCTCAGGGGCCCGTAGATGATGGCCGTATCAAAAAGAGTCACTCCGCGCTCCACGGCCTCATGAAGAAGCCGGATGCACTGCTCACGCGAGGGAGACTGGCTGCGGTTGTAGGTCATTCCCATGACTCCGAAGCCAAGGGGAGAAGCTTCCAAGGCACAGGAGCCCTTGCCAAGCGTCCGGCTCCAGGAGGCGGCAAAGCCGCCGTTTTCCGGAGAATCGGCACCCCCGCCCTCTGCCCGGGCAATGGCCGGAGAAATCAGCGCAGCCGTACCGAACAAGGCGGACATTTTGAGAAAGCGGCGGCGGCCGTCAGAATAGTGTTTATACATGCTCATTAAACGTTGATGGTTGAAATTTTGATATATCATCCGAGCATATGGGTTCCACCAACTGGAAGTCAACAAGGGAATACAGCAATTTATCTCAGGAAGCGCCTTGGAACAAAAAGCTGGCTCGGAAAACAAAGATGCATCAGGAACGCATCTGACACTCCGCCTGCAACGGAGGCAAATACCCGCCTTCTTCTGCACCAGCGCCACTCGGAACGGGACGCTTTCCTTTCCCCCTCACACAACAAATTGCTGAGTGCCGGTAAGCGGACAAATTACAAACCTTGCTTGGTGCGTTCAAAAATAATGGAATCTTCACTTTTCCCGACGGAGAATTCATCATCCGGCCCGGCTTTCTCCAACTCCTCCCGGAACACCCGGAGCATCGGTCCGTGGTAAAAGCCCAGCTCCCGGCTGATTTTTTTCCGCAGCTCCGCTCCTTCATAACTCCGGCCGTCATGCCGTAACAGTTTCAAACGTTGAAGCTGGAGGCGGATCAGGCTTTCTTTCACGGCATCGGAAATCTCGGGATTGTAAAAAAGAACTTCCAGGATGCCCTGCAGGCGGTCGCTTTCCCTTCGGGCCCAGGCATTTTTTCCTTCGCGTCGCAGGGCCCCAATATACCGTGCATGCAGCCGGACCATGCCGGAAATAACCTGCGGATCATTCGGCCAACGCCCGAGAAGCCTTTCGGAAAGATTCACCGTATCGGCAAGTTCCCTCTGGTTATGTTCCCGGAAATTCCTGGCATACCGGAGTTTCTTCAGCATCAGCTCTACCAGCGCCAGGCCGTATTCCGGCCGTTCCGGATGGGCGTCGGCAAGCTGGAGGAGCAGCACGGCTGCATTCGGTTCAATGCCGGGAATGCGCCTCTCCCGGAAAAGGCGGGGATTTCCGGCCAAAAGCTGTGCGTATTGAAAACGGTATTCAGGATGGTCAGGATCATCCTCCAACAATGTTTCCAACATTCCGAACGCCCGGGAACGCTCAACACTCTCCGGAGAACCGGACAAAGCCAGCAACGCGCGGACCGTTTCAAACCGATCCTCCGCCCGCTCCGACATCGCAAAGCGGTCGGCCACCTGCCGGAAAAGTTCCGTTGCCTCTTTATCTTTACCCTGTTTTTTCAAAGCCGTCGCCAACTGGTTGACGGGAAAAGCGTCTTTTCTGAATTTCATCATGTTGCGGAACGCTTCTTCCGCAAGAGCATAACTCCCGGTGCGCAGTGCGCATTCCCCGATGACGGCATTGGCCTCGCAAACCTTTGACTCCGGCAGATTTTTTCCTCTGGCGATCATCCTGTAATAGGGCAGCAAAGCTGAAAGCAGCTGCGTATTTTTCTGTGAAGGGGGCTGCTCCGCAATACGGGTGAACACTTGTGACAAAGCCGCATCGGCAACTGCGGCATTGTTTTCCGCCAGTTTCAGCGCAGACGCCGTCTGCAGATAACCGGCGGCCAACGCGACAACGAAAGCGGCCGCGCACAGGGCCGTAGCCAAAGACAATACGGCAACAGCCGGTTTACGTTTCATCCACAGCTGCAACCGCCTGGCCGGAGACGGGGAGGAGGCCCCGACCGGTTCATGATTCAAAAAATGCAGCAAATCTTCAGAAAGTTCGTCCATGCTTCGATAGCGCGACTCCGGGCGGAAACTGACGCACTTGTTAATAATCGCGGCCAAGTCGGGTTCGCTGCACTTCAACGGCGGAACCGGTTCCCTGCAAATCCGTTCCATCAATTCTTCAGGAGCTAGCCCCGGAAACGGCGGGGATTTTGCAACAAGCTCATAAAGCGTCACTCCAAACGCATACTGATCGCTGGAAAAGGTATTGACTCCATGCACCAGCCACTCCGGGGACATATACCGCAGCGTTCCGCTCTGAGCTCCTTCCTTCTCAATAACTTCATTTCTCCCCTGAAGCAGAAAAGCAAGTCCAAAATCGCTGACGTGTACTTCCCCCGCTTCATCCAGCAACAGGTTCGCCGGTTTGATATCGCGGTGCAGAATGCCGCAGCGGTGGGCGTACGCAATCGCCCTAGCGGCCTGGAGGCCAATGCGGGCTATCTCATACGGATTACTGAATTCACATCTGTCCAGACTCTTGCCTTCTATCAACTCCATCGCATAATAACAACATCCCGGACGGCACGCGGCACTGAAAATTCTGACAATATTGGGATGATGAAGCCTGGCAATCACATGCGCCTCATGCTCAAACAGGCTGCGTTGGGCGGCATCCTGCAGCAGCAACGGAGACAACAGCTTGAGGGCCACTTTCCGGTTGAGGGACAATTGCAGCGCTTCAAATACCACCCCCATACCGCCGCTGCCTAGTCTCCGAATCAGCCGGTAATCGTCCCCCTCCAAATCGGGAAAATCGTGAACCGGAGGCATAATTCCCTGTTTTTTTTCAACGCTCCAATCTTCCATCTCCATCACAAGCGGAAGAAGAGCCAGCAACTCGGAAGCAAACTCCGGATGCGCCCCGGCAAAATCCTGAATATCGGGAACATTGCCGGAACGGCACTGATCCAGGAATTGTTCAACCAGATCTTCCAGAGAAATCTTCCCCTTCATGGCTGAAACTCGGTTAACTCCATCAGCTGCTTCCGAAGCCGCTGCAGCGCCCGCACATAGCGGATGCTTGCGGCTTTCGGCCCAATATGTAGGACTTCGGCACAATCCGCATTGGACATGTCGTCAAAATGGCGGAGTTCAAGAATCTGCCGATCGTTTTCGGGCAGCGCCTCGACCGCTTTCCGGAGCAATGTATAACGATCCGCCCTGACGGCACGGGTAAGAGGCCCGGTCACGGTATCTGCAAACCGGTTCCAATCCAACCGGGCAGCGGACCCCACGCCGTCATCCGTCACATTCACTTCCCTGCAGGCGTCTCTCTTGAGGCATTGCAGATGCTTCCTTTCCATAGCCGTAAGGGTCTGGAACAGAATCGTCCGCAGTTTGAAATAGACAGGAATCTCCGGATTGTTTTCAAAAAAAGCCATTTTCCCGCAGGCTGCCAGCAGAGCCTCCTGAACCACATCTTCCGCCGAAACGCGCCGGGCAAGAACCGGATTCAAATTCCTCCAGGCCAGGGCAAGAAGCCTTCCCCGGTATTCAAGGAAATGGCTTCCCCAGGCATCCGGGCATGCTGTTTCTGCTTGCGTCATTGTACCGTGTCTTTTTTATCCTTTCTCATTTTCCGGGCAGATAGACATATCCCGCCGCACTCCTTCCTATCCGGCCGATTCCGGGATACGGCAGGTGCATTCCGGCGACCGGCTTCGAGGAAGAAGCCGCAAACTCATAAAAGCGCCGCCGGGCCTGAACCGCTCCGGACGGATTCATATCGTAAATCGTGCAAACCTCCGGACGCGGAATCTGGAGCGCGGCAGCATGAAGCAAATCTCCGACAATCAGCAGGGAATCAGTCTCAAAAACGGTATGCCCGGGTGTATGCCCGGAAGCGTCAAAAGCCTTGATGCCGGGCAGAACTTCTTCTCCAAACCGGAATGTTCTCACCCGGCTGCCGTAAGAATGCAACACCTTCCGGACCTGTTTTCCCTGTGGTCCGGCCGTACCATTTTGCCAAAATTCCCATTCCGGCATGGAAACATAGACGAGGGCTCTGGAAAAAACGGCTTCGCCATGTTTCCCAAGCAATCCTCCGATGTGGTCGCCGTGCATATGGGTGAGCAAAATGAAATCGACGCTCTCCGGAAAAACGCCGCTCTGTTCAAGTTTACGGAGCATCCCGCCCCGTTTTCCTCCGTTCCCTGCGTCCACCAGAATGATTTTTCCGTCGCCGCGTTTCAACAGGAAAACATTCACGGAAGAAGGAACCCTCCCGCCTCCGGTTAAGCGGAGGAACTCCTCTTCCGGCATACCCGGGAATAATTCGACCCACATCGCTGAAAGAGCATCCTGAACAGCAATCACCTCAAAATTTCCAAATTGGAATGAACGATTTTCCGGCTCAGCCGCGATCACGATGCCGGAAATCATGGCGGCTCCGCACAACAACCATTTTACCATAAAACGCCTTTCTTCTCAATATGTTGACTTTTTAAGACATGATGGGCAATGTATCAAAGCTGTACGGAAGTCAGATATGTTTCCGCACTACAGGTGATAAAACGTCCTTATTGATGGGAAAACGCTGCCGGGCTGCAGGCCCGGCAGCAGATAAGATGGCGGCGACTATTTTTTACCGCCGTTTATCCTGCCTTTTTTCAGACCGTGTTTCAAACCTTTCTTGAGGCCGTGTTTCAGGCCGTACTTCAACGCCTTCGGTTTCTTTTTCAGTATTTGAACAGAAAAGGAGGCTGTTGTTGATTCCGCCGCGTTGGCAGTAACCGTACCGGGAGCCAGACCGAATATTCCAATAATTGCAGGAATAATGAGCTTGTTCATGATAATCAATGAGGGTTGATATTTTTTCTGAAACGGTATCTTTTCACTTTTCAAGAATGCAGTTCCTTAGGGAAATCTACCAATTCGGCCGGAATTTCCATCAGGTCTGCCAGCCAGATTCTATTGCCTGTAAGAAACTGAAACGCATGGAATCCCCCCTCAACCTTCGCGGACGACCCGGAAACCGACATCACTGAAAGCGAAAGAAGATTCCCTTCCTTCTCCTTTCCGCTCAGTTCGGCAGCTCGTCCGCGGCGAACGCCAGGAACCTCCCTTCACCGCCATGACCGTTTTACCGTGTGCCACGGCCTTGGAAACTTCAACTGGAGAAGAAGTCCATTCCCAGCAATTGCCCCACATATCAATCGCTCCGCAGGCGCCGGATGTCGCGGCATGGGCGTCCACGGGAGATGTCCCGTTTCTCTCGCCGCAATTAAAATCCGCATCCTTGGGCATATGCCCGGCGGCAAACTCCCACTCCTCTTCAGTCGGCAGGCGGTAAACGGCTTTCCTATCCTGGAGCGACAACCATTGGCAATAGGCAGAAGCGTCGTCATAGGAAACATTCACCACGGGATGCCTCCCTTTGCCGGCAGGCATGGCGCCATTATCCCAATCCTTAGGAGCCTTCCTTCCCGTTGCCTTCAGGAATTGGGCATAATCCTCATTGGTAACCGGAGTATATGCAATTGATACATTCCAGGAAGCTCCGAGCACCGGCAAATACCCGCCATCTGCATAGCGGGCACCTGGTCTGAATCGCGGATCACTGAAACGCCGCATGCTTTGGTCGATGCGCGCTTCCCTGTTTTGAACCATTTCATCCACGATCTCCTGCATTTCCTGTATCTTGGACGCATGCCGGGCCGTTCGTTTCAATTCTTCAAGCTTCGCCTTTTTTCGGTCAAGGACCTTGTCGTAATTAATCCCGACCTGTTTCCTCAAAGCCGACCGATTAGCCTCGGACGGATTCCGGCGATAGGAAGCAATCAACCGTTTCGTTTCTTCATTCAACTGCGGCCTCTCTTTTTCGATAGTAGTGCTGAATCGGTGCAGTTTGGCCCCCTCGGTGCGGGCTGCGAATCCCGCACTGACCGTTGCGGCCGCACATACGGCTATAATGACTTTTTGCAAATTGATGCTCATAACTGTTCCTTCTGTTTATGATAACCGCCGCTCCTCTATGGAAGACGGAACGTTATCGTTTCACTTTTAAGAATGCTGCTCCTCCGGGAATTCTACATTCTTTTTCAACAAAGGTGCTGCCGGAGATGCGGCGGACCGGAACATTGGACTGTTTTTCAGACAACCAGACGGAAAAAAATAAAAGGGGCCGCACCGCCCGGGAATGGTAACGGAAAACGCCCCCGGGGAGGCTATAATGGAAACTGCCGGCAACAATCCGTTCCGCTCAGGGAAGACAAGCATGATAATCTCATCGCCTGCTTCCTGTGAAAAGAGCCGGCTCCGGCCTTATTTTCAAATTTACCTCTGTTTTTTATGCAATGATGATTAAATCTATCTTCATCTCCGACAAAACACGCAGAAATTGTTTATATCCCAGTATCTTGAACATGGCTCCGGGCATTTTGAATGCGGGATGCCCCATGCAAATAGCCGTAATATGATATTCCCTGCACGTTGCGATGATCGCCTGGGGTATGTCTTCCGCACTCACCTGCTTCACCGTCCCTCCCAGTTCGGCCACCAGCTTGAAATGATTAAGCAAATGGCGCTGGGATGCCAGATTGATGCGGTCGGGGGACTCCCTTGGCGTCTGGACGTAAAGGGCGATAAACGACGTACTGTAACGCGAGGAAATCCGGTATGCTTTTCGGATGATGCGCCGGGGCGTCTGTTCATTGCTGCTGATGCAGGCCAGAATCTTTTCCCTTCTGGCGGAAGAAACTGCCGGGAATACTTCCGTTTCCACTTTTTTCTCCACTCGGAAAGCAACTTCCTTCAATGCCAGTTCACGCAGCTGAAGAATATTTTCCGTTCTGAAAAAATTATCCAGGGCAATCTGGATTTTTTCAGGCCGGTAAATCTTGCCGGCCTTGAGGCGGCCGATCAATTCCTCGGACGTCAGGTCGATATTCACCACTTCGTCCGCCTCCTGCAAAATCCTGTCGGGAACCCGTTCCTTCATCTCAATCCCCGTAATCTCCTTCACTTCGCCGCTCAGGCTTTCGATGTGCTGGATATTAATCGCGGAAATCACATTAATATTGGCGTCAAGCAGCTCCATCACGTCTTCCCATCTCTTGCGATGGCGGCTCCCTTCCACATTGGTATGAGCCAGTTCGTCAACAATAACCAACTCGGGCCGGGCTTGAAGAATCGCGTCCAGGTCCATTTCTTCAATCTCCCTGCCTTTGTAAAAAACCACTTTACGCGGGATGACGGGCACCCCCCGGAGCATGGCTTCAGTCCCGGGCCGCCCGTGGGTTTCAACGTAACCGATTCTGACATCAATGCCGTTATTCAGCAATTCATGGGCTTCCTGCAGCATGCGGTACGTCTTGCCTACTCCGGCCATCATACCAATGTAAATCTTGAACTTTCCCCTTCGAGAACGCCGTATCAGGTCAAGAAAGTGCTCTGCTCCGTTACTTCCGTCAATCATATTAAATTCACCCGGCTCCTGCGGTTAAAAACATCTTGTTGATTTTACAGAATCTTTTGAAAATGAAAATCAATTGCGGGCGTTACCATGACATGAAGCTCGCAATTGATTTCATTTTTTCAAGGCGGCAATTTATCACCAAATCCGGAATCGCCATTGCCGCCCTAAACAATCAGGAAATTAATGCTTCCCTGAAGGATCAGCCTTCTCAAGAGCAATATTCAACTTAAGCACATTGACCTTCTCCGTGCCAAACATGCCCAGCAGCGGTTTTTCCACGGCCTGATCGACAAGAGACCTCACCGCCCCCTCCTCCATGCCGCGGGCCTTGGCAACGCGCTTCACCTGCACATAGGCGCTCTCCGGAGTGATATGCGGATCCAGGCCGGAAGCGCTGGCCGTAACCATTTCGGAAGGGACATCCTTCCGTTCCAAATAAGGATGTTTCTTCAAGAACGAATCTATCCGAATATTCACGTCGGCCAGGTATTCTTCGTTGGTCGGCCCCTTATTGCTGCCGGATGAACTGGACGCGTCATAACCGTCGCCCGCATGGGACGGACGGCCCCAGAAATAAATATCCTTCGTGAATTGCTGCCCGACATTGGCGGCGCCTACCACGCGCCCGTTCAAAACCAGGGTTTCCGCATTTCCTCCGCCAGGGCCGGCAATCAATCCGAATATCCACAGCACTAGGATGTAGCATATGGAGAAAAAGACGCAAAAGACAAGTGTAAGACGCAATGATTTCACTAAATTTCTCATAACAATATATTTATTTCAGTTAAAAAAACAGGCCGACAGCCATATCAATCAGTTTGATTCCGATGAAGGGAGCAATCAGACCGCCCACTCCGTAAATCAGGATGTTGCGAAGCAGCAGAGCGCTGGCTCCAATGGGCTTGTACGCCACGCCCCTCAAGGCCAGAGGAATCAGGATGGGGATAATGATTGCATTGAAAATAATCGCAGACAGGATGGCACTTTCCGGACTATGCAGATGCATGATATTCAGCGCAGCAAGTTCTGGAATCGCAATCATGAACAGCGCAGGCACAATCGCGAAGTACTTGGCGACGTCATTGGCAATGGAAAACGTCGTCAACGTGCCGCGCGTCATCAGCAGCTGCTTGCCTATTTCTACAACCTCAATCAATTTGGTGGGGTCATTATCAAGGTCAACCATATTGCCGGCCTCCTTGGCGGCCTGGGTTCCGCTGTTCATGGCTACGCCGACATCGGCCTGCGCCAGAGCCGGAGCGTCATTCGTCCCGTCCCCCATCATGGCAACCAGTTTGCCGGAAGCCTGCTCCTTCCTGATATAACTCAACTTATCTTCGGGCTTGGCTTCCGCGATGAAATCATCAACGCCTGCTTTTTCAGCGATATACCTGGCCGTACTCGGATTATCCCCCGTCACCATTACCGTCTTTACTCCCATCTTGCGCAGGCGTTCGAAGCGCTCTTCTATGCCCGGCTTGATGATATCCTGCAATTCAATAACGCCGACAACCTTCCTGTTGATGCAGACGACAAGAGGGGTGCCGCCATTGCCCGCCACTCTTTCAATGATTTCCTCGGCTTCTTTGGGAAATGGATTTCCCGCTTCCTCGGCAATCTTGCGGATGGTGTCAAAAGCCCCTTTCCGGATTTCGGTTCCATCGCTCAGATTAATGCCCGAACACTTCGTCTCCGCCGTGAACTGAATCATGCGGGCCCCCTCCGTATGAAGGTTGCGCATATGGACGCCGTATTCATGTCCAAGCTCGATAATCGATTTCCCTTCCGGAGTATCGTCTGAAACGGAAGACATCAGACAGGCTTCAACAAAAGCCTGCTTGTCAAAATCCTGGACAGGGAAAAATCCCGTCGCTTTCCGATTGCCAATCGTAATCGTACCTGTTTTATCAAGCAGGAGGGTGCTGATGTCCCCGGCCGTCTCCACAGCCTTCCCTGACTTCGTAATAACATTGGCCCTCAAGGCACGATTCATTCCGGCAATGCCGATCGCAGAAAGCAATCCGCCGATAGTCGTAGGAATGAGACATACGAACAGGGAAATCAGGGCGGCAATGCTGATTTCCGTTCCGGAATAATCGGCTGCCGGCTTCAAGGTAATGCAGACGACAAGGAAAACCAGGGTAAAGACAGCCAACAAAATGGTTAACGCTATCTCGTTAGGGGTTTTCTGCCGGGAAGCGCCTTCAACCAGAGCAATCATCTTATCAAGGAAACTCTCTCCGGGACGCGCGGTGACAAGCACCTTGATACGGTCTGACAGAACTTTGGTGCCGCCCGTCACGGAACTCTTATCCCCGCCGGACTCACGGATAACCGGAGCGGATTCCCCCGTAATAGCGCTTTCGTCAATGGAAGCCAGCCCTTCGACAACCTCCCCGTCGGCGGGAATGATATCTCCCGCGACACATTCGAAATAATCCCCTTTTTTCAACTGGGAACTATTGATGACGGTAACCGTGCCATCGACAATCAACTTGGCCGGCGTTTCCTCACGCGTCCTGCGCAGGCTGTCGGCCTGCGCCTTTCCCCGGGCCTCGGCAATCGCTTCGGCAAAATTGGCGAACAGAAGGGTGAGGAACAAAATGACGAAAACGAGGAAATTATAAAGGAAATCCCCTTGTCCGTCGCTGAAGAGGGAATAAACGGTTACCAGAAGCATGATCATCGTGGCGATTTCCACGGTAAACATGATCGGGTTCCTCATCATCATTCCCGGATGAAGCTTGATCAATGACTGCTTCAAGCTTTCCCGTACCTGTTCCCTTTGGAACAGGGAAGTATTATTGGAATTTTTCATATCGTAGATTTCTTTTTCAATTCCAGAAACTGGAACGGAAATATGTAAATATGTTATTGGTGGTAAACGTATTCTACCCTAAATTTACAAACTCAGATGTTCGGCAATGGTGCTTAAGGCATGGACAGGGAAGAAGGACAAAGCCGCAACAATGAAAATCACGGCAAAAGTCATGGCGCTGAACGTTACGGAATCCGTCTTCAACGTTCCGGACGTCTCGGGAATATACTTCTTGCCCGCCAGAAGCCCGGCGATGGCAACCTGGCCGATGATCGGAATGAAACGGCTCAGAATGAGGACAATACCGCATGAGTAATTCCAGAACCAGGTATTATCGGCCAGCCCTTCAAACCCGGAACCGTTATTGGCAGCGCTTGAAGTATACTCGTAAAGGAATTCACTCAATCCATGAAAGCCGGGATTATTGACCCACCCTCCTTCGCCTTCCACAAACGACGGCGCGTAAACAAACAGATAACAAGCCAGAGCCGTTCCGACGAGAATCACAAACGGGTGGAGCAACGCCACAATGGAAGCGATTTTCATTTCACGGGCTTCTACTTTCTTGCACAGGAATTCGGGGGTTCTTCCCACCATCAGACCGCTGATGAACACGGCTATAATCATGAAGGCGAAATAATTCATCCACCCTACCCCAACGCCGCCAAACCACGTATTAATCTGCATGTTCAACATCTGAATCATGCCTGAAAGAGGCATGGTGGAATCATGCATCCCGTTGACGGACCCATTTGACGTAACTGTCGTAACGACGCTCCACAGAGCTGTAGCCGCGGATCCGAGCCGGATTTCCTTTCCTTCCATGGCCCCGCTTTCCTGGACGATGCCCATCTCTTCTATGCGGGGATTGCCGTTCATCTCCTGATACACGTTAATGCAAACGCCAATTAAAAAGGCAAGCAACATCACGCCGTAAATACTGTATCCCAGTTTCTTGCGCTTGAGATAAAAACCAAAGGCCAGAACCATCGCCATCGGAATAATCAGGATGGACCAGCATTCGACCATGTTGGAAAGGTAAGTCGGATTTTCCAGCGGATGGGATGAATTAACGCCGAAATAACCGCCGCCATTCGTTCCCAGCTGTTTAATGGGCACAACAGCCGCGGCAGGCCCTTGGGAAATGGTTTGTTCCACTCCCTCAAGGGTTGTCACTTCCATTTTACCGTCAAACCCCATCGGCGTACCCTGAGTAATCAGGATGAATCCGACCACCAGAGAAAGAGGCAGCAAAATGCGGGTAGAACTCAACACGAGGTAATCCCAGAAGTTTCCAATCGTTTTAGTTGTCTTCTTACTGAGAGCGTTCATGATCCCTGCCATTGCGGCCATGCCGGTAGCTGCCGTAATAAATTGGAACAGCATAATCACGAACAACTGCGTAAAATAGGTCAAACCGCTCTCCCCGCTGTAATGCTGGAGGTTGCAATTCACCATGAATGAAATGCATGTATTGAACGCCTGGTGGCACGTCTGTCCGACGTTGCCGTCCGGATTGAGGGGCAGGTACCCCTGGCTGACCAGAAGAACCATCCCCCATACGAACCAGAACAGATTTACGGTCAATAAAGCCCGCAGGAACTGCTTCCAGTTCATTTCTTCCTCCGGATTAATCCCGGACAGGCGGAACATCAGCCTTTCAACAGGCTTCATGAAATCAAGCCATGTTTTCTCCTTCTTGTAAACCTTGGCAATATATTTCCCCAGAGGATAGCTCAAAGCCACCATAAGAACGATTTGCGCAATAACACCTAGAATTTCTGTTTTCATCATCTTGCTGGTTAAAATTTTTCCGGTTTGATCAAGACATACATCAAATAACCGAACACAATTAAGCTAATCACAAATAATAATGTATACATAGACAGGCACAGTTTTAGATTTTTTCAAACCAGTCGACGCATTTGAAAAAGAGCCAAAAACAGAATATTCCGCTCAATAGACAAAAGATAAAACCCAACAATGATTCCATCATGATATTTTATGAAATTTAAATTCAAACCATTCCAACATATATGGAAACAAAAATATTATTCTATGCCGTTTTTCTTTTTTATCTGAAAAAATTTCACGGAAAAACCGCTATGGCAGATACGGAGTCCCGGAACGGACCGGCGATGTTTAATATAATGTAAAAACATTGCCCCAATATATCCGGAAATTCCATTCTGGGTAGTTAACTTCCTTCTTCTTCTTGTTAAGAAAAAATTAATTCTTCCGGCTGCGCTCCCGCTTTCCGTTCTTTCCGGAAGGCGGATAACGGCAAGTCTTTCTCAACCCGTTTACACAAAAACTGCACCCGGAACATACCGGATGCAGCTTGAATCCCATACAGAATTCCAAAAGACTTCCTCAACAAAATTTGCAGAACTCACTCTGCATGAATACCTATCTCTTTCCAATCCCCGTTGACAAATTTCCAACAGGAATGAGGCCGTTCCAAAGATATCAAACGAATTGATACCGATGAGAACTGTGATAGACCAGCCCCAGTTCGCCATCCATGTATTCGCTCGAGAAGCGGAACCCGTTTTCTTCCCCCATATTGCCTTCCGACGTGATCAGACCGCCATACGGCTGGTATTCGTACAGAATACGGCGACCATATACGCTTCCCCGAAGAGGGAGGTAACGTTTTTCATCGTCTCGTGCACGCAGTAGAGATGCTCTTTCTTCTGCATCCCGTTCGCTTCCCGGCGCGTCATGGACAGGATGCGCACAGCCGCCAGTTCCGAAGGGTCCCAGATGTGACTGCGCACGAATCCGGCATTTCCTCGGTCAATCCGCACTCTGCTATATGCAAATACCCTTGATGAAAAACTATTAAAAACGATCCTTTTGGCTAATTGTTTTTTACTCTATTTAAATAATCCCTTCAACATTTTATATATAAATGAAAAAAACGTGTGGACAAAAAGAGGAATGCATCCATAATCCAATAATAAGGGAATAGATTCGTATTCTTCCATATCTATTCCAGGAAGATTCATAGCTAAAACAATTGCTCCACCGCCCAATAGAGGAATACAAGATGAATTTTTGGATTTTATTACACAGTTAAAAACTATTATCCAATTATATAAGCTGATAATAACTCCAAAAACAACTAATATCCAGAAAAAAATTATATTAATCACCATCTTTTATCCGTTTCAACTGAGATTTATAACTTTTTTGCTTGCCGGGAATGATCAATTTTATTGTTCAGCAGCTCCTTTTTTCTTTCCAGTCACTCGTCAGAATTTTTAGAAAACAAATAGTGAAATCAAAAATCAATGCTTAACAGAGGACCAAATAAAACACTCTCTAAAATTGCCAAAGCAATTAATACCGCCACGGTAGCACGAATATAATCTTTTGTCTTCCAATAGCGTATTGCTGAAATAATCATCCACACTGGACATACAAAAAAGAGAAATATGAACAATGCTCCAAGTAAAACTCTAATGATATTTTCCCAAGGTTCTCTAGGATAATTGTTAGGAAGCATCCACATCAAGGCACACATAGTCACTACTCCTACTATCCAATAGTAGAATGGGGACCAAGATCCTGTATCTTTTATTTTAGTATTCTCATTGTCCATAATTATTTCTGTTATTGAAAATTTAAACTATCTGGAGAACCTGCGGAGAAATAACAATTAATGATTTAATATATTTAGATGTCTTGTATATTTCGTTGAAATGAAATTTCTTTTTGCTATCAAAGTATTTTATAATAAATTTCATTCATTATTCAGAATAAATTTTCTTCATCAACTCCTGATTTATCAATAAATTTGCGGTTCAGTTGAGAAAATTTGCAAACTCAGCCCATATCCTGAACTATTCTTCCCTGCTTCAGACCAAAGTTTGTTGTCTGTCAGCCCCTCTATAGAACTAAAGGCAACGTCCATCATTCTTTCTGATAGAGGAATCGCCTATCATATCCAATATTTTCTTCCCATAGGAGAATCGATCGAGATTCCTCTTTATAATCATTTCTTTAATTATACTGCAAAAAGGTATTTCGTCTACGTCCTCACCCATAAAAAACCATAAAAAATCCCATCCTTTCTTATCATCAGGATAATGTTCTATATAATTTTCCGCTACCAATTCAAAAAGATTCGCTCTGCTCAAAATAACTTCTCCGTCTTCATTGTTTTGAAGAAGGGATAAAATATCTTCATCCTTACTCGACGAACGGATATAGGGAACAGTCATCCTGTTAAAATAACTATCGGAACTCCAGTGATCCATAGACAAACCTTCCTGGCCCCGTCCGCTGCGGATCAGTTCAAATTCTTTCCTGGTCATTTGTTCCCAATTTGCAGAATGAACGATATAGCCCGCCAACTGCTGCCTCTGCTGTTGTGACAAGTCCCTTATCTTTTCTCTTGACTGGGGAGATTCCGGATTGAGAGGATCTGCTACGCGTACAAATACCGGTTTCAGAGGCTGCGCCACCGTAGTCATCCCCTGGCGACAGGATGGAAACAATACAGCCGGAAACAAGAAAAAGTATAATATTTTACTAAAAACCATATTCTTTATATCTGGAAACATGGACATCCAATTCCTGCTTGAGCATTTCAATATTGCTGCTACTTCGTCAAGGATTTTCTCAAAACTATTAGCAGATTCATAGCATTTTTACAATGGTCAATATCTTTGACAGGAAACATAATTTTATAAAAATCAACAAAAAAAATCACTATCAAAACAAAGTAATTATCATTTCTGTAAAAAAAGCTCCTTCCGATAAACAGAAAGAGCTTTTATAAAATTAAACAGTTTTCATGTATTAATTATATGAAATCAAAAATATTAAGTTTTATTTAATTTGTTCCATATCCTGTTTATACCACAAGTTGTCTTGACATTCATAAATTAGTTTCCACAGTTTTTCTCTATCTGCACAAGAAAAATCAGCATCATAATCATAAAGGATTATTACGGTCAGGGTACATTCTTTTCCACAGTATGAGGCATAGACATGATGATCGGGAAACTAATCAGCAAGTGTTTGATTAAATTTAGATAATTCCTGAATCTTTACATTTCCTATTATTAAAGGAGGATCATAGCTAAAGACATATGTATTGCCGATCTCTCCCAGAAGAGTAGATTTCTTATAATATTTATCAAAAAACAGAAAAGAAGCAAATACTGAAACAACAACAATAATACAGTATATAATATATTTTTTCATCATGTCATTTTAATAAAATCGATAATTATTAAAAAACAAAACTTCTGCTCTTCTGAGATTAGTCTCAATTATGATAATATCATAAAAATTCAAATTGTCATTCTAAATTTTTATAAGACATTTCACTTTTAGAGTACCCTGAAATAGCTGCTTTCCTCCGCTGCATAAGATTTCTATCTCTTTTTGGCATCAGGACAGCTTTTAGTGTTTCGCATCATCTTCTGATGATTAAAAATAGTTTTCAAAATTAGACAAAATCATCATATAATTTCTTTATTTTCTATTAATCTGATACTGGGAAATTTTTCCAATACAAGGTCAACAAGTTGGATAACACAAGATTCTACTGATGGAGAGTAGCGTAACAAAAGTACATATGAATCTTGATAGGGATAATAAGAAGTTCCCCATATCAAATTAACAATTACCAATTCAGCTATACATATGTCATTCTTATAAAACGGATGAACACAGTTATGTTCCAGAGGAATGGATTCCGATGTCATAGCCATCTCCCATGATTCATAGTCAAATGAGGAATCTGCCAGTTCACAGAAATACGAAGGAAGCTCTCTAAATGCACGACTTTCTTCCGGATATTTTGCCAGACTAAAAGCTCCTTGCACAAAATCGATACTGCGTGAATTTTCAATATGATTAAGTTCATAAGCTTTCATATCGCAAAGCTTTCCGCTGGAACAAAAACTTGGTGTGACAATAAATCCTCCTTCAAGAGGATAAAGACCATCTGTCCCTTCCCAATAAATAGGAATATTTTGATAAGAGGAATTATGTAGATAATTCTGAATGCGAATTCCATTCCTATCAGCCTGCTGACTTGTATAAAAACGAATTTCCTCTATCTCTTTTTTTTCCTTTTTTTTCTTTAAGAAAAAGTGAATTACCGCCCCATTATTCATGAAATAAAGGGTATCCATACTGGACTGAAAACCAATATATAAATGAGAATAGTGCTCATACGAAGGAACGCAGTTATTATCTTCACAGGAAAAACCCCGCCATAAAAAAGAAATCCATTTTTTACCACATTTATTCCATTTCTGCGAATTCCACTTGTTTGGATATTCACGGGCATTCGGAGGCAACTCCGGAATATATGAACATATTGAATTGGACAGCATATAATGCAAACCATTTTTGCATTCAAAAAAAATATACTTTGTTTCACTATTAATATCAAAATAGTACTTATTTATTTTTCGATTCATTTTTATAAAATTTTACAAATAAATATAACTAATATACCACTACAAATAATAAAAACTAATTTTTTGCACATACAACTTCATACTCTTCTTTTTCTAATTCTGTGAATATCCAATCATATACACGTTCTGCAATTGACGTACCAAACCACCAACCAGTGACATCTCCTATTAACGCACCTATCCTTGCGCCAACTACAGATCCAGGAGCAGCACCAACACCGGCACCAGCACTACCAATTGCACCACTTGTCATAGCTCCAACTCAGGTGCCGTCTTTGCGGATGGCCAGCGGGCGCGCAGCCTCAGGCTGCGTCGGGTCCCAGAACAGGAACCATCGGAAGACTCCGCTGACGGCATCTATGGCGGCTATTTGCAGGTAGCCACGGTACATGTAGCGCAGGTAGCTGCTCACCGTCCCGTTGACGCTCACTTTGCGGGTGTGCCGCCTTCCCATGTAGTCGTAGGTGCATTCCACCACGGTTTTGGCGCTTTCATTGACGAAGCGCACCGGACGGTTTTCTGCGTTGTAGGCGACTTGCCAGATTCCGGTGGATGTCCTGATCAATGTCTGATTGCCGTCCGCGTCGTGAACCGGTTCAAAGACGCTTTCTTCTCCGCGCTCGATGGCGGTGTATTGGTTGAGCGGGCCGGTTGTGTAGGCGGTCGCTTCTTCCGCGTCTTCCCGCGCGGTTTTCCGGTTGCCGATGTTGTCGTAACTGTAGCCGTATGTCTTGCCGCTGACGGCGGCGGCGGTCAGTTCGCTCCGGCTGTTGCAGGCAAAGCTGTCGTTGACGGTATTCCCCTGGCGGGCCGTGCGCCGCGTGACGGGCCTTGCCAGGCTGTCGTAAGCGTATTCCCTCGTTACGGCTGCATTTCCGGCGGTGTCCGTCATACTGACAACTCGACCGACTAGGTCGGTTCGAGTCGTGACAGTGTTGTCGTGGCCTATTCTAAATAATTTCAAAAAAACTCCTTCCAATATGATTTTGGAAGGAGTTTTTAATAAAAATAAGTGAATTATATTTAAAATTTATTATAATGAAAATCATCAAATAAAAAAGAACTAAACATTATTCATATTCGTTTAGCTTCTACCGATCTCGAATAAATTAATCTCACTTCTTTCGCATGAGAATCGAATAATATTACTATTTCTCTAATCTTATTACTGTAATCATATCCTTTCACAATCATCTTGATATTAAAACTATCTATATCATAGACTGAAATAATCTTACGAAAACTGCGATTTTGAGTTGGTGGAATATCCCCAAAATCAGACCAAAGAGCTATTGATAAATTAGTATCGTCGCGGCTTATATTCATATACTCTAAACCATCTGTTGTCTGCCATGTCCCGTAAATCCATTTCGGCATTTTGGAAGCGTTAAAATCAACGATATATTTATGAGATTGGTTAATTTGTACTGGAAATGTCTTTTTATAAATGTCACAATCCGAAAAATCTACTATAAGAGTTTCATTTTTTAAATGTTGAAAAATTGAGAATTTAATATTTGTCCAACTGCTACGCATCCAAAAAGACAAGTATTCATCACTTAATTTAATTGGAATTAACACACATTTTTCATCTCTTAATATATCAAATATATCAATACTAATTGATTTTCTGTTTCTTTTTATTTCAAGACAATAATCTAGAAAAATAGAAAAATTCCACTTGCCAAGATACTTTTCCCACAATTCAGGACAAATATTAATCTTCATATTAACTAATTATGTTTATTTTTCCAAAATTCATCGAAACCATTTGGCTTTGGTTTTGATATAGTTTTCCCATTAGGATCTTTCATGAGGACTCTATCAGGGTTATTAGGATCAGGTTTCATTTTTTTAAATTCGTTGGGAGTTCCTGCCGGAGATCCGGCAAGATTTCTTTCGCCTTTGTTCCGACTTCCTCCAAAACCTCGACGAGAAAAACAAAGTTTTCTAACGCAATCTTTGAGAGGAGTTCTTATAAGGAAAAACGAATTTCGCCCACCTTCAATAATTAAATCTGAATTTTTTAAAATAACAGTTATCTTTTCCCCTTTATGATTGGCTGGGTTAGAATTAAACTTTTTCAACAAATCCCATATATGAATTAAATCACCTATTTTTTGCAAAATAGGATCAAATCCAGCACGAACTTCATCAATAGTTTTATTATTTTTGTTTATTACATTACAAATTTCATCTTCGCTCAACCCCTTATTATCATTCACATGAATCGGAGAATTTCCTACAAACGCGAACAAATTCCAGCCGCCTTCTTCCTTGATGGGATCGCGGCTGATCCACCTGCCGTCAAGCGGATTGAGATGACGGTAGTTGTAGTAGACCAGCCCAAGTTCGTCGTCCATGTATTCGCTGGAGAAGCGGAATTTGTTCTCTTCCGCCATGTTGCCTTCCGACGTGATCAGACCTCCGTACGGCCGGTATTCATACAGCGCGCGGCGTCCGCGCGCTTCCCCGAAGAGGGAGGTGACGTTTTTCATCGCGTCGTGCATGCAGTAGAGATGCTCTTTCTCCTGCGTCCCGTCTACTTCCCAGCGCGTCATGGACAGGACACGCGTGGCCTCAGGTTCCGAGGGGTCCCAGATGTAACTGCGCACAACTACCGGCGTTTCCCCGGTCAAGTCGCACTCCGCCACCTGCAGGTAGTCACGGTAGAGGTAGCGCGCGTGGAAGCCCGTTGTCCCTCCAACCGTCACTTTTTTCTCGAATCTCCTGCCCATGGAGTCGTAGGCGCATTCCACGGTTGTCCCTCCGTCTTCGCTTTCGAATTTCACGGGCCGGTTTTCCGCGTTGTAGGTGACTTCCCAGATGCCCGTGGATGTTTTTACCAGCGTCTGGTTGCCGTCCGCGTCGTATTGGGGTGTAAAGGCTTCCCCTCCATTTCTGACGATGCCCGCATACCGGTTGAGTTCATCGGTTTCATAGTCCGTGGTGCTGCCGAATTCGAAGGCTTCCTTCCGGTTGCCGATGTTGTCGTACTGATAGCCAAAGCGGCCGCCGGGCCTGAGCTGGTCTCCGACCAGTTCGCCACGGCTGTTGTAGGTGAACAAACGCGTCGTTTTGGGCGCCGCCGTGTTCCACGTGTCCCTGCGCCGGGTAGGACGGCCCAGCGCGTCGTAGTCGTATTCGTGCCTTGCCGGCGGGTTGGCGCTTCCGGGCCTCTGGTAGTCGATGACGGAGAGGAGGTCGCGGCTGTCTTCATAGGTGTTGACCCGGGTCATGCCGTTGGGGTAGGCGAGTTGTTCCACAAGCCCTCCCTGTTCGGAGTAAGTCCAGGAAAAGGGCGTTTCCATGCCTTCCGCCGTGAGGGTGGAGAGGCGGCCTTTCCCGTCATAGGACAGGTGCGTCTGCTGGACGCGGCGGCCGTCCGCGCTTAATTCGTACCCCGCCTGACGGCCGAGCCCGTCATAGCGCTCGGAGACCTGCCAGGCGATGCCGTTTGCCGCAAGGCTGTCGGTTTCCAGTTCTCCGTAGGGATTGTAGGCGAAGGTCCGCGTTCCGGCAGCATCAGTGATTTGCGTCAGATTCCCCAAATGGTCGTAGGCGAAGCTCTGGCCGGGCGTGGCGTCCGAATAGCTGATTCCCACCAGCAGCCCGCGGGCCTGTTCGTAAGTGCAGGTCTTCACGATGCCGCGGGCGTTTGTTTCCGTGGCAAGCCTGTTGAAGGCGTCCCAGGTTTTGTCCACGTGCGTTCCGTCGGCATACGTTTTGCGCGTTTCCAGCCCCGTGGCTTCGTCATAGCTCCAGGTGGTGGTGTCGCCGTCCGCGCGATCGGAGGGGTCCTCCGCGATGTCTCCTTCCTGCGCCGCGCGGAAGGTGGTCAGGCTCACCAGGCGGTCGGCTTCGTCATAGCCCAGGAGCAGGGGCTGCGTCCCCGTCCCCCATTCGGCCGTTTTCCGGCCTCTGGCGTCGTATCTGGCGCACACCGTATTTCCCAGCGCGTCCGTCACCACGGCGGCCAGGTCGTGGCAGGCGTCGTATTGCGTCACGGTCGCATTTCCGGCGGCGTCCGTCACTCTGACGGCCCGACCGGCCAGGTCGGTCCGGGTCGTCGTTGTGTTGCCGCGGCCGTCCGTGCGGGTCAGGGTCATGCCCGCGGCCGTATAGGTGCGGGCGGCCGTCTCCGTGATGCCCGCGTGGTCTTTCTGCGAGAGCATGAAGCCGTCCACCGCCACCGTTTGAGCCGTAACGCTGGAAGAGGGAATAACACTCTTTTGGATTCTTTTCGTATTTTCAGCATACTCCGTCCATTCCGCCGAAGTCAAGCCGCGTTCGTCAACAATGACCGCTTTTGTTTCCAGAACTCCGGAGAGTTCGGACAGGAGCTGCTTCCGTACGGAGACAAGCGGCTGCCCCTCAGCATTGTACCGGGTTTGTTCCGTCACCATATAGACGCCGTCCTCCGCGTTTTCCACGCTGAAGGCATATTCCCGGATGGGGCTGTTGTCCGGAGCGGGCCGCTCCGCCAGGGCGAGCGTTTCCCTGGTCATGTTGCCGAAGGCATCGTATTCATAGAGCGCAGGCGCCATGGCGACGGCCCCCTCCTGCGCTCCCGCATCCCTCCATGCGCGGATGAAACGCCCCTGTTCATCGTATTCGGAACGGTCATACAGGAATCCGGCGGTCGTGGGCGTCACTTGCACGACGCTTTGTCCGAAGCCGTTGACCAGGGTCCGGGAAAGGATGATGGCCTGGCCGGCCAGGGTAACGGTTTCCCTCAAACAGTTATTGTCAATGTCATAGACATGGCAGCGTTCGCGCTGTCCCGTGCCGTATTCATGAAGTACGGAGCCGTCGGCATGATATTCCGTGACGAGGGTAGCGCCGGAGGGCGTCGTGACGGTTTCCGTAAGGCCGTCTTCGCTGTAGGCTGTCGCCGTCACGCGGCCCAGCACATCGGTTTGCCTGACGATACGGCCGAGCCTGTCGTATTCCACGCTTTCCGTCGTGGTCATGGCTCCCGTGTCCCGGCGTACCTGCAGGGCGCGCCCGACGGCGTCCCGGGTGTAAGTGGTGATGGTTTCCGGGGTAATGACCGTGTCTCCGTCGCTGATTTCCGAACGGATGGTTTCCACCAGCTGGTGGGCGCTGTTGTAACCGTACGACGTCAGGACACCATCTTCGTCCGTTTCCGAGAGCTTGCCGCAGCACATCCAGGACGTGGCGCTGACGCGGCCGTTGCCCCGCGTGGTTTTCGTGCGGCGGCCTTCTTCATCGTATTCATGGACGCCGCTTGAGAGCAGCAGCCAGTTTTCACCATCCCAGATGCTTTCCTGCTCAAAAAGCACCGTGCCATTGGCGGCAATGAACGATTCCGTCTTGCGGCTCTGTCCGGCCACCAGTCCGCCGCCGGCTTTGGTGATGGCCGTCTTTTTATGCGCGGCGCCGTGTTCCGCGGCCGCCTCATAATCATAGGAGGTTTCCACTCCGGCAATGTCCCGGGTGAATTTCATTTGCCCGGCGGCATAGGGATAGGCGGCGGCTTCTCCATACGTTTCTTCCACGCTTGTCTGTTCCTGGCTGGAACCGGCGGCAGTCACGGTTTTGACAACCCGTTCCATGAGGGGAGACTGCTCATAGGCATACGCGGCGGCCGTCAGTTCGATTTCCGTGCCGTCGGACAGCACCCGGGATTCGGCGACACGCGCCGGACGGTTGTCGTAGAAGCGCAGGTCGGCATATTCGGTCCGGGTTACCTGTTCTCCGCCGCCGGCCCAGGGCGCCGCCTCAAGCGTGACCCGTCCTTCGCCGTCGTATTCATAGCGCGTGTAGCCTCCGTCCGGGCGGTTGATCCGGGAGACGCGGTACTGGCTGTTGTATTCGTAGGAGGTCGTCTGCGCCAGCGGCGTGTTGAAGGCTTCCGTTTCGCTTACCAGCAGCCAGCCGCCGTCCGTGTATTGCCTGACGCTGCGGTTGCAGGAAACAGGCTCGGCATCGTTGATGCCCCTGACGGTTTCAATGCGTTCCGAGAGGCCTCCGTAGAGGCGGTTGGTTTCAATGGTGCGGATGATGGTGTCGTCCCCCTGGCCTTTGGCGATGCTGACTCTGCCGGGTTCTTCCGTACGGGTGATGGTGTGGGCCGGTAGTCCGCGCTGCTGGCGCGTGATGACGGTGGTCCGCACGCCGTTTTCTTCCGAGGACAGGAAGGAGGAGGTTTTATAAGGTTCCCCCGTTACCTCGTATGTTCCGTCGGCCAGGACCGTGACGGCGGCGGGAGCGTACCATTCCATGACGAGTTCTCCGTCCGCTCCAGTCCGGGTGCGCATCAGCCCCTCCGCGGCGCTGTAGCTGCTTACCAGGCTGCCCTCATGGTCATACGTATTGCTCACATTCCGGAAGTAGTCTTCCGCCAGAAGAACCCTGCCGGAGGCGGAGGTCATGCCGACCACAGCGCCGGTTTCCGCGGAGAAGCGGATTTTCTGCCCGTCCGCGTCCACCAGGGAAAGGTAGGCGGGGGCACCGGAAGCGGCAGGAGCCAGAGTTTCATCCAGCAGCTGCACCCTGAAGTCGCGCTTGCGGGAGATGCCCGCGGGGAGGGCCGTATCGGAACCGGCCTGCACGTTGAAGTAAAGCGCGGCGCCCGCCGGAGGCACCACGGTGATGAGGCCGGACATTTCGTCCAGATGGGCGCGCCAGGCCCACGGGCTCACGTATTTCAGGCCGCCGCAGGCTTCCGCCGTTTCACGGGCGTTTTCCGCGGAACGGAGGCTGAAGGCCGCGGGAGACGGCGCCGAAGCCCCTCCCCTGGCCAGGAATTCGGCCTGGGACATGCAGATTTCCACGCCGGGGTCACCCGGCAGTTTTTCCGCCGCAATGGTGTATTCATTGCCTTCCGCGTCCGTGCACGTACCGCAACGGCAGCAGATTTCCTTTTCCTCCGGCGGCACGTCCGAAGAGGAGCTGCTCGACAGGGAGGAAGGAGGGGTGTCCGAACTGCTTGAACTGCTGCTGGAGTCCCCATGCGCGGTCACCGTCACGGAGTACCTGCACACGGACTGGTTGTATTCGTTGTGCGGCATGTCGATGTTCTGGTGCGTGATGGAGAGAGTGTACGTGCCTTCGGATAACTCAAAGGAGCCTGATTTGGACCATTCCTGGTGGCCTCCCAGTTTTCCGGGTTCATCGGCGGCGGAGGTCAGGTCCAGCTCAAACGTGCCGCCCGGGCCGGAAATGGTCAGCTTGCCCCAGTCATCCACCGTCAGGCTGGCCACAGCCGTGGCCCCGCCTTCCGGGACGGTAAAGGTGTCGTTGACTGGAGACATGAAGACATCGGCTCCGGCAGACGTCTGAACGAAGTTGTCGGATTTCTCATAAATAACGGAATCCGCGCCGTATGGCTGAATGGGTGTGGACATGGCATTGAGGGGTGCTGCGGCGCTCGGCGCGCCGGGCTGGTTGACCGCATCGGGAAGCCCGGCGGCGGGGTTGGAGTTAATCATGTTTGCGGAACCTCTGTTCAAAGAGGGGGCGTCATTTTGTTGATCGTTGGTAAACATTGTGTGATGATTGTTGTTTTATTGCGGCGCGAAAGGCGCCGATTGGATTGGTTCATCTTCCTTCCCCGTGCCGCACCACGGCGGACGGATGGGAAGAACAGGGAATGGAGGCCATGCCCGTCAGGACACGGACTCCGGAAAAGGAAGCTGCCGGCTGCCGGCGGCAGGGGTCAGGGAGAACGGACCGCGGGAAAATCCGCTGCCGTTTTTTTCCAGAGCTTCCGGCGCCCAGTCATCCCAGAACAGCGTGAGAAGCCCGTCCTGCAGGACGTAGCGCCCGGTACAGCCGCCGGCGCCGCGCATGAAACGGCCCCGGGCAAAAAACAGGAGTTCGTCCCTCCAATGGGGATGCACGGCGTCATAAACGGCCACCGGCTCATCATGGAAAAGGGCCTCAATGCCGTGCATCCTACCCGGAGAACACCAATGGGCGCTCACCTGGTCATTCAGGCGGTGGGGCGCCGGAGCATGGCTGAGGAAGAGGCGCGGCGTGGCATGGACGCGCGCGCCCAGTTCCCGCGCCAGCCGGCCGAAGATGACGTCCTCCGCCCCGACGGCGGGAACCCGGCCGCCGTGCGCCACAATGCCCTCCACAAGCGCCCGGCTCATCAGGTAGCCCGCTCCGCCGCTGGGGAACCCCCTGTCCGCCAGGGACATGTCGCCCACAAGGTCATAGCGGCCGTCGCAGAGGCTTTCCAAGCGGTCAAGCGCCAGCCAGGTATCGTCGTCGCACTTGAAAAGCCAGTCAAAGTCATAATGTTCCAGGGCATATTGATAAAAGGCGAGCCCCTTGGCGGGCAGGTGCCTGTAATCGTCCTCCACCCAAAGGGCCACTACATCGGGCTCATTGCGCAAAGGAGTGCGCCGCCCCAGGAAAAATCTGCATTCCACACTCTCCTGAGGATGGGAAAGCCAGGTCTCCCGGCACGCCTTGCGGCGGTTCGCCGCGCCTGTGCAGCTGCAGATGCCCACCAGGATATTCACTTTTTTACGCGGCCCGGGGGCAGGCTTCCAGGCGTGGCCCGGCAGATGCCTGTCCAGCAGCTCGCCTGCCATGCTGCTGCGGCTCATATTTTCCCAGGCGTCCGGCTCCCGCCTGGCCATCTCTCCCCAGAGGTGGACGCACCAGGCATTGGACAATTCCGGCCCGGCAAGGCGTATGTTGCCGTTGTAGCAGTCGCGCCATCTCGTCCAGGGGACCGGATACATGTGGGAAGACGGAGCGGCCCGGTCAAACAGGCCGCAGTGGCGCAACGCGCGCGTCATCCCGGTGGGGCCGCAAAATCCCCATGGCACCTGGCGCCGGCGATCGGCGACATCCGGCACACGTCGGAGCAGTTCCTCCTTGGCCCGGACTTCTTCCGGAGAGTCCCAGGGAACGCGGAGCGCCGGATCCTCAGCAAGGCGGCACAGGGTTGCGGGAACGGAATGACCGGGAGGAAAGGCCATGGCGCCTACGGCCACCACCTCCGCCCACTCCCTGCAGAACCAGAGAGGAGAGGCAGGAAGTTCATCCCCCAGACAGATGACGTCCATATCCACCCAGAAGCCGCCTTCCTGTGAAAGGAATTTCATGCGGAACCAATCGGAAAACGGCGCCAGGCTATTGTGGGAATCATGGAAAATCGCCTCCTCCGGGAGAATATCCCGCGCATCGCGCACAAGCGTTCCTGCGGGAATATTGTCGTAATTCCGGTAGGTGAAAAGCTGGAAAGCATGGCCATGGTCCAGGAACGATTTGATGCACAGAACGGACATCAGGGGAAGTTCCCCTCCCACCCAGAGGCTTGTAACGGTTCTCGTATTCATTGTTTTACGGGTATGGGTTCGTGGCGGAATTACAGTGTTACCCAATGGGGCAGGTAAATATCCCGGTAGTCTTCCACACCGCCGACAAACCAGTCGCGCGGAACGATGACCTTCCGGGTATTTCCCAGCCACGCGCCCCACCAGGAAAAGGAAGAACACGACATGACGAGTTCCTCCATCGCCGTCATGCGGCGGAGGGATTCGCACGGAGCGCCGCGGTCGATTTCCAGCGCAAAGCGTCCGAATGCCGGCACGCGCGCAAGCATCTCCGCCGCCTCGTCCGGCTCATCGCTGAACAGCACCAGACGGTTCTTCCCGGATGATAAATGCCCTGCGGCCCTCCGCAGGAAACCAGGGTCCAGAATGCGGTGCTTGTCACGGAGGCGCCTGTAGTCCCCAAGCCGGATGTGAATGCCAACGGCGCCGGGCTCCTTCTCCGCGGTGAGAGGCGCGAAAAGCGCCCGGATGAACGCTTCCTGCCCTTCAAAATACCGCGCACTCTGGAAGTAGCCGCGAAGCCCGCCCGTCCGGATGCGGGAGGGAACCGGACAATAGGAAAAGGAAGGTTCCTGCCAGGATGGAGGTTCATTGGTGCCGCACGGCGTAGAAGGGAGCACCCAGCCGCCGAGCCGGGAGCGCAGCATCAGGGAAGCGTCATTGTAAGCCCAGGGCACCCGACACTCCACCCCTACGGTACGGGCGTGGGCACAGGCGGCCGCCAGCGTGAACATGATGTTGCCCAGCCGCATGCCGGGCAGGAAACACGGGGAAACATACTTTTTATTCATAAGGCCGGTTTTCCGTTCCATGTTCATTCCGGGAGTCTTGCCATCGCCTCCAGCACTTCCTTCCAGCTCTCCAGGGAAACATCCAGCCCGCCCAGCTCCAGGCCGCGCGCCCGGGCCGCCTCCGCCATGTCGTCGCGAAGATTCGGTTCACAGGCCATTTTGGAAGCGTAGTAGATGAAATCCCTTTCGTTGCTGCACAGCCATCCTGTTTTGCCGTGCTCCACCATCTGCCGCCACCCGCCCCGGTTGTCCACAATGAGCACGCTGCCGCTGGCCATCGCCTCAAAGCCGATGCGGGGCCAGTTCTCCGTCGTATCCGTCGGCTGGAGGATGATCCGGCTGTGCCTATAAAAAGCCTGCTGGGAAACTTCCCTTTGATTGCGGGCAATCCGAATCCAGTCGAAGGGCCGGCCTATCTTGGCTTCGCTCCTCTTGTCAAAACCGAGGAAAAGGCCGCGCTTCTCCACGGGGGATTCAAATGCGCCGTAGATATGCAGGGTGTTGGCCGCGAACTTGTCGGCATCCTGGCGGGAGATGCGCCCGCAGCCGAAGAAATCCTCATCGCGTTCCCGGATAAAGGGGAAGGATTCCGCATGGAAATAGGGCCTGAAGGTCAGGAACTGCACTTGCGGGTCGCCGTTGAGCTTGCGCAGCACGGGCATGGCTTCCTGGCGGACGGCTTCATTCTGATAGAGGAACATGGCGATTTCCCCCTTTTGCATGGCCTCCTTTTCCCTGGGGAAAAGCCATGTCATGCAGTTGATGAAAACTGTGCGTTTCGTATGCCTGCGTATTTCCGGCAAGGCGTTGAGGAAGCCAGCATTGCAGAAACCGAGCACGGGGTCGCCGGGTTGGACGGCCGACCAGTCCGCGGGGGCGTGCATGATGACGCCCAGGGAAACCATCTCGTTGTAAAGAGGCTCCCCGTGGTAATCCCAGGACGGGATGAGATGGACTTCCACGCCCATCTTGCGCCAGACAATGATCTGGTGGTGAAGTTCCGTTCCCGCTCCTCCGTAGAGGCTCGGGAACCCGTTGACGAATAATCTCTTGATTGGACTGCTCATGAGCGCTGCTCTTCGTTGCGGAGGGTAAGAAATTTAACCAATGCTCCTGATGAAGGAGGAGAACTCCGGTGTACTGCGGCCCGCACTGCGCAGCGCGGGAATGAAAATGCCATTATGTTCCAGCCTCCTGAGCCTGGTCGTAAGCTTCCACTTGCCGGCGAATACTTCATTCCTCAGGGCAAATCTGGAAGCCGTGAGGATGTCGCGCCCCGCAAGGTAATAAGCCATGCCGCGCAGGGACCAGGCAGCCAGCCCGAAAGCCTCTCCTTCGTACTCCAGGGGAAAGGGATAATCCACGCCCTCCGGAGCCTTGAAAAGCGCCTGCACATGCAGAACGGGAACGAAAGAAGGCCGGGGTCCCGGCTCTCTGCCGACCGTGCCGCCGGCGGCTCTTACTTCTTCCAGAGAATTGAAGACGGCCGGCTTCTCCACGGAATCAAAGGGGAGTTTTTCAATAAACTGCTTGCGTGCGGAAAGCACGGAAAGCTCCAGAGGAACGCTTCCGTCGGAAAGAACAACCTCCCTGTTGAGGATGATACTGCCAGGGGGAAATATCCCGGAAAGGGCGCCTACGCTTTGAACAATGTTCAGGCGGGGAAGGACAATGTCGTTGTTCCTGATATCTCCGGTAACCGTGCCTACGGGAAGCAGGGGTTCATGAGAGGGGCCTGCCGCGGCATCCGCCACGGGACAGGAAAGGGAATTTTCCGAACGCTGAGGCCGGGAACTGGAATCCCCGCATGTTTTTGTTGTATTCATCATTTTGTTTTTCAAATGCTTATGGTTCTTGATAAAGTGAATAAACGGCTCTTCACGGAGCTGTCCCGGACAGGGCATGCGCCAGAAAAGAAAGAACATTTATCTGCCTTCACTATGATTGCTTGCCGCGTTTCCGGAAATTCGCCGCCCATTTCTTAAAAAAGTGAATTTTTCCTCCCGGAGGCGCTTCCTGATTCGGCGCGCTCTGCTTTCCTCCAGACGAATGCTTCTGGCAGCCCGTGACAAATTCCCTTCAGCGTCAATCAATGCCTCAACCAGCGCCCTTTCCAGCGGCTCCAGAGATTCCATTTCCCGCGCGAATTCTTCCCGGAACATCAGCCCGGAAAGGAATTCCGAATGCTCATCAGCATCAATTTCCCGGCCATTCTCATATTCAAGAGGACGGGCTTCCCGCAGCAGCAGCCTCTTCTTCCGGTTCCTCTCGCGCAAATAGCGTTCCGGCTCAAAAACGGTTGCATTGCCCAGGTATGTTTTCATGCCGGCGGCGCCGCTTTTCCGGTAACGGCGGCAAATTTCCCAACATCGGATTCTGAACCGTTGAAGGACATCCAGATACTCTTCCTCAGGTATCTGAAATCCGATGGATTTTGCTTTTGAACGGAGGCGCTGAGCGAGATATAAGGCGTGGTTTTCCACGGTTTCCAACAAGGGTGGTGATTGCTTTTCGTGCATATTCGCCAACCCTGTGCGGACTTATCCAGCTAGCGAAAAACGCCCCACTTTCATATCATCATTATTATTTGAAATTCATATATTTACCAAAAGAAAGCGGCTAGCCGGACGAATAAGCTCATCCAGCTAGCCGCTCATGGGGAGGGTCTATAACCGCCTGCCCTCCTACCTGTGCCTTTCCGGCTTCCTTTCAAGCGAAAGCATCAGTTCCAAAGGACGGATATAAGATTTACAGGGCACTACCTGGAACCGGCGGTACATGCCCTGCCTTGACTTCTCCCTTTTCTTGGCAAACGGGTCCCTTTCCGCCAGCTGGGGCAGCCTTTCCACAAGAACTTTTCTCAAATCCGACCTGGCTTCCGCCTCATTCCCTATCCCGGCCCTTTTTAGAAGTTCCTTGTCCAAACAGGCTTTATCCGGATTCATTACGTACAAAAACAGCATCTTATAAGCCGGCTTCGTGGAATCCTGGCCCGCCGCCGCCCGTTGCCTGCTGAAAAAACGTTTTTCCTCCCGATAGGAAAACCTCATGAATTCCTTCACTTCTCCACCGCCCCGTGAACAGGAAAAGACTATTTCCCGCTCATCGGTCACGGAAATCCACAAATCCTCCCACATGGCGCCGGTTGGAAGGCTTTCCCCCGTGCGCGCATGCACAGGCATGCCCTGCCTGAGCCACTCCCAGGAATAGCCGTATGCCCAGGCAAATCCATCTTTCGTCGTCACCATGACGTCGGGAATGGAAACAACGATGCCTTTGTACTTCTCAACAATTGCAGCCTCCGTGGCGGCAGTCCGCCAACGCTTCCCCATCACCAAGAGAAGAAAGGGCTTTTCCGGCTGTGCCTGCCGGATGACGCGCAGGCATCTGGAAACCAGCCGCTCATCAAAAGCAAAAGCAAAATAGGCGGTTACAGGAAAATCAAAAAGCCTGATCAGACACTCCGGAATCAGCTCCGTTCCGCTGATTTCCCTCTCCGTCTTTCCGCAGGAACGGGCAATATTCAAAGCAATCTTCCTGAACACCAGGGCATGCACGAAAAGCTCGCTCCTCTCAACAGGCTCCCGGCAGCAGGGTTCCTTCAATACATAAAAACGCCTGCGGTCTTCTTCCCCGGGGTTCCCTCCGTACTCGTAAAAAGGCTCTTCTTCCGGAGGCAGAGCCACCACTTTCAAAGGATTGCCGATATCGTCGGGGTTGTAATAGTCACCGGATATTCCGGCAAGTTTACAGCCGCATACCCAGTGCCCCGGATAAAAATCCCCGCCCACCCTGGCCTTCCATATCCAATCGGGAGACTCCAGGCTCTCACTTTCAATAATGATATTGAGGATATTGCCGTAATTAAGCTCCATGAATCCTATTGTACAACTGGTCAAAACCAGCCTGTTCAAAATACATATCAATGAGCCTGTATTGCTCGCTTTCCAATTCCAGGCCATTGGAATCGGGAGTCAAAGAAACGGTTTTCGGGTCTCCTTCTTCAAACTCAAAATAAAAAAACGCCTTGTCCACATGGAACCCGCTGGGGACGACAATCAGGGGGCCGTCTTCATCGCCAAGCTCGGAAAGGCTTTTGTAAGTGCCTGTAAATCCCCTCATCAACACCTCTTTCTCCGTCCTCTTCCTTGCATGGAGAGGCCTGGACATGACAAGCTTATAAACAGCAACCCTTCGCAGACCCGGAATATTATTGAACACCTCAATATCGGCGATGGGCTTCTTATTAAACACGCTCAGGGTGTAGCGGTTCCTTAATTCCCAAATATCCGAGCCGAACAGCATGCGGCCAGCAATGACGGCATAGGCCCGCATCATCCATTGGATTCTGGCGCTGACCTGTAAATTGATGTACAGGCATTTCGAACTCCCCCTGTAGATGACAATGTCCGTATTCCCGGGAGTACGTATGCTGCTGACTATCTCTTTGGCCGACGTGTCAACTTCATCAACGGTTTCCTGATAATGCCCCCGTTTGATGGTAAACCAGTAATCAGAGGAAATCCGGTCACAGCTGATAACGCATACGTCAGTCATCCCCTTCTGCGACAAAATTCGGGACAGATATTGACGGCAGCCTTCTTTTTCCTTCTCCCTTTCTTTCTCCGTAATCATGGGGAAAGGAAGCGCATCTTTCATGGGGGGAAGAATACGATACGATTTCCTCTTTTTAATGGAATGCAATTCCTCAATCTGCCTGAGCAAGCTGATATTGCCGTCCAGAAAATGCAGAACGGCGAGTTCAATTCCATTGGAAAAATCTCTGTTGACGGAAACGCCCAACGATTCGGCGTATTCCCGCAAATCCGCAGTAGCTTCACCGGAACTGCACGTTTGCAAAAGGTGGAAAATACGGTAAATCCTGTCCGTCTCCTTTTTAAGGCCGTACATCCGGTAACAAATGCCGGAAATAATAGTTTGCCCGAGAGCCCTGCGGTATGCCTCCAGCTGTTGGCGGTCGGAAAAAGGTTCAGGAGGAATTACAGTAGGAAAACCGGTTACCTCTTTTCTGAGGTACGCTTCCAATTCCCTGAGATATTCATATCGGAGAAATGGTAGAAATCTGCGGATAATAAACGATGTTAAACGGTTATTCATAATGGCGTTGGTTGGCGCATTATGGTATCTTCATGAATAAAAGACAAGTATCGTTTCCTGTGACGGATTTTGCCGATTAGGGCAAGCAATAAAAGTATCCGCGGAATCTTTGCAAATCGCGGCAGCAACCTCAGAGCAACTTGTGCGGAGAACCGATAGCCCCCTTTCCTCATTGGCGGAGAGGATTCGGAAAAACCTTTTCCCCATCCTTTGGCATTCCCGGAAAGGCGGGTTTCCCCCTTCTCCCACAGAGGGACTTTTCAATACCAACCGACCATCACATGTTCAAATACATTCTCAATCGACTGACGGAACGTTCCACATGGCTGGGCCTCCTTGCCCTGGCCACAGCCTGCGGAGCCACTATCGAACAAGCTCTTGCCGACCAGATTATCGCCGCAGGCATGGCGGCGGCAGGCCTCATCGGCATTGTCACCAAAGACCGGAAAAAGGAACAGGAAAACCACGACAATGGCTGACAGCATTTCCGACCTGCAGAAAGATACCTTCTACTGGCAAAGGCTCTTGCGCCTGGCCGGGTACTATCACGGAGCCATTGACGGCATTCCCGGCAACGGCACGCGGAACGGAACGGAACGCTGGAGCACGGACGCCGACCGGTACAAAATGGAGACCGGATGCTTTGACGAACGCACCGAACGGAATATCTCCACCCTTCTTCCGGAAGCGCAAAAAGCCGCCCGGCAGTGGTTCAAACTGGCCCGGAATGAAGCCGCCAACCAGGGATATGAAGCAAAAATTATCTGCGGAACGCGCACGTATGCCGAACAGAATGACCTCTACAGGCAACGCCCTAAAGTAACGAATGCCCGCGGCGGCCAGAGCTGGCACAACTTCGGCCTGGCCTGGGATTTTGGAATTTTCCAGGACCGCAACTACCTGCCCAATCACCCTCTTTACACCACTCTTGGCAAACTTTACGCAAAAATTGACAGCCTGGAGTGGGGAGGAACATGGAAATCCTTTACAGATCCGCCGCATTTGCAGCTCCATCAATTCGGAAGCATTTCCGAAGCGCGCAGAAGTTTCGAAACATGACCTTTCCAGCCCCATGACCCAGACTGCCGTTACTACAAGTGTCGTTTTAGCCAACACCCTTGCGGTTGTTTGCATGGCGACTTCAGAACTCAATCCCCTGCTTGAATACGTTCAAAACGGCGCCTCCGTGGCAGCCGTGATGGGCATCTTCCTCTGGAGGGAAATGAAACGCGCCGAACGCTACGAGAAACTTTACGACCAGGAGCGCAGACAACGCATTACCGCTGAAAGGAAATGTTCCTCCTGCATGTTTATGAAGCTGGCGCATGAACAATTCGCAGGCATCCACTCCCAAAAAGGCAAAGCCCCCTCCCCTGAAAACCACAGGCGTTCCTTAACAACGGGGCAATAATCCTTATCCAGCCCCTTCACCAATCTTCCGGCGTTGCGTCAAAGCCAATGCACGAATACATCATAAAACCAGTAAGGCCCTGCAAGCAGTTAACTTGCAGGGCCTTGTTTGGTGCGCCCGAAAGGACTCGAACCTTCACGGGGGAACCCCCACTAGAACCTGAATCTAGCGCGTCTACCAATTCCGCCACGAGCGCACATGGTTTGGTAAGAACGGGGCTTATTATGCACGGCGGCGCCGGATTGGCAACTATTTTCCTTCACATGAAAAAAATTTTTCCCAAAGGCGCCTTCCTGCCTCCAGCCGGGGCCGTCTGGAAACGATATAAGGGCTTCTCAAATCTTTCCGTATGCAGTAGTCTCCCCCCCAGCATCAGAGGCATCACCATTGCAGGCTTGTGAATGAGACGAATGAAAAACCGCTATTGAACCGTTTTGAGGTCATGGAAATGGGGTTCGGCCTGTGCACACTGGCCGCATTGATGTGGCTGCTGTGGTGGAACGGCTTCGGGGAAATTCATGAAGACCAGCTTTCCCTGCGCTATTTCCGCGAAATTCTCTCCTTCCTGGTGCTGGGCCAGCTCACGGGCGTCATCGGCATTTTGCGGGAAAAATGGCTTGCCAGGGCCATCCGCAACCCCCGGTGGGTAGAACTGGGGCTGGGGCTGGTGATTCTGGTCATGCTGGCAGGCGACTTTTTCCATTCCACCTTTATCTCCAAAATAGAGCTTCAGAACATTTTCCGCGCGCTCTGCCTCTGCTACGGAGCCGCCCCTCTGCTGAACCTCAAGGAATATTTTTTCCGCATCGCCCGCCGGAACAGGGGCTTCCACCTCCCGCGCATTCGTCCCGCCCTTCTTTTCCTGCTTACCCTGATTGCCTTCATTGCGCTGGGAGGAACTCTTCTCATGTCGCCGGGAGCTACCAAGGACGGCATCGTCCTTTCCGCCACGGACGCCTATTTCATCAGCACCAGCGCCGTCTGCGTCACGGGGCTGGTCCCCCTGAATGTTCATGAACACTTCACCAATTACGGACAGACCATTTTGCTGGTGCTTTTCCAAGTGGGAGCTTTCGGCATCATGACGTTCACTTATTTCGTCTCCCTGATGGTTGGCCAGGGGTTGAGCCTGCGTTCCAAGGTAACCATCAGCAACCTGCTGGATGAAGAAGGCATTGCCCAGGTAGACCGGTTCATCAAGAATATTATTGCCGTCACGTTCGGAGTGGAAGCGCTGGGCGCCATAGGCCTCTATTTTTCCTGGAGACATGTTCCGGGGCTGGAGGGAGACACGCTCTGGTGGTACGCCGTCTTCCATTCCGTTTCCGGTTTCTGCAATGCGGGATTCAGCCTGTTTGCGGATAACCTGGCCACACCGGGCGTAGCCTACAATATGGGCGGCCAGATTACCATCATGGTCATGGTGCTTTGCGGCAGCCTGGGATTCGCCATGTATCTGGAAATCGTCCGCCGGGCCAGAGTCGCACTGGGCTGGGATGCCCGGAACACCGTCAGCCGCCACTGGTCCACATACAGCTGGCTGGTCGTACGCATGACCGCCGCGCTGGTGCTTGGCGGCGGGCTGATCCTGTTCCTGATTAAAATAATTGACGGCAGCCTGTTTACGTCTGCCGATCCGTGGTACTGGATTTTGTGGGAGAGCCTGTTCAATGCAACGGCCCGCACAGCAGGATTCAACATTTCGGACATGGCGCTCAACAGCGCTCCATACGCCCTGTTTCTGGGAGCTCTCATGTTCATCGGAGGCAATCCCGGTTCCACCACGGGAGGAGTCCATACCACCGCATTTGCCGTTTCCTGCGGGGAGGTGGCGCGCATTTTACAGGGCAAGAAAGACGTGGTCATGCACAAGCGCCGGATTGCCCGCAATGTGGTGGAACGGGCCGTCATCACCGTCATCCTGGCCGGAGCCTGGGTAGGCATGATGACTACGGTCATGTGTTTTGCAGAACCGCGGTTGAGTCTGGAACGCCTGTTTTTCGAGGTAGTCAGCTCTTTCGCCACGGTAGGCTTTTCATGGAACGTCACTCCGGAACTCAGTGATGCCGGCAAATGGATCATCGTGTTCAACATGATTGTGGGCCGTGTGGGCATGGTGGCTTTCGTGCTGGCCTTCATGAAACAACCAACCAAATCCCCCCTGCGGTATCCGGAAACCAGACTGCCGCTCAGCTGACCCGGGGCATTACCCCCATTTTCATGACATGTGCGGAAGCAAACGCATTTCTTTCTTGCAAGAAAACATTTTAATTCAAAAATATTTGGCCTTTAGCGCCTGCCCTTGGCGGACCATGCCCGCAGGCTGCCCCCGCTATGAATAATCCTTCTTTTACTTCCTATCAAAAGATATGGCTCATGTCATACCCCCTCATGATCAGCCTGATCATTGAGCATATGATCGGCCTGACGGATGCCGTCTTCCTGGGGCGCGTGGGGGACGTGGCGCTGGGAGCATGCGCTCTGGGCGGCGTGTATTACATGGCCATGTTCATGCTGGCATTCGGCTTCGGCTTTGGCGCACAAATCATCATTGCGCGCCGCAACGGGGAACGCCGTTACAACAGGATTGCCCCCACCATGGTTCAGGGCTGTTATTTCATGCTGGTCCTGGCGGTAGCTCTTTTTGCCGCATCCCAATATTTTTCCCCCATCATCCTGCGGGACATCATTGAATCCCCACAGGTGTACGGGGCCACGGCGGATTACCTGCACTGGCGCACCTACGGTATTTTTTTCTCCTTCCTCTGCGTCATGTTCCGAGCCTATTACGTGGGGATTACCCAGACGAAAATTCTGACGGTCAATTCCATTGTCATGCTCCTGAGCAATGTCGCGTTAAATTACTGCCTCATTTTCGGGAAAGGCGGCTTTCCCGCCGCAGGCATAGCAGGGGCGGCCATTGCCTCCAGCGTATCGGAAGCAGTCTCCCTTCTCTTTTTCATCATCTACACAAGCATGACGGCGGATAAACGGAAGTACGGCTTCCGCCGGGCATTCACACTCCGCCCCCATCTGCTGAAGGGAATGCTGTCCATTTCCGGATGGACCATGGTGCAATCTTTTATTTCCGTCTCCATCTGGTTTATTTTTTTCCTGGCGATTGAACATTTGGGGGAACGCCCGCTGGCCGTTACCAACATCGTCCGCAATATTTCCGCCCTGCTGATCATGGTGATCAGCGCTTTTGCCACCACGGCAGGAGCTCTCATCAGCAACCAGATTGGAGCGGGAGAACAGCGCTGCCTGTTCAAAACCTGCGGCATGACTCTCAAACTGACATACGCCATCCTGATCCCCCTGCTCATCATACTGTGCCTGTTTCCGGAGTCCGTCCTCCGTGCCTTCACGGATAGTCCGTCCCTGATTGCCGCCAGCGTCAATTCCGTGTATGTGATGGCTTCTTCCACACTGATCATGGCTCCGTCATTCATCCTGTTCAATGCCGTATCCGGCACAGGCAATACCAGGGCGGGATTCATCATGGAAATGATTTCCCTGGCCGTTTACACGGCCGTCATTTATTACGGCATCATCAGGCTCAAGCCGGATGTGGCTCTCTGCTGGTTTTCCGAACACGTTTACGGCGTTACTCTGATCTTCCTGGCATGGTGGTACCTCAAGAGCGGGAAATGGAGAGGCAAAAAGGTTTAGGAGGAACAAGAACGGGGAACGGCACGAAATAAAGTCCGCTTTCATCCAAGCGGCTCCAACGCTCTCCCATTCTCAAAAAGTGCCCTGGTTGGAGAAAAGGCTGCTTTTTGCCCCCAGGTGGCAAAGGGCGGCGCATGCTGCTTCCCAATGCACCGGATAAAACACGGCCATTCAAACTCCGGAAAATAAGCCCGGAGGATACAAAAACGCCCTGCGGCATCCGCCGCAGGGCAAAAACATCAACACAGACAGGAATTATTCTTCGCCGGAATCCTCTTCGGAATCCCGTTCCTCTTCCGGAGAAGAAGTTTTCTCCTGCTGCTGGAGAGCTGCTTTCTGGGCATGCTTGCGGCGCGCTTCCTCCATCATGAAGAATTCCGCACAGCGGAAAGCGCGGCGGGCCGCCTCACGCGCCGTCTGGTCGTCCATCAGGGCAAGGCCTTCTTCAGACACTTCCGCCAAGAACATTTTCCAGGCTCGGGAAGCCACCTTCTTACAATCCAACTGCTTGAGAGAAGCGGCATCCTGCATGGGCTGGCGGTCTTCGGAACCGCCGCCTTTCTTATTGCGGCGGCGACGCTTGCGCTTGTTAAAGGGCCCTTCGGAGGCGCCGCCCACTGTTTCCGGCTGGGCAAAAACATCTCCGCCATGCTGTTCATGGCGCTCCTGCTGTTCCGCATTGCGATTGGGGCGGAACGATTCCCGCTTGACCTTGACCGGAGCGGCAGCCTGGGGCTTCTGGGGAGCTTCGGGCATCATCTCCTTTTCCACGGGAGCGGAAGGAGCCGGGGCCTCGGAAGGGGCAACAACCGTTTCAGAGACAGGGGCCTTTTCATCAGCCGCCTTTTTGGCTGTTTTCGCGGTTTTTGTCTTCACCGCGGTTTTCGGGGCGGACTTGACCGTTTTGATTTTGGTTTTGGGTGCTTCTACGGAAGCGGCGTCAACAACAGCTTTTTTTTCAGCTGCGGCGGCCTTTTTGGTGGTAGAGGCCGTCTTTTTGGCCGTCGTCTTGCGAGCAGCCGTTTTTTTAGCTGCGGACGCTTCCGGAGCACCTGTTTCTAATGGTTTTTTTGCCATAAAATTTCAAGTGAAAGAAAGGATTATGAATCAATTCCGGAGATTGTCGAGATTTATCACGGAGCCTCATCCGGAAGAGCCGGGAGATCTTTCAACAGCGCCTTGTACTTTCCCGAATCAAAAGAGCGGCCCCCCACCACCATCGCATTAATAGTAATGGCCAGAGCCTGCGCCATCAGTTCCAGAGCTTCCTGTTCCCCCAGTTTTTCCCGCCCCGTCAGGCGTTCCAGACAGTTTTTGACATAAGCGGTGTCCGGCGACTCCAGCTGCTCCCGAACGGCAGGCACCAGCGTTTCAATCATTTCCTCCGGTATTTCCATGATAGTCCTTTTGTTGCTTTTATTTTACTATGGAACCAAATGAACGCGCATTTTTTCCGGGCAGACATTCTCTCCCGAATGGCATGCGGACGCGGCATTTTCCATTCCAGCCAAGGCTTTTATTGGAAATAACCGCCACCCGGCAAGTTCCTGCTTCCAGTCCATTTCAAGCGGAATATTTTCCGTTTCCCTCACATGGCTCCCATGCGGCTGCGAATGACGGATTGCAGTTCCGTTTCAAATTCCCTCAGGTCGTCTGCCGTAGGTTCTCCAAGCGTAGCGTCCCAGTTGATACGGCCGGTACGGTCAATATCCCATGCGCCCTGGGCGCCGCTCTTGAATAAAACCTTGCCGGCCATCAGGGCGTGGGGAGGCGTTATTTCATCCACAGTTACCTGGGTTTTTCCCAGCAGGGAGGCAGGGGGAGGCATTGTTCCGGGAAGCTCTCCGGGCTGCTCGGCTTCGGGTTCCGGCTCCGGCTGTCTGATGCGGATATCCAGATCCTGAAGAAGGAATCTTGTATCCATGAACGTCAGCTTGATGTTCAAGTCCTCATGCAGCCTTTTCTGGATGGCGTTTAAATCCAGTCCTTCTTCCGCCCAGGTCCGGATGGACTGGATCTGTTCCGGAGATAATTGATCAGGGTTTATCATGATATGTATTTGAGTTAGAATGATTTTTTCTATTCGCGGCCAGCCATGCATTCCAACAGGGAATGAACGCAGGCGAGAAATCCTGCGGACGGCGTTCCACCCACGCCTGGATTTGCTCCGGCGTGAACCACTGCACGCTGTCCACCTCCGCCGCCGGAAAACGAACTTTCCCGGAATACCGCCCTTCATAGAGGGAGATGAATTCCCAGCCGTTATTTTCTCCGGCGTCAAAATCCGCGATTTTCTGCAGCCCGCAGCCGGACACCCCCAGTTCTTCCTTCAGCTCCCGCACCGCAGCTTCCTCATAACTTTCCCCGGCATCCAGATGCCCGGCTGCGGAGGAATCCCATTTGCCCGGCTGCCTGTCTTTCCACAGGGACCTTTTCTGGAGAAGCACAGCTCCATGCTTATTGACCAGGAACATATGTACGGCGCGATGACGAAGGCTGCCTTCATGTATTTCCCGGCGCGTGCCCTGCCCCGTCACCTGATTGAGTTCGTCCACGATGTCAAACAATTCATCTCCGCTCTGCGCCACATCCTTGAGAGGATTGGTATCATAAACGCGCGCCAATTCCACCCACTGGGACAAATTCAATTCCTCAGCCCTGGCGGAAGGGGAAAGCCCCAGGGAAGCAGCCACGCCCTCCCACGGAGGAGAAGCGGGGAGCTGTTTTTTCAATTGTTTGCGCCGCTGGGAAAAAGCCTTGCGCATCAGTTCATCCATCAGGCGGTCGTCATATGGAGGCAGCTCGCGGGCAGGGCGGGGAGTGAGCAGCATCACGGAGGAATCAATACGCGGACGGGGATGAAACGCTTCCGGCGGAATGGTTTTGAGGGCACGGGGAATCCAGTTTTTCTGGATGCGCAGGGACAACAGCCCGAAGGCATCATCATCCGGCGTCGCCAGAATGCGGTCGATAAACTCCTTCTGAAGCATCACCACGGCACGTTCCACAGCACTAGGCCTGGACAGGAAATTCTGGAGGATGGCTCCCCCCGCGGAATAGGGAAGATTGCCAAGGAATTTGACAGGGGCCTCCGCAAACAGTCCCCGCGGATCCCAGGAAGCGCCGTCTGCATGGTGAACCTCCACATGGGGATCACCGGCCCAGCGCTCTTTCTGGTACTCCGCCAGACGGGAATCAAATTCCACCAGAACCAGTTTGCGGCAAAGGGGTGCGGCATGTTCCGTCAGGGAGCCGGTTCCAGGCCCTACCTCCACCACGCAATCCTGCGGCCGGATTTCGAGCTGCTCCACAATCCAGCGGGCCACATTTTCATCCGTCAGGAAATTCTGCCCCAGGGACTTGCTGGGGCGCACTTCATGGTCTTCCAGAACATTCCTGATCTCGGACGGTTTCATAATGAAGTGATGTTCGCAAAAATGCCTGTCAGGAGCCAGTAAAAAGCGGGGCAGTTTCCGGCATGAAAACGGAGAAGCTCCAACCGCCGCAGACAAAGAACGGAGAGACGGCGGCAAGATATATCGCAAATTGACAAAAAGGGGAAAACATGTCACTTTTACAGGCGTCTGGAACAGGGATTCAGCCTGCAGTGAACCGGAAGGTTCCGCAGACTTCAAAATGTCCGGACGCCTTTGCCGGAGAAAAAGTTAAACCGGCCCAACAGCAAATTTGATAAAATCATGAAAGTACTTGTAACCGGCGGAGCCGGATATATTGGTTCCCACACGGTACGCCAGCTCGTCAAAACCGGCGCAGACGTGACCGTGCTGGACAACATGGTGTACGGCCACGCGGGAGCCCTCGTGGACCCGGAAGTGAAACTGGTCAAAGGGGATTTGGGAGATGCCTCCGTGGTATATCCTCTCCTGATGAAGGGCAACTTTGACGCCGTGATTCACTTTGCCGCCTTCATCAATGTGGGGGAATCCGTCCAGAACCCCCTCAAGTACTACATGAACAACATCGCCAGGCCCCTCGTCCTTCTGGGCGCCATGCAAGCCGCCGGCGTCAAGCGCTTTGTTTTCTCCTCCACCTGCGCCACGTATGGCGTTCCCACCCAGATCCCTATCCCGGAAACGGAAAAGCAGGATCCTATCAATCCTTACGGGAGTTCCAAGTACATGCTGGAAAAAGTTTGCAGGGACTGCGACCGCGCCTGGGGTCTCAAAAGCGTTTTTCTGCGCTATTTTAATGCCTCAGGCTGCAGCGAGGACGGCTTGATTGGTGAAGACCACGAACCGGAAACCCACCTTATCCCCAACATCCTGCTCACGCTCACCGGGGAAAAGGAATACATCGAAGTCTTCGGAACGGATTACGACACGCCGGACGGCACCTGCATCCGCGACTACATCCACGTCAACGACCTGGCGGACGCCCACTTGAAAGCGGTGGACTACCTGATGAAAGGCGGGGCCACAGAATGCTTCAACCTCGGAACCGGCCTGGGACTTTCCGTCCGGGAAATCCTGGAAACGGCTGAAAAAGTCACCGGCAAAAAAATTCCCGTCCGCTACGGCCCGCGCCGTGAAGGCGACCCGCCCCGCCTGATTGCCAACCCGAAGAAAGCCAAGGAAATCCTCGGCTGGGAAGCCAGGTGCAAGGATGCCGGGGCCATTGTGGAAACCGCATGGAAGTGGATGACCGGCCCGCGCCGCGGCCACTATTAATGCCTCTACCCGCAAAAGGCCACCCTCTTTTCCGCCCTGCCATGCCCTCCATGGCAGGGCTTGTTTTTTCAAATTTCTTCGTACGCTCCTCTCCCGGAACCGCCCTCTCTTCCTCTGCCGGCCACAGCTAAAAAACACTCAAAGGCAAACGGTTCCCGGCGTGTTGTTTCTCCTTCCCGGCTTCAAAAAGCCTTTTTCATTCCCCTCCGACAAACCAGGAACACAGCCCGTGTCCCGGCAGGCGCTCCCGCTACGGAAATGTCTGGACTCCCATCGGATATATGACGCAATCAATATAAGTCGTTCATTATAAAATTCCATTTTGTTCATATCTGGTCATTTACCACCCTATAGACCATCAAAATTTTTGGACTCGCCTCAACCGGAAAAACATTCTACTATCCTCAGGAAGCTTCACATATTGTATGAGTCTGCATATTGAAAGTACTGAAAATGCCCTTGCGGAATTGAAGAAGCAGCGGACCAAGACACTGACCGCCGCCATTTCCGTCTCCTTCCTCGGCATCGCCCTCATGGGCCTCCTCCTCTACCTGGTGCACATCATCGTGGCCGTTCCGGAAGATCCCCCCATGGTCGCCTACGCCACCCAGGAAGGCGACAACCCGGACATCGACACACCGGAAGTCACCCAGACCACCCAGCGCCCCAGCAGTTCCTCCACCTCCGCGCAGGTGAAGGTCATCGCCGCCGTCGCCACGGCGGACGTCGCGGTGGTCAACCCGGATATTGAGGTGGACGTCCCCTCGGAAGAACTCTCCATGGGCATCGACATCGGCGACGGCTTCGGCACCGGCACGGGCGACGGAGACGGGGGAGGCATTCCCGGCATCATCTCCAAGCGCTGCGATTTGAACGACCGCATGAAGCGCATTACGGAAAACGGGGGCACCCCGCAGTGTGAGGAAGCCGTAGTCAAATCCCTCCGCTGGCTGAAAAAACAGCAGAATAAAGACGGTTCCTGGGGCGGGGCTCCCCATAATTACAAATGCGCCATGACGGGCATGGCTCTCCTCTCCTACCTGGCTCACTGCGAAACGCCTCTTTCCGAAGAATTCGGGGAAACTGTCCTGAAGGGCATCTCTTTCCTGGTGGATCAGGGCATGAAAAATCCCGTTCTCTCCCTGGTTCCCCAGAGGAACGAAGTCAGCTATGACCACGCGGTAGCCACCTATGCCCTGTGCGAAGCCTACACTTTCTGCAAGCAGATGGACATCCCCTCCATCTCCAATCTGGAAAAAGTCGTCATAAAGGCCGTTGATAAGATTGTGGATAATCAAAATACCGACGGCGGCTGGGCCTACAATTACAACACGAAGGCGGGCGCTCATACGGACCTTTCCGTCACCGGATGGAACGTACAGGCCCTCAAGGCCGCCGAACACGGCGGCATCCGCCCCTCCAAAGGCGAAATACGCACGGCTCTGCGCAAAGCCGCGGCCTATTGCCGGAAATGCGGCAAGCCCGACGGCCTCTTCACCTACATGCAGGAAGGCAGGGAAGACGCCGCAGCACGTCCCTCCCTGGTGGGCGTAGGCGTTCTTTCCCTTCAAATGTGCGGCAACGGTTCGGACAGCGCCGCCCGCAAGGGACTGGACTGGATGCTTAAGAACACCAACCAGCCGTTCAACTGGAAGGCGAACAATACTTCCTCCAACCTCTACCAGCACTATTACGGGGTACAGGCCGCCATGAACCGCGGAGGGGATGTATGGAAAGCGTACAACAAGGCCTTCCGTGATTCCACCCTCGGAGCCCAGGCCACCGATGGAAGCTTCACCCCGAACGGATTCCCGGGACCGGGGGGTCTCGTGAACAGCAATGGAGGTTCCATCAACGACAAAATTTACCGCCAGTGCCTCGCTACGCTGATGCTGGAGGTGTATTACCGCTTCCTTCCCGGCACGGGGGAAGGCACCAGGAATTCCTAATCTGATTGACAGACAGGCGTGTCTGGCTTTAGTATGCTGCCAGCCTTGTAAACAGGCAGGCCAGCAATACATACCTGTACAGGGCAATTCTCCCCATTTTTTAGAAATGCGGGAGTTTTTGCCTTGATGCCAACCAGACACCTCCCTCTATGAGTCTCCACATTGAAAGTACTGAAAATGCCCTTGCGGAATTGAAGAAGCAGCGGACCAAGACACTGACCGCCGCCATTTCCGTCTCCTTCCTCGGCATCGCCCTCATGGGCCTCCTCCTCTACCTGGTGCACATCATCGTGGCCGTTCCGGAAGATCCCCCCATGGTCGCCTACGCCACCCAGGAAGGCGACAACCCGGACATCGACACACCGGAAGTCACCCAGACCACCCAGCGCCCCAGCAGTTCCTCCACCTCCGCGCAGGTGAAGGTCATCGCCGCCGTCGCCACGGCGGACGTCGCGGTGGTCAACCCGGATATTGAGGTGGACGTCCCCTCGGAAGAACTCTCCATGGGCATCGACATCGGCGACGGCTTCGGCACCGGCACGGGCGACGGAGACGGGGGAGGCATTCCCGGCATCATCTCCAAGCGCTGCGATTTGAACGACCGCATGAAGCGCATTACGGAAAACGGGGGCACCCCGCAGTGTGAGGAAGCCGTAGTCAAATCCCTCCGCTGGCTGAAAAAACAGCAGAA
>Ga0224749_1002_pt3 | contig 114210 bp, 85 predicted proteins | sample LIM_F_Vancomycin_3_FD_182078 | JGI IMG/M metagenome (GOLD analysis project Ga0224749, IMG submission 182078) | Enriched cells from gastrointestinal tract of the lab mouse from Pacific Northwest National Laboratory (PNNL), Richland, Washington... | ecosystem: Host-associated > Mammals > Digestive... | reverse complement strand
GCTGCCGGCCCAACGGGAGAAGCTGATATCATCCGTTCGCTGAATGAGTCGGACGATTTTGTGTTGAAACGTTCCGCCGCCCGAATTCTTGGGGAAATCGGTTCGGAAGCTTCCCTGTCCGCGCTTAAGGCTTTCACTCATGACGCCGATAACGAATTGCGCCTGTGCGCGGAGTTGTCTGTGAACCTGATTGAAAAGCGGCTTGGGATAGATTCTTCCGCCAAAGGAGGCCGGTAAGGGCGGCTTCCGTTTCCGTGATGGCGCATCGCGCTGTTTTTCTGGCTTCAATACGGAAGGGGAGTTTTTTCCAGACGGTTTACGGGGATTGTTACGGTAATTGAAGTGCGGCTCCGGAATTTTCCCATGGCTGTTTTTCGGAGCCGGGGGATGCATGAGGGCATTTCTGCAGAGGTGTCCAAATGATTTTCTGTTCCCGGACAGTTTGTTACTTGTTTCTTTTACGATATTTTCACCATTTGAACGCATTTCCGGGGAGGAAATTTGTTTTTGCCCGGGAAGCGTCTTTTTTTGGTTGCGGAGAAGAGCCAATTTACTAAAATGCAACGACCATGACAGACCAAGAAAACATGAAAGCCGCCGTTCCGGATGCGGCCAGGCGATATATGCGCTATCTCCTCATCATGGCCGGTTTGGGCGGCCTGCTCTACGGTGTGGACGTTGGCGTGATTGCTGCCGCGCTTCCCTACATTGAGCAGACGGCCGGTTTTAATCCCTCCCAGCTTTCCCAGGTGGTGGCCGCCGTGCTGTTCGGCAGCGTTCTTTCTTCCCTGTTTGCGGGCTATCTGGCCGACAAGATGGGACGCAAGGCGTTGATTACCGTGGCCGCAGCCTGCTGCCGGCCCAACGGGAGAAGCTGATATCATCCGTTCGCTGAATGAGTCGGACGATTTTGTGTTGAAACGTTCCGCCGCCCGAATTCTTGGGGAAATCGGTTCGGAAGCTTCCCTGTCCGCGCTTAAGGCTTTCACTCATGACGCCGATAACGAATTGCGCCTGTGCGCGGAGTTGTCTGTGAACCTGATTGAAAAGCGGCTTGGGATAGATTCTTCCGCCAAAGGAGGCCGGTAAGGGCGGCTTCCGTTTCCGTGATGGCGCATCGCGCTGTTTTTCTGGCTTCAATACGGAAGGGGAGTTTTTTCCAGACGGTTTACGGGGATTGTTACGGTAATTGAAGTGCGGCTCCGGAATTTTCCCATGGCTGTTTTTCGGAGCCGGGGGATGCATGAGGGCATTTCTGCAGAGGTGTCCAAATGATTTTCTGTTCCCGGACAGTTTGTTACTTGTTTCTTTTACGATATTTTCACCATTTGAACGCATTTCCGGGGAGGAAATTTGTTTTTGCCCGGGAAGCGTCTTTTTTTGGTTGCGGAGAAGAGCCAATTTACTAAAATGCAACGACCATGACAGACCAAGAAAACATGAAAGCCGCCGTTCCGGATGCGGCCAGGCGATATATGCGCTATCTCCTCATCATGGCCGGTTTGGGCGGCCTGCTCTACGGTGTGGACGTTGGCGTGATTGCTGCCGCGCTTCCCTACATTGAGCAGACGGCCGGTTTTAATCCCTCCCAGCTTTCCCAGGTGGTGGCCGCCGTGCTGTTCGGCAGCGTTCTTTCTTCCCTGTTTGCGGGCTATCTGGCCGACAAGATGGGACGCAAGGCGTTGATTACCGTGGCCGCAGCCTTATTCACGGCGAGCATCCCCGTGATCTGCCTGTCCCAGGAAGTATTCGGCATTATGTTGCTGGGCCGTATTCTTCAGGGCGCCAGCGCCGGTATTGTGGGCGTGGTCGTTCCGCTGTATCTGGCCGAGTGCCTGAGCGCCGAGTCCCGCGGCAAGGGAACGGGGATGTTCCAGTTCCTGCTGACGGTGGGCCTGGTGTTTGCCGCCGTCGTCGGTTTGCTTGCCGCCAGTTATGTGGGCGGCGTCGAGAATTCCGGCGCGAGCGAAGAATCGCTGACTTCCGCCAAGGTTCTGGCCTGGCAGGCTATTTTCTGGGTTTGCGCCATTCCCGGCCTGTTCCTGTTTTTCGGTTCCTTCCGTTTGAGCGAATCTCCCCGCTACCTGTTCCGCCGCGGCCGCAAGGATGAAGCCATGGCTGTGCTGGTGCGCAGTTACGGGGATGCCCGCGCCAAGGAAGTGTTTGATGAAATGATCCACATTGAAGAGGAAGAGAAGCAGAAGGCGGAGGAACTCAAAAAGCAGAGCTCTTCCGGCGAGTCCCTTCTTCAGCGCAAGTATATCTATCCCTTTGTTCTGGCGGTGCTCGTTCTGGCGTTTACGCAGGCTACGGGCATTAATTCCGTGCTGAATTATTCCGTGAAGGTATTCCAGCAGGCAGGCCTGGAAGGCACCACCGCCAACTGGGCAGACTTTACCATCAAGGTCGTGAACTGCTTGATGACTATTGTCGCCATGGTGCTGGTGGACCGCAAGGGCCGCAAGTTCCTGCTTAAAATCGGAACGGCCGGCATCGTGGTCGGCCTTCTCGGCACCGGGTTCCTGTTCAATAATGTGGAAAAAGCCCGCAAGGATGTGACTGCGGATGTGGCTGCCCTGCTGGCCGCCCAGAGCCCTTCCGTCCAGAAGGAGTTTGAACAGGGCAAGGATGTGGGTTCCATCCGAACGCTTCAATTGGAACGCACTCCGGATTCCCCCTTCATCAGGAATCTTCTTGCCAAGAACGGCATGGCCGACAAGGACATCAACAGGATGCAGCTCATCATCACCTATGACCAGCCGGAAGCCAATCCCGCCTGGTACCAGTTCCTGATGGGGTCTTCCACCCAGCTTTCCGTCGTAGAGTTTTCCGAACTGACCAAGGATACCAAGGATATCAAGAAGGAAGAGGACAGGGCTTCCCTGGCCGTGATCAAGGCCGTTCCGGATTCCACCAATAAAATGGTGGTGAACGGCAAGGACGGCTATGCCATGAAGCCCGTTTCCATTCTGAAGGCGGAATTGGGCGAAAAGCCGGATACCTCCATGGGCTGGGGCGTGACTGCGTTCTTCATTATCTTCATTGCTTTTTATGCCACCGGCCCCGGCGTGTGCGTCTGGCTGGCGCTGTCCGAGCTGATGCCAGCCCGCATCCGCTCCAACGGTATGGCGATTGCTCTGTTGATCAACCAGCTGGTTTCCACAGTTATCGCCGGTTCCTTCCTCCCGTGGGTGGGCAGCTGCGGTTATTCCGGCGTGTTCTTTACGCTGGGCGGCATTACGGTGCTGTATTTCATTACGGTGACCTTCTTCCTGCCTGAAACCAAGGGACGTTCCCTGGAGGAAATTGAAGGTTACTTCACAACAGGCAAGATGCCGGAAGATCCCAAGATGATCGGCGAAGGCATAGAAGCGGAGGAATAATTCTTTCTTCCTGTGGTTTTCAAGGCCGCTTCCCCTGAATTGGGGAAGCGGCTTTTTTATAACAGGAAACAGGGAGGGCTGCCTGCATGGCTTCGGAAGCACGGCTGTTCCGGGGAGAGGGTTCCGGCCGCCTGTTCCCGGGCCGTGACGGTATCCGCTTTTCTTTCCCGCACCAGTGGGAGAAGGAGGGCTGCAAAGCCTGCGATGGCGTCCGCTATTTAGCGGGCTTCCCCTTTTTTCTGCTTGGACTGCCAGTGCTTGATGGCTTCCGCAATGGGGGGATACCCGTTTTTCATATGGAAGTCATAGGCTGTCTGGCCGTCATCGTTGCGGAGAGAGGGATTGGCGCCGTGATTCATGAGGCAAACGGCTATTTCCGGAGAGTTGCAGGCCATCAGCGGAGTCAGGCCATCCACGTCCGGCTGGTTGGGATCCGCTCCCGCGTTGATGAGAAGTTCAATGAGAGGAATGAGGCGTTCCGCCGGTTTTTCCTTGGTGCAGACCAGGTGGAGGGGTGATTGCTTGCTTTCAAAAAAGCGTTCGTTAACATCGCAGCCGGCTTTGATGAGCCGTTCGTAAATGGCGGGGGACAGACTGAGGAAGCCGACTCCGCGCGCCTGAGCGTTCATTCTGCGCTTGAGATCCGGGGAGCCGGCGTCCAAGAGCGCCAGCGCTATTTTTTCCTGACCCGGATCGGAGTCATTGAGGGCGGCGGAATACATGAACGGGGTGACGCCCCAAGGCCCCGGCTGATCCGGATCGGCGCCGTGTTTGAGCAGGGCGTGCACCAGCGGCAGCCTTTCTTCCGCGGTGGAATTCATATAGAGGCCTGAGAGGCACGCCCAGGTAAGGGGGGTGTCTCCCGGCTCTTTTGTGCCGTCATGCATAAAAATGGATTGAGCATTGACGGGAGCGCCCGCCTCTACCATCCGGACGGCCAGCCGGTTTAATCCCAGGGCAATGCAGAGGTGCAGAGGCGTGGTACGGTCCGGCGTCTGGAGCAGGAGGTTGCCGGTTTGGCGGAATTGCTCCAGCATCTGATGGCATTGAATAATGGAGTGGAATTCCTCCTGCACTTCTCCGGGAAACATGATTTCCAGCGGCCAGGAGTCATGCAGGAAACGGAGGGTAAGGCCCAGCAGCTTTTCGTTTGCCGTCTTGATTTCCTGTTGTTCCGCTTCCGTGAGCTGGATTGTCTTTTCCTCCGCATGCGCCCAGGGAGCGACCATAACGACTGCTGAGGACAGAAGCAGCATGGTTCCTGTCATTTGTCTCATGAAGTCCTTATAGGGGAAGGGCCGTGAGCTGTCACTTCAAATCAGGGGCATGTCAACCCAGCCTGGAGAGACTGATGCGGACGGCTTCCACCGTGCGGTCAATATCTTCTTCCGTATGGGCTGTAGAGATAAAGCCCGTTTCGTACGGGGAAGGCGCGAAGTAGACGCCTTGTTCCAGCATGTTCCAGAAGAAGGATTTGAAGAGTTTTTTGGAAGCTTTTTGCGCGGATTCCAGATTATAGACTTCCTCTTCCGTGAAGAAGAGGCAGAACATGGAGCCCGCACGGTGGAAGGTGTAATTTCTGCCGTGTTTTTTGAGGGCTTCGCGGATGCCTTCTTCCATGCGCGCTCCGAGCTGTTCCAGGCGTTCATAGGCGTTCCCTTTCAGGAGTTCCCGGAGCTGGGCCAATCCCGCCGCCATGGCAACGGGATTGCCGGACAGGGTTCCCGCCTGATACACGGGGCCAAGCGGAGAGAGGCAGTCCATGATTTCCGAACGGCCGCCAAAAGCTCCCACGGGGAGGCCTCCGCCGATGACTTTGCCCATGCAGGTAAGGTCTGGAGTGATGCCGTAAAGCTGCTGCACGCCTCCGGGAGCGACCCGGAAGCCCGTCATGACTTCATCAAAGATGAGAAGGGCGTCGTGGCGGAGCGTTATTTCCCGCAGGAAGTGAAGGAAGTCGTTTTGCGGAAAGTAGAGTCCGGCATTGGCAGGAAAGGGTTCCAGGATGACGGCGGCAATGTCGCTTCCATGGAGTTCAAAGGCTTTTTTTACTGCTTCCCGGTCATTGTAGGGCACGGTGAGGGTGAGCTGCGTCATTTCCCTGGGCACGCCCGCGCTGTCCGGTTCTCCGAAGGTGAGCGCTCCGGAACCCGCCGCCACCAGAAGGGAGTCCACATGGCCGTGGTAGCAGCCGATGAATTTAATGATTTTACGGCGTCCGGTATAGCCGCGAGCCAGCCTGATGGCGGACATGGTTGCTTCCGTTCCGGAGTTGACCATGCGCACTTTTTCCACGGAGGGAACCATGTCCGTGATCATTTCCGCCATATCCACTTCCGCCGGCGCAGGAATTCCATAGCCCAGCCCCCTGTCCACGGCGGCATGTACTGCGTCCAGAACGGGTTGCGGAGCGTGGCCCAGAATGGCCGGGCCCCATGTGCCTATGTAGTCAATAAGCTGGCGCCCGTCCGCATCCGTGATGTAGGCTCCTTTGGCGGATTGAACAAAGAAGGGGTCCCCGTCCACATTGCGGAAGGCCCTGACGGGGGAGTTGACTCCGCCGGGGATAACGGAGCGTGCGCGGGAGAAGAGCTGGGCTGACTGATTCATGTGCAGAGGGAAGCAAAAAGGGCAATCCTTGAGAAAGGGTTGCCCTCATGGAAATTGGGTTCTTATTCCCGAACTAATACTGTTTTAAGCTTCAGGAGCGGAAGCGGGTGTTTCAGCAGTTTCGGAAGCGGTTTCTTCGCTCTTGTTGCTGTAACGCCATTTTACCTTGTTGCGCTTGCTGGCGGAACGGGCCTTGCGGCGGCGTTCGTCCATCGGGGTTTCAAAGGCGCGGCGGCGGCGCATTTCATCCAGAATGCCTTCAACATCCAGTTTTGTTTTGAGGCGCTTGAGAGCGCGGTCGATAGGTTCACCTTTTCTTACGGTAACTTCACGCATGATTTGTTTTCCTTTTTCTATTCGTCCGGGAACGGGAGACAATAGGTAGTGCTTTCCTGCTTACAGGTCAAGATTTTTATCATGACTGACCTATTTTTTGCCACTGAATGAGAGTTCTGCCGTCCGGAACGGCGGGAAGCGGCCGCGTTGCCCCGTTTTCCGGTTCCGGAGCGCGGTTCAACTGTCCTTGCCTTATAACAGGGGGCGTGGTAGAAAGAGGCGTCTCCCATGAACCGGCTGCATACATTGATTGACGGATTTTCCCGGGTGCGGATTCTCTGCATCGGGGACGTGATGCTGGATAAGTTCCTGTATGGGAGCGTCAGCCGTATTTCGCCGGAGGCTCCGGTTCCCATCATGAAGATGGACCGGGAGACGCGCATGCTGGGAGGCGCGGGCAATGTCGTGTCCAATCTGTGCGCGCTGGGATGCCGCACCACTTTTATCAGCGTGGTCGGGGATGATGGCCATGGGCGGCAGGTAAGGCGTTTTCTGGAAGAGACGCACTGCGTTCCGGAGCTGGTGGAGTGCGAAGGGTACGAGACGACCGTGAAGATCCGTTTTGTGGCGGGCAAGCACCATTTGCTGAGAGCGGACCAGGAACAGCCGCTGAGGATGGAGCCGGAGCTGGCTTCCCGTTTTTTTGAACGAGTGGATGCCTGTTTGCCGGAGGCGGATCTTGTCCTTTTGTCCGATTACGGGAAAGGCCTGTTTGACGGACGAACCGCCCCGGATGTGATTGCCCGGTGCCGTGCGGCGCGCAAGCCCGTCATTGTGGACCCGAAGGGAGCGGATTATTCCCGCTACAGGGGGGCCACGCTGGTGAAACCCAATATGAAGGAGTTCCAGGAGGCTACCGGCGTGGCGCTCAATCCTGCCATGGCCGGGTGGGAACAGGATGCCGTGGCGGGGGCGCAGAGGCTGTTTTCCGAATTCGGCATTGAGAATCTGATTGTCACTTTGAGCGAACACGGCATGATTTTCATTCCTTCCTCCAGCCCTTCCGATTTTGTCTGCATTCCTACGGAGGCCCGGGATGTTTTTGACGTGTCCGGCGCGGGTGATACCTCCCTCGCCAGTCTGGGCGCGGCGCTGGCCGCCGGAGCCGCGGTGCCGGATGCTCTGGTCGTGTCCAATGTGGCCGCCGGCATCGTAGTGGGCAAGTTCGGAACGGCCAGCGTGACCGGAACGGAATTGAAGGAGGCGTTGAAGGTGAAGGATATCCAGACGCCCTCCTGGCGTCACCGCGACAATATCCTGACGCCGGAGACCGCGGCGGAGCTGGCGGAACGTTTCCGCCGTGAGAAGAAGGTGGTTGGATTTACAAACGGTTGTTTTGATTTGCTCCACCTGGGGCATCTGCATTCCTTTATGAAGGCGCGTGAAGCGTGCGACGTGCTTTTCGTAGGGTTGAATACGGACGCCTCCATCAAGCGGCTGAAGGGCGAGGACAGGCCGATTAATAATGAGGAGATGCGTTCCCTGTTGCTGGCATCCCTGGATTTTGTCGATTATGTAGTGCCGTTTGATGAAGATACGGCTCTGCCTCTGATTGAGAAGCTGCGTCCGGACGTGATTGCCAAAGAAGGGTATCCCCTGGAATGCTGGCCGGAAGGACAGTTCGTGAAATCTTATGGAGGGCAGGCTCTTGAACTGCCCCGCCTGGAGGGTTTTTCCTCCACCAATATCATCAACCGCATGAAAAGCAGCCCGGAATGAGCGAATACATCAGGAACCAGATTTTAGGGATAGCGGACAATTTCAAAGCCCTGGCTTCCATGGCTGGGGATATTGAGCAGGTTGCCCGCATTTGTACGGATACCCTTAAGGCCGGGAATAAGATCATGTTCTGCGGCAACGGAGGCTCCGCTGCGGATTCCCAGCACCTGGCCGCCGAATTGGTGGGGCGTTACAAGCTGAACCGCCCCGCCATGAATGCGCTGGCCCTGACGGTGGATACTTCCATCCTGACCGCCGTGGGCAATGATTACGGTTATGAGACGGTGTTTTCCAGGCAGCTGGAGGGAGTGGGCCGTCCCGGAGATCTGCTGGTGGGGCTTTCCACGAGCGGCAACAGCCGGAACATCGTTTTGGCGATGGAGCTGGCGCGCCGGATGGGCGTCCGGACGGTGGCCTTGACAGGCCGCGGAGGCGGAGAGATGAAAGAAGTTGCGGAGTTTTGCATTGCCGTTCCTTCCGATGCCACGAACAACATTCAGGAGATGCACATTGCAGTGGGGCATCTGGTTTGCGAACTGGTTGAACGGGAGATATATGGCGGGTAAGGCTTTGTTTCTGGACAGGGACGGCGTGGTTAATGTGGATGGCGGGTATGTGCACCGCATAGAGGACTTCCGGCTGGTTCCCGGAATTCTGAATCTTTGCCGCCAGGCTAAAGAGAAGGGGTATCTGGTGCTGGTGGCGACCAACCAGTCCGGCATAGGACGCGGCATGTTTTCTGAAGATGACTTTGAGCGGTTGACGGAATATATGAGAGGGGTGTTCCGTTCGTCCGGTGCGGAGATTGCAGGTGTGTTTCACTGTCCCAGCGCGGATGACGGACATCCCGACCGGAAACCGAATCCCGGCCTGTTTTTGAAGGCTGCCGCCGCGCATGGGCTGGATATGAAAGCCTGCGTGTCCGTAGGTGACCGGGAGCGGGACATCCGGGCGGCTCTTGCCGCCGGAGTAGGCCGCAATTTCCTGTTTTCTGCGGAAGATGTCCCCACCCTCGCCACGGCCCGTGTGGAGACGTTGGAGGAAGTGGCGGCAAGGCTGTAGGCCGGGAATAGTTGCCCGGGAAAAGTCGCTGCGGTTTGTCCCTGGAGTCATCCCCTGCAGCGGGGCGGGCGACATGGTACCGGTGCGGGGCAAAGTATTTTGACATACGGAGAGGAGCCTGTTAGAAGCGGAACAATCCGGCCGTAGTTTCGTGAACCTGGCCTGTACAGGCTTTTTATTTTTGCACGTATGAATCTGATACTTTTCCAATCCATGATGGCTGCCGCCGCGCTGGGGGCCGGCCTGGCCCTTCCTGTTTCTGCCCAGTCTTCTTCTCCGGCTTTTTCCGCCTCTCCTGAAGGCTCCCGTGCCGGAAAAACGGCCAAGATGCCGGTGTATCCCATTCCGCAGAAGATGACCAGGAGCGGCGGTTCCGTGACGGTTCCGGCCCTGAGGCTGTTGGGCGCGCGGGATGAACCTACCGTGAATGCCCTGAAAAGCATGTTTTCCCTCGCTCCAAACGGGCTGTCTGTGCAGATGACTATCATCAAAGGAAGCAAAAAGCCTGCCGGTAATGTTCCCCGGAAGGCCGGGGCCTATTCCCTGAGCGTTACGCCCCAGGGAATACGGATGACGGGGTATGACGACGAAGGCCTGTTTTACGCGGCCCAGACGCTGCTGCAGTTGGCGGAGAAGACTTCTTCCGGCGTGACGGTGCCGGAAGTGGAGGTCCTGGATTGGCCGGATGTTCCTTTCCGCGGTACCATTGAAGGGTTTTACGGTCTGCCCTGGGGGCAGGAAGGTCGCATCAGCCAGTTCAAATTTTACGGGAAGTATAAGATGAATACTTACATCTACGGCCCGAAGGATGACGTGTTCCACGGTTTTTCCAAGCGCTGGCGCGAGCCTTATCCCGCAGATATGGCGAAGGACCTGAAAGAGCTGGTGAAGGTCGCGAAGCAGAATAAGGTGAATTTTGTCTGGGCCGTGCATCCCGGAGCGGATATTCGCTGGGGCGAGGCGGACCGGAAGGCGGCCGTGAAGAAGTTTGAGATGATGTATGATCTGGGATTCCGTTCCTTTGCCGTATTTTTTGACGACATCGGCGGAGAGGGGGCCAAACCGGAGGGCCAGGTGGAGTTTTTGAATTACCTGAATAAGGAGTTTATCCACAAAAAACCGGATGTGACGCCGTTGATCGTATGCCCCACGGCGTATTCCGGCGGTGGTAGCCGCTACCATGAGGTAATGGGGGAACATCTGGACAAGGATATAGGCATCATGTGGACCGGTTCCAGCATTGTGAGCGATATCCGGACTCCTGCTTTGAAGGGGATTAATAAGTATTTGAAGCGTCCGGCGTTTATCTGGTGGAATTTCCCGGTGACGGATTACGTGCGCCATGCCCTGTTTTTGGGGCGCACCTATGGCGTGGATGCGGACGCGATGCCGTTTATGCAGGGGTTTGCTTCCAATCCGATGGATAAGCCGGAGGCTTCCAAGATTTCCCTGTTCAGCGTGGCGAACATGACCTGGAACGCCAAGGCCTATGATTCCGACAGGACATGGAAGGACAGCATCCGTATTTTGTTCCCCGGCTGCTCCTCCGCCATGCAGACGTTTGCCGATCATAATAGCGACGGGGGGCCCAGCGGGCACAATTACCGCAAAGAGGAGTCCGTAGAGATTGCCCCCGTGGTGGAGCAGGTGCTGGAGCTGTGCCGCCGCGGGGCCAGGGTGTCTGGAAGCAAGGCGTTTGACCGCCTGAAGGCCGAGTTCGCGAAGATAGCCCAAGCTCCGGCCGCGATTCGGGCCAAGTCTAATAATCCCGCTTTCGTTGCAGAGGTGGAGCCGTGGCTCATCCAGTTCGAATCCCTGGGGAAAGCCGGGGTGAACAGTATGCGCATGATTGAGGCCACAGAGGCGGGGAATGCCGCCGGAGCGCTGAATCATGCCATGGAGGCCGCCTGCCTGCTTGCCGAGATGCAGCGTTACAGCAGGGAAATCAGCAAGGCCATCAATAAGCACGTCACGGAAGTGACCAAGAAGAATTCCCCGTGGCAAACCGCCGTGAAGCCGTCCGAACTGGTGATGGCCCCCGCTGTGCGGGAACTGCTGGACATGGGCTCCACCCCCGTGCTTTCCCGCGTGAGCGGGCAGGCCGTTGGCCGTGTGAAGCCTTATGTTTCCACCAAGTCCAAGATTGGCATCGAGAAGATGCTGGATGACGACCCCGAGTCGTTCTATTACTGCAAAGAGGTTCAGAAGAAGGGTGACTTTTTCGGCGTGGACCTGGGAGTTCCACGGGAGATACGCACCGTTTCCATTGTGATGGGCCGCAATGATTCCGATACGGACGCTGTGAACAGGGGACAGTTGGAGGTTTCCCTGGACGGGCAGTCCTGGTCTCCCCTGATGCCGGAGTCCAGCGGGCTTCGCGTGGAGTACCGGGGAAATGGCAAAAAAGGCCGGTTTGTGCGTTACCGCGCTACGGCGCAGGGGGTTCCGGGAGGCAAGCCGGACGTGTGGACGGCCATCCGGGATTTCAAGGTGAATGCTCCTGCAGCGCCTTCCGTACTGACGGATGCTCCCGCGTTCAGGAATGCCGTGGTTGAAGCAGGAGACAGGGATATTTCCTTGAAGCGCATCATGGAGGTGCATCCCCTGCCGCCGAAAAAGTCCCTGGGCCTTCAAATTCCGGCGGGAGCGTCCGTGGAGTCCGCCTCCGTCAATTTGAAGACACCGGATATGAAGTGGGCCAAGTTGTTCATTTCCATGGATGGAAAGTCCTGGGCGGAGGTTTCGTTGAAGGAGGACGGTTCCGCGGATATTGGCGGAGTGATCAAGGGCATCAGGCTGTTGAACGCCTCCTCCTCCCCGCAGGAGGTGACTCTGGAAGAGTTCCGGCTGAATCTTGCCAACAAGGGTGGGAAGTCCGCCGACAGCGGAGCTGCCGGGGATTTCAACCTGGCAACGTTCCTCCAGGTGGAGCTGTCTCCGGAGAGGGCGGAGATTCCCTGTGATTTTCCCCGTGCGGGTTCCGTCATTGTCCTGTCCGACGGGAAGGAGGCTTCCGTGCTGGCCTGTGGGGCTGACGGACGGTGGGTTCCCGTGGGCAATCTGGCCAAGGGCAGGAAAGTTAATACGTTCAGCCTGAAATCCGTCAAAAAACCGGTGAAGGCCCTCGGCCTGACCGGGAAAAAGGGAAGTTCCGTAAATATTTTTGAAGTAATCTGGAAATAACGGATGGCATCGGGAAGTTTTCCGCCGGGTGGTGTCCGCCGGTCCTGGGGCGGCTGTTTCTTCCGTGGAATGGCCGCCCTGGATTTTTAGCCCTTGGTTTGCCGGGAGGCTCTTTTTTCCGCCAGGTGCATGCAGCCGAGGACGAGGGCGATGATGACCAGAGGCCCCAGGATGTCCGCATACCCCACCATGCCCGTGTTCACGGGGGCCACGCAAAGCAGGAACCACCAGGCCAGGGCCAGCAGGCGAAGCTGGGGCGGGGTTCCGCTGCCGGAGAGGAAGACATAGATGACGAGAGCCCAGAATTGGGGAAAACGGGGCAGCGTGACCAGCCATTCCCGGTGGTCCCCTCCGGGCCAGACAAGCGTACCGTAGGGGCCGGCTGCGGGAAGGTCTCCCCACATGGCGCCTGAGGGAAGCGCCATGTTCATCAGCAGGTTCAGGAACAGGCCCGCATATACGGTTATCATCAAGGCCCTCCATTGGGCGCCTGTTCGCACCGCCAGGAACAGGAAGGCCGGCACCAGCAGGAAGGGAGTCAGTTCCAGGGCTCCCATCCAGAGAGGGAGATTTGTTCCTATTTCTGCAAGGCGGTCCGCGCCTTGTGGAATGGCGGAAAGAACGGCCCAGTACAGGAGCATCAGAAAGATGCAACGGTACCTGGCGCCCCGGCTTACCGGGCGTTCTTCATCCGGAGGAAGGCCCAGCCATGCTCCGGATGAGGGCTGGTCAGGGGAGGATTGCATGGCGGGTTGGGAATGGTGCTTTTGTAACGGGAACGTGCAGGTTTGTCAATAAAGCCCGGTTCAGATCCGGAACCGGGATTGTTTTTCAACAAAACGGGCATTTTTGCTGTCCACATTGTGACAAAGTTGTTGCCTTTGGCTTCTTGCCTCCGGCGGCTTCTTCTGCTAGTCGGTGCCTGAAAGGCCGCGGAAAAACGGCTGTGCCTCAGTATCCCATTCTTTTTGCTTATGACCCGTTCCAGATTCCTGACGATTTTACCGGCCCTGTTTTTATGCCTGCTGGCTGTTTCCTGCGGAAAGAAGGAGAAGGAAGATCCCCATGTCGTGGAGTTGAACTTCGGTCATTTTCCCAACGTGACACATGTGCAGGGCCTGGTGGCGCATCATTTTTCCCGGCAGGGGAAGGGGTGGTTTGAAGAACGGCTGAAGGAGGCTACCGGAAAGGATGTCAGGATCAACTGGTACGTGTACAATGCGGGCCCCAGCGCCATGGAAGCCGTGTTCGCCCGGTCCATTGAACTGGCTTATGTGGGGCCCAGCCCGGCCATCAATGCGTTTGTGCGTTCCCGCGGGGAGGATATCAGGATGATTGCCGGAGCTGTGGAAGGAGGCGCCGCCCTGGTGGTTCCGAAGGATTCCTCGCTGAAGGAGCCTGCGGATTTCCGCGGCAAGGTGATTGCTACTCCCCAACTGGGGAATACGCAGGATGTTTCCGCCCGCGCCTGGTTTTCCCGCGGCGGCCTGCATGTGACGCAGCGCGGCGGGGACGTGACGATTCTGCCGACTCCCAACCCCGAACAGCTCAGCCTGTTCCGGCAGGGCAAGCTGGACGGCGTGTGGACGGTGGAACCCTGGGTGAGCCGCCTGGTGCTGACGGCGGGAGGCAGGGTGCTGGTGGACGAGAAGGAGTCCATCGCGACCGTACTGGTATGCGGAGCGGAGTTTCTCAGGGAAAAGCCGGAGGTGGCGAAAGCCCTGGTGCAGGCGCATGAGGAACTGAACGAATGGATAAGGCTGCATCCGGATGAGGCCCAGTCAATCGTGGTCAGGGAGCTGGAGGAGCTGACGCATTCCAGAATAGACCCGGCATTGATTGCGGAGGCCTGGAAAAGCATTGTCATCAAGGACAGGATTTCCATTCCCAAGCTCCGGCAGTTTGTGCAGGACGCCCATCAGGCCGGATTTATGAAAGAGGTTCCGGATATAGGCGGCCTGGTGGTGCCGGAGGCGGCGGAGGAACAGTTGACCATGGCGAAGGAGGCGGGCGGAAGATGATTGCGGGTGCAGAACATTGCGGCCCCGGAGGCTGCAAGCTCCGTATTGCCGGCGTGAGCAAGGTGTTTGACGGGAGGCGCGGAAAGGTGGTGGCTCTGGAGGGCATTAATTTGAATATCAGAGGAGGCGAGTTCGTGTGCCTGGTGGGGGCCAGCGGCTGCGGGAAGACTTCCCTGCTGAATATCATTGCAGGGCTGGAGTTTCCTTCTTCCGGGGTGGTGGAGCTGGACGGGGAGCCTGTGACGGGACCCGGGCGGGACCGAACTGTGATGTTCCAGGAGTCCGCCCTGTTTCCGTGGCTGGATGTGATGGGGAACGTGATGTTCGGCTTGAATCTGGTGCCCGGACTGACTCGGGGAGACCGGCTTGCCATGGCGGAGAAGAATCTGGAACTGGTGGGGCTGAAAGAGTGCGCCCATGCTCATATTCATGAACTTTCCGGCGGAATGAAGCAGCGCGTGGCGCTTGCCCGCGCCCTGGCTACCAGCCCCCGCATTTTGCTGATGGACGAGCCTTTTGCCGCCCTGGACGCCATGACCCGCGAACAGCTTTATCAGGATATTCAGGAGATTCATTTACGCTGCGGCATGACGATTGTCTTCGTTACGCATAATATGCGCGAGGCCGTGTGCCTGGGGGATCGCGTGGTGTTGCTCACTCCGCATCCGGGGCGCGTCTGTGAGGAATATTTCGTGGATTTCCCTCATCCCAGGGATATCAACAGCAGTGATTTGGCGGCATTGTCCGCCCGCATCACCCGTGATTTGAAAGGAGCCACGGCATGAACAGGAACAAATGGTCCAAGTGGGGGGCGCACGCCTGTTCGCTCGTGTTTTTCATTTTCGTGGTCTGGGCATGGCAGTATTTGAGCGACCTGAGGGTCTGGAAGCCTTATTTGTTTCCCTCTCCGCTGGAAGTATGGGAGTATCTGCGCTCTTCATTTCAGGACGGGTCTCTGGAGGAGGCTTCATGGATTACCATGAAAAGGCTGGTGCTGGGGTATGGAATCGGCCTGGTGACGGGGATTCCCCTGGGCATGCTGTGCTCCCGTTTCCAGCTTATGCAGAATACTCTGGGGCTGGTTTCCCTGGGGTTCCAGGCTCTTCCCAGCGTGTGCTGGGTTCCGTTGGCAACCCTGTGGTTCGGCCAGACGGAAGGGGCTATGCTGTTCGTGGTGATTATGGGGACGCTGTGGTCCGTAATCCTGGCTACGGCCAACGGCATGCGGAACGTGCCGCCCATTTATGCCCGTGCGGCGCGCACTATGGGAGCAGGACCCATTTATTGCCTGATTCATGTGACGCTTCCCGCTTCCGCCCCGTTTGTGGTGAGCGGAATGAAGCAGGGATGGGCTTTTGCCTGGCGTTCCCTGATGGCTGCGGAAATTTTTGTTCCCATCCTGACCGGGTTCGGATTGGGCCAGCTGCTGCATTTCGGCCGCGAACTGAACGCGATGAACCAGGTCGTAGGCATCATGTTCGTGATTGTGGTGATTGGGCTGCTGTCCGACAAGATTCTGTTTTCTCCTCTGGAACGGTTTCTGCACCGCCGCTGGGGGACAGGACAGGCCTGAAGCGGCGGGAAACAGAGACACGGAGAGGGGCTGCAGAGCGTTCCGGCGATATGGTGCCCGTTATTTGCCGGAAGAATCCAGCTCCTTTTTGAGCGCGCGGACTTCCTTAATCAGTGCCGGAAGTTTTTTGAGGGCGGCGTATTGGCGGGTAGCGTCCTTGTAGGGGAAAGCCGGCATGCCCCAGTAAGTAGAGTTTTCCGGAATGTCCGAGAGGACTCCCGTTTTAGCGCCCAGCGTGGATTTGGAACCGATGTTGAGGTGTCCTGAGATGCCGACCTGGGCGGCGATGGTGGCATAATCCCCCACTTTGGTGCTGCCGGCTATGCCGGATTGGGCGACGATGATGCAATGCCTGCCGACAACGACGTTATGGCCGAGCTGGATCAGGTTGTCTATTTTGGTGCCTTCCCCCACAATGGTGCGCCCGAATCTGGCGCGGTCAATAGTGGTGTTGGCCCCTACGTCCACGTCATCCCCCAGTTCCACAATGCCTACCTGGTCAATGCCCACGTAGCGTCCATTGTCTCCCATCAGGAAGCCGAATCCGTCGGAACCGATGACGGCTCCGGGCTGGATGGTCACCCTGTTGCCGAGTTTGCAGCGTTCCCTGATGGTAACATGGGCATGCAGGCGGCAGTTTTCCCCCATGGTGACGCCGTCTCCGATATCGCAGCCGTTGCCAATGTCCGTCCCGTCTCCGATTACGCAGTGGGCCCCGATGCAGGTATAGGCTCCTACATGGATTTTGTCCGGGTTGAAGCTGGCTGTGGGGTCGATGATGGCTGTGGGATGAATGCCGGGGGTGAACCGGTAGGCGGAAGCCATGAAATATTTCACCAGGGCGTTGAATGCCATGGAGGGGTTGTCCACTTCCACGAAGGCGGCGTGTTCCGGATACGCAGGCAGGCCCGGCGGCACCAGCACGATTCCGGCAGAGGTGTGCAGGAAGTCCTGGAAGTATTTTTCATTTCCAAGGAAGGAGGCTTCTTCACGGGATGCGTCAAGAAGGGAAGCGACCCCGAATACGGTCAGTTCGGGGTCGCCGGAAAGGATTTTTCCCCCGGTGAGGGCGGCCACGGCTTCAAGTGTAAGCTTCATGGGTATATGATTCCGCCTTCCCGGGGGTAATGTCAAGGGTTAGTTGGCCGGGGCCGCGGGAGCGGCGGGGACGGCCGGGGCCTTTTTCTTGGAGGGGTCAAACCCTTCGGGGGCGTCTTTGTTGAGTTCTTTCATCACTGTGGGAGTAATGTCCATGCCGGGCTTCGTGTAGACGAATACCTGGTTGGACCGAAGGGCCTGGGCGCTTTTGTCCAGAACGAGGTCATAGTTGCCCTTGGTGGCGATGCCTTCCGTGATTTTTGTGATTTCTCCCATGATTTTGGCGGAACGCACTTTCATTTGTTCCTGAAGGGATTTAAGCTGGCGTTCCACAAATCCGCGGCGTTCCTGTTCCAGCGCAATGACTTCCTGACGCTTGATCTGGGCCTTTTGCTCCAGCTCCTTTTTGTCCTTTTCATTCAGCATGGGATCCTGAAGCCTTTTGACCATGGCGTTGAAGTCCGCTTCCATCTTTTTGATGGTTTCCGCGCGGGTGTTGTTGGTTTCCTGCACCGTCTGGGCAGCCTTGTCTACTTCCGCCTGGGCTTCATGGGTCTTGTAGTAGTCGGCGAAGAGTTTCTGCACATCCACCGTCGCTACCTTAAGTTCAGCGTTGGCCGTGGCGCTTAATGCCATTGCTGCTGATACACCTAATGCTGTTTTGAAGAATCTCATAATTTTTAGCGTCTTCTGACTTTACCAGTTTACATGTGGAATGGCATGCGTCAACCTTCTAGCAATATTTCAGGATTGAACTTTTGTCATCAAGGGGCCACTTTAGGCGCATGCAAACATTTTCCACCAAGGCCCAGTTGAGGGCTGCCCTCCTCAAGCACCACCGCAAACATGACCATGTGGTTCTCGTCCCCACAATGGGGGCCCTCCACGCCGGACACCGCGCTTTGCTGGAACAGGCGCGCAAGTTGGCCGGGGAGGATGGCGTGGTGGTTGCCAGTATTTTCGTCAATCCTATCCAGTTTAACAATTCCTCCGACCTTCAGACTTATCCCCGGACTCCTGAAAAGGATTTGGAGGTGTGCGAAGGTGCAGGCGTGGATTATGTGTTTTCCCCTGCTCCTGAAGAAATGTATTCCGGAGAACGCAGCATTGCCGTGGAAGAAAGCTTTTTGTCCGCAACATTGTGCGGTGCGTCCCGCCCGGGGCATTTTTCCGGTGTCTGCACGGTGCTTGCCAAACTGTTCAACCTGGTACAGCCCACGGACGCCATTTTCGGAAAGAAGGATTACCAGCAGCTTGCCATTATCCGCCGCATGGTGCGCGACCTGGATTTCCCGGTGCGCATTCACGGGGCGGAGATTGTAAGGCATGGCAACGGTCTGGCCTATTCCTCCCGGAACGCCCGCCTGACGCCGGAGCAGAAGGAGCAGGCCGTGGTAATACGGCAGGCTATGCTTCAGGCCCGGGACGAGTTCCAGGCCGGGGCGGACGCCTCCAAGGTGAAGGAGCATGCCGCCGCCATGATTGAGGGTGTGCCCGGCACGCGCATCGATTATCTGGAGATTGTGGATGCGGAGACCATGCAGCCGCTGGCGGAGAACCGGAAGCCGGCCCTGATGGCCGCCGCCGTCTATTTCGGCGACGTGCGTCTTATAGACAACATAGAACTTTAATACGGCAAGGATTTTCTTATACTGCGCCCGTGATTACCGCCTCCAACCTCCACCGCAGCTATTCCATCGGCAAGAAGTCCATTGAGATCCTGCATGGGGTGGATTTGCACATTGCCGCCGGAGAGAAGGTGTTCCTGTGCGGGCCCAGCGGGGCCGGAAAGACCACGCTGATGTACACGCTGGCCGGATTGGAAACGCCGCAAGAGGGAAAGGTCACGATTGACGGCACGGATATTTACGCCTTGTCCGCCACGGCCCGGTCCGTGTTCCGGAACCGGAGCATGGGGTTTATTTTCCAGAATTATCTGTTGATGCCGGAATTGACGGCGCTGGAAAACGCCTGTCTGGCTTCCTCCATCGGCAGGAGGCCGCGCGTGGAATATGTGAGGGAACTGATGGAGCGCGTGGGTTTGTCCCACCGCCTGAACCACCTGCCCAGCGAACTGAGCGGCGGGGAACAGCAGCGCGTGGCAATCGCCCGTGCCCTGGCGAACGACGCCCCCATTATTTTTGCGGATGAACCTACCGGGAACCTGGACCGGAAGAACGGCGCGGAGGTGCTGGACCTTTTGTTCGGCCTGGCGGACGAGTCCCGCAAAACGCTGGTGATTGTGACGCATGACGAACATCTGGCACGGAGAGGGGACCGCATTATTACGATTATGGACGGGCAGGCCGTCTGAGGCTGCCGGGCGTAGGGGCCGCTCTGGGGCATCTGCCCCATGCGGCGGTAATCCAGCGTTTCCGGAAGGTTTCCTGTTGATGGCAGTTCGGTTTCCGGAAAAGGAAGGTGTCCGTTATCATGACGGCGGCCAGGTTTTTGGCCCGGAAATTGAGGTGATGAGAAAAGTTGATGCACCAACTTTTGATGTCCGCAGGATTGAGACAGATGGAAGGCAGGAAGGGCCGCCTATGTTTCTGAATTGCCCGAGCCCGCCTGCGGCTGTCCCTTTTGCCGACGATGAGGGTGAAGTTCCCTGTGCCCGGATACAGGGAACCCATGCCGTGCGGGAGGCTCACCGGTGAGTCGGTTGCGGACGGTGCTCATGCATTATTCCTTATAGTCTTCATCGGAATCACCCTTGCATAGAAATGCGAACTCCGGGGAACTTCCCGCTGTGTCCAGCAGTGAGCTCCATGTGAGATTGGGATAATCAATGAGATCATGTGCATAAGCCAGCATATTGTCCGGCGCCTGGCCATATCCACGTCCTACTTCACAGACGCATAAGATGAGAATGAGGTGTATGACTGGCGAGACAGGAGCGTCTTCCGGTATTCCCTCATTGAAATATTTGATCAATGCATTTGCGGATTCCTGACTGTCACTATCCAATTCTTGAAAGAGTTTTTTATAGGATTGGGGCCTTCCTTTTTTTATTACCGGGTCATATTTTTGCCAGCCTCTTCCTAATTTTACATCCAGTTCTCCTTTAAGTTTTGGCTCTGTCCTACCAAGGTGGTGAAATTTGAGGAATTCCTGCACTAGGGGGTTGGAAATGAGCAACAAAAAGGCGGGAGACTTGATAGAATCCCGCCTGAGGTATAGAGTTAGTGGAGTAGATTATTTGCCGGATTTTGTGCGATTGTCGTGTTTATAGAGCATTTGCAGGTTGTCATAGGTTTGTTTTACCGCCATCATGCCATGGGATGATGTGGTCGGCTTCCATTTCTGACAACTCAAAGTGTTTACGGCAGATTGGACATATCCCTTGCTGCTCTTCGTATTTCCGCAAGGCATCCTTTTCCTTGAATTAACGAATGTTCAGATACTTTTCATCTCCGGTGAGGACTGCCCCTTCATGAGCTTAGTACGTTTCAGAGGGAAATACCGCTCTTGAAGTAGTACCACAACTCGTCAGTATTTTTGTCATGTTGATGTTCCGCCATGTATTTTTCAATTTTCTCGCCTGAAATCCAATCCAGAGCCGTCTGTAGGTATTCTTGCCTGATGGGAGTACCTGTCACATAATAATGCGCCAATCCAAAGGTAGCGCAGCTTGTTTTGCTGAACTTGCTTTTCGCATCCGCAAGCCATGAATCTGTATAGGACGTATTTCTGAGTTCTTGCTCCGTCAGTCTGTTACCTGATTGTCATCAAAGTTGTAAAATTTGATAGATTTTGAAAAAGAAATTGGTATTAAGTGTCTTATGTAACACATTTTAATAATGTGTTATGAACAAGCAGATAGAAGCCAGCTTTTCACAATATAGCTTCTTCACAAGCACTATTATTGATCAATAAAGATACATTACCGTCTTGCTTTACACCAACTAGAAAATCTACTAAACTTGCGTTTTTGATGGCTCTTCCTCTGAATTTTTCGGTGGGAATTCCTACACCATACAAGATCAGCGAAACTGTATGTCCTTCAAGTAATCTAGATATTCCATTTGAATATTTGTCTGATGTTCTTAAGGAGTTAATTTTGAGGAAATCGCTCATTGAAAAGTGATCCTTGTTTTCAAAAAAGAGGCATCTATCTTCTTTGACGGCAACTATGTCAGGAATGATCGATTCCCTGTTTTTGTAGTTGCTTGATTCATTCGGATGAATCATGATACCTGTACCGCTTTGCGGGAAATCAAAGCTTATAATCTCCCATCCATGTTCGATGAGATAAGACACAATGCTTTTTGTAACAAATTCTTCAGTCATTAAGCATCTCTCCATAAAGCTCCATCATGGAATATTATTGCATCTGCAAAGTAGGAGTAAACACGAATGTGCTTAACTTTAGAATATGTCGATCCATACCGGACTTGCATATAATAACGTGGTATTTCACACGACTTCAATTCGGCGTACTTTCTTGAAAGAAGATTGTGTCGTTCTGATTTTTGAACAGCCTTACAAAAATCGTTAATTGATGCTTTCCCTTCCACACGTATCATCTTATTATCTTCATCTACTGTGACATTGCCGAATACCATGATTAGATTATGTTTTCTATCCTCAAATGTCTTCCCTTGGCGGCAAGCCATGTAGTCAATAGCAGCTAGCGCGCCGGGATAAGGGTCTCCCCGAAATCTGGCATTTGCTTGATAAACTATCGAGTACTCTCTTCCTCGTAATAACTCACCTATTGCGTATTCACTATCACAGCATGAGGAAAGACAATTCAGTATATATTTTGTAGGAATGCAGAGAGTCGCAGACAAAGGAGACATCTTGACCGCACTTTTTTTGCAATCTTCATTCTTTTTGTGATAGTAAATTTCTCGCATCTTGCTCTCATATTCCCTGAATTTGAGATTTTTTAACAAGGAATCCTGCACCTTTTTTACACTTCCGGCTTTGAGTAGTAGTATAATTTCGTCTATGAGACCGAACATCTCCCTCATATCCTCAGATTCCGCATCCGGACAATTAGGGAAATTTCTAACGTCTTTGTCATATATCAATCCCTTTTGTCTCAAATGGGGCGAGTCCGCAGGTCTGTTTTTGAATGTTTTGTAATCGGATGGATAAAAAAACAAAAATGCCGGAATCTGATAAATAGACCTTACTGAATCAAGTGCCTTGAAAACAAGAGGATTGATAACATCCCATTTCGGGGGAGTTCCTTTACGAATCACAATTGCTGCTTCAGGGTAGATGTAAAACGCGGGAACGCCGTTTTCAACGGCGGCGGCAATTCGAGCAAATCTCTGGAAAGCATTGTGACCCGTCCCGGCTTCTTTTGATTCCTCAATAGATAGTATCGGCTCATTATCCTTCTCAATAATAATGTCGGGTGCATCCAAGTACAGGATCTTCTTTATGTGATCGGGAACCGTATGGAATGAAGAAGCGTTGTTCGCATCACTTTCATTCAATTTGCTCTTCTGAACTTTCAAGCCTCTCAAAAGAGTGTGCTTAATGATGTAATCAGCAAAACTCTCTGTGCTGTACCATATTCTATACACTACTGTTTTTTCTCCTTTCTAAGTCTTCCGCAATTCTTTTTGCTATGTGGTAAATCATGAGCGGAGGTACTGCATTTCCTGTCTGCACTCGTTCTTGAACGATTCCTCCTAAGAATTTGTATGAGTCTGGAAAGGATTGTATGCGTGCTCTCTCTCTTATGCTGAGTCCTCGCGGTTGTGTAGGATGCCCGAATTGGAATTGTGGTCTGATGCCTCCCGCTAGTTGCGTAGGACTCGGTTTATCATAGTTTAAGCGAATGCGCTGCTTAAACCTCGGGTACATAGGTTCTCCTTGGCGTGTTTTTGCTATTTTTTTTATTGTTTCCACAGGATGATTCGGAGCAACATGATTCTGTAAATACTCAGATTTAGTGATGCCTTGCATGTTGCTCACTCCGCGCATCAATTTTTGGTAGTCGTTATTTGCTTCCGTTTTGTAATATGTGGAACTCTCGTTGTTTCCCAACTCAGGGAGATCAGAGATAGCATCTCGCACCGTCCTATAGTGGTATCTGAAATCTCCTATAGGGAAGGTGTAATGCGATGCTAAATCTGCGTCTTTCCGAACACCCACAAATACTAACCTCTGGCGAATTTGAGGTACGCCATAATCTGCGGCATTAATTAATTTTACTGTTACATTATATCCGGACTCCTCCATCTGCTTCTTAATCTCCCTCTCGAACTCTCCTCCGGCTGTTGTGCGCATACCCGATACGTTTTCAAGAATGATATAGTCAGGTAAGAACGCACGAACAACTCGCATATATTCTAGGAATAGAAAATTTCTCTCATCGTGATCTATATGCTTTCGATTAGCTCTTGAGAATCCTTGACATGGTACGCCCCCCGTAATTAAGTGAATCTTCTCAATCCCCCTGCCATGCAGCAATTCCTTTAATTCATCCGTATCCAGTTTCTTGATGTCCCCTAAGCACCCTATTGCGTTAGGATGATTTTCACACCATGTTTCCATTGCAGGCTTGAAGTGATCTATTCCAAAAACAGGACGAAAGCCCGCCCATTTGCAGCCAACAGAAAACCCTCCTGCACCGCAAAACAAATCCAACATATTTAGAGTATCATTATCCCATGTTTTTCCTCTTTTGTTGAAGTAGATGAGTTGCTCTGTGTTTAAGTACGAACTTTTCTCTATGGGTACATTCTTGTCCCATCGATCAACCATCGTCATATCAAGAAAAAATTTCACTATTCGTGTTGCTAATGCGACTCAGACTAGCAGTCGTCTGTCTTTCTATTTGGATCAAATTTTTCACCACGGTGATTATAACACGACATTATAGAAGTTTCAATCCTCATTTGTACATGATAATCACGCCACCTTACAAACGTTGTCACAGATGTAGGGGATTCGCGGCCGGTCGGGAATATCCACACGGCGGGTGTAGCAATTTGCCGTCATGATGTGGTGAGTGAGCAGCCGTGATTTCTCTGTGTAGGTTTCCTTGGCGTAGGTGGCGAAGTTAAACCGGAGAAGGTAATTATTCAGGTGCTTCGTGGAGACACCATCAAAATGATCCACGAAGTGTTTTAACCCACTATGGGTAGGCATTCACGTGCTGAATGCTGTAGCACCACTTGTTGGAGCTGTACGCGTCCACATGAACCCGCGTGAGCTCATGCTCCGCAGCAAGCCGATTGTATACCGAAGCTCCATCCGCACAGATCGTGGAATCCTTGGCGATATGTCCGCTGAGTACCGACTCCACACCCGCATACGACCCGTGACCTACCTTCGCCACGCTCTGACCCCCGCGATTCGTCGCACACGGCGCGCATACCTGCTCCTTGGAAAGCCCGCGCTTGCGCCCTTTGTGGAAGATGGATGAGCCCCGCTTACACGGTTTCCTTTCATCTACCTTGCTCCCCTTGTAGGAGAGGCGGAAGTATGTCTCATCTTCTTCTATAATCCCCTCCAGGGTTACCTCAGCGAGTATCAAATTGAGGCTATCACATATCTTGTTCCTCCACAGAAACGCCGTATTCTTGTTAATGCCTATCATCTCGGCAATCTTGCATACCGTGAATCCATGAAGGAAGCAGGAAACAAACTCACGCTACTTCTCTACACCCAGCTTTGAATTGTACATCACGCTGCCTGTCGTGGCTGAGAAGGAACGCCACGCCCACAATGTTGGCACTTGTAACGCTGCCGTCCCCTTGCCGTCTTACCGCAACGCGTCACTCCCTTGCCCTTGGCGTGACAATGCAGACAAACATAGTCATCCGCGAATTTCGCCTTCGCTACAGCTTTCAAGTTGGCAACTTGGCTGCGAGCCGTAACGAATTCAATGAATTTTTCACGCTTCTTTTGGAAGAGATTCATGAACCTTTTTAACGTCTCTTTTGTTACCTCCGTAAGCATGAGGCCTTTTTGCTTGTTACGATGCTAAGTAGTATATAGTATAAGTATCTAATTTTCAATAAAATGATACAAATTATATAAGAAAAAATTGGTTTCAAACAGGACCAGCCTACCAAGAATAACTTACGGGATCACTTTTTTCTCAAATTTCACCACTTTAGTAGGACACAGCCTAAGTTTTTCAAATATTTGCGTGACTTCGGCAGGATCATGATCCTGAAGCCTTACCCAGGCGAGCCAGATTTTCCCTACTTCTTTTAATTGTTCGATTGCTATCATCTGGTGATTATTTTTTGTTTGGTTTTTCAGTATATCCGCCGCAAGTTCATGCCGTAAATCCAGAGAGAATTTCAGTTTTCTGAAGCCTTGCTTTATGCGGATTAACATTGTTTATTTAATCCAATTTTTATTTATTGTTATTATTTATTTTCCAAAGAACTGCTCTTCTTTTTAAGAACTTTTATCTGTCTCCGGAACGTACAGAGATGTCTTCAAATTCGGGAACTGAGATGAACGGTAAATTCCCGGAGCCTGCCGGCAACGCGAGAGGATCGGTATTGCATTCGGCCGGGTTGTTGTGTAGCCTGTTGGGCATGTGGGACTGGATTGTGATCAAGGATGCGCTCCGGGCGGTTGTTGAAATTTTCATCCTGTGGGTGTTCCTGTACCAGATTTACCGTGCTTTCCACGCAACGCGCGGCGCGCGCATCATGGTGGGGCTGTTCGCCTGCTTTCTGGCCCTGGTGGTGCTGGCCTTTTTCTTTCAGCTGAATGTTATTTCGTGGATACTGACGCGCATTTTCGCCCCCGGCCTGGCGCTGGCTCTGGTGGTGATTTTCCAGCCGGAGCTGCGCGTGGGGCTGGCAAAGCTGGGAAGCCACCCGTTTTTTTCTTCCTTCGCCAAGCTTCAGCGGGTGGATTTCCTGGATAATTTCTGCAAGGCGGTAAGCAAGCTTTCCAACCAGCGGTTCGGCGCCCTGTTCGCTTTTGAGAGGAGCATCAGCATGAAGCCTATTGAGGATTCCGGCGTGAAGCTGGACGCCATTTTTTCTCCGGAACTGGCCCTGACGATTTTCCATACCAAGACGGCTCTCCACGATGGGGGCGTGGTGATTTCCGGCGACCGCATTTCTGCGGCTGCCTGCGTGTTCCCTGTTTCCCAGAAGGAAATGAGCGACCGTACCCTGGGGCTGCGCCACCGCGCGGGCGTGGGCATGTCCGAGGAGAGCGACTGCGTGGTGGTGGTGGTGTCCGAGGAGACGGGGGCTATCGCGTTGGCCGTAGGCGGGAAGCTGGAACGCAACCTGACTCCGGAACAGTTGAAGGGACGCCTTGAAGAGCTGCTGAATATTTCTTCTTCCAATGAAAAAACTGCTATTGCTTAATTGGCCTGCCAAGTTGTTCTGTCTGGTGCTGGCCGTGATTATCTGGTCTTTCATCAATCACTGGGTGACCACGAATGACGGCGTGCCTTCCCGCGGGCAGCTTGAGGAGATTAGAAGATCCCATCCCTAAATATTTACCGTTATGAGGAATTTCATTGTTACCGGTACCGATACGGAAGTCGGTAAAACTTATGTGAGCTGCCTGATCGTCAAGTCTCTAAGAGAAGCGGGCATCAATGCCGCCGGGTTCAAACCCGTGGCCTGCGGAGACAGGCAGGATGCCCGCCTTTTGCGCGAAGCCGGGCCGAAGGATCTGACGCTGGATGAACTGAATCCCGTTTTTTTGAGGAATGCCACGTGTCCTTATGTGGCCGCACGGCTGGAGAATACGAAAGTGGATGAAAAGGTTATCCTGCGGGCTTATGACGCTTTGTCCGCCGCACATGAGTGCGTGGTGGTGGAAGGGGTGGGAGGATGGGAAGTCCCGATTGGCCCCGGAAGGAATTTCAGCGATATGGCTGCGGATTTCAAGCTGCCTGTTCTTCTGGTGATCGGCAACAAGCTGGGAGCCATCAACCATGCCCTGTTAACGCTGAATGCAATCAAGGAACGCGGCCTGGAATGCCTGGGCATCGTGTTCAATAATGTGAAAGATGAATGGGATACTGCCTGCGTGACGAACAGGAGCATGGTGGAGGAGTTTTCCGATGCGCCCATTCTCGGCGAATTGATTCACGGGCAGGATTACATGGACATGGACGTCCTGCTGGAACGTTTGCACTGACTGGAGGAGTCTGTCTGGCGAATGAACGGGACGATAGCGAAGACGCCCGTTCGTTATTGCCGGATTTGCGGAGGGAAACAGCGATATGGAGGAATAAGCATGTCGGTGTTGGAGAGGATGGGAAAAGCATTTGGTTTCCCAGTTGAGAAAGCCCTGTTTTGACAGGAGCGGAGATGGAATGCCGTAGTTAAGGAATGCTTTTGTTCAGAGTGTTCAGCATTCCCGTACGGTTTTTTATTGCCTTGCTGATTTATTTTTCATGGGGGCCGCTGGCCGGAGGGGTGGTTACCGCGCCTGTGCCGGAGTTTTCTTCCCCCGCGCTTATTCCATATCCTTCCAAAGTCGTCAGGGGCGCGGGCGAGGCAGGTTTCAGGAGCGTTCATGTGAAGGTTGGTCCGGATGTTCCTGGCAGGGATGATTTGATGAGGGAGATCAAGGACATATTCAGGACTTCCGGCATTCAGGGTTCCCTGAATAGTGGGGGGGCTGCTGAAGGTGCCATGACATGGGAATTGTTTCCGGACGCCAGGATGAAAGGAGAGGGGTATGACCTGTCCGTCGGATTGGGAAAAGCAACCGTCAGGGCAGGAAGTTTTGGCGGTTTTTTTAACGCCCTTCAAACGCTGCGGCAACTGGTTTTCAATAGAGAAGGGGAATTTGCCATGCCTGTTGTGCGTATTAGTGACAAACCCGCTTTCGTCCTGCGGGGAATTATGCTGGATGTGGGGCGTTATTACATGTCTCCTGCCTTGATCAAGGAGGTGATGCGCCGTCTTTCCCGCTATAAGATTAATACGCTGCATCTCCATTTGACGGATGATCCCGCATGGAGGATGGAAGTGAAGAAGTATCCGTCCCTGACGGATGGGGCTTTTCATTGGAAGTCCCGGCTCCCGGGGCGGTTTTATACACAGGCTCAATTGAAGGATCTGACGGATTATTGCGCCCGGCTGAATATCCAGGTGATTCCGGAGATTGACATGCCGGGACACAGCCAGCCTTTTGCCAGGGCCATGAAGACCGGCATGCAGACGGAGAAGGGTGTTTCCATATTGAAGGATGTCGTGGACGAGGCCGTTTCCCTGTTTCCCGGGAGGTTTTTCCACATGGGATCCGACGAGGCGCACATTTCCATGAAGGATTTTATCCCACGTATGGCGGAGCATATCCGCGGGAAGGGCAAGGAGGTGGTCGTGTGGTCTCCGGGCGGCCCGCACGATAAGGATTCCGTATTGATGTGCTGGGGAGAGAACGAGGCCGGCGCCAGGATGGATAAGAATATGAAGCGCATCGACAGCAATGGTTTTTACATTGACTGGGCGGATTCCCAGTCCGGCGTGTACCAGGTGTTTTTCCAGCAACCCTGCGAGGTGCCTCAAGGGGATGATAAGGCGTTGGGGGCCATCATGCCCGTGTGGTGCGACGGAAACCTGAGCAGTGAGAGGCGGGTGCTGGAACAGTATCCGTTTTATCCTTGTGCATTGACGTTTGCAGAGCGTGTCTGGCGCGGAAGCGCTACCAAGAGGAGGGATTATATGGCCCAGCTTCCCCCCAGGGGAACGGACGGCTGGAAGGAATTCCGGGAGTTTGAACAGCGTTTGGCTTTCCATCGTGATCATTTTTTCCAAGGCGTTCCTTTTGCCTATGTGAAACAGGCGGATGTTGCCTGGAGCCTGGTGGGGCCATTCGACCACCGGGGGAAGAATGATACCTCTTTTGAACCGGAAAGAAGAATAGCCCCTTCCTACAGGGACGGGGACAGGATACTGGCCTGGAAGAAGACTCCTGTTTACGGCGCCGCCGTACATGTCAGGCATCTTTTTGCGATGTTCAACATGCACCGGAACCAGTACCGGACGGACCACTGGCCCACGCTGATGTCAAGGGAGGTTGGAAAGGAGGATGGAACCTGCTATGCTCTGACTTTCATCCGCAGCCCCAGGGAGCAGGAGGTGTGGCTGATGTTTGGCCTGAACGGCATGTGGGGGCATTCAGGCGGGTACCGCAGCGCACGCGCCCCTGAACAGGGAAGCTGGGATTTTTCCGGCGGGGACGTATGGTTGAACGGAAGGCGCGTGAACCCTCCCAGGTGGCCTTTCAAGAGCCTGCCCTGGACGGGGTGGGGAAAGGGGCGCATTGAAGAATCTCCTCTGACCTGGGAAGGGTATTTTTTCCGCCCTCCTGTAAAGATCAAGCTCCGCAAGGGGTTGAACCGTGTATTGATCCGCAGCGTGTTCGGGTACTGGAAGGGAGACGACGGCCAGAGAAGCTGGTTTTTCTGCTGCATTCCCGTCCTGTGGGACGGCATTCATTACCGGGAGGTTCCCGGCCTGGAATATGACCCCCGTCCGGATGCCCGCTGAGGGGAACCGCTATTATTCTTTTTCAAAGACGGAGAGGATGGCTTGATGGACATCCTCAGCAGCATGGATTTCCGGCAGGAAGGCCGGGCCGATGAATACGGGCTGCTGGTTTGCAGGCACCCGGTCTCTGCCATGGGAGCCTTTCACCTGGTCGCCATTGAGGGGGATAACTTTCATCAGGGCGCGGAACCCCAGCTTTTTTTTCAGCAGAAAGGCGGCGGCATGGAACATGGGGAGGGTAAGGCCCGGATCAAAGAACATTTCCGCAGGGTCATAGCCGGGTTTGCGGTGGATGTCCACGCAGCGGGCGAAGTCCGGCGCCTTGGTGTCATCCAGCCAGTAATAGTAGGTGAACCATGCATCCGGGGCTGCGACGGCGGTGAATTCCGGCAGGCGTTCCAGAGCCGCGGAAGAAAGGCCGGAGAAGTCCGTTTCCCTGATTTCTTCCACTCCGGGTGTGGCGGAGAGCAGTGCTTTCACTTCTTCTTTTACGGAAGGATCATTGATGTAGATATGGGCAGTCTGGTGGTCCGCCACGGCAAAGGCGCGGGAGGCGCCGCAGTCCAGCATTTCCGTACCCATTTCCGGTTTGACGGTGATCCATCCCCGTTCCCGGAAGAGGCGGTTGAGGGCAATGCTGCGGGATACGTCGGAAATACCGTATTCACTGAGGACGACGGGGGTGACGCCTTCCCGTTCCAGAAAGTCGACCAAGTCGCAGAGAAGACCGTCCATAGCCTCTGCCGCATGGGCAGCCTGGGTCGAGGACGGTCCGAATTTCTGAAGGTCATAGTCCAGATAGGGCAGATAGATGAGGCTGAGGTCAGGGCGATGTTTCCGTTCCACCCACCGGGCGGAGTCTGCTATCCATTGGGAGGACTGAATCCCTGCCATGGGGCCCCAGAAGGTGGGGAAGGGGAATTCTCCCAGATCCTTTTTAATGGTTTCCCGGAGTTCCATGGGTTGGGTGTAAATGTCGAAGATCTTGCGGCCGTCCGCCGGGTACATGGGGCGCGGCGTGATGGTCCAGTCCGCCGTGGAATACATGTTGTACCACCAGAAAAGTTTGGCGCAGGTGAAGCCGGAACCGTACCGTTCCCTCAGTTTCTCCCAGAGGCGCGGGCCCTGCACCAGCTTGTTGGACTGCTTCCAGAATTGGATTTCACACATGTTCCGGTTGTACCATCCGTTGCCGGGAATGGCGTGCTCCCGCGGGGAAAGCCCTGTCACGTAGGTGCTCTGGGCAGAGCAGGTGAGGGCCGGAAAGGCCGGGGGGAAGGAGGAAACGCTCCGCCCCTCCGCCCAGGCGGAGAGCCGCGGCATGTGTTCCATCATCTGGCGGGAAAGGGCCACCACGTCAATGACGGCCACACGGGTGCGAGGGTGTTTCATGGGAGGGATATTAGCGGTTTGGAACGGGAATTCCATCTTTCCATTTGAAAAAGATGACGGCATCCGTCATGATTCCCCGCATGGAACGTCAGGATAAACGACTTGTGGACCAGTTGCGTCCGATCAGCTTTGAAACGGGTATCGCCCCGAATGCCACGGCTTCCGTGCTGGTGACTTTCGGACGCACCAAGGTGATTTGCGCCGTTACGATTGAGGAAGATGTACCCCGCTGGATGAAGGTTCAGCGTGTGGAGGGAGGATGGCTGACGGCGGAGTATTCCATGCTTCCCTATTCCACGCTTGACCGTAAACGCCGGGATATTACGGCGGGGAAACTGGACGGACGTTCCAGCGAGATCCAGCGTCTGATCGGCCGTTCCCTGAGGGCGGCCGTGGATCTGGGCAAGATCGGCCAGCGCACGATTTGGGTGGATTGCGACGTTTTACAGGCTGATGGCGGTACCCGCACCGCTTCCATTACCGGGGCTTCCGTAGCTCTGGCCATTGCCGTGAACAAGCTTGTCGCGGAAGGAAAGCTGGCGGAGTCTCCCATGAAAAGGCTGGTTTCCGCCGTATCCGTGGGAATACTGGAGGGAGAGGCTCTGCTGGATCTCTGCTATGTGGAGGATAAGGATGCGGAAGTGGATATGAATCTGGTGATGACCGACCAGGGAGAGTTTGTGGAGGTGCAGGGGTCCGGTGAAGAGGCCGTGTTCACGGCGGATCAGATGAACCGGATGCTGGAATTAGGCCGCAAGGGGCTGGAAGAGATCGCGGAACTCCAGCGGCAGGTGATTGCCGAGGAGGACAGGCCGTCCGTCGGAGCTTTGGAAGGGTTGAGTTCCTTTTTCGGCAGCGGCAGGTAGGATTTTTCCCCATGGCCCGGTATTTTCCGGGCCTTTTGCAGGGGGGCTGCGGCAGAGTTTTCACTCCTTGCAGGACCAAGATTTTTATGAGAATATGCTTGTCCTGACTGGGAAATCGCGTTAATAGTAGAAACGAACATAGATAACCACGTACGGTTTTCTTAAACTGTAAACATTCCATCATATCCAACAATGAAAGTATCTTTTGCAACACACCAGTTACGCAGGGGGTTTACCCTGATTGAACTCTTGGTTGTCATTGCCATTATCGCCCTGCTGGCTTCCGTGGCCTATGGTCCTATCCTGAACCAGATCAACAAAGGCGACCAGATGCAGGCCCTGACCAACATGAAGAACGTGGGCGTGGCGATGAACGAGTTCAAATCCAACAGCAAACTGGGCAATTTCCCCGATGACATTACTGCCGACCGCGTTGTTGCCCAGCATAATTATATGAGCGGCCTGGGCGCACTTCAGGGCGATACTTCCAATGACTATTTCCGTCAGCTTCTGGGCAATGAGTCTGTTTCCGAAAGCAACTTCTACGCCAAGGTTCAGACTCCTTCCGGCGGTTCCACCGTTACTCCCAACGGTGAAATTTACGACGGTCAGGCCCTGACCCCCGGTGAAGTGGGTATTTCCTACGTCATGCGCAAGGGTGACAATAACAAGAAAGTGGGTATTGGAAGTTCCGTGGGGGAATATCCCCTGATGGTCACTTCCGTGCTTCCTGGTGAAGACGGCAGCACCGTTGTGGCTGGCAATGCCGTGCGTTTTGACCCGGAAAGCTTCCGCGGCAAGGTTCTGATTTTCACGACTGCCCAGAGTGCCAAGACCCTGGAACTGGACGACAACGACAACCTTCAGGATACCTTCATTCCCAAGAGAAGGGGCAAGGACATCAGCGACCAGTTCCTGATCCTCACGCCTGATTTCAGCGGCCAGGAGTAAATTCGCCGCCGGCATGATTTGCACAGGGCGCATCCAAAAGGATGCGCCCTTTTTCATACCTGATTTTTGAAAAGGAAAGCTTCTGTTTTGCGGAAATCCCTCGCTGAGTTGACCGGGCCTTCCCGTTGTTTGCTTAAAATAGATTTTACGATGTAAGGAAAAGCGCCAGGTTTTCCGACGGCAGGGAGAAGATTGTTCGTACAAACAGGAAATGGAACAGAAGCCTTCCAGAGATGATATCGTGGCTGATTTCAGTCGGCAGGCGTTTTTCCCGGGGTTCTGCCGTTGGCATGGGGTTGCAGGGCTTTTTCCGATTTCAATATGTTCCGCATACCGGCGGTGGCTGAAAAAGGCAGCCATGCAGGAGCCGTCCCTTTGGACTTTTGGCCGTTGCGGCGATATACGGGACATTCCCAGCCTATTGAAGCGCTGCAGGGGGAGTTGGACGGAATTCTGGCCTGTCCTTTCCCGTTTTCCTTGATGCCGGTTTGTCTGCCGGAGCCTGTTTTGCAAATGGGTTCGTGCCGCAAAAAAGGCATTCCGGCCGTAAAAAACCGGAATGCCCTGGTGAGAAAAGTCAGGGAAGTTTTTATTTGCCTGCGGGAGTGCCGAAAACGTTTATTTCCGCAGCGGAAGCGCTGTTGCCGTCCAGAGAACTGGTACCGATGAAGCGGAAGTAACGCACAGGTCCGTTCATGTTTTTGAGATTAACGGATTGCTCAATGGGGTTGGCGCGCAGGTTGGAGAATTCCCCTTCCGCCACTTTCGTCCAGTTTTTCCCATCCGCGCTTACTTCAAATTGGTATTTATCCGTCATGCCGGAGGTTTTTCCATCCTGTCTGGGCAGGTAGGAGAAGCTGGAAACCTGGTACGGTTTTCCCATATCCACCACAAAGGATTGAGGCGCTTCCGCCTTGGCAAGCCATGAGGTTTCCGGATTGTCGTCTATGGCCGCCGCCGCATTCCCGGATGTGGCGGTTTTCACTTTCCATCCGGTTTTGCTGATGCCGAATTTGGCCTGGCTGACAGGGCCCAATTTACCATTGGAGAATTGGCAGCGAGCCTTGACAATGCCGCTTTCCGTAAATTTAGCACCCTGGCTGTAAACGGGAGATCCTGCCTTGGGTTCGCTGCCGTCCGTCGTGTACAGGATTTTATTTTTGCCGTCCGCAATGATGACGAGGTTGTCTCCGCGGCGGAAGATGGAGGGCCGCACGGCGCCCGCAGGCTGGCGGAAGAGGGAGAATTCCGAGATGCAGGGAGTGGCCTGGCTGCCCGTGATGCGTAGGCGCAGTTTCTGGGTAGTGATGGGGCGGTTCAGGCGGCGCATGACCTGGTTGCCGACGGTTTTCCCTTCATTGTCGATACAAACCCATTTGCCATTGACGAAAGCGTCAATATTGAAGGAGTCCACGCGTTGTCCCAGACGTGTTTGTTCGCGCAGCCGGATGACGTCGAAAGTGGCGGGTTTGGGCAGCGTAATAACGGCGGTGGGGGTCAGGTTGTCATCTTCCACGGCCCAGTAGGTTTCAATGTTGCCGTCCGTCATGTTGGAGGGCGAGAATTTTTTGTCGTTGCCGCGCGTCTGGCTGGCTGTGACGGTTGCTCCCAACGCGTAGTCCCTGGCATATAGCTTGTCGCGCAGTTCTTTGAATTCCAGCAGGGATTTGACATCCGCAGGATCCAGTCTGCCCGTTTTGTCCGCCGCCACGTTCAGAATGAGGTTGGCCCCGCGGCCTACGGAATCAAACCATACCTGCATAAGTTCTTCAGGGGATTTGACGCGGGATGCCTGTCCCTGGTGCCAGAACCAGCCGGCATGGTTGATGGTGGTGTCTCCTTCCGCAGGCACCCAGCGTTCTCCGCCGCGTTTGCCGGTGCCTCCGCCCCCGCCGTTCAGCCCTACAGTGCTCCAATGGGGATAATTGACGTGGCCTTTTTCGGAGCCTCCCCAGCGGGCGTCTCCGTAGTGGCCCGCTCCCCAGATGATGCAGCTGGGCTGGATTTTGCGGATCATTTCCACGATTTTTTCAAAGTTGTAGTATTTTTCCGCGTCACCGATATTGCGCTTTTCCCTGGCTCCTCCGTAATAGCCGTCTCCTCCGTTGGCTCCGTCAAACCAGATTTCAAAGACAGGCCCGTAATTGGTCAGCAGTTCCCGGATTTGTTTATAGTAAACGTCCAGGTAGCCGTCCTTGCCGTAATCCGCGTTGTTGCGGTCCCAGGGGCTGAGGTAGGTGCCGAATTTGATGCCGTGCTTTTTGCAGGCAAGGGCGAATTCCCGGACTACATCTCCTTTTCCGTTTTTCCAAGGGCTCTTGGTGATGTTGTGGTCCGTGGATTTGGTGGGCCAGGCGCAGAAGCCGTCATGATGTTTGGCCGTGTAAATCATTCCTTTCATTCCGCCTTTTTTAAAGGTGGAGACGATATCGGAGGCATTGAAATCCGTGGGGTTGAAAATTTTCGGGTCTTCATCGCCGTAACCCCACTCCCGTCCCGTGAACGTATTCAGGCCAAAGTGGATGAAGCCGTAGAATTCCATGCGCTGCCAGTTGATTTGGGCGGGTGTTGGAATCGCGCCGTATGGTTTGGGTGGTGCTGCGGTCCAGCCGGGCAGCATGGAGGAAGAGAGAACCGTTCCGAGGAAGAGTGTGGTTAGTTTGTTCATGCGGAAAAAAGTGTGTTGAAAAATACGAAAATCGCTCATCCCTTCTTTCATACGGAGGCTTTGCTGTCAAGTTGAAAGGAAGTGGGAAACATGGGGGAGCGTGTTAGTGAATTCTAACTCCGACATGCGGGGAATTCCGCTTGATACGGAGTAGGGAGCCGTTTAGCATACAAAGGACTTTCGTTCCCATGTCCTATTTCCGTTTTTTACTGCTGGCGCTGGTTTTTCTGACCGGTTCCGCGTTGATCAGCGAGAGCGCTCCCGTTTACATGGCCCGGCGGGACAGCAAGTTTGCGCTTGTTCCTCTTTGTGACGGTTTTGATTTTCCGGTAGGAAAGCCTGACGGCAACGGCTATTACCGGTCCCGCGGTCTGCGTCTGAAAAGCCCCCGTCACATGGGTGAGGATTGGAACGGCAATAAAGGAGGCAATTCCGATTTGGGCGATCCCGTTTATTCCGTAGGCCACGGGGTGGTAACTTATGCGGCGGACGCCCGGGGCGCGTGGGGAAAGGTGGTGATTGTGCGCCATGCTTTCCGCGAACCCAAGTCCGGAAAGGTTCTTTGCTGCCAGACGCTTTATTCCCATTTGAACGATATTAACGTTGTGCTGGGGCAGTTGGTGCTGCGCGGCACCCAGGTGGGCACTATCGGCACGAACCGCGGCATGTATCCGGCCCATCTTCATGTGGAGCTGCATTATAATCCGGATGTGAATTGCGGCCATCAGGGGATTCCCAAGACGGAGCGCAATTACGGCCGCCTGACGGATTTTATTACCCGCTTCCGCCGCCTGCCTCTGGAGAAAAGGATGGTGCGCGTTCCCATCGGCGGGTTTCTGCCTTACAAGGGAACGGAAGGACTCTGACTTCTGGTGGATGACGGTGAAGCTGTGTATTTTCGGCGGTTCGTTTGATCCCGTGCATGAGGGGCACGTTTGCGTGGCCGAGCATGCTCGGAAATATTGCGGAATGGACCGCGTGCTGTTTATGCCGTGTTCCCTGTCTCCGCTGAAGGAGCAGGCCCCCTCCGTGACGGATGACCAGCGCTGCCGGATGATTGAGTTGGCTGTTCAAGGGCTGGATTGGGCCATGCTTGACCGGACGGATTTGGAACTTCCGCCTCCTTCGTGGTCGTGGAGGGTGGCTGAGAGGACGGCGGAGCGTTATCCCGGTGCAGAATTGTTCTGGCTGATGGGCAAGGATCAGTGGGATTCTCTGGAACAGTGGGGACGCTGGGAATATTTGTCCAGCCTGGTGACGTTCATTGTTTACCGCCGCGGCGGGGTTCCATCACCCAGGAAAGGGGTGCGCGCCCTTTTCATAGAAGGGGATGAACCCGCTTCTTCCACCCGCATACGGCATGATTTGCGTTCGGGCGTATGTCCGGTTCCCCATCTGAACCGGAAAGTGGAGGCGCTGATCAGGAGGGAAGGGCTGTACGGTACGGCACGCGTCTAGAAGGACGGCTGTTTTCAGTTTATTTTCTTTTTGTCTCCGAACGTTTCTTCCGGGTAATGGACCCTCATCAGCGTGAGTCCGTCCGGCGGGGCGCAAAACGGGCTTTTGTCATCCGGGAGCGGAGCGTTGATGAGGCGAGCCAGTTCTTCCAGCGTTATTTTTCCACGTGCGGCTTCATGGGCGGCTCCCGTCATGAGGCGCACCATTTTGTAGAGGAAGCCCGTTCCGGTAAAGGTGATGAAGACATGTTCCCCTGTCTGTGCCACTTGTGTCTGCGTGATGGTTCGGCGGAAGTAACCCTCCGGAATAGGGCGCGGTTCATTGCCGCGCAGGGCGGCAAAAGCAGTGAAGTCATGCGTTCCCCGGAATAGGTGTACCGCCTGTTCCAGAATATCCACGCTCCATGCCAGCGGGCGGTGCCAGGCCAGCCCGGCGTCAAAAGGGTTGAGGATGGGTGCGCGTGAAATGCAGTAACGGTAGGTTTTTCCCGTGGCGCTGAACCGGGCATGGAAACCGGGAGGAACGTATTCCGCATGGGTAATCCGGATGGTTCGGGGAAGGCGCGTGTTGAGCGCGGCAGGCCATTTGTCCGCAGGAATGCGGTGGGTATCCGGAGCGTCTGCATGAAAAACCTGGCCCAGAGCATGAACGCCGGCGTCTGTCCTGCCGGAACCGTGGATACGGCAGGGGGTTCCAAAGAGTCCGGAAAAGGCTCGTTCCAGCACGTCCTGGACGGTACGGCCTCCCGGCTGGCTTTGCCAGCCCAGATAAGGGCGTCCGTCATATGCGGCGGTGAAACGAATGCGGGTCATAGGGGTGATTGTGTTGGAACGGCCCGGTTTTGGCAAGCGGCAAGTGCCGGACGGTGACGGTTTGGAATGGATGCCGTGCGTTCCATCCGCTCTTTAGCTTGGAAGCCGTTAAAGATGGCTATACGAATACAGGATTTTGGAATGTTGCATGTGGCTCCGGATTTGTCCGGCGTGATTCCGTTGAATGCTTTTGAAGCACAGGCCGCCAGTGTGCGGGATCTGGCGGCGGGCGTGATGGATGTGTCCGGAGTGGCGGGAACCGCGCTGAAGGAAATGCAGGAGGTGAGGGATGCCGGCCAATGGGCGCAGGCCCGTGACGGGATGTATCGTTTTGAACAGGACGTGATGCGGGAGCTGGAAGCCGGAGGGGATTCGGAACACCTTCAGGAGAGATGGAAGAAGGCGCTGTCAGAACGGCTTCCTTCCTATCTGCCTGCCCGTATGTCCGGCCCGGTTAGGGAGCGCGTGGCCATGGCGAGAGAGAATCTGGAGACTGCCGGGAGCATTTATTTGCAGAAGATGTCCCATCTGGGGCAGTTGGAGGAGGCGCGCCGGTATTGGGCCGGGGGGGTGGAGTCTGCCGTGGAGCAGGGAGAGGCCGCTCTGGCCGAACGCAGGATTAAGGAGGGCAGCGGAATATTTGTAACGGGAGAGGAGGCTTCCCGCATGGCGGAGGAAGCGCATTCCCGCGCAGCGCTGAACCGGGCGGTGGAGGAGGTCCGCCGTGATCCGGCGGCCGCTGTAAGCATCGTTTCCCGGCAGGAGAAGATGCCGGAAACTCCGGAGGAAAAGAAGGTGGCGGAAGAGGCTGCGGCAGCGTATGGGGAGTTGAAGCGGCGTTATGCGGATGCTCTGGCGGCCACCGTGTCCGGCGGCGGGTTGCTGCGGGATGACGGATTGGCGAATGCTGAAAAGCATGGCTTGATCAGTTCCGAGCAGCTAAGGCGTTATACGGCTTCCCGTGACCGGAGGCAGACGGCGGAATTTTCCGGTATCAGCATTCCGGAGGACGATATGCTGTTGTGCCGCATGACCTCGCTGATTGATGAGGATTGCGGAGGGGAGGAAGATGCTGACGCCCTGATAGAAGTGGCCACTTCAGGTTTGCCTGCCGTTCAGGTGGAAAGGCTTCTCCGGCGGCGCGAGGTGATGTTGGGCATACCCCGCGAATTGCGCCGCGCTGCTTCCCGTCGCCTGTCCGCCATGTTTCGGAATGGCGCATGGGGGCCGCCTGAGGATGCCCGTGCGGCAGAGGAATGGAAGCGTGTCCAGACGGAATTGGCAGAGGCGGTGAAGAGGGCCCCGGAGCAGCCGGCTGCGGAGATGGAAAAGGTTTTTGAGAAAGAGAAACGCTTCCAGGATGCCGGCTGGGTGGGGTTTTCAGATATGAATAACGGAAAAGAGGGAAAGTGATGATGGAAGATAATGGAACCAGGGAACAGACAGGGGCGCTCCCGCTGGAAGGGAGTTTTCCGGAAGCGGTTCCCGGAACTGTGGGGGAAAGCCATATTCGGAAAGAGAACGCAGCATTCTCCGTACCTTCCGGCACGGAAAAATTCCCGGAACGGGAGTCGGAAAGGGAAGAATATTGGAATAGCGTATTGACGGGGGATGTGATGACCATTCCGCGGGAAGTGAGGCTGAAAGCGGAGGCGATGTATCCGGAAGGGACGGCGGACCGAGAAAGAATTGCCGCGTGCGTCATGCAGTCCTGGGTGGCGGATTCTGGGGCGATTCCCCGTGAACGTATCCGGAGGGACTGGAAGAGTATCCGGGAACAGGTGGCGCGGCAGTATGGAGCGTCCGGCAAGTCTGATGACGAATTGTTCGTGGCAGTTTCCATGCACAATCAGGTGCGCCTTTCCCGGAGGGAGGCTTTATTTGAATTATACCAGGAAGAGTATGAACGTACTCTGTCCGGTGGCGGGACGGTTCCTGACGAACGGGGAAGGGAAGCCATTTCCGCATGGCCGGAAGATTTGCAGGCTGTGGCGCGACAATTGAAGGGCAGGGCCGTATCCGATGCTCTGGATGACAGGAACCGTCTGGCGGATGCCGCCGGGATCATCCGCAAGGGATTGGAGGGGCTGGTAGCCAGTGAGGAGCCGGTGAAGGAAGGTTTTCCCGCCATACAGCTGAACCGGAAAGCCGTTGCCGGAGTTCCGGACGTCATACGCGCCGTGGATTGCCTGACTTCCCTGGGGGATGGAGACCGTCAGAAGGTGTTCCGCATGATGGCTCCCTATTTGCGTTCCCGTCCCGCCTTTCGGGATGCGCTGAGGGGGGCGCTTAAACGCGGTGCGGCAGAGGTTGCGGAGAATGCGGCCCAGCTGGCCGTAAACGGCGCAGCATGGCTCCTGCCGGAGGGACGGGAAAAGGAGGCGCTGGACAATTATTCCCGGAGTTTTGAAGAACTGAGGAATTTTGCCAGGATGGAGTTTGCCCCGCTGCGTGGGGGAAAGGATTCCCCCTGGTTCCGGGAGATGCTGGTGGACATGGCCCAGCAGGGAGCGTCCACGGCTTTGGCGTTTTGCGGCCCTGCCGGGCTTGGCATGTTGATGGCGGGGGAGACGGGGCGCCATATGGCGGAGGCCCGGAGCATGAACCCGGACGGCGTGTTTGATGCCCAGATGGGAGGAGCTGTCGTCTCCGGCGGGGTGAATACCTTGCTTTCCTTCGGAATGACGAAACTGGGCCAGAAGATGCTGGGGCAGGGAATGCGGGCGTTCCGGGCCATGAGGCCCGCATCAGGGAATCCTGGTGCGTTTTTTTCCGGAATGGGAGCTGTTGCGGCGGATGCCGTGAAGATGGAGGCGGAAAATAAATTGATGGAGTTGACGCCCATGGTCGTTCAGGAAGGCGTGGGAGCTCTTACGAATAAGGCGTCCGGCGTGGACTGGGAGGGATGGAAGGCCAGACAGGCTTCTGCGGATGACCAGTTGAGGGAGGCCGTCATGATGATGCCTTTCCTGCTGATAGGAGCGGGAAAGGTCGCTCTGAACCATTTCCGCCATGCCGGAATGCTGCTTGGAGACGGTTCCCCTCTGAAAGTATTCGGCATTCCGGATGAAACGGTTTCCCGGATTTTGCAGGAGAAGGATGTAAACCGTGCCGGGGAATTGTTGCAGAAGTCCCTGCGTAATTCTCCGCTGTGGGGGTCTTTGTACATTTCCAGGAAGGCTTTGGAGTGGTCTCGCGCCCTGGATGAAGTCGGAGAGCCTTTTTTGAAGACGGAACAGGATGTGAGAGATTTTTTGGATTTGCCTTCTCCTGTACGTACAAAGCCTTGGAAGATGCGGGATTTCCCCGAATCGGAAGCGGTGTTGAAAAAGCTTTTTCCTCATCCGGATTATGTTACGGCCAGAACCAAGTGGCTGTTGCGTGCCGGTCTGCCCCGCGTGGGTGAGGCCGCCGCAGCGGACGGGCAGCTTGTTTATGCGGCGGAACCGGCTCCCGGTGTGGAGATGAAGCGAACGCAGGGCCGGCCTTCCGTAGAGGAGGCTCTTTCTTCCTGGTATGAGACTCTGGGCCGTATGGAAGAGGAAGATTTGGGTCTGGTCCGGAACAGGAACGGACGGGAAATCCCATGGCGTTTAAGGAATGCGGAGGAATATGATATTCATGCGGATGCTTTGCGCCGAGCGTTTGTGGCGGACAGGCTGAAGAAGCGCTCCTATCGGCCGTACAGGATGTTGCTGCTGGCTTATCCGGAAGAGGCGGGACGCCGTGCGGGTTTTTCCGGCAGGGACTGGGACGCCGTTACGGAGGATATGGATCTGCGGACACGAGCCAATGTTTATGAAGGAGTGATGGAACGGGTACACGGCGTGCCGCATGAAGAGGCGTCCGGGCATGTGGCTTTTCGTTTATGGAAGTCGTTTTGCCGGGATGAAGGCGCCTGCGGCAGGGCGCGCCGGTGGCTGGAGGAAGGGAGTGCATTGCTGAATGCTCCGGATTTGTTGTCTGAATCTTTTAATCCGGACGGCCTTCCCTCCGCCCTGGCCAGGATGAGCGGCATGATGGCTTCTCTTGGCGGAGAGGAACGCCATGGGGTAAGCCCTGAGCTGCGGGAGATGAACCGCATGGTATGGGGAACCCAGGCGGATGTGAACAGCCTGTACCACGTACTTCCCAACATGAAGGAATTTGACGTGCATGTGGGGCGCGGCTATACGCCCGTGGAGAGTTACGGGCGGTTGCTGGCCCGGTTTCTGGAGGTGGCGCCGGAGAACGTGGCCCGTTATGCCTCTGTGCTGGATGCTCCGCGGCTGCATGCCGGTCCGGAACAGGTTTCGCCGCGTATTTATCCGGGGACGCGGAAAGCGGTGGAGAGCCTTCTCCTGCTGACCCCGCGCTTGTTCCAGTCCTCATCCGGAGGGGAAGGTGCGGAAAGGCTGTGGAGAGTAAAGTATCCCAACGGAAGGTGGTCGGACTGGCATCCTTCTCGGGAGGCGGCGGAAGCGGACCTGATGGCCAATGTTTCCATGATGTTTTCTGCCGCCTGCTCGGCTAAGAGGGATTTGATCCGTAGCTGGGAATGGCATGCCCGCAACGGGCGGCCGGAATGGGATACCAATTATCTGAGGCTGACCACCGGGTTGGAAAACGTGCAGGGGGGGCGACTCCCGTGCCTGTATGACAGCCTGACGGCCATGGCGGTGGCGGATATGCTGAAAGCTGGTTACGGCGTGCGCGGAGCGGTGGGGTCCGGGGATCGTCTGGAGGTGACGGGCCGGGGGCGCCTTGCCGCTGAAACGCTGATGAGCCGTGATGCCCTGTTGGAGCGCATGAATATTCACGAAAAGTATGTGGGTTCCGTACAGAGGCTGGGCGTGGATGCGGATAATTTGCCCGTTTCCTCAGCCAAGGGGTTGGTAATGCACCGGCTGAGGCTTCATAATACGGCCAATCCCCTGGCTTTGATCGAAGACAAGGCGGAAGTCGTATGGGACCGGCTGATGCGCACGGATCAGCTTTCCCCGGAAGGCGCTTGGGAGATGTTGAAACATTTGGAACGTGTGCCGCGCCGCAGGAAGCTCCCAGGGGAAACGGAACTGATTGAAGAGTTGTCCCAGCTGTCCAAGGAGTATTTTTTTGCCCATCTGGATCATGACACCGTACCGGAAACGGTGGCTTCCTGGGCGCGTTACGGGGCCGCAATGCCTGACAGGGTTCCGGAACCTCTTGAGGAATTGGTGCGCCGGGCCGGATTGCTGAAGAAAACGCTGAGGGAGGATGCGGACACTGCCGAGTTTATGGGAATGCTCCGAGAGACGGTTGGTATGAATGAACGCATACGGGCGGAGCGCGCCTGGGATCCGGCCGGAGGGGAGGTCCGCCTCCCCATGGTGGAGCGGTACTCTCACAGCCTGATGTCCGGACGGCTGTTGTTTACCGTTCCGGATCACGTGAAAGAGGGACTGGTGCGTTCCCTGTCCGCGCTGGACGGATACGCGGGCGGTTCCGTACGCAGGATGGAGCGGCTGGCGGAAAGCCGCATGAGGGAACTGTCCCGGGCGCTTCAGGAGTTCCCCCAGCTGAATTCCTGGCGTCCGGATCCGGAACATCCCGGCCTGTACCTGCATTTGGTGAAAAAGCCGTTCCGGACCGGATTGGGACCTCTGCGCGCGAAGGATGTTTCCCTGGAGGCTTTGGGAGAACATCTTCCGGAACCCATTCTGGAAGCGCCCCTGTATGTGGAAGAAGATTTTTCCGTCAGGCGTGGCGTTCCCGCCCCTGCCGCCTGGCGTAGCCGTCCGGATGTGGTCCGGGCTGTGGAGACGCTGGATGCGGTGAGGCGGGATTTTGCAGGCCGACCGGAAGCTACGGAATCCGGGGTTAGTTGGAAAGGGAAGATTTACCGGATTGATTCCGGAGCGGCTCCCGGGGGGGTGACGTCTGCCTGGAACCGGGAACTCCCGTTGGATGAGGCCATTTCCCTGATTGGTGTTCTGGACCGCAGGCAGGAGGAACTGAGAGGCGGCATGCTTCCCTTTCTTCCTGAGCCGGAGGAAGCGCGCGCGATGTATGCCAACTGCGTGATTTACCGTGACCCGGACGACCCGGGGCATACCGTGCGCCTGATGCCGGGCATTCCGGAAAGTCCCGTACGGCAGGCACGCGCGCCCTACGTGGTACATGCATGGAACGGCGTTTATCTGGACAGCCGGGGTGCACCTGCGGTGTCCGAACGGGATTCCTATATTCCGCTGGAGTGTTTTACGGGAGCCGGAGAGGAACCTTCCCCGGAAGATTCACGGGCGAGCCGTACCCGGTTCCTGGGTCGGATTTTGGAAACGCTGGGGGATGCGGATGCTCAGGAACGATGGTGGTGGAACAGAAGGCAGGCTGTGGGATGCTTCATAGAAGATGTAATCAGGATGTATGAAGAACTGGGCGTGCGTGAGAGTTATTTGAAAGGAAAGCTTGATCTGCTTGATCCCGTGATGGTGCAGGCACTCCGGTTCGTTTCCCACGTGCTGAACGATCCACTGGCATACCGCCTTCCCCTAGACAAGGGGACGGAGGCCCAGAAGGGGATGACCAGGGAAGGAGCCCTGTTGAAAGAATTAATAGAGGAGTATGGAAAATTCTAATCATTTGACGGAATCATGGAGCCTGCCGTGGCAGTCCGTCCTGTCCAGCCAGCTTTGGAGGCTGGAACACCTGTACTGGATAGAAAACAAAGCCGGTCAGCTCCAGCGTTTTTCCCTGAACAGGGCGCAGCGGCGGCTGCATGAGCGGCTGTGGTACAGGAATGACATCCTGAAGGCGCGCCAGTTGGGCATTTCTACGTATGTGGCCATGCTGATGCTGGATATGAGCCTGTTCCGGTCCAATTTCCATTGCGGAATCATTGATAAAAGCCTGCCGGAAGCCCAGCAGAAACTGGCCAAGCTGCATTTTGCCTGGGACCATCTGGATTACGTGCCGCCCAACCCCTCTGCGATGGATGTGGCCCTAGCCCGGCTGGGAGAGAGAATCAAGAGCCTGTCCGGCGTGGAAAAAAAGGGGGAATGGCAACCCCGTACGTTGGCGCGCAGCCGCCTGGCTTTCTCCAATGGGAGCGATGTGCGGGTGGGGACTAATCTGCGAGGGGGAACCATGCAGTTTCTCCATGTTTCCGAGCTGGCGTATGTTTCCGTGCATGCTCCGTGGAGAGCCAGGGAAATCCGTACGGGGGCAATCAATACAGTTCCCCCCGGAGGTTTTATTCTGAAGGAAAGCACTCATGAGGGCGGACGGTACGGAGTGAATTATGAACTGACGCGCCAGGCCATGGAAAACATGGGCAAAAGCGAGCTTTCCCCCTTGGATTTCAGATTCTTTTTTTTCAGCTGGTTTGACCAGGATGAGTACACTTTGCCGGGGCGCGGCAGATGGAGCAGGGAACTGGATGAGTATTTCCTTTCTCTGGAACGGGAGACCGGAGTGGTTCTGGATGCGGGGCAGAAGAGATGGTATGCCCGGATGGCCCGGGTGATGGGCGCCTCCATGAAGCAGGAGTATCCGGGAACGCCGCAGGAGGCTTTTGCTACAGGGGAAGAAGGCAGTATTTACGGCAGCCGTATCATGGCCCTGCGGGAGCGGGGGCAGGTAGGGGTGGAGTTTGAGGCTGATCCGGACGCTCCCACTTTCACGGCATGGGATCTGGGGCTGAGTGACCATACGGCCATTTGGCTTGTGCAGATCATGGGAGACAGTTTCCACTGGCTGGACCATTATGCCGCCAGCCAGCAGCCCCTGGCCCATTACGTTGAAAAAATGAAGGACTGGGAGAAAAATCATGGTGTGGCGGTAACATTCCATCTTTTGCCTCATGATGCTGCACGGAGGGATGCGCACGGCATTTCCTATGTGGAGAATATGGGGAGGCTGGGATTGGTGAATGTGCGCGTCGTCCCCAGAACCACGGATGTCTGGCGTGGCATTAATACGCTGAGGGAATTGCTGGAGCGCAGTTTTTTTCATGCCCGCACCCAGGAAAAGGCGCGAGGCTTCTGTGGGGAAGAGGAACCGGGAGGCGTGGAGCATCTGGAGTTGTACAGGTCCAGGCCTCCCGGCGTAGGCGGAGCCATTGCGGAAAGCCCCGTGCATGACGGGCATTCCCATACGGCGGATGCCGCACGAACCTTTGCGGAGGCTTGGTCCCATGGCCTGCTCCACGGAACCGGGAACGGCCGGGAGCGCGGCAGGCGCGCCCGGATGTGGTAACGGAGGGCAGGAGTAAAGGAAAAGAGATTTTTTTGATTGATAGTTGACAGTTTTGTCAAAAAGCGGTTCTTTTTTCCGGCCTCCAGCTGTCTAACGTAGTGATGCGACTTATTGAGATGAAATTATCCCTTTTCCATCCGTTGGTTTCCTGCCTGTGTGTTCCGTTTTTGTTTTCGTCCTGCGATACCACGGGAAGGGAGCCTTCCCCTGTCCCCTCTTCCCATATTCCGGTAGAAGAAATGACGGGGTATTTTGAAGAAACGGGAACTATTCCGGGGCACCTGCTCAAGTGGGAAGATGATCCGTCGCTGCCCGGAAAGCTGCTGGTCGTAGTGGATAAGAAAAAGCAGATGATGTATATCTACCGGGGGACGCACCGCATTGCGTATGCCCCCATCAGTTCCGGAAGAAGTTCCGGCATGACGCCCTCCGGCTACTTCCTCATTGCTTCCAAGGAGGAAGACCATCATTCCTATTACGGTGCGTTTATTAACGCTGACGGAGAATTGCGGGATGGGGATATACGAAGGGATTCCCCCCGTCCCGGCGAGAGGTTTGAACCTGCCAAGATGCCCTATTTCATGAGAGTGAACGGGGCTGTAGGAATTCATGAAGGGTACTTGCCCGGTCATCCATCCTCCCATGGATGTATCCGTGTTCCCCACTTGATTGCGAAAAATCTCTTTGAAATAGCTCCCGTAGGAACCCGTGTGGTTGTCAGGGATGGAAACTGGAATATTCACGAGCTTCAACAAAAGCCGTCCGGAATGTTCCGGACGGTGCACAAGCCCGCTGCCCCGGTGGCTGGCGCAAATTCAGCTTCCTCCGGAAAGAAGGAACTTGTAAAATCGGAAACGTCCGTAAAAAAAGATGCCGCCGCCATGCCGTCTGTTGGAGAACAGAAAAACGGGCAGCTGCCTTTTTCTGAGGCGGACGCTGTGACCCCCTCTTCATCCAATGGCCTCGAAGGACTGGAATAACATGCTGTCCGGGCGTTTATATCATGCCCAGGATTCTGAATTGGCTGCCGCCCGGCTCAGGGCGCGCCGGCTTGTTTTCCGTTATAACCAGTCCGCTCCGGAAAATGAAAGCCTGCGCCGGGAATTGGCCCGGGAGCTTTTCGGCCAAATGGGAGAGGGGTGTTATCTGGAACCTCCGTTGCGTTGTGATTACGGCTCCAATATACGGCTGGGGGACCGCGTGTATGTCAATTTCAACCTCGTGGTGCTGGACTGCGCTGCCGTTACCATCGGCAATGACGTGCTGATAGGTCCCAACGTGGGCATTTATACTGCCGGGCATCCCGTAGACCCGGGGCTGAGACGGCAGGGGCTGGAATTTGCTCTGCCCATTACCATTGAGGATGGAGTATGGATAGGCGGTCATGCGGTGATTGCCCCGGGCGTGCGTATTGGGAGAAATTCCGTGATAGGCGCGGGCAGCGTGGTGACGAAGGACATCCCCGCCAATGTAGTGGCCGTGGGTAATCCCTGCCGTGTGGTTCGCCCCGTGACGGAAAAGGACCGCGAAGTCTGGGACACCGGGGAAAATGGAGAGGGGCCGCTTTCCCAGGGACCGAAGGCAAATTCCCCGGGATGACGAAATTTGAATTGCTTTTGGGGCTGGATGATGCATAGTTGGCGCCCTCACAGTGTCGATTAGCCGCTGCCACGAGCTAAATACATTCAAGGAAAACACTTATGAGTAACGAAATCAATTTGCAGGAATTCAAGATGCATGAAAAGGATTCCGGTAGTTCCAGCTACCAGATTGCCCGCCTGACCCAGCGCATCGCCCACCTGACCGAACACCTGAGCACGAATAAACATGATGTTTCTTCCCGCCGCGGGTTGTTGAAGATGGTGGCTCTGCGCCGCAAGCTTCTTGATTACGTCAAGCGTGAAGATCTGGCCCAGTACCAGAGTCTGATCCAGCGTCTTGGCCTTCGCCGCTAAAAGGCGGAGCATATTCCCGTTTGATTCGGCCGTTGCGGTTTTCCGCAGCGGCCGTTGTTTTTATGGGAGGGGCTGGCGTGGTAGCGTTGTCATGGAAGGGGGGCATGGCGGGTGACTGTGGATTTGTGTTTTGGTCAGGAGAGTTTGAAAGGCCTGTCTTTTTGTGAAAGAAGATATTCTGGAGTGTGGAGATTGTTTTTGTTGGTATGACTGCCCCTTTATTCCTGCGTAAATGTTTGCTGGGGACGGAAAGTCCGGTATTGCGGGTATGATGCAGCCGCGCAAAGAATAGGAAAATATGGATGAAAAAGCAGTGGGCGGCTGTTATGGGAGTCAGGCAGGAATACTCAGTCCGTCCTTAAATTCTGCATTTCCGCTCCTGTGAAGAAGGGAAGGCGGACGTTTCCGGATATTTTGCTTGGAGTAATGCATTTCAATCAGGAATGCGAAGAATATTGAATGGATGAAGGTGAGATGGGAAAAATACCTTTTCTCCCCATGCGGGTGGATATTTAAAGCCCTGGAAGGAAATGGACTGCTATGGTTATCAAACTATTTGCTTGCATTATCCTTGACAGGGATTATGCTCTCATTCGACGTTCGGGGATTCGTTTCCCGAAACGTTTCTGTCGGGCATGCCTTGAGAAATTTTCGGATTTTCACAGGCTGTCAAGCCGGTAAGACTGGGCCGGAGCGTTTGATCCATCTGGGATGCGCGTCCTGCCGCGCGGACAGTATTCCCCCTCTGTTTCTGGGAAAGGACTGTTGCGGATAACATCTTCCTGAGGCACTGCCCGTACCTGACGCCATTCAGGCTTCCCGCCCGGAGCCGGCCTGGATGGGCTGATGAGGCTGCGGGTGATTGAAAGACAAAAATATAATGAGCATACATTCAGTTGAATGCAACGTTGGTACGAATCCTATCACGATTGAAACCGGCAAGATGGCCCGTTTGGCGGACGGTGCTGTTGTTGTCCGCAGCGGCGATACCGTCGTTCTTGTGACCGTGGTAAGCGCCACCAAAGTCAAGGAAGGGCAAACCTTCTTCCCCCTGTCCGTGGAGTACAAGGAAAAGGCCGCTGCGGCGGGTATGTTCCCCGGCGGCTATTTCAAACGCGAAGGGCGTCCCACGGAAAAGGAAATCCTGACGTGCCGCATGACGGACCGCCCCCTGCGTCCGATGTTCCCCAAGGGCTACTTCTACGATACGCAGGTAATTACGCTTCTGCTCTCCGCCGATGGTGAAAACGAACCGGACATCCTGAGCATTAACGGCGCTTCCGCCGCCTGTGTCGTTTCCGATCTTCCCTTTGCCGAGCCCGTAGGGGCTGTGCGTGTGGGCCGTATTGACGGACAGTTTGTTATCAATCCGACCAACTCCCAGCGTGAACATAGTCAGCTGGATCTGGTATTTGCCGGCACGAAGGATCAGGTCATCATGATTGAAGGTTCCGCTAATGAACTGCCGGAAGAAGATTTTATCACCGCTTTGCGTGTCGCCCAGGAGAACGTGAAGGTCATTTGCGAAAAGCAGGAAGAGCTCCGCGCCGTTTGCGGTAAGGAGAAGCGCACTTATGAACTTTGCCTTGCCAAGCCGGAATTGCTGGAAATCGGCTATGAAATTGCCGGCGATCGTATTGAGGAAGCTATTTACGCCCCTTCCAAGGTGGAGCGTCAGAAAAAAGTAGGGGCCCTGCGTGACGAAGTGGAGGCCGCCATCAAGGAACGCCATCCGGAAGCTACTGACTTTGATGTGGAACAGGTTTTTGAATATATTCAGAAAAAGGCTTTCCGCATCTCCATCATGGAAAAGGACAAGCGGGCCGATGGCCGGGCTCTCAAGCAGCTGCGCCCTCTGACTGCGGAAGTCAATGTGCTGCCTCCTGTGGTGCACGGTTCCGCGATGTTCGCCCGCGGTGAAACGATGTCCCTTTGCCTGGCGACGCTCGCTCCGATGGAAGAACGCCAGTACATGGACAATTACACGGGCAGCGTGAATGAAAAGCGTTTCATCCTGCACTACAATTTCCCGCCTTTCTCCGTGGGAGACACCGGCCGTTTCGGCGGTCAGAACCGCCGGGAAATCGGCCACGGCGCTTTGGCGGAACGTTCCATCGCTCCGGTCGTGCCTGGCGAACAGGAATTCCCGTACGCCATTCGCGTCTCTTCTGAAATCATGGAATCCAACGGTTCCACCTCCATGGCTTCCGTCTGTGCGGGCACGATGTCTCTGTTGGCGGCCGGCGTGCCCCTCAAGCGCCCTGTAGCGGGTATTTCCGTGGGCCTGGTGACGGAACAGAATGACCAGCATGAAATCACCTCTTACAAAACTCTGCTGGATATCATCGGTTCCGAAGACTTTTACGGTGATATGGACTTCAAGCTCTGCGGCACGTCGGAAGGCGTGACAGGCTACCAGCTGGACCTCAAGCTGCCCGGCATTCCCCTCTCCATATTGGAGGAAGCCATTCACGTGGCGAAAGCCGGCCGTACGGATGTTCTGAAGGTCATGAATGAAGCCATTGCCGCTCCGGCCCAGATGAGCCCGAATGCTCCCCGTATTGAGACCACCAAAATTCCCGCCGACCGCATTGGCGAACTGATCGGCCCCGGCGGCAAGAACATTAAGGCTATTCAGGCCGAATCCGGCGCCGATATCAATATCGAGGAAGATGGCACCGTGCATATTTACGCCGCCAAGCAGGAAGGCCTGGACCGTGCTCTGGAATTGGTCACCCGCATGTTCAAGACCATTGAAATCGGGGAACTGTACACCGGTAAGATTGTTTCCACGACCACCTTTGGAGCGTTTATGGAAGTGCTGCCCGGCAAGGATGGCCTGATTCATATCTCCGAACTGGCCGAAGGCCGCACCGCCAAGACGGAGGACGTCGTGAGCGTCGGAGACGTGGTGACCGCCAAGTGCATCGGTATTGACGACAAAGGACGCGTGAAAATGTCCATACGTGCCGCTTTGCGCGATGCCAAGGCTGCCGAAGCAGAAGCCGCCGGCATTACGGAATAACGTTTTTCGTTGAGCCTTTAAACTCTCAGCCCCGTTTCCGGTTATTCCGGGAACGGGGCTTTCCGGTTGCTGGAAAGATGTTTTGCAGTTGGTTCAACTGCTTGCGTGATCAGCCGGAATTTTTTTACCTGTGCCGGAAGGAGAAAGTTTGGAATGCTGGAAAGGGACAGAAGGAATGGAGCTCTTTCCGCATGGCAGATTTTTTTGTTTCCCGTTCTTGACAGGATTTTTCCGGTTCCTATGATGCGGATGCCCGTTGCGTTTTACGGACACCCCTGCCATACATGATTCTTTTTGTCACTTTCGTTATTCTTTTTCTGATTCTGGTCAACGCCTTTTATGTTGCAGCAGAATTCGCCGTAGTGAGCGTACGCCGCAACATGATCCGGGAAATGGCGGAGAACGGCAGCAGGGTGGCTGTTCATCTGCTTAAGATTTTGGAAAATACAAAAGAGCTGGACCGCTACATTGCGGCTTGCCAGTTCGGCATTACCATTTCCAGTCTGGTTCTGGGCGCATACGGACAGGTTGAACTGGCCGCCTATCTGTTCCCTCTGTTTGAGCGGTTTGGCGGGATGGACTCCGTAATGGCCAATTCTGCAGCCGCTCTTGTTGTGCTGATAGGCTTGACGGTTTTTCAGGTAATTCTTGGAGAATTGATGCCCAAATCCCTGGCTCTTCAGTTTCCCAAGCAGGCGGCCTTGTATACTTATTATCCCATGCGATGGACACTGGCTTTCTTCGCATGGTTCATTGACTTTCTTAATGGAAGCGGTTTGTTGCTTCTTAAACTGTTCCGGCTCCCACCTGGCGGCCATCAGCACATCCACTCCCAGCAGGAGATTAATATGCTGCTGGATGAAAGCCACCAGGGCGGGATGTTGGAGGAAGATGAGCATGAACGGCTGCACAGCGCTTTGTCCCTGGCGGAACGAACGGTGGAACAAATTATGATTCCCCGTTTTCAGCTTGTTTGCCTGGATGTGGATGCCACACAGGAAGATATTTTGAATATGATCGCAGATAGGCCTCATACCCATATTCCCGTGTATGAAGGGAACCGTGAATCTGTCATTGGCATGCTGCATATTAAAGATATGGTATCCGCTTATGCGGAAAAGGGAATTCTGCCTCATCTCCGTTCCATGCTGAGGCAGGTGCCATGCGTGATGGAAATGCAGACGGTAGAGATGCTGATGGCCCGTTTGCGGGAAGACAGGGCCAAGGAAGCCTTTGTTCTGGATGAATACGGTAAGTTTGTGGGGCTGGTGACGCTGGAACGTCTGCTGGGAGAAATGGTGGGAGATATAGATGAGGAATTCATCCGCTCCGGGGAAAAGGTGGAAACCCTTCCGGATGGTTCCGTGCGCATCCCCGGCATGATGCGTGCCCATAAGGCGGAATGCCTGGTACCCTTTTTGATGAATGGCGCCACTACTGTGGGCGGCTGCGTGATCAAGCACATGTCCTGCATTCCGAAGGATGGGGACCGCCTGATTATCGCCGGACGCGTGCTTGTGGTGGAAAAGATGGACCATAACCGTGTTTCCTCTATCCTGCTGCTGCCTCCGGAGAGAAAGGAAAATGAATTTGCCATGGAAAGCGGGGTGGATGCATGATGACGGTTTTCATTATTCTGTTGCTGATTGTGCTGAACGGCCTGTTTGTGGCTGCAGAATTCGCGTTGCTTGGCGCTCCGCGTGCGGCATTGGAGCAGATGGGTGTGTCCGGCAACATGGTGGCGCGCCGCGTTTCCCAGATATTGAAAACGCCCCGGTTACAGGACCGCTACATTGCTACGGCGCAGCTTGGCGTCACGTTCGCCAGTCTGGGGTTGGGTATGTACGGAGAGCATGCGGTAGCCGGATGGCTTCATGAATGGTTGGCGCAGTACGGCTGGGCTTCCTGGCTGGTGGCTCATGGCGCAGCCAGCATCCTGTCCGTGGCGGTGCTGACGTACCTGCATATTGTTCTTGGGGAAATGGTGCCCAAGGCGCTTTCCCTACAGTACGCCGCAAAGCTTTGCCTCATCATTGCGATGCCCATGTACGTGATCCAGCTATGTCTGTATCCGCTGGTAGTGGGTATGAATGCCCTGGGCAATTTCTTTCTGGGGTTGCTGGGTGTGGACCGTAATGAATCCAAGTCCCACTACCATTCTGCGGAAGAACTCCAGTATATTATTGAAGAGAGCCATGAGAACGGGGCGTTGCCGCAGGAATCCGGCCGCATCATGGACGGCTTGTTTGACCTGGATGATCTGTATGTACACCAGGTCATGACCCCGCGCGTCAGGATAGACGCCATTCCAGAAGGGGCGGAACATGAGCAGATACGGGAAATTGTGCGTCGCACTCGCCGTACGCGTTACCCTGTCTACCGCGGTGATCTGGACCATGTGGTGGGCATGGTGCATGCCCGCGATCTGTTCCGTATCATGTTCCGCAGAAAGGCTCTGACTCCTGAATACATTCATGCCATACCCAAGGTTCCCAAAACGGTGAAGTTTGACAATGTGGTGGAAATCATGAGGAAGGACAATGTGCGCCTTGCCATTATTCTGGATGAGCACGGGGGGACTTCCGGACTTTTGACCCTGACGGATGTTTTTTCCGAAGTAATGGGCTGGGACCGAGGCCGCATTAAAGTGCTGACGGAGTTGCCTAGGGATGCGGTGGGCTTCTCCTGTGACGTATCCGGTCTGGCACGCATTGAGGAATTGGGGGAGGCCATGGACATGGATTTGGAGGACGGGGAAATAGACACCGTAGGGGGCCTGATTCTTAATTTGCTGGAAGCTCCTGCGGAGGAAGGAGATACTGTCGGCTATAGAGGGCTGGAATTCAAGGTGACCCGGACGGAGAATGGCGGTGTGGAGCGCTGTACCGTGACCCGGATTACTCCCCTGATGCGGGAGGAGGTCCTGGAAGAGGAGGAATAATCTGCCGTTTACGGACTGGGCATGTCAAGGACTGTGCTGCCTGATGTAAAAGTTCCTTGGTGGAGCGCGTATGATATGGCAGAATATTTCCGCCATGCCCGCCCCTGAATCTGCTGATGCCCCTGTGAACCGCCCTTCCATGAAGAAATGGGTGGTTCTCCTCGTTGTTCTTGGGGCTTTGATCGGACTGGGCACAATGGTGAAGGCCTGGATGGACAGACGTTCTGGAGCGGCGGCGCAGCCGGTTGTTTTTTCAGGAGGTAGTGAGCACTGGGACCAGAATGAGGTGCCTATTTCCATGCAGTGCGGAGCATGTCATGAAAAGGAATTCCGTCAGTGGGCCGGTTCAGACCATGCCTGGGCATTCCGCAAACTGGGAGATCAATGGGAATCTGAAGCGTTCCATAACATGAAGCTGGACGCCCATGGCAGCATTCTCCAATTCTCTACGAATGGTCACGGGCGCATGGTCCATGACGGTCAGTCTTCAACCTCCTGGCGCGCGGAATGGGCCACAGGGAGAATTCCCCTGGTGCAGTATCTGGTTCCTGCCAAGGACGGCGGTTTTCATACCTTGAGCGCTGCATGGGACGTGAACCGCAAAGAATGGTTTGATATTTTCGGCAAGGAGTCCCGCCAGCCGGGAGACTGGGGGCACTGGACAGGACGAGGCATGAATTGGAACACGCAGTGCGCGTGGTGCCACATGTCTTTGTTCCATAAGAATTATGATCCTGTTAAAGATCGGTATGCTTCTACCTGGACGGAACCCGGAGTGACTTGCATTCAATGCCACGGCCCCCTGCTGGACAAGCCGGAGGCGGGGACGGGTTGCATGATTTCCACCAGGAACAAGCTGACGCCACAGCAGATTCATGATAACTGCGCTTCCTGCCATGCCCGGAGGGATGAATTTGATCATGATTTTGCCGTAGGTGACCGCTTTGACAATCATTTCCAACTGGTGCTTCCCGTGCAGCCCGGCGTTTTCTGGCCCAATGGCATGCAAAGGGATGAGGATTATTGCGAGACTGGTCTGAGGTTAAGCCGTATGGGCAAGGCGGGAGTGACCTGTTTGGACTGTCATGATCCGCATACGGGAACACTAAAGCTTCCTCAAGAAGATAATACGCTCTGCTTGAGGTGTCACGGTACTGGAGAAGCGGTAAACGGCGTAAAAGCTCCCGTTATTGACATGGCTACGCATACGCCATGTCCTCAGTCCAGCATGGGTGCCCGGTGTGTGGAATGCCATATGCCGGAAAGCCTGTATATGGCTCGGGACCCCCGCAGGGATCATTCTTTCAATTCTCCTGATCCTTTGCTGAGCGTAGAGTTGGGGATTCCGAATGCCTGTACCATGTGCCACGAGGAAAAAAGCAATGAATGGGCTGCGGAGGCGGTAAAGAAATATTACGGAGCTAAACCCAAAATGGCGCAGTACAGGGAACGGACCAGGGCCGTTCAGCATGCCTACGAAGGAAAGGAAGATGTTTTGCCTCTGCTTATGGAATGTTTTAAGAGGGAGGAAGTGGGTGCATGGCGCGCTACGTTATTGGATTTGATGGATGCATGGGCTCATGAACCCGCCGTCCAGGAAGTGGCCGCGGCGGCGGTTAAGGACCCGGATCCTCTGACGCGAGCCGCCGCCGCCAAAGTGATGGGGCGAGTAGGTAATCCTGCTGCGGGCAAACTTCTTAATGATCCGTTCAGGGGCGTGCGCTTGCAGGCGGAATGGGCTCTCCGGGATTCCCTGCCTCCGGACAGTCCGGGAATGAAGGAGCTTACTGCTGCCGCTTTGCACCAGGCGGACCAGCCTTCCGGAGCTATGAAGCTGGCCCAGATAGCCATTAGCCGTAAGGATGTGAAAACGGCGGAATTGTGGTTTTCCAAAGCTTTGAAATGGGATGCCACTTCATCCGTGGTGCACCGTGATTATGCCGTTTTCCTGGCTTCTCAAGGCCGCAGCCGGGAGGCGGTGGATCAGATGCAAGAGGCTGTACGCCTGGCTCCCAGGGATGCCAATCTGTGGTATCTCCTGGGACTGGGCCAGATTGAAAATAATGATGAGCCGGGAGCTTTGGAATCCTTTAACGAAGCTTTAAAAATAGAGCCTTCCTTTATTCGTGCTTTGTTTAACCGTGCTCTGTTGAATGAAAAAGTGGGCCGGCTGGAGCAGGCTTTGCAGGATTTGGAAAACTGTTCTTCCCTGGAAAAGGGAAATGCGGATATTCCTTTCACTCTTGCGGTGATGCTTTACCGCAATGGGCGGTACCGTGAGGCCGCTGCCGCTGCCGCGGAAGCCCTGCGCCGCGACCCGGGACATGCCCGGGCCAGGCAAATTTTGGAATCAGCTTCTCGACATGGAAGATAAGAAATAGTATATTAGCATTATGTGTATGAAATTTTCATCTTGGTGTATCTTATTGGCATCCACATTCATGATGGGGTCCTCTCTCTGTTGGGCGGATTCTTCCGGAGCAGCGGATGATCCTTCCCTCCGCACCTGGACTAATAAAAATACGGGCAGTACGGTGGAAGCCCGTCCAGTAGCCCTGAATATGAAGACCGTCAAATTGGTGACGACGGCTAAAAAGCCCATTACGATGCCGCTGGAAAAGCTTTCCGATGAAGATCGCGCATGGCTGGAGGAACACAAGGAAGTTATCGGCAAGCCTATTGCAGAATGGTCGTCCATGCCGTCCGGCCCTGTGGCGGAGGAGATGAAGGGAAAGACTTACATGCTTGAAAACGGCAAACTTAAAAAGAGGGACGGGAAATTGAATCCCAAGCATTTCATTTTGTATTTCAGTGCAAGCTGGTGCGGTCCTTGCTGCCGGAATGCGCCTCACAGCGTGGAGGCCTATAACAGGGTGGTAAAGGATAATCCGGATGTGGAAGTAATCATGTGCAATCTGGACCAGAACCTGGATGCCGCCCAAAAATGGGCTGCTGCCAATAACATGCCATGGCCTATCCTGTTGAAAGAGGATTTGACGGAGCTTGCCAAGAAGGTGGCTCCACGCGGTATCCCTACCATGATTCTGGTGGACAAGGACGGCAAGCCTATTCAGTCCTCCCAAAACATGGAACAGTTGGTAAAAGCCATCGGCTCAAGCCGTTCTTCCCGCTAGGCGGCGCATTGTCTGATTGTTGAGGAGATGTCTTCTACCCGCAAATCCCAGTCCGACCGTTCTGCGGAAACCAGCGGCAAAATCCTCCGTGCTGCACAGAAGCTTTTTGCCCTCAGGGGATTTAATGGCGTGACCATGAGGGCGGTCGCTTCTGAAGCAGGAGTTAATCTGGCTTCTATCGTTTACTATTTTGAGAATAAGGAGGGACTGTATCTGGCTGTTTACAGACAATATGCGGAACCTCTGATGAAAGCGCGCATGAAGATGCTGAAAGAGGCGGATCTTCATCCGTCCCTGAGGGCGTATGCCCGTGCATTTATAGAACCTGCTTTCCGGCTATTTCTGGATGAGAGCCTGGGAGGGCCGGATCATGTCCGTTTATTGTGGCGTTTGCCGCAGGAGCCGGAATATCTGGGAAGAAAAATCTATGATGAATTTTATGCTCCATCTATCCAGGAGATGATAGCAAGAATCCGGAGATTCTGTCCGTGGGATGATGAGCTTTCCTTATCTTGGCATGCGCATATCATGAGCTCCATCTTCCATGCTACGTTGGGGAAATATGTCGCGTGCATGGATCTTCAAGAAAAGGAACCGTGGATGAAGGATCAGGAGCACATTTTGCAGATGATTGTGAATACCGCCGTTTTTCTGATCTCCCGTCCGGCTCTGTCTCCGGAGGAAGAGGAAAGGCAGGGATAACATGGATGGGGGTGCGCGTTTTTCGTTACGCTTCTCCCAGTTCTTTTCTGAGAGTTCTGACTGTTCCCGTGATGTCGGGGTGTGTAAGCAGCCAGGAAACGATGACTACCCTATTTGCCCCCGCCTCCAGTACGGAGAGCAGTGTGTTCCCATTGATGCCGCCGATACAGAAGACAGGGAAATTTTCCGGTAGCTGTTGCTGTACGCTTGCGATGTCTTCCAGGCCAATGGCCTGTCTTCCCGGTTTGGTACCCGTGGGGAACAAGGGACCAAACCCGATATAGTCCGCCTGCTCTCCACATGCACCCACGGCCTGTTCAGGACTATGCGTGGACCGTCCTATAACGGCATCCTTTCCCAGCAGCCCCCTTACGGATGCCAAGTCTCCGTCATCCTGTCCCAGATGGACGCCGTCTGCGCCGATGTTCAGGGCAATTTCAGGATAATCGTTGATGATGAAAAGACAGCCGTATTTACGGCACAGGGGGGCAAGCTGGCGCCCCATATTTTCAATGTGTTCCGGGTTATGGTTTTTTGCCCTTAGCTGGAGAATGCGCAGGCCGCCTGCCAATAGTTTTTCTGTTACAGGGAGTAGTTGATGTTCAGCTGTATATCCCATATCTACAATACCGTACAGACGGCAGGATGAGAGGCATTCCTTCCTGTTCATGGCAAGGGATTGTACCGGATAAAATCATCCCGGCAAGACGCTTCCCATTCTTGACCCTAAAAGAGGGTGTGATACACTCCCCGCATTGTGTCACCCGCCTTATATTCCGCCGCTAAAAGTGTATTATTCCAAATGAATCCGGAAACTGCCCACAAGGTGACCTTGTGGGGGTTGCGCCTGGCAGAAAAGATGCGTGTACTGCCTCTAGTAATGGGGGAAGTTCCTTCTGATCCTGTGGAAATCTTGGGGATGAAATTCCCCAACCGGGTGGGACTTGCCGCCGGAATGGACAAGGAAGCGGATACGGTAAGCGCTTTTGGCCAGGCCGGATTCGGTTTTGTGGAAGTGGGTACGCTGACGCCCCGGCCGCAACCGGGCAATGAAAAGCCCCGCCTGTTCCGGCTGATTCCCCAGAAAGCTATTATCAACCGGATGGGATTTAACAATGAAGGTATTGCCGCCGGAGTGGAAAACATTCGTTCCGCCACTCGTTTTCACGGTGTTCTGGGTGTCAATATTGGGAAAAATAAAATAACTCCCAATGAGGATGCCGCCCAGGATTACCTTACTTGTCTGCGTGCGGCCTGGCCTGTGGCGGATTATATAGCCATCAATTTCTCTTCTCCCAATACGCCAGGCCTGCGCGACCTTCAGGCGGCGGAACCCGCTGCCCGTCTGCTGGCTTCCCTGAAATCGGAGCAATCCAACCTGGCTGCGGAAACGGGTCGCCATGTGCCCATTTTTATGAAAGTGGCTCCTGATGTGACAGATGAGCATATTGCGGAGCTCAGCCGCGTTTTTCTGGATGAGGGACTGGATGGTCTTATTGCTACGAATACGACTCTTTCCCGCGTCGGGGTAGAGGCCAATCCTCGGCATGAAGAAGCAGGCGGCCTGTCCGGCGCTCCTCTGACGGAACGGTCCACGGAAGTTATTGAAGCTTTTGCTTCCGAATTGAAAGGACGTATTCCGATCATTGGCGTTGGAGGCATTATGAACGGGGCGGATGCCGTCGCCAAAATCAAGGCTGGAGCCAGCCTGGTGCAGCTTTATACCGGCTTCGTTTATCGCGGCCCGGACCTTATCCGGGAATGCGTGGAAGCCATGAAGGCCGAATGCCCTGTTCACCGCTGATTCCCTTTATTAACCGCTTACAGGATCCATCCATGCCCGGTTCCTTCGTACACCTTCACAATCACACGGAATATTCGTTGCTGGACGGCGCCGTCCATATCAAGGACCTCATTGCTGAGTGTTCCCGCATGGGGATGCCCGCCGTTGCTGTTACGGATCACGGCAATTTGTTCGGAGCCATTGAACTGGTCATGGAGACAAACAGCCTCAATAAATCCGTGGCCGCCTGGAACAAGGAGCATCCGGAAGGACCGCGGAAGCAGGAGGTAAAGCCTATCTTTGGTTGCGAGGTTTACCTTTCCCCGACGCCCATCAGCGTGAAAAAACAGCTTCCCGGCCGCCGCAAATACACACATCTCCTTTTGCTGGCGGAAAATGAAACCGGGTGGCAGAATCTGGTTAAGCTGGTGTCCCGCTCCCACTTGGAAGGCTTTTATTATAAACCCCGCGTGGATATGGAAACCCTGCGGGAATTCCATGAGGGCCTCATCTGTTGTACAGCATGCATTGCCGGACCGCTTAATGAGTGGCTGCTCAATGACCAGCCTGAAAAAGCAGAGGAAGCCCTTCTGGCGCTAAAGGATATTTTTGGGGACGACAATATTTTTGTAGAGCTTCAGGACCATGGCATGGAGGAACAGAAAAAATGCCTGCCGGAGCTGGTGCGTATCGCCCGCAAGACCAATACCCCCATTGTTGCCACCAATGACGTGCACTTCCTCAGGAAGGAAGATCACGACATGCACGATGTTCTGATTTGCATCGGAACCAACGAAAAACTGGCTTCCCCAAAACGCATGCGCTATTCCACGGAAGTGTATTTGAAATCTCCAGAGGAAATGCGGGAGGTGTTCAAGGATTATCCGGAGGCCGTGGAAAATACGTTGAAAATTGCGGAACGGTGCAATGTTACCATCAAGCTGGATTCCACCAGTACGGAGAAATACCCCGAATTCGGCACGCCGGACGGGTCGTCGCGCGAAGAATACCTGCGTAAAGTATGCTATAAGGGGCTGGAAGAACGGTACGGAAAGGAACGTGTAGCTGCAGATAAGGAATTGCGCGATCGTCTGGATTATGAACTTGGAATTATCAACCAGTTGAAATTTCCCTCCTATTTCCTGATTACGGCGGATTTCATCAACTGGGCCAAGGATCATGACATTCCCGTAGGTCCCGGTCGCGGTTCCGCAGCCGGTTCTTTGGTGGCTTATGCCATGAAAATCACGAACATAGATCCTCTGAGATTCGGATTAATCTTTGAACGTTTCCTAAATCCGGAACGCGTCAGCCCTCCGGATATTGATATTGACTTTTGCCAGACACGCCGGCCGGAAGTAATTGATTATGTTCGGCAGAAATACGGAGAGCGCGCTGTTTCCCACATTATTACGTATGGCACCATGGGTGCCAAGTCCGTACTCAGGGACGTAGCCCGTGTGATGGATATGTCCTATGCGGACGGGGACCGTATTTCCAAACTTATCGAAACCGGCCCCAAGGTGACTCTTCAGTCCAGCTACAAGAGTAACGAGGAGCTGAGGGAGTTGATTGCCTCTGATGAGGGGTATGCGGAATTGTGGGGGTACGCGACCCGCCTGGAAGGCTTGATCCGCAACGTGGGGGTACATGCGGCAGGTGTTGTGATCGGTGACCGTCCCCTGGACGAGCATGTGGCCCTCACCCGTGACGATCTGTCCGATCCCCATGCCGCTGTCGTCGCCCAGTGCGACATGAGCGCGATTTATGAAGTGGGGCTTTTGAAGATGGACTTCCTGGGTTTGAAAACACTGACCGTCATGCATGATGCGGAGCAATACGCCCGCTGGCGCGTGCCGGAGTTCAAACTGGATTCCGTCCCTCTGGATGATCGGGAAACCCTGGACTTGCTGAACAGGGGAGATACGATGGGGGTTTTCCAATTGGAATCCGGCGGTATGGTGGACACTTGCCGCCGTTACGGGATTCAGAAAATTGAAGACATCATTGACTTGCTGGCTCTTTACCGACCGGGAGCCATGCAGTTTATGGATGAAATGATTGAAGTGAAGAAGGGACTGCGCCAAGTGGAGTATGAGCATCCTTTGCTGGAACAGGTCAGTGGGGAAACCTACGGCGTGATGATCTACCAGGAACAGGTGCAGGCGGCGGCCAAGCTGCTGGCCGGCTATACGCTTGGCGGGGCCGACCTTCTGCGGCGCGCCATGGGCAAGAAAGATCCGGCGAAGATGGCCAAGGAAAAGGCCCACTTTGTGGAAGGATGCTGGAAAACAAACCAGATTGATGAAAAAACGGCTACAGCTATCTTTGACAAGATTGAAAAATTCGCCGGGTATGGTTTTAATAAATCCCACTCCGCCTGCTACGGGCATATTTCCTACTGGACGGCCTATCTCAAGGCCCACTTCCCTGTGGAATTCCTCTGCGGGCTGATGTCTAATGAGGCGAACAATGACAAAATCGGAGTGTTCATTCAGGAAGCCAACCGCATGGGTATTGAGATCCTGCCTCCCGATGTGAATAAATCCATGCTCAAGTTCACTCCTGAGAAAATGCCCTCCGGCAAGCTGGCCGTGCGTTATGGGCTGGCGGCCATTAAGAACGTGGGAGAGGGGGCTATGCAGATTCTTCTGGAAGAAAGAGAGAAGAATGGGGAATTTTCCAGTATGGAGGACATTTGTAACAGGCTGGATTCCAAATCTGTCAACAAAAAGATTCTGGAATCCCTGATTCGTGCGGGAGCGCTGGACTGGACGCTGGAGCCGCGTTGTGTTCTGTTCGAACGTGTGGACCTGGCCCTCAGCGGAGCTTCCCAGGTACATAAGGATAAGGCTCTGGGGCAGGGGTCTCTGTTTGACATGACCTTTGAAGCGCCCAGGGTGAAGGATGAACCTGCCGTTCCGGAGTGGTCCAAGGAGCAGCGTATGGGAGATGAAAAGGATCTGTTGGGCGCTTATTTTTGCGGCCATCCCCTGGACTCCATGCGCGGTGTCATTGATGCGGAAAAATATACCCGCATAGGACTCATTGACACGCTGGAACCACACGAACTCAAGCAGAAGCACCAGATTGCCGGCATGGTTCGTTCCGTCACCCCCAAAATCAGCAAGGCCGGTAGAAAATTCGCCATTCTGACGTTGGAAGATTTTACCGGCAGCATAGAAGTGTTGTTGTGGTCGGATGTTTATGAAAAGGCTCAGGAAATGGAGGGAGGCCTGGAGCCGGGCGTTTTCGTCTCCGTGCGAGCCAACATCCGGGAGGATGACCGTACATCCTCCAAAAGCGTGGCTGCCCAGAGCATTGACCCACTTGGAGGCAAAAAGCGCAAATCCAAATCCGGGGATCAGGGGCCTCTGAATATCATTGTCAGTCCCCTCCGCCACACGAGAAAAAATCTGGAACAGATACGGGATATTCTAAAAAGGTATCCCGGTCGTTCCAAAGTCAATCTCACCATCAAGGACAGCCTGGGCCATAGCCAAATTCTGGAACTGGATGAACGGTTTCGCGTGAATCGCTGCCCGGAGCTGGAAACAGAGCTTTCCATGTACAACTAAGGCCATGCCGGGAGGAAAACTGTCATTGCCGGAATCTGAACGCCTGGTGTTACGGGAGTGGCGGGAAAAAGACTGGCCTTTTTTTGCGGCTATGAACGCCAATCCCCAGGTGATGCGTTTTTTTCCCGGTGTCATGACGGACAAGGATTCTCTTTCCATGTGGAACCGTATGCGGGAAGAACTGGATGAAAGAGGGTATGGATTGTACGCAGTGGAATTGAAACATTCCGGTTCCTTGATCGGCCTTCTCGGCTTTCATTGGGCTGATTTTGAAGCGGACTTTACACCGTGTGTGGAAATAGGCTGGAGGCTTGTGCCGGAAGCCTGGGGGTACGGATACGCTACGGAAGGTGCCCGTGCATGCCTGAAACATGGTTTTGCACGATTCGGCTTTGACAGGGTATATTCTTTTACTGCTTGCGTGAATTTTCTTTCACAAGCTGTGATGCAACGTGTTGGAATGCGAAAAATAGCGGAATTCAATCATCCCAAAGTAGCTCCGGATTCCATTCTTTATCCGCATGTACTTTATGTGAAGGATACCTTCCGGAAAATTGAACGAGAGTAATCTTGAAGGAATGCCGCCTGTTGACCGGGTAAAAAGTGCAGGGAGGGGGAGAAGGCACCTCTGCTGCCAGCCGTGGCTTAAAAGGGTGTAACTTGCCACGGCATTAACCCGGTATAGGTTGAGTATTTCTTCCCCCTGTCTGCACCAGAAGTTGCTCATCAGGAAAAGCGGGGAAGATTCCACGATGTTGGTTTTATTATTGTACAGCAGTTTTTTTGATGGAAATTCGGGTTAATCCGTATTTTTCCCTTTCTGAAAGTGCGCATGCACGCCTCGGCATCAGGAACCGTAAAAGTCCGTGACACAGTTTTTTCCAATGGATGTTGTATTGTTAAGATAGGGGGGTAACACATTATCCCGTCTGGGAATTGCATCCGAAAACGTCCGTTTCTCTTAACTGTCATAATATGGAGATGTCATACATAAAGTTATCTGGAGATATTGGCGAGTTTTTATAAAGATATTTGCAATTAAATAATTTTTAGTCATCAATGAATGATGAAATAAATCTCGACTCTGTGTTTTTCCGGGAAAATTATACCTAGGATAATGACAATGGAAATATGAACGCTTTTATTCGCGGGTGCTTCTATCCTTCATGCGGGTTGCCTTTCACGGTTGGCCCGGAAACGATGAAACAATAGATACCGTCATGTTTGATCCAAATCAAAAACCCGATACAGCCCGGGCGGAAAATTCCATTTTCGGTTCTCCGGAGGCAGATAACCTTCTCCCCAAGGATGAGTTCCCGGATTATGCGATGCGCGCGGAGGACGCTTTCCAATTGGTGTCCGATGAATTGATGCTGGACGGCAATGCCCGCCAGAACCTTGCAACCTTCTGCCAGACCTGGGATGAAAAGCAGGTCAGGATGCTGATGAATCTCAGCATTAACAAGAACATGATTGACAAGGATGAATATCCCCAGACAGCCGCTATTGAGATGCGCTGCGCTGCCATTATTGCCAATCTTTGGAATGCCAGCCAGAATGAAAAGCCTATTGGTTGTTCCACTATCGGTTCCAGTGAAGCATGCATGCTTGGAGGCATGGCCGCCCTGTGGCGCTGGAGAGCCCGCCGGAAAGCCGCCGGCAAACCCATTGACAAGCCCAACCTGGTATGCGGCCCTGTCCAAATCTGCTGGCACAAGTTCTGCCGCTATTGGGATATTGAAATGCGTGAAATCCCGATGGCGCCCGGAAAATGGAAGATGGATGTTGACAGGATGCTGGAACAGATTGATGAGAACACCATCGTTGTGGTTCCCACGTTCGGAGTGACCTATACGGGTGCTTATGAATTGCCGGCGGAGATTGCCAAGGCCCTGGATGATTATGAAAACAAGACCGGCATCAGCGTTGACATCCATGTAGATGGAGCCAGCGGCGGTTTCCTTGCTCCGTTCTGCGCCCCGGATCTTGTCTTTGACTTCCGCATTCCCCGCGTCAAGTCCATTAGTGCTTCCGGCCATAAATACGGATTGGCTCCGCTCGGAGTGGGCTGGGTCGTTTGGAGAGATATTTCCGAACTGCCTGAAGGGTTGATCTTCAATGTCAACTATCTTGGCGGGGAAATTCCCAATTTTGCCATTAACTTCTCACGACCGGCCGGACAGATTATCTGCCAGTATTATGATTTCATCCGACTGGGCAAGGAAGGCTATACGAACATCCATACACAGGCCTACGAAGTAGCGAAGTACATTTCAGATGAGCTTTCCAAACTGGGGCCGTATGAATTCATTTGTACGGGCGATCCGGAAAAAGGTATTCCCGCCGTCTGCTTCTTCATCAAGGATGGAGCCCGTGCGAACTACACGCTCTTTGACCTTTCGGACAAGCTGAGAACCCGCGGTTGGCAGGTGCCCGCCTTCACGCTCCCTGCCAACTGTCAGGATACGGTGGTGATGCGCGTCATGGTTCGCCAGGGCTTCTCCAAAGATTTGGCAGACCTGTTCCTGGAAGACTACAAGCGCATGCTCTCTTTCTTCGAGAAACACCCGGTCTCTTCTCCGATGACGGCGGAAGAAGGAACGGCTTTCCACCATTCCTGATGGAAGAAGCTCTGCTGAGCGATTTTTGTTGGATGAATAAGTGTGTGTAAGCGCAGCTCCGCAGTTGTCAAGGTTTGTGCGTGGACCTGACGGCTGCGGAGCTTTAATAAGTGTTTATTTGATACGTTTCGATATTTCAGCAGGGTATTCAACAGCCCCAGGGAGGTAATCCGGGGCGGAAAGGCTGTTCTGCTATGGGCCGGATGCAGAATGATATGTTCCTTTTCTTTGTTGTGGAACGGAACACCTTCCTCTCCAGAAATAATCCGGAGGGGTTGGATAGGTCAGGGAGGTTCGTTTTTTCCGTTTATCTAGAAGTAATAATTGGCACCTGGGTATGAGGAAGGAACGTACGGGACGGCATAATTCTATCTGTCGTGAATTTGGCCGTATCTTTTAGGGAGGCGGTGTTTCATACCCCCGGCTTGGGGCTCAACAGAAACCTGCAGACCGCTATTATAATCGCCCGGATAGGCCATCTAGGGAGAAAACCGGGGGCTTTATTCCATCTTTTTTGTCTTCGCTTTCTTCTTTTCCGCCTGTCGGACTGGTTCCTCCCTCCTTTCCTTTGGTGGCTTTAATATACAGTTGACCGTCAGTCCCGCTTTATGAAGCAATACCTCATTCATGGTCGGAAGGGTGCTGCGTGACTATGCCGGAACTGGTTGCTGGAATCAGGTCCGGAAGAATTGTTCGTGTTGGTGAGGACAACACTTTCTTTTTCTTTGGCCATCATCGGGAAGCCCTCCTCCGGGAACGTCCATATTGCCTCCTATTGCCGCTTCGGAAGAGTAGATGGCTTCTCCTTCGGATCTTGAGCTGTGTTTATTCTCCTGCCTCAAAAAAGGCCGGTAAATATAACTTTATATGGGGAAACGCATGGTAGGTTTGAAATTTGAATCAGAGAATAACCGGGGAAAACATGTTGAAAAAACGGAATGCCGGACGTTGCTATCAGGCCTGTTCCCTGTATTTTCCCATCCAAGCATAAAAAAGTATTAGTGAGGATTTTCTTGGAATTGATGTTTTTAATATAACTAACATATATTAAATGGTTTATGTGTATAATTCTAAACGGATTATGCCGTATTTTGTTTGGATAAACTTAACAATAAATTGAAAATGGGGTTGACAGTGATAAAAACCGATAATATTATCCTGTAATAATCAGGAGATAGTTGGTTATGTTGATTAAATTCAAACACTTCGTAGGGACATTTGTGTTGATTTTCCTTTTGTTGGGGGCGTGGGCGGCAGGAAAGGTTGTAACCGTCCAGATACCGGAGCAACTTCCGGAATGTCCGGTCCGTTTTATTCGCGGCACGCTGGTAGCTGGCGACGGCTCCATCTGGGCCGTAGGAGAAAAAGAAAGCATTTACCGCCTTCAGATTGGGGACCGGACATATGAAAAATCGTGGCTTAATATGGATTATTATTCCGGTTTCCCCAAAGGAAAGAATTTCACCTGTATCGCGGAGGACAGGCAGGGGCGCATCTGGGCGGGCACGGATGACAGCGGCGTAGCCGTTTTTAACGGAAGGGAATGGAAGATGTATGACCGCAGCAATGCCCTGAATGGAGAGCATGTTTATGCTTTGGCCATTTCTCCCGTTTCCGGGGAGGTGGCCGTCGCCACATCCGGAGGCGTATCCATTTACGATCCTGCAGGCGATTCATGGAAGACGCTGGACAGGTCCACCGGCCTGGTGGAAGACCAGGCGGCTTCCGCAGGTTTTGATACCAGGGGGAATTTGTGGCTGGCCTATGCTTGCGGCGGGGTATCCTGCTCTTCGCGCCAGTCAAAGTATATGCAGTGGAAAAATGTTCAGGCTCCCTGGTACTGGGATAACAGGCAATTCGCCCGTCAGCCGTACCAGCCGTATGGTGATGGTTTGCCTTCCAATATCTGCAATGTTTTGACTTGTACGGATAAGGGCCAGGTGTTGGTAGGTACCTGCTCAGGCTTGGCGTACAGTAACGGCATTAGTTCTTGGCGTTATATGAGAGGGCGTGATTATGCCCAGAAAAACAACCATCTGTATGGTTCTGCCGCACGGAAGACTGCGGTGCCGGGGGAGTCGAATTCCAGAATGTTGTCTGAAGATTTTATTTCTTCCATTATCCAGCAGGAAAAGGAAATTTTCATCGGCTACCGGATGCAGGGAGTGGATGTTCTGGATGCTGAAAAAATGACGGTGAATCAGAGAATAAGGAAGGGGCTGGAAAACGTGGATGTTCCTTCCTTGCTGGCGCTTCAGGACGGGAGTGTTTGGGCGGCGACATACGGACGGGGCTTTGTTCGTCTGAAAAAGGGGACTCTGGCTTATAAACTGGACAGGGAACAGATGGACAATGAAGTCCCGTTCCCTCGTCCGGCGCAGATGGAGGAGCCTTCTGTGGTGCTCAGAAGGTTGGAAAGGCTGGGGTCCGATGCGCATGCGGGGAAGAATATTGTGTTCCGGGGGGAGGACTGGACTACAAAAGGGGACTGGTGCGGGAAGTACGGGCACACGCGTGCCACGCTGTGCGCCACGAATGCCCCCATGAGCAATTCCGAATTCAAAGCCAAGCCTATTAAGTTCCGTACTCTTTCTTCCGTTCCCGGACATCCCGGATACAAGGGGGCCTTGTCTCCCTACTGGATTCAGGGGCTGATGGGGCTCAACCGCAAGAAAGGGGACGCTTTGCGCTGGTGGGTGCACAGCATCAAGGAAAATGATAACCGCAACGTTCTTTTCGACCCTACGGATTCTGTGCGGACAGAGGCGGAGTGGGATGACCACGGAGAAGTGTATCCGGGCTTTGTGGACGGACCCGATATATGGGTAGCCGTAGAGGTGCCGGAAGGTGTCCATGAAATAGCCCTGTATTTTTACAATCCCAACGGTTATCTCACCAATGAATCCAGGCGGGATTACGTGGTGGAAGCCAGAAGGCACCCTTCCACCGCTCCCCTTGTGTTCCAGTTCAATATTGAGGGGGATCTTGCGATAGGAGAACAGAATAATTGGGGGAAGGAACTTGCTGCATCCATGGAGCAGTGGTATTCCTACCCGGTGGAGGCGCGCACACGCGTTTCCAGATTTGCGGGGTCCGGGGTTTATAAAAGGTTCATGAGCAGGAAAGGGGGGATTTACCTGTTCCGTATTTGCCGGAACGGTTCCTTTAATACCATTTTAAACGGCGTGTTTGTGAATGAAAAAATACCGTGGGAAATTCGAATGCCTGAGGAACTGCCTTATTACGTATCCGGTGCTCTGGCCGGTATTGTCCCCACTCCGGAAAGGGTGAGTGGAGCTACTCTGGGACAGAGGGAAAAGGCTGTGTGCAAGCCTCTGTATGAGTTGCAGTATACGCGCAAGTACCTTACTCCGGCTGCGTGCAGTCTTCAGAACAGGTATATTCTTTCCCTGTGGCGGCAGGCCCGGAAGAGTCGGGCCGAGGGTGGTTGCCTGGCGGACTGCCTCCAGTGGGAAGCCAGAGTAAGCGACGACCGTGTGAGAGCTTCCTTCGATGAGACCATGAAGCGTTCTTGGGAGCAGAGCCAGATTTATTATATTGGCAACAGGTCCCGGGATTTCATGCCGAATGCCCCGGGTACTGTTCCTTTTTCTCTCAGCGAATTGCGCCTGATGGCCAAGCTGCGCATCGACTGGAGGCAGTATCGGGACGATGCGAAGACCCCTCCTGAAAAAACTGTTCAGGAAATGAAAGAATTCCTCAATAAGGAATTGCTGAAACAACAACAAAGTAGAAAATAACAATGAATAAAATTGCCTGTGCAATAATGGTTTCTCTCTCAGGAATCTGTCTCTTGAAAGGGGAAACAGTGCCGCAGAAGACGGAATGGAAAGGGGGACGTCTCATTTATGATGGAGTCATCATCAAAAATCAGTTCAATCTGCCTCAAAAAGGAATCAAATACCATGATGAGGATAGGTTGTCCTATGATGTCATGGACACCACCATTGAAATGAGCACCACCCTTTCCAAAAATCCTCAATGCGGCAGGGAATGGTGTTACAAGGGAATCAGCCATATTGTTGTCAAATATTCCGGCCCGATTTCCGATCCGATAGACGGAGGCACCATCTATTTTGAACCATACTATAACCACCATATCTGGTTTGATAAGAAAAAGTATGGGGAATGGGGGATTTTGTACTCCAAAGTCTATATTATTACCCGAATCAAGAATGCGAATATTGAGGATGTCAGAGACTATGGAATCAGCGGGGAGGACGGAAGCATCTTTTTCCAGTATGTGGAAAAAGTGGTAGATGATAACATGTAAATTCCGTCTGGCTTTCCCGGATGAAAATCATCTTCCGCCGATTCACGGTTGTTCAGGTTCCGGAGGTTCGCAAGCAACGACCTCCGGAGCCTTGTTAAGGCAAGGCTGATTTCAGGGTAAGCCTTTCTGTGGTTTAAAGTATCAATTTCGTGCCACCTGATGGAAAGGGGCGTCTTCCTCTATGAAAAGACATGCCGGCGCCCTTGGGAGGCCGATGATGCTGAAAGGCTCGTGTCCGTAACCATGAGTCTGCGGGTGCTGTGCTCCGTTTGTTGGAGTAAAGGGGGCTCTGTGTGAAGCCCCCCCTGCTGTTTCTGGTATGGGGCGGGGGCGGTGTTTTTATGGCGTTTCAAAATACACTGTCCCGTGGGAATCCCGGCCTCCGTCCCCTTTGAATTTTGCTTTGACCGTGTAGGTTGCTCCTTGCCTGGGTTCCGGGGCATTCAGAATGTACTGGATATTTTCCTTATGGGCGCCGCTTCTGCCTGCATGGGCGTCCCGGGAGACTTCCCGGGAATTTTCATACAGGGCTACGGATTCGATTTCGATGGCGTGGGCTCCTTTGTCGTACAGCAGGGTGACGGTGTGTTTGCCGGACGCTTTGACCAGTTTGGTAACGTCAAACGAATGTTCCTCCCGGGTCAGGGTGGCAGGCGTCCATGTGCCGATCCTGGGCGTATTGAAAAAGTCAGATTTGTCTATTTGGCTGATGACGTTCCGGGCAAACTTGATCCCCATCAGATCCATACGCTCGCTATACGCTTTCAAGCGTTTTTTGAAATCCGGAAAATCCTTTTTACCGGCGGGAGTCCAGCCGACTTCCGCAAAGGCGCAGGCACGGGGGAATGCCTGGTAGTGCAGGCGTTCCGGTGTGGAAATCCATTCCGTCCATACTTGGGCGCCCAGTCCCCTGACTCTGGAATGGTACTGTTCCTCCAACCCGGGGAAAACGGGTTCGAATCCGTATGCCTTTTGCAGGGGAATGCTGCCGTAGCTGTAATCCAAATAGGTGGAGGTGTGGAGGGAATTGATAACGTCATGCCCGTCCCGGATGGCGTTTTTAGCCAGGCTGGTGTTGCCCTTCCAGAATTGGATGACGGCGTTTGTATCCAGTTTGGCGCCGGCTTTTCCTCCTCCGTCCCCATTGACGTCATGTCCGTAAATTTCATTCCATCCCATCATGCGGCGCCCTTTTTGGGCAATAATGCCGGACATGCGGTTGGTGAAATGCATCTGGACGTCCGCATAACTTTTCATACCGTTTTTTTTCATGAATTCCTCAATTTCCGGAACACCCTTCCATTGCTTGTCATAGCGCACTTCATCTCCGCCAATGTGGATGATTCTGCCGGGGAAGATCGCCGTGACTTCATCCAAAACATCGGACAGGAAGGCATAAGTTTTTTCCGAGGTGGGATCGAAGGCCGTATTGACGATGAATGTTGTGGGCACTTCCCCGGGAGTTTTCAGGCTCAGGAAGGGGTATGCTACGGCGGCGGCGCTGGCATGGCCCGGCATTTCAATTTCCGGAACGATGGTGATGTTTCGGCGGGCTGCGTATTGTACGATATCCCTGATCTGTTCCTGGGTATAAAAGCCTTCATGCGGCGTTCCGTCTGACTTGCCGCTGTTCCATGTGCCGATTTCTGATTCCCTGCGTTTGGAGCCGATGGAGGTCAGGCGCGGATACTTCTTGATTTCAATGCGCCATCCTGTGTCGTCCGTCAGGTGCCAGTGCAGGATGTTCATTTTCAGCAGAGCCATTTGGTCGATGATCTGTTTAATGGTTTTCTCGCCAAAGAAGTGGCGTGCTTCATCAATCATCAGCGCCCGCCAGGTGAACCGCGGGTAGTCCGTTATGCGGAACGGAGTTTCAGAAATATTCCACCGGACGGCGGATTTATCCGCCGTCCGGTCGTGGAAGACGGAGGGCATCATCTGGACCAGGCTTTGCCCCGCGTAAAAGATGCCCCTGGCATCGGCTGCGGAAAGGATGATTCCACTTGGGGATGATTGGATGGAGTAGGCTTCTTCTCCCCTGGCGGCCAGGGCTGGGTCTTTTTTGATGACAATGCAGGCGGCTTTTTTCGACGCTTGCCCGGCCGGTTTAAGGGGAAGGGGGAGTCCCGTCCCTGCGCTGAGCATCTGCTGCAATTGCCCTGCCTGATCCAGGAAAGCTTTGTCCTGTGTTTCCGTGATGATGAGGGAATCCGGTGTGAGACGGGCCGGACTTCCTGTGAACAATGTGATTTCCGCCGGTTTCGGGATGATTTGTTCTTGTGAGAAGGCTGCGGGAAGGCAGGCGGACAGGGCGAGTGCGGGGATAATGAATTTCATGGACACGGTTATAGGTACAAAGACTGCTGACACAATCTTTCATGGGGAATTCGTTTTTTTGGCTCTTGGAACTGAATATTGTTTTTTCATGCTGGTCTCATCTTTAGAAGGTATTTGTCCGGGTGAGGGCGTAGTATCCGTTTACGGCTAAAGCGGGATGCGGGTATGCATGGGTGGATGGCGCCGCTTCCGGATATGCCGTTTCAGAAAAATTTCCAGCCATGACCAATATGAAGATGAATACCGTAATTCTGTTGTCGCTGGCGGCCTGCACCGGCATGCTGGCGTGTCCCGGAGCCTGGGCGACGGCGGTCTGCCAGGAACAGTCCTACCACCTGAAGACGGCATGCCCCCACCCCCTTTCCCTGGCCGGTCCTGCGGATGAGCGTGTTTATTTGCGATTTCAGGCGGGGTGGGCCAGCAAGTACGAGTGCGAGGGCTTGGACTTGTGGGACGGTTCTCTCTGCATGTTTGTTCCTGAAATACAGTATAAAGAGTGGGTGGGGAAAATATGGTACGGTGTTTCCACGGATCACCGGAATCATGCGGAGCTGAAATACCGGCTGGACTACGTCAGGGAATTGGGCAACTGGACGGTCATGCCCTGGTATGAGCACAGCTTTGTTTTTCCGGGAGATAAGGGAATCCCGCGTCCCGGATTGAAAACGACCTACCATTTTTCCGACCGCTGGTTTGGCGGCGCGGACCTGTACTGGCAGTATAACAACCATACGTTCCGCGGTTATTATGCCGTATTTGCGGGGATGCATGAAGAAATAGCTGATTGCGTGCGGGTGGATGCCGTAGTGCGCTACGGTTACAATGGGGGGTATGTAGGCCCGGTGGTGCACCATGGTTCCAATGCTCTGGATTATAATCTGAGCGTTACCTTCCGTGCTACCGGGCGCCTGACTGTGGAATTGTTCACCAATTACAGCCAGGCGCTGACCGTGGTAAAGCAAAAGGGGCTGGGGGATGATTTCTATTACGGCGTCAATTTGAAATATACGTTCTGACTACCGGCGCGGGGGGCAGGCCCGAAGGGGGCCCGTAAGAGCCGTCTGCGTATCCGTTGAAAATCTTCTCTGGCTCCGGAGGGGCATGGGGCTGGGCAGTTTTTTCTTCCGTATCGAACAGCCGGAGGTATTTTTTTGTCACAATGGAATAGTATTGCCTTCTTTTCTATGAATTCTCCACTCCCCCAGTCCCAGCCGCCGGATTCCGTCTGGTACGGATGGATTTTAAAACTGTTCCATCATTGGAAGGTGGGGGAAAGGCAGGTTACTTATGTATGGGCCGTTCTCGTCGGCATGGTGGGCTCCTGCATGTCTCTGTTTTTCGAGTGGATGGTGGAAGTGATCCAGTGGATGCTCACCGGCATCTGGTCGGATTCCCGCGTAGGAACCTTTTCCCTGGTGGAGCCGGAATGGCGCATGTTTATTCCGGTGGCGGGCGGCCTGGTGGCCGGCTGCATTCTGCTGTTCCTGAAGAAAAGGATGCCGGGGCAGGCTACGGAATACATGGAGGCCATGTCCATCGGGAACGGGCTGATCAAGTTCCGGGCCTCCGCCCTGAAAGTTTTTTCCGCGGCATGGAGCATCGCTTCCGGCGCGGCCATCGGCAAGGAAGGGCCTATCATCCAGTCTTCCGCCCTGATTGCGTCTACCGTGGGGCAGCGTCTGCACGTATCCATTCCGCGGCTCCGGCTGCTGGTCGGCTGCGGAGCGGCAGCCGGGTTCACGACGGCGTTCCATGCCCCTTTTTCCGGCTGCCTGTTCGTGAGTGAAATCATCATCGGCACCGTGAGCATGGATATTCTGGCCCCCCTGCTCATCGCCTCCTGTACTGGGTTCGTGATGCTGCATCTGCTGGGGGATCCCTCCCCTTTGTACAGTTCCCCGTTTGAAAGCTTTTCTGTCTTTTCCCAGTCTCTCTGGTGCATCGCCCTGGGGGCGGCGGCGGCCGTGGCGGCCAGGGGATGGGTCAGTTTGCTGGATGCGGCCGCCAGATATTTGAATGGCCGCCAGTCCCTTCTGCCGCTGCGTTTGGCGGCCGCCGGGTTGGTCGTGGGGATTCTGGCCGTTTTTTATCCGGAAGTGGTGGGCAACGGTCAGGCTCTCATTACCGGGCTGGTCCATGAGGATTACGGCACGAGGGAGGCGCTCGTCCTGCTTCTGGTGAAGGTGTCTGCCGTGGCGGTGGTGTTCGGCTGCGGTACGGTGGGCGGAGCCATGACGCCCACCCTGTACGTGGGGAGCATGGTGGGTTTTATCTTCAGTACGGTTCTGACGTCCCTGGGAATGGAGGGCAACCATACGGTGGCGTATGCGATGGTGGGGATGGCGTCCTTTTTCGCCGTAGCTGCCCAGGCCCCCCTGACGGCCCTGGTGATGGTAGTGGAGTTTTCCATGAGCGGACAGATGATTTATCCCTTGCTGATCGGTGTCGTAAGCGCTTATGGCACGGGAAAACTGATTCGCGCGCGTTCCATGTATGCCGCCAGCCTGGCCGGCAGTCCGGCATCCGTCGTCAACCTGCCCATGGCGCAAGTCCATGTGCATGACCTGGCGCGGCACGTGGTGCCCCAGGTGGCCCCGGATGCTTCCCTGGATGATGTCTCCTCCCTGATGCTGCGGAATCCCGGAGATCTGGTTTTTGTGGTGAATAAGGATGGAATTTATGAAGGGGCCATCTATCCGGAGGACTTTCTGGCGGTCCGCCGGCAGATGGAGGTGCGGAAGGGGGCGGTTCCGGCCGATGCCGGGGCCCTGGTCCGTACGGGGGCTCCCGTGCTGGACGCCGGCACCCATTTGACGGATGCCTTGAAGCTGTTTGAACAAACCCATCTGCCCGCCTTTCCCGTGGTCTGGAAGAATACCGTTCGGCTGGACGGCGTGCTGTACCGCAACGCGTTGTTCCAGGTTATCACGGAGATGATGAAACGGGAGTCCGGCGGAGACGTGGGCATGTAAAACGGAACGAGACAAGGGATGTGTATTACATTTTTGTAAAAATCTTTTGTTCCCCGTTCGTAATATCATCAACATTAATTGCTGGGATGTTATCCATATTCCCCGTGCCGTTTTTTTGTCCGGGTGCATGGCGGTGGAAGAAAAAGTAGTTGGTATGGCGGGGGCGTGCGGTTAATATTCGTCCAGCCCCGGATTGCATGAATGAAATAAACAGGTCACCGGATTTGGAGATGGTCGTGCTGAAAGAAATCAGCTCCGCCATTGTCAATGAACGCAATGGCACGGCTTTGCTCCGGCATATTCTGGACGTGCTTTACCGCCGCATGAAAATGCTGCGCGGCACGTTCACCATCCGCCGCGGGAACGATCTGATGATTGAAGCCTCCCACGGCCTGGACGAGCAGGAAATGAAACGCGGCCATTATCATGTGGGGGAAGGCATTACGGGGCATGTGGCGGAAACGGGCAGGCCCCATGTGATTGAGGATATTTCCCGGGATTCCAGGTTCCTGAACCGTACCCGCACGCGCAAAAGCGGTGAAAAAGTAGCCTTCATCTGCGTTCCCATCATTCATTTGCAGCAGGTCATCGGCACGTTGAGCATTGACCGTGCCGTGGACCGGGACACCGACCTGGAACGGGATCAGAAACTGCTGGAGATTGTAGGCAATATTGTTGGGGATGCTCTGGCTGCCAGCCTCCAGGCGCATGAGGAACGTGCCGCCCTGGTCGCGGAAAATGAAAAACTGCGGGAGCTTTTGACGACTAATCCAGGCGAATTGATCGGCAATTGCAGCACTATGCTCCAGGTGTATGAACAGATCCGCCAGGTGGCGCCCAGCGATGCCACGGTGCTGATACGGGGAAGTTCCGGGACGGGGAAGGAACTGGTGGCGCGCGCCGTGGTGAATCTGAGCGGCAGAAAGGATAAGCCGCTGGTCACGCTGAATTGTGCGGCTATGCCGGAGAACCTGCTGGAAAGCGAGCTGTTTGGTCATGAAAAGGGTTCTTTTACCGGGGCCACCAGCCGCCGCATCGGCCGGGCGGAGGCGGCGGACGGCGGCACCCTGTTTCTGGATGAAATCGGGGATTTAAGCCTCCAGATGCAGGTGAAGCTGCTGCGCTTTCTTCAGGAAAAGACCTTTTCCCGCGTGGGAAGCAACAGGGAGCTTCATGCAGACGTGCGCTTCATCGCCGCCACCAGCCGCAATCTGGAGGAACTGATGGCGGCGAGCAAGTTCCGGGAAGACTTGTACTACCGGTTGAACATTTTCCCCATCGTTATGCCGGACCTCTCCAAACGCAAGGGGGACGTCATGCTGCTGGCGGAACATTTTCTTTCCAAGTTCAACCTGAAATACGGAAAGGATATCAAACGGCTGTCCACCCCCGCCATCAACATGCTCATGGCTTACCACTGGCCCGGCAACGTCCGGGAGCTGGAAAACTGCATGGAACGTGCCGTCATTACGGCGCAGGACGACTGCATTTACGGTTACAACCTTCCCGCCTCCCTCCAGATGCCCAGCCATGACGTCCCTTATTCCCGTGACGGGGAGGCTCCCGCCGATTTGCCGACCATGGTAGATTCCTTTGAACGGGAATTGATTGTAGCCGCATTGAAACGTTCTCCGGGCAATATGTCCGCCGCGGCCCGGGAACTGGGCATTTCCCCGCGGGTACTCCATTATAAGATGCACAGGCTGGGCCTGCAGAAATCATGAAAGGCCTTGACCATCTTTTATCGGCCGTCTCCCGGTCCTTTTATCTGAGCATGCGCTTCCTGCCCCGGGAAATGCGCCCCGGCGTGGCCGTGGGCTATCTGCTGGCGCGTGCCACGGATACGGTGGCGGATGCCGTGGACATGGATTGCCGGGAGCGCCTGGCGCTTTTGAGGATGATGGGGGAGACGGTGGCCGGCTCTGCCTCCCGGGAGGTTGCCGCCACCTGTTTTGGCCGTCTGGGCGTTCTTTCCACAATCCAGACGCACCGGGGGGAGGCGGAATTGCTGGCCCGTTTCCCCGAATGCCTGGCGCTGCTGGAAAACCTTTCCCCGCATGAACGGATGCTGGTGCGGCAGGTGCTGGCCTCCATCGTGGAGGGACAGGCGTGGGATTTGATGTATTTTGAAAGCCATGCTGCCGTCTCATGCCCGGAACAACTGGAACATTATACTTACATGGTGGCCGGATGCGTAGGGGAATTCTGGACCAGGCTGGGCTTGCTGGCCCAGGGGCCGGGCTTCAGCACGCAGCCGGAGGAGCAGCTTTTGCGCTGGGGCAGGCACTATGGCATGGGGCTGCAGTTGGTGAATATCCTGCGTGACCGGGAGGAAGACCTCGCCCGCGGAAGAAGCTATTTGCCTGCCCCAGATGACCGTCCATGGCTGGACCGCGCGGAACGCTGGCTGAAGGAAGGCGTGTTTTACGCGGAATCTCTGCGGAACGGGCGGCTGCGTTTTTCCACCGTCCTGCCCGCCTGGCTGGGGCTGGACACGCTGGAACTGCTCCAGCGGGCGGATCGGCGGCATCCATCTTCCGGGAAGGTGAAGATTGCGCGCGGAGACGTTTATTTACGGATGTGGAAAGCCTTTCTTTTTTCTTGGAAAGAGGCTCTGTAGCTTATGCGGCGCTTTTTGCGGCTGATGAAGCCGGAGCAGTTTGCGGGGAAGCCGGCGGAGCCGGGGCAGGGGCAGGCTTGTTTCCGGGGGCTTCCTCCTTTTTCCGCTTATCTGCAGGTGTTTCCGCTGTGCCGCCGCTTTCCGGTTTTGGGGCGGGCGGTGGCTTGGGCGCCAGCAGGTCTTCCCACTGGTGGAGGTTGAATCCTTTCCCCACGCCGCCTATTTCGTTGAGAAGTTCCCGGCATCTGTCCGTAATTTTTTCATAGTCGGGAGGCCCGGCCTCGGGCTCTGCGGAACCGGGGAAAATCAGGTAACTTACCTTCAGGTCGGAGACGGGGCGGCTGTAAGGGCCCGCCTTGGGGTTGATTTCACGGCTCAGGCGCAGGGAACCCTCCCCGGTTTTGTAGCGCGGCCCGGCGTCTCCCACCAGGGCCGGGTACAACTTGTCTCCTACGATGACGACGGCATAGTCCCCGAACTGCGGGGAGAAGGGAGTGGACTGGTTGACGACTCCCAGCGGAACCACGATGAACGGATCGTATTCCGAGATCAGGAAGCTGTACCGCTTCAGTTCCTCAATGACCCGTTCCGCATGGTCTATTTTGCGGCGCAGAGCCGTTTTTTCCGCGGCGGGGGCTTTTTCCAGCGTCTTCTTGTAGGAAGCCAGCCTCTGCTGCCAGGGTTTGAGCAGGGGATTGGGCTTGTCTGTGCGCTTTTTCCAGCGGTAGGAAGTGCTGGGCTGATAGAAGGAGCTTTTCAGGATTTTATCCGGCATGGCGGCCAGCCGGTCCCCGTCCGAGCCGTCGGAAACAACATCCATTTCACTTTGCAGCCAGAGAAGCTTCCTTCCCGTGTCCGGATAGGTGGTTTCCAGAATCGTCTCCGTATCGTAATAATTATGGCGGTCCAGAAGTTTGAGCAGGGAGGCCAGGTTTTTACGGATTTCCGTCTGTTTGCGGACGTAAATCTGCCCGTAGTAAGGGGAGACGCGCGCATGCCTGAACAGGGTGGACAGGCCGGGAAGCATGGGTTCCAGTTTCGGATTGAGCTTCAGCATATCTTCCTTTTTCGTCAATGCTTTGGGCTGTTTGACGTTCAGGGAAAGGGTCATCTGGTAATTGCTTTTGGTTTCCCTGTCCCTGGAGGCCAGGGTGCCGGGCTGGAAATTAACCTGCGTTTTCAGGTTCAGGCCGCGGGCCAGTTCATAAATATGGGTCATGGCCCCTTCCGCGGGCCTTGTGGGAAGCACGGGGGGAAATGGGGGGTACTGCACCGGGGGGAGGGCGATTGTGCGCTCCGGCGTCCATGGAGTATACAGCCGTTCATCCCCGGGTTCCTTTCCGGAGGCGGATGGTGCAGCGGTTATTGGCTGTTCTTCCTGTCCGGGTTGTTCCGCGGGGGGGGATTTCTGGGGCGGACAGGTTCCGGAATCCGGCGGCGCCTGTTCCGGCGCCCCTTTCAGGGCGCGTATGATCTGGGCGGGGTACGGCGTGAACAGGGAGGCTGCCATGGCTGCCAGGCAGATGCAGACTGCGAGCTTGAACCAGGTGAGGCGGGGTATTCTGCGGCGGTGCGCTTTCATGATGCTGAAGAAGGAGAATCATTGGATGCCGGCAGGACTTTCCGGGGGCGCCTGCCCATGAAAAGGCGTATCAGCCCCAGAGGGGCGGCGGCCAGCAGCATGGCGGCCAGTCGTATTTTCATGCCGGGAAAGACCCGGGCGCGTCCGCGGGCCAGGGCACGGAGGCTGTCTTTCACGACGGTTTCAACGGACGTGTCAAAAGCGTTGCGCCCCGGCATCATGTTTCCGGTAAAGCCGGGGCGGCGCGCCGCTTTTCCGAAACCCGTGGAAACCGGGCCCGGGCAGACGACCAGCACGCGTATGCCGTGTTCGCGCAGTTCCAGCCGCAGCGCTTCCGACAGGCTGGAAACATAAGCCTTGGTGGCCGCATAAACGGCAAAATCCGGAATGGGCAGGAGGGCTCCCAGGGAGCTGAGGTTGATGATATCTCCTCCGTTCCTCTTCATGGAGGGGACCAGCGCATGGCACAGGCGGGTGAGGCTTTCCACGTTCAGGCGCAGCAGAAAACGAATTTTTTCCCAGCGGCCGTCCGAGAAATCTCCGTAATCACCGGCACCGGCGTTGTTAATCAGAAGGGTTCTTCCCGGAGGAAGGCTGTCCAGGCGGGAAATGAGCATATTCAGGGAGGCTTCGTCCGCCAGGTCGCAGGGAAGGACGGAGGCGTGAAGGCCTGAATGGCGTTTTTCCAGGGCGGCGGCAAGCTGGCGCAGGGCGGCTTCATTCCGGGCGATGAGCACCAATTCCGCCGTATGGGGGGCCAGCGTTCCGGCAAACGCTTCCCCGAAGCCGGATGATGCGCCCGTAATGATAATCCTGTCGTATTGGAGGCGTGCGGTGTGCATGGCGGGTTGGAGCAGCCCGTATCATGGTCAATCCGGTGCGGAACCGCAATGAAAAAGGGGGAAGGAGGACGCAAAAAGCCGGTCTCCCTTTTTTAGGCCGGGGCCAGGCGCAGAGGTTTTCAGGTGCATGGAACCGGGGCCGGCCTGTTCCGCACTTCCGGGCGGACGGCCGCTCCAATAAAAAACCGCCTGCCGGATGAACGGGAGGCGGTTTGATGGAAGAGGGGATGGTTTCTTAGGCCTGGGCGGCTTCTTCCTGCACCTGCACTACGCGGAAGGGCACGCGGGAGGCGAGTTCGCCGTCAACCGTCAGGTCGATGGAGTAGTTGCCCGGTTTTTCAAAACGCAGGCCCTGGAAGTTCATGATCAGGTTGCGGGTAAAGAAAGAGGCTCCTTCCGGGAAAGCGGGAACCGGGAAATTGATCTTGATGGGCATGCGTTCCTTGTCCAGCGGCGTGCCGTCGGCATCAACGATGCTCAGGCCCAGTTCGTGCGTACCTTCGTCTTCAGGAGTGAGGCAGATGCGCAGGGCAACGGCGCAGACGGGATGCACGACCGGGAACTGGCGGGCGACCAGGGAGTCAAAGCCGCCCTGAATGCAGAGCTTGCCCTGGTAGTCGGCGGCGAAGTCACAAAGAGTAGAAACTAAAATATCCATGTTGTGATAATGTTGATGTATTTGGCTAGCTTTCACGCGGAAAGCATGAACATTGGACAGAACTATACTTCCTCCGGACCTATTGCAAGATAAAGCTGTAGAAAATATTGTCATTTCTCCGTGAAATTCCGGTTGCGCTTGAGATGGGGCGGGAATCCCTGTACTACTGTTCCGGCAACGCGTTTCCGGGCATGATCCAATGGTTTTTTGACATTCCTTCCAAGCTGATTCACTGGAGGCTGAATCTGGTCAGGGCGCTGGGCGCCTACGTGCCGTGGCTGCGCCGTGACGACGGCTCCATGAAGGTGCATGCCGGAACGCTGGTGGACTTGTTCGCCACTATTTTAAGCGGACGCCGCCATTTGAGCGCCCGTGATGCGGACGCCGCCCTGGATATTCTGCGCTATACTTTCCCGGAAGTGGAGCACCGCTGGCTTTCCAACCGTTTTGAGCGGTCCATGAGGGCCAGCCTGACGGTTGCGGATGTCCTGGCCTCCGCAGCTTCCGGCAGGGATGAGACGGAACGCATGGCGATAGCTCTGGAAGTGCTTTCCCTGCTGATCAATACGGGAGATTCCCGCATGACAGGGGAGCTGTTTGACCAGGTGACGTACGGTCTGGAACTGCCGGGCACGGCAAACCACCTGAGGCAGCTGCTGATGACGCCGGACGTGGAAGCCCAGGAACCGGCGTACAGCGTCGGTTTTTCCTCCGGCATCGGTGCGGAGGTATCCCTTCCGGAGCAGGACAAGGGCATTTCCTTCCGCCTGATCCGGTGTTCCCGCCTGGTGCTGGTGGTGAATGACGGCACCCGCCCCATTGTGGTGCGCGGGCGCCATTTGCAGCCCGGCGGGGTGATGCCGCTGACCAACGGGCAGGTGGTGCTGCTGCCGTCCGGTCCGCTGAGTTTTGAAGACTTCGCGTTTTTTCTGGACTGCAAGCGTTCAGGCAAGCAGGAAGTATGCTATATTTCCCTGGACGGCGGCTCCCTGCAAATCAGCCGGGTGCGTTCCCGCGCCAGCGAGGTGCGCGTGAACATGGGGCTGGCGTGCGAGGTGGAGGTGCTGAGGCCGGAAGTGGAATTCTCGGTTGACGGGAGACGGCTGTACCCCGGTGAAAGCGTGCGCATGGCCTATTACTCCTCCTTCACGCTGGACGGGGAAGGGCCTTTCTCCATGGGAGAGGTGCAGAATTCCATGTCGGACATCGGGCGCCGTTTCCGCCTGGATCCCGGAAACCGCAAACTGCGGGTGACCAACCTGCCGGAAAAGGCGCGCAAGGGAGACATGCTGCTGACTCCCGGTCTGGCCCCCGGAGCGGTGCTGGAGGTTTCTTTTTCCAGCGCCACCAATTCCGGCTGGCTGGAAGTGGTGGAGGCCTCCATGCCTCTGCTGCTCAATGGCCGGCCTGTTCGGGGAAGGGTTTCCCTGAGGGATGGGGACGTGGTGCATCTGAATGCCTACCACGCGCTGCGCTGCCGTTTTTCCGCCGGGGTGCTGGATGAAGAATACCATGCGATCAGAACCCTCAGCGTGGAAGGAGTGACCAAGGAATTCCTGCGCTCCGGGCGCGTGCTGGACAACATTGACCTGACCGTGAAACGCGGGGAAATGGTGTGCATCCTGGGGCCCAGCGGATCCGGGAAAAGCACGCTGCTCTCCATGCTGGCCGGCCAGCTGCCGCCCACCCGGGGCTGCATCCGTTACAACAACCAGCTTCTGTACAGCGCCCCGGATCTTATCCGGCCCTACATCGCCTTCATTCCCCGGGAAGATATTCTGGATGCGGCCATGAGCGTTTCCGAGCACATCTCTCAGGCCACCATGATACGCCGTCCGCGGCTGAGCCGGTCGGAACGCGTCAGGCGCGTGAACGCTATTTTGAAATTTCTGGGCCTGACGCACATCGCCTCCCGCCGCGTGGGTGAGATGAACGCCCGCACCATTTCCGACGGGGAGCGCACACGCCTGAACCTGGGGCTTGACCTGGCGGGCATTGCGGATGTTTTCCTGCTGGACGAACCTATCAGCGGCCTGTCCACGTCAGATGCCAAGCTGGTCATGCAGACCATGCAGAACATGAGCCGCGACAAAATGGTAATCGCCACCATGCACCGGCCCAGCACGGCTATTCTGAACCAGTTCCACAAAGTGCTGGTGCTGGACCACGGCGGCCAGATGGCTTACTGGGGGGACGTGCCGGGCATGATGCGGTATTTCCGGAAGGCGGCAGCGGACATGGCTATTGACGTATCCGAGGAGGCGCGGACGGCCGGAGGCGCGGACTACGTGTTTGAGGTGCTGGAAGCCCCCCTCTCCTGGCACGACCGCCGCAGGCGGCAGCACCCCCGCCTGTGGCAGGAGCGCTTTGAAGGCTACCGGTTCCGCAACGTGATGGGGCATCATCATGAAGGGGGCGCCCCCAGAACGCTGTATGAAGGCACGCTGGAATTTCCCCCCGCCCCCAGGCGCAGCGTCATACAGCTCTGGCGGCTTTTCCGCATCTGGGCCGTGCGCACCTTCCTGGGGCGCGTGCGGAGCCGTATGGGGCTGTACACCATGCTGCTGGAAGGGCCGGTGCTGGCCCTGCTGATTTCCATGACCCTGCGCGCCTCTTCCAGCCCGGAATATACGTTTGCCACGGCCCTCCACATCCCTTCCTACCTGTTCCTGGCGACCATTGTGGCCATGTTCTTCGGCCTGACCGGGGCGGCCAGCGAAGTGCTCAAGGACCGTGCCCTGCTCAAGAGGGAGAGCAATGCCAAGGTATTTGTGACCGGTTATGTGCTGGCAAAGGCGCTGGTGTTGACGGGGCTTTCCGCCGTGCAGTCCGCCCTGTTTCTTTGGGTGGGGAACTCCATTCTGGAAATCCATGAAATGTTCCTGATTTACCTGGGGACGATGACCCTGACGGCCTTTGTCGGCGTGAGCCTGTCCCTGCTGGTTTCCGTCTTCGCCAGGACGGAGAGGGCGGCGCTTAACATGGTGCCTCTGCTTCTGATTCCCCAGATATTGATGGCCGGAGCCATTGTCCGCTTTGATGAAATGAACCAGTTCATCCCATGGTCCGCCCACCGTACGGATGAACACGGGCGTCTTAAGCCGGGGCGCGTGCCGCTGGTGGCGGAATTCTGCCCTTTGCGCTACTCTTTTGAAACGATGGTGGTGGACCAGGCGTCCAAAAATGTATGGGAGAGGGAGCGTGAAACCATCCAGGAGAAAGTGGACGACCTGAAGGAACGCCCTCATCTGGACGACAGGGAATTTGAAGAATTCAAGCTGCTCAAGATGGCGCTGCTCCACATTGCCGCTATTGGAGCGGAGGGGCCGGAACAGGCCAAAGCCGCTGTCCGGCAGGTGAGGAGGGCAGCCCTTGGCGGTTCGGAAAAAAGCTACAGGCGGACTATTGCGGAATTGGAACTCCTGGGTAAGGACCGTCCGTCCGTTAAATCCTTCTATGTCAATGACCGCGTTGTGATGCTGGATGAATCTGCCGAAATCCAGCGTGTCAGCCGGGATGCCCTGGACAGGCCGGAAATTTTTCTGGCCCGCCGCCAGCCTCTGCCCTGGGGAGGCTCCGGTCTGTCCCCGGGGGATTCCGGATACAGCGCGGATGACGGAACGGTTCCCACCCCATGGAAGGATTCCCTGTTCCTGTTCCTGATGGGGGCTGCCCCCCTGCTGGTCACGGGCCGCGTCCTCAAGCGCAGGCTGGAAAAGGCCGGATGACGTTTGCGGCCTGCGGGGATTGGCGTCTGGATTTTCCGCCGCAAAGCGGAAAATCCGGCGTGCGCGTCCGGGGAATGGCAGCGGGCCGTAAGCCCCGGTGCATCCCGCAAAAAAAACGGAAGGCCCCTCCAAATATTCTTTTATTTATGTGTTGACGCGCCGGACGGAATCACTATCCTTGAAGAAAATCTTTTTCTTTATGTTTTCCCGATTGACGAACAGGTGCGTATTATCTTCCCTTTCCGCGGCAGCCTTGTCCCTTGGACTCTTTTCCTGCGGAGGCAGCGGCAGCAGCGGTGACGGGGAAAGCCTTCCTTCCGGCACCATGCTGGACTTGAGCGCTTCTCTTTCCACGGAAGATGGGCTAGGGCCGTGGAATATTATCGTCAAATTGACGGGCAATGGTTCGGACCTTCCCCAGGTAAGCATTAATGCGGCAAGCAGCAATGAAAGTGCTCCTATGAACATTGCTTCCGTAGTGTACCGCAGGACGGGCTCATCCGCTATTCTGAGGGGGAACTTCACGATTACTTCCGGACAGTGGACGGCTCCGGGCCCGATTGTCGTGACAAACAGGGACAAGGCCTTTGTGGATGCGAACATTTCCTTCAACACTTCCAATGAACGTGAGAGCTGCGGCGGGACGTTCACCGGTTCCATCATTTACCAGGTTCCCGTTGAGAATGATGAAGGCGAGGTTGAAGCGCAGGACTGGACCGCTACGGAAGGAACGGTGAGTTACACGGTATCCTGAGTTCTGATCATTTATGACGGGGCTTTGCTGCCGTGAAACGGGGGGCAGGCCTGTTTGAAATTATGGTCGGAAGGGCAAAGAAATGTCTTTGGGGCATCTGGCTGTGCTCGGGGCTGGCTCTTTGTGTCTGGAATGCGGAATCGGCCGGCGGGGGGGCTGATATGGCGGCATCGAAAGATGCCTGTTTCATCAAGACTTTCCGCGCCAAGATCGTCCCGGAAAGGCTGCGCTCCTTTGTCATGCCGGCAGATGGAGTTGTCAGCAACTGGATTCCTGCGGACGGGCGCGTTCAGAAGGATACCATTATTGCAACGGTCAATGAAGATGAAATTGAGCTGGAGCGCAAGGAGCTGGAGGTCAAAATCCTGAAGGACCGCATCGCCAAGGAGGAAGAGTTGTCAAAGCTGGAAAAACAGCTTGAAGAGATAGAATTCTACTCTTCCCTGACGAGGGAGGAACGGCAATATGCCAGCAAGCGGGCGGAAGGCGGGGAAAGGGCCATCCGGGCTTTGAAAGACAAGATTGAGCTTTCCAAAAGGGAGTTGTCCCTGGTGGAGGACAAGCCGCGTCTGGATTTTCGCAAGAAGGAGGAAAAATATATCCTCAGAATGCCTTTTGACGGGAAGCTGCAGTACCAGTTTTCCATTCCGCCGGATAACAGCGTAGCCCTGTACATGGACGCCGCGTCCCCGATTGCGACCGTGTGCGATGACTCCTCTTATTATCTGACCATTTCCATTTCGGACCCTGATTTGACGAATCTGCCGCCGGAATCCCTTTCCCTGTCCGTCCCTCTGGGCGACGGTTCCGCCCTGAAGGGGGCTTTTGCCTTCAAGCGGGTGGAGAAGAATGTTTCCGGCGGTGGGGAATTGCTGGCGTATTTTTTCCGTCTGCCCCGTCAGGAGCATGCGCGCGCCCATTCCATGCTGGGTTCCAACTGCACGGCCCGTCTTTATTACATGCCGCAGGGAGAAGTGTTTCATCTCAACAAGGTGAGGCTGGCTTCCCTGCCGGAAGGAAAAAAATGTTCGTCCTGGCAGGAACTTCTTGAAAAAGTGCATCCGGACCTGGAGCTGGTGGTGAATGGGGAAACGGAATTGATTGTTCGAAAAAAATGAAATTGCTGTGCGAATCAGTCTGTTTCAGTTATTCAGGCAAGCAGTGGATTTTTGAAAATTACAACAGGGTGTTCACTTCCGGAATCACCATTTTGAAGGGGTATTCCGGATGCGGGAAAACGACGCTGTTAAAGATTCTGGCGGGGTATCTGAGCCCGCAGCGCGGGCGCGTGATTACCCCCCGCCGGAAGGTTCAGGCGGATTCCCTCTACCGGCGCAAGGAGGTGAGTTACATGTTCCAGGGGCTCAATCTCCTTCCCCTGGCTACGGTGGAGAGAAACCTTCAATTATGCGCGGAAATGGCCATGCTGCCAAAAAAGCAGTGGACGCGGAGGGCGGATGATTTGATTGCCCGCCTGGGCCTGGAATCTCTGAGGCATAAAAAGGCGGGGAGCTTGTCCGGCGGCCAGGCCCAGCGGGCGGCTCTTGCCCGCACGATGATGAAGGATTCCGATGTGCTGCTGCTGGATGAACCTACTTCCGGCCTGGATGACGGCAATACGGAAATCATTAAAAATTTGATCAGGGAGTACCCTGCTGACAAAATTTGCATTTTGAGCACGCATGATTCCCGTCTGTTTGACCTGACCCATGAAATCATTGATTTTAACCTGTCTGTATCTCTTTAAAGATACTCTCCACCGTTGGAAGGAACGCCCGGCCAGCCCCCTTTCACGGATTCTGGTGGCCTTCTTCCTTTCCCTGTGCGCTCTCTCTTTTCTCGCCAATTATGTCCTCTCCGCCAAAATGCTGCATGATGAAATCAGGAAGAACGGGGCGGACCTGATTATTGTTTTTGATACCGTGCGCGACGGGGAGCCTTCCAAGAAAAATTTGCTGCAGCATGAACTGCCTTCCCTGTATGGCTGCGATGTCCTGGTGCTGAATGATGCCCGTGCGGGCGTGGCGCGCGTGGGCAAGACAGTATTCCCCATCCTGGAATACAACATGGAGTCCTGTTCCTTTCTTTCCGCGCTTGGGTTGGAGGACGTGGCTACCGTCCTTCTGTACAATCCCTCCCGGAGCCCGTTGCAGGCGGGGCCTTGTACGGTTACCATAGCGGATTTTGATTTTTCCCTGAATGCCTCCCCTCTGCCGGAGGGGCATTTGCTGGGCAGGCTGTATCCTTCCGGAGTCATTTTGGCCCCGGAAGGAACTTTCAGTTCCGGGCAGGAGGTTCCCGTGGAAAATTGCCGCTACATCATCCGGGTGCATGAAATGACGGCGGCCCGCATTCGGAGCATAGAAGAAGTGCTGAACAACATGGTTCGTTATGACGGCAGCATGACCATGGTTCAGACTCACGTAGGGCTGCTTGACAGGCTGGAAGTGCTGATGGGTAACCAGACGGAGTGCAGGACGGGGTTTTCCCTCGGCATCGCGGTGATCGTCGGTATTCTGCTTACAGCCTTGGCATCCATGGAATTCCGTCAGAATGAATATGTCTATACGCTGATGAAGAGCTTTGGGGTGCGCCCTGTATTGCTGATTATGGCGTTTATCGTGGAAAACGCGTTTCTGATTGGCGTTTCCTTTGCGGGAGCCGTCTGGGCGTTCATGAAAACCCAGAGAATCGTGTTGGGGGAATTCTTTAAGCTGGGAAACTCCGTCCTGACTTATGCCGATATACGGCAGGATTTGTGGCTGCTGGGAATTTCCCTGGCGGGGTGTGTTCTTCTTTCCTCCATTCCGGTTGCCTTTTCCGCCTGCCGCCCCATAGGGAAGGTGCTCAAGTAAGTGATGGAGCTTCGGGGGCTGCTCCCGGTTTTGTCTGCGTTCCGGCATGTCTGGGGAAAGTTCGTCTCTGTTCCGGCGAGAGACCAGGGTAAAAAAAATCCCTTCCCGCCATGGGGGCGGGAAGGGAGGTAGGAAGAAAGGGCTTATTGATCAGAGCTGGGGGGTACTCTGAATTCCCTGATGACCGCCTGGCAGTTATCCTGCTGGATCTCCGTCTCAGTATATTCGGCGTCTCTGACGCTGCAGGTGGCTGAACCGAGGCCTTTGGAAATGTTGTGGGGATTATACAGAACGACAAGGGCGTCCAGATTGCTGGTTGTTTCCCCGTCATTGGACGACCAGTAAAAGCCTATTTGTTCCGCAGAGTCGGAGGAAGGCTTGTAGTTGACGACATGAATGGATGCCGTTGAGGCGGCCGGACTGGTTCCGTTGTAAATAGAGGCGGTGCTTTCTGAGGCGATGATGAAGGAGAAGACGTAAGGACGACCATCCGGAAGCGTAATGTCCAGAGTGCGCTGAAGACCGATGGGAAGATAGGCCTGTTCGCTGGAACTGGATCCGCCGCAGCCGGAAAGGATCCCAAGCCCGAGAGTAATCAAAGCGGGAATGTAAAAGCGGGAATTCATGGTTTGATGGATAAAGGAAAGAATTTGTTTATGACTGGGATATGATGTTGACGCTGATGGTGATGCCGTCGATGGGGATGGGCGTCCTGTCTTCCGCTTGCATGTAGGAAATGCTGGCGCCGCCTTCCCCGGAAGAAGCATGGGTGGCGTTCTCAAAGGTTAACTGGGGAATCCTGATGGTGCTCATGAGGGTGTTGGGTTCCGAGGACGAACCGCTGTTTCTGTTGTAGGACAGGCTCAGTTCCGCGGTGTTTTTTCCGGTTTTGATGTAGGAATAAATGCCTGCCCCGTTCCACATGTTCATGTCTTCCCCTTGCGTCTGGACGATGAACGCCCCGTTGTCACCGGTGGTCATGTCAAAAATGGCGGGAAGCGTTATGGCGGCATCCGTAATGCCTGTTACCTGCATGTTTAACACTTTGCTGCCGATGGTGGAAGGCGCCAGGCCTTCGGCATCGGAACTGCTTCCGCCGCATTGGGCCAGCGTAAGAATGCCGAGGGAGCAGCAGGCCGCAGACAAAGAGGTAAGAAAAGGACGCGTCATAAAAGGATAATAATTTTCCGATAAACTGTGATATCACACATGATTTGTCAAGATAGGAATCAGGAGGGAGGTATTTTTTACACGGGGAGAGGAAAAACCGAATTCCCTGCGCTCCAGGACTTCTTTTTTCCTTCTTTCCCCTCCTGCCGTGTTGATGCTTGACTTTTCAGGGGCAGAAGCTATGTAACAAGGGGCCTGTATGTTCCCGTTTCCTCCTGTTGTCCGTTCTTTCCTGTTTTCCCTGTTTGAAAGGGCATGGCTGAGGGCTGCGTTGTGCTTCTGCCTCTGTGCGGCGGTATGCGCCTCCTGCTCCGTGGACAGGCACATGGAAAAAAAGGCGGGGGAATTGATGGCCAGGATGGATGCCGTTCCCGATTGGCGGCAGCTGCCGCGGAAGGAAATCTCATGGCACCAGGCCCTGGCGATGATGATGGAGCGGAACATTGACTTGAAAAAATCGGAGCAGTCCCTCAAGACGACGAAACGTTCCGTCGTTAATGTTTTTACCCAGATTATCCCCGGAGTCAATCTGGACTGGATGCTGACCAAGGAATTGAGCGACCTGGCCAAGGTGACGGCCAGCGATGTGGAATACAATACGAACATTCTGTTCAACATGCCGTCCCTCACCCAGATCCCGTTTGATTATTATTCCGCCAAGGCGGCTGTTTATACGGCGGAAAAGACGCTGGAGATGAAAAAAAGGGAGCTGGTGGCCAGATTGTACCAGCAGGTGCTTTCCTACCGGAACGCGCAGATCAGCTACAATAACCAGCTGAGTTCCCTGCCTTATGACGATGATGGCGTCCAGAAAAAGAAGCTGGACCTGGAACGGGAGCGGAATTTGAATGAGATTTCCCAGGGGTTTGCCGTGTTGCTGGGGAATATGGACGCCCGGTGGCTGGTGAACCCTGAAACGATGCCCAGGCTGGACTGGGGCAGGTACAGGGCGGCGTCCCGGCAGCTGGATCTGCTGGTGGTGACGATGGTGGCCATGGAGCTGGAAGCTTCCCGCCTCCAGGTGCTGAATGCCAAACTGAAGTTCTTCCCGTCCGTGGATATTAATTTTTACAGCCCAACCCTGTTTTCCAGCACGGGCGGGACGTACGGCGGTTTTTTTGCGGGAGCGGGCGATATGAAGGTGAACATGAGCCTGCGGGAAGAACTGGATACGCGCCTGACATCCTGGTTTCAGTATAAGTCGGCCAAAGAAAGCCACGAACTGCTGCAGCGCGAAGTGGTGATGGAACTGCAGCGGCGGCGCATCAAGATAGCCGCGTTGCTGGAGAGCCGCAGGAGGTTTGAGCTCTGGCAGGGGGTGCTGATGAAGGAAATCGCGTTCAAGGAGTCCAGATTATCCGTTTCCGGAGATGAATATCTGGAACAGAGGAAGGATATCAGGAAAATGTATGCTGACCTGGATAATGAGGCTTCCAAGAATGCGGAGGTGGAAGCGGCCCTCATCATGGAATATGGCTGGCTGAAGTAAGGCGGGGGAGGATGAACAGGCCCTGTGTGACTGCGGGGGCTTCCTTTCTTGATGCTTTCAAGGGCTTGTGCTATGTTCCGGATATGCAAAAAGTTCGGCAGCCCGCGGGTACGGCATTGATGATTCTGGCTTTTCCGGCCGCCATTTACGGGGCGTTTCCGTGGGGAATTGCCCTGGGGGCCTTTTTGTTCCTGCTGGGGGTGGTTGTGGCGGCCAGCCGTTTTTCCGCCATAGTCTGGTCATGGTGCCTGTTTTCCCTGGGGATGTATCTGGCGGCTCCTTTTATCTGGATGTGGAATCCGGACTATTTTTTCAGCCGTTCGTTTGACATTCTGTTGATAAGCGGCTGCCTGGTGGGCAGCCTGGTTCTGCTTGCAATCCGGTTTGCGGTTATTCCCGTGCTGTGGCCCAGGATTTTCCGCCACTTCGTGGAAGGAAGCCCTACGCTGGAGGATCTGGCGCCCGAAAAGGGAAAGACGGTGGCTGAACTGCGGGGCGGCATAGAACGCAGGCAGGTGAATTTCCTGTTCGGGCATGCGGACCGGGAACTGGTGGAAAAATGGGGGAAAATAGCCCAGGGAATAGCGGCTCTTTCCAGAAGCCGCAAACGGCTGGCAATATGGGCTGCGGGTATTTTCCTGGCCTGGCCCGCAGCCGTGTTTTTCCTTTCCGGGGGGATGGGCGGCGCGCTGGACCGGGATATTGACCGCATGTGGGGAACCCGCCCGTTCCGGGATGGCATGGTGGTTTCCAGCCCTGCGGCGATGAATGCGGCGCGGCGCGTTTTCAGGGATGCCCGGGCGCTGCGTGGCCTGACGATGGAGCAGGCGCGCGCGTGGCTGAGGACGGACCGCAGGAGTGCGGCATTCAAATTGGGCAAGCCCCGTTATGATTTTGAAAAGGATGAAACCGTGCTGGTGCTTTCAGATGGGAGGGATTCCATCCGCCTGGTGGCGGTTTTCAATGATGCGGGTCAGATTACCCATTCCTGGCCTGAGGAGTATATGACTTTGATGGTCAGGGATCTGGAGAAAAATTGAATGCCAGGGCCGGAAGGGGGGCATTGCCCGGCAGGGCATCCGGTGATTGCGGAAGGCCCTGCGGTCTTCCGCTACAGCGTGCGCTTTTGCGGAGGCGTCAGGTTCAGCCTGCCTTCACTGATATGGATGCCCATGCCGTTTTCTTCAATCATGTGGATAAGCGGCAGGTAGGCCTGGAGCAGGTTTTCAAACGCGGGCAGGAGAAAAATCATGTAACCCTGGGGAACGGAAAGGCTGCCGATGGTGCCCCCCACGTGGATTCCTCCCGGCAGCGTTTCGTCATTGTAGAATTCGAAGCGGGTCTGCACCGCCATGTAATTGTGCGGGTCCAGGGATTGGAAGGGCGTCAGGAACAGGGAAATCGTCTGGCGGGAGTCGATGCCCGTATAGCGTTCGATGATGATTTCCATGTATCCTTCCCCGATGGTCCCGTCCGGCCGTTCCTTGCCGCCGTGCAGACGGATGCCAGCCGCCGGGTTGGTGGCGAAGATGGCCAGGGCGCCGTGCTGCTGGGGATGGATGGAGGAAGCCAGGTAGCGGTTGATGTCTTCTTCCGAGAACGAGACGGAGGCGTCCCTGTTGATGGCCTGTTTCAGGATTCTGGGGATATCCGGGGCGTTTTCCCTTTGGCGGAAGCCGGGCAGGTCGTCCGTTTTCTGCGGGCACCAGGAGGAGTAAACCAGCCAGGCAATAGCGGCCAGAATGGCTATGGTCAGCAGGAAGATGAGATTGCCTATCAGGGAGAAAGGCGTTTTTTCACGGACGGGTTTTTCCCGGGAGCCCTGATCTTCCGGATCGTAGAAATGCTCCACGATGTTTTCATGTTCCGGCAGGTCGCGCAGGGATTCCCTGCCGGCGGTGCCGTTCCGGGGGGCGCCTTCATTGTCGGAGCTGGGTGCCATGGTGCGGAGGAGGGGGAGGTTACGGAAGTCTGGGGAATTTGGAAAAATCCGGAGCGCGTTTTTCAACGAAGGCGTTTTTGCCTTCCTTCGCTTCCTCGCTCATATAATAGAGCAGGGTGGCGTTGCCGGCCAGATCCAGCAGGCCCATCTGCCCGTCGCAGTCGGCGTTCAGGGATGCCTTCAGGCAGCGCAGGGCCAGAGGGCTGTGGCGGAGCATCTGGCGGCACCAGGAGAGCGTTTCCTCCTCCAGGTCCTCCAGGGGAACCACGGTATTGACCAGGCCCATGTCCAGCGCCTGCCGGGCATCGTACTGCCTGCACAGGTACCAGATTTCCCGCGCTTTTTTCTGGCCCACGATGCGCGCCAGGTAGGATGAGCCGAGGCCTCCGTCAAAAGAGCCCACTTTGGGCCCTGTCTGTCCGAATTTGGCGTTGTCCGCGGCAATGGTGAGGTCACAGACGACGTGGAGGACGTGACCTCCGCCGATGGCGTATCCGGCCACCATGGCGACGACGGGCTTGGGCATGGTGCGGATGGTGCGCTGCACGTCCAGAATGTTCAGGCGCGGCACGCCGTCTTCACCGATGTAGCCGGCATTTCCGCGCACTTTCTGGTCGCCTCCGGAGCAGAAAGCGTCCGGGCCTTCTCCGGTCAGGATGACCACGCCCACCTTGGGGTCTTCATGAGCGGCGTTCAGGGCGTTGAGCATTTCATGCACGGTCAGGGGACGGAACGCATTGCGGACGTGGGGGCGGTTGATCGTGATTTTTGCGATGCTGCCGTTGTCCGTTGTTTCATACTTGATGTCCGTGTATTCCCTGGCGGTGGTCCATTGTGCGCTCATACGGATTACTTTAATAAGGCGCCCGGCAATGGGAAGCCTAAAATGCGCCGCCTTCCGGGTATGTTCGGAACCTGCGGGGGATGGGGCGGCGTTGCGGCCGTATGCGTTTTCCCCGTTGTTTCCGGTGTTTTCCCGGCAGGCTCCCCGGTGGCCGGCAGCTGGCGGCTTTTGTCATTTACGGCCTGCGCTTCTGTGCTACATTGGGAACGGTATGATACATGACCTACTGGTGAGCGGCGTGACGGTGTTTCCCGGGAGAGAGCATTTTGAGTTTGTTCCGGGAATCAATGTGGTGGTGGGAGGCAATGATTCCGGCAAAAGCCATTTGCTGAAATTATGCTATACCGTGGCCAAGTGGAGCGCTGACGGGGGGAGAAAATCCCTGCCGGAAAAATGGGCGGAGGAGCAGCGGCTCAGAAAAGACCTGATGCGGGTGTTCGCGTCCCGCGGGCTGGCCGGGCTGACGGCCCGGAACCGGGGAAACGCCCATGCGCGCGTGGAGGCCTCCATGGAGGGGGACGGCGTGCCGGAGGGCATGGGGAACCTGGTGTTTGATTTCCAGGCGGGGCATGAAGAGGAGGGGCTGAGCATCCGGGAAATGCCCCGGCGTTTTCTGAACGTGCCGGTGGTGTTCCTGGCGGCGCGGGAGGTGCTGACCATTTATCCGAGTTTTGTGCAGGTGGGAAGCAGATTCCCCGAATTTCTGGACGGCGGCAGTTGGGACCTCTGCCGTTATCTGGATATGGAGGCGGAAGCGGAGCCCATCAGTACGGATGCCGGGCGCGTGGTTGCCAGGCTGGAAAAAATCATCGGGGGGAAGGTGGTGAAGCGTGACGGGCGGTTCTTTTTGCAGCGTCCCGGACAGCAGCCGATAGAAATGAGCCTGGTGGCGGAAGGATTCAAAAGGCTGGGAACGTTGAGCTACCTGATCCGGAACGGTTCCGTGAAAAAAGGTTCCGTCCTGTTTTGGGATGAACCGGAAATGAATCTGAACGCCTCCCACCTGCCCGTGCTGGTGAAAACCCTGACGGGGCTTGCCAAGACGGGGGTGCAGGTTATTTTGTCCTCCCACAGCCTGTTCCTGCTGCGGGAGCTGATGATTCAGCTTTCCGAACCCCGCAATGCCATGGTGCAGAGAAAGTTTTTCGGGATGAGCGTGCCGCGGGGGGAACGTTCCGGGGTAAGGGTGTCCTGGGGGGAATCCCTGGAGGACGTGGGACCTGTCGAGTCTCTTGAAGCGGAAATCGAACAGGCGGACAGGTATTTGAAGCTGAGTTATGAGTCATAAGCCGTCAAAAGCTTATTACGTGGAGGGCGTCCACCGTTTCTGGATCGATGAAGGCTACGTGGTGTGCCGCATTGAATGTTCGGATTATTATGCCCGGCAGGCGCAGAATTTCTGCGGGGGATGCAAGGAAATGGATTTTCTGCTGTATCATCCGGAACGCCGGGATCTGTGGCTGGTGGAAGTGAAGGATTACCGTTTTGACGCCCGGCCCAAGGTGGGGGAACTGGTCTGCGCCCTGAGCCGCAAGGTCCGGGATACGATGTTCCTCCTCCGGGCCGCTTCCGTGGCCGCTCCGGACGAGGAGCCGGCGGAGGGCATTTCCCTGAGGGATTTTTCCATTCAGGCCTCGGGAGCGGAGACGCTGCATCTGGCTTTTCTGCTGGAAATGGGCATGGGCGGCGTCTGGACGGACGGCGGCCTGCTGGCGAATGTCAAGAACCTGCTGGTGGGGTCCATGCGTTTTCTGGATGCGGAACTGGTTTGCGCACCCATTACCTATCCCCGCCGCATCGGCCCTTGGCGCGTGACCTCCGCCCACGGGGAGGTGAGCAAGCGGGTGGAAATCCGCCGCGCCAGAAAATTGGCGGAAATCCAGGAGCAGAGGCGGCGGGAGCGGCTGACCGCGCAGGAGGAGGGGGCCTGGCAGGAAAAGAGCCGGGAAGATGCCGGTTCCCATGCGGCCCCGGCGGAAGAAAGGATGCCCCAGTGGAAGCGGCGTCTCCGGCAGCGCATGAACGGAGAAAGCGCGAACCATGAGGGGCGGCGCAGAAAAAGAAAGCGGGAATGAGGCCTGCGCCGGTTAAGGCCTTATTGCCGGGAAGAGCCCCGGCCCGGAACGGTGCGGGCCCGTCCTGCGGCGGCTGTATGGCATGTCTCGGAAAAAAGTTTTATTTTACAAGGACTCGCGTATCATGCCGCCCTATTCATTAACTTCTGTGTGCTAACCACATTATGTCTGACAGAATGCCACCCAGTCCTCCCCGTCCTCCCAAATTTCCCGGCTCCGGCAGGCCCGAATCCCCCAACTGGGGCGTGTGGGTCATGGTACTTCTCATTGTAGGCGTCCTTGCGTTTGGCTTTTTCACCCCTGAATCTTTCGGGTTGGGCCCCCGCAAGGAAAATCTGGAATCCTTTGAAGCCCAGTATAAGGCGGGGCGCGTGGTGCTGAACGACCCCAAGGCCCCCGTGGAAGTGGTGCTGAGCGAGAACGGTTCCGAAGGCGTTATTCACGCGCTGGTGTACAGGAAGGAAATTCAGCCGAAGGTGGAAATGACCCCCTTTGCGCTGACTTATTCCATGTCCCTTCCGGACCGCGACAAGCCTTTGCTGAATGAACTTTCCGGCTACAGGGTGGTGGAGAGCCCGTACCGGACGGAAGAGGGAAAGAATGTTTCCCTCATTCCTGAGGGAGCTCAGAAGCTTTCCGTGCCTGAATTCAACCGCCTGGCCTTGGAAGGCCGCATCGCCGGAGGAAAGGACGGCATCATCCTGGCGGAAGACGGCAACCAGAACGTGCTGGTCGGACAGATTGTCACCCGCATCTGGCCCGCGGCTACGGGAGACGCCTCCGTGGACAAACAGCGTTTTGAACGTGTGGAAGTGCCTTTTACCCTGGAGTTCCAGGGAGACCGCGTCAAGCAGCTGCTGGGGCCGGATACGAAGTTCAAGCGTGAATCCGGTTCCTGGGGCGGCATTCTGCTGAATCTGCTGCCCATCGTGCTCATTCTGGTGATTCTGTTCTTCATGTTCCGCGCGCAGAGCGGCGGGGCCCGGGGGGCCATGAGCTTCGGCAAAAGCCGGGCGCGCCTCATCTCCCCGGACAAGAACAAGGTGACGTTCAAGGATGTGGCCGGCATCAGCGAAGCCAAGGAGGAAGTGTGGGAACTGGTGGAGTTCCTGCGCAATCCGGAAAAATTCCGCGATCTGGGCGCCACCATTCCCCGCGGCGTGCTGATGGTCGGGGCGCCCGGTACGGGCAAGACTCTGCTGGCGCGTGCCATTGCCGGGGAGTCCAACGCTTCCTTCTATTCCATCAGCGGCTCGGACTTTGTGGAAATGTTCGTGGGGGTGGGTGCAAGCCGTGTCCGCGATATGTTTGAACAGGCCAAAAGGACGGCGCCCAGCCTGATTTTCATTGATGAAATTGACGCCGTGGGCCGCCAGCGCGGTTACGGCATGGGCGGCGGCAATGACGAGCGGGAACAAACGCTGAACGCCCTGCTGGTGGAGATGGACGGTTTTGAAAAAAATTCCAATGTAATCGTGATTGCCGCCACCAACCGTGCGGACATCCTGGACCCGGCCCTGCTGCGTCCCGGCCGCTTCGACCGGCAGGTGGTGGTGAACCTGCCGGACGTCCGGGGGCGCGAACAGATCCTGCAGGTGCATGCCAGAAAAGTGAAGATGGCGCCCGGAGTCAGCTTTGAGCGGATTGCCCGCGGCACGTCCGGCTTTTCCGGTGCCCAGCTGGCCAACCTGGTCAATGAAGCCGCCCTGCTGGCCGCCCGCAAGGGGCTGAAGGAGATTACGGAGTCCGAATTGGAAGAAGCCCGCGACAAGGTCAGCTGGGGGCGTGAACGCCGCAGCCTGGCGATTAACGAACGGGGGCGCCGCATTACCGCCGTGCATGAGGCGGGGCATGCCATCTGCCTGTTGAAAACGCCGCACAGCGAGCCGCTGCACCGGGTGACCATTGTTCCCCGCGGCGGGGCCCTCGGCATGACCATGTGGCTTCCTTCCGACGACAAGATGCACCAGCTCCGGTCCGAAATGCTGGACCAGCTCGTCGTGGCGATGGGCGGGCGCTGCGCCGAACAAATCGTTTTTGGTGATGTGACCAGCGGTGCTACCGGAGACATCAAGAGCGCCACCAACTTGGCGCGGCGCATGGTGTGCGAATTCGGCATGAGCGAAAAACTGGGGCTGATTGAGTACGGAGAACACCAGGGAGAAGTTTATATTGCCCGCGACCTGGGGACGCGTTCCCGCAATTATTCCGAATCCACGGCGGAGCTGATTGACTCGGAAGTCCGCTTCCTGGTGGACAGCGCTTATGAACGCGCCATGGCCATCCTGACGGAAAACCGGGACAAGCTGGACATTCTGACGGAGGCCCTGATGGAGTTTGAAACGCTGGAAGGTTCCCAGGTCATGGATATTCTGGAATACGGGGAAATGAAAAACCCTCCCGCCAGGGTGACTCCGCCCCCCATGCCTTCCGAAGTGGAGGAACAGCCCGGGAAGGATGATTCCGTCCATAACGAGAAGAAAGAAGCTGAAGAGACCCGCGCGGACGGCGCTGAAGAACGGAAGATGGAAGAGGAACTGGAACAGGCGGAACGGGACCCCTTCTCCTACAATCCCGTTGATGAGTTCGGCAAGGACGGCGGAGAAAAGAAATAATTCAATAGAAACGAATCGAATATGGTAGCCAACGATGCGATGGAACTGGCCAGGATGTGCGCCCGCGCCGCGGATGACGCCAAGGCCGAAAATGTGCGGGTGTACGACTTGCGGGGCATGTCTTCCCTGACGGATTTCATGGTAGTGTGCACGGGGTTGTCCGTCCCCCATCTGCGCGCCGTCATCCGGGAGCTGGAAGAAGCCGTTCGGGAAAAGGCGGGAGCCCTCCCCACCTATGTGGAAGATACGCCTGTGGCATTGTGGTCCGTAGTGGACTACATTGACGTGATGGTTCACATCATGGGGCAGGAAACGCGCGAATTCTACGGTATGGACACCCTGTGGAAAGATGCCCCCGTGGTGGAATATTAATTCCTCCAATCTGACTTCACACCGTGCCGCATCCGGTTGCGGCACGGTTTTTTCTTTTCTGGAATAAATGGCCTGTTGTTTGCCGCGCTTCGCAAAAAGATGGCAGTCTGCATGGCCGGGTTCTTCCGCATGAGGACCTGTTTCCGGAGAGGAAGAGAAAAGACGCGATAATGGCAGAGGCAACGCATTTTCTTTGCGGGGCTTTGGATGATTCTTCCCTGGCTTTTCCTTGGAAAAGGGGAGTGGAGCCCCGGTTCTAACAAGATTCCAACCTTGCCTTGAAGCCGCAATCGGATTACTCTTTCACCGTTATTTATGAGTAGTTCCGGACCTGCCTCAACCCCGATGATGGATCAGTACCTTCGCATGAAGAAGGGCTTGCCGGAAGACGTGCTGCTGTTTTTCCGGCTGGGGGATTTTTACGAAATGTTTTTTGAGGACGCCAAGGAGGCCTCCGCCATTTTGGGCCTGACGCTGACCAAGCGTCACGGCATTCCCATGTGCGGGGTGCCCCACCACAGCGCGGAAGGGTATATCGGACGGCTGGTGAAGGGAGGAAAGCGGGTGGCTATTGCGGAGCAGACCACCATTCCGCAGCCGGGCAAGCTGGTGGAGCGGGAACTGACCCGCGTGATTTCCGCCGGAACCCTGGCGGATATGAATTTGCTGGATTCCTCCCGCCATAATTACATTGTGGCGTTGTACAAGGACAAAAAGCGCTTCGGCCTGGCATGCGTGGACCATACCACGGGGGAATTTTCCGTGGCCCAGTTCGAACACATGGATTTGCTTCTGGACGAGCTGTCCCGCATCAATCCCTCCGAACTCCTGGTCAGCGACGAGCAGACGGACTGCTTCCCCGGAACCCACCCCACGCTTTATTACGACGGATATACTTTTCTGCCTTCCACGGCCATTCCCAATTTGCTGAACCATTTCCGGGTGCATTCCCTGGACGGTTTCGGCTGCGGGGAGATGACCGCCGCCCTGGGGGCGTCCGGCGCGGTGCTCCATTATCTGGGCTACCAGCTCCGCCGCCCCACGGACCACTTGCGCCGCATTTCCGTGCGCGCCACGGAGAACGCCGTGCTGATTGACCAGGCCAGCCAGAGGAATCTGGACCTGGTGGATTCCCGCGGCGGCGTGAAGCTTTCCCTGCTGGGGACCCTGGACAGGACGAGCACCCCCATGGGCGCGCGCAAACTCCGGGACTGGCTGCTCCACCCCCTGTGCGATCTGGAAAAGCTCCTGGCGAGGCAGGAGGTGATCGCCGTTCTGCTTCAGGAACCCTACCTGATGAGCAAGCTGAGGGAGAGCCTGAAGAATGTGCGGGACATGGAGCGGCTGACGGGGCGCATTTCCCAGGGCGCCGGGAATGCCCGCGACCTCCAGGCGCTGGCTTCCTCCCTGGCGCGCATTCCCGCGCTCAGGGATGATCTGGAATCCCTGCCCGGCGGCGGGGACATGCTGGAGAGCATCCGTTCCCGCATGGGCTGCTTTGATGAGCTGGTGGATTTGCTCCAGCGCGCTCTGGTGGATGAACCTCCCGTGACCATCAAGGAGGGAGGCATCATCAGGGAAGGGTACCATGCCGGTCTGGATGAATTGCGTCTGGCTTCCCGCGACGGGAAGGAGTGGCTGGCACGGCTGCAGGAGAAGGAGCGCAAGCGCACGGGAATTGATTCCCTGAAAATCCGCTTCAATAACGTCTTCGGCTATTACATTGAAGTAACGAAGAGCCATTACGATAAAGTGCCCCCGGATTACCAGCGCAAGCAGACGCTGGTGAATGCGGAGCGCTTTATTACCCCGGAACTCAAGCAGATGGAGAATACCATCCTGGGGGCGGACGAGCGTTCCCGCCAGGTGGAGTATGAGCAGTTCCTCCTGTTGCGCGAGGAAGTGGGGCGCCACATTGACGATATCCAGATTACGGCGGATGCCATGGCGGACCTGGACGTGCTGCTGGGGCTGGCGGAGGGGGCCCAGCAGTACCGGTATTGCCGCCCCGTTCTGGACAATTCCATGACCCTGCGTATTGTCAATGGCCGTCATCCCGTTATTGAGCAGAATGTTTCCGGCGATGTGTTCGTTCCCAATGACGCTTTTCTGGAACCGGAGGAAAACCGCCTTATTCTGCTGACCGGGCCCAATATGGCGGGCAAGAGCACCTATATCCGCCAGGTGGCCCTGATTACGCTGATGGCCCAGATTGGAGCGTATGTGCCGGCGGAGTCCGCCCATATCGGTTTGGTGGACCGCATTTTCTGCCGCGTGGGAGCCAGCGACGACCTGGCGCGCGGCCAGTCCACCTTTATGGTGGAGATGAGCGAAACCTCCCTGATTCTGAATAATGCCACGGAGCGCTCCCTGATTATTCTGGATGAAATCGGGCGAGGCACGGCCACTTTTGACGGGCTTTCCATTGCCTGGGCCGTGGCGGAGTACCTGCATGACGAGTTGAAGTCCCGCACCCTGTTCGCCACGCATTATCATGAGCTGACGGATTTGGCCAATTCCAGGCAGGGCGTGCAGAATTACAATGTGGCCGTGCGCGAGTGGAAGGAGGAAATCGTGTTTCTGCGCAAGATCGTGCCGGGGGCGGCGGATAAGTCCTACGGCATCCAGGTGGCCCGACTGGCCGGCATGCCTGCCGTCATTGTGGACCGCGCCAAGGCCATCCTGTCCCATCTGGAGATGAATTCCACGCGCCCCCGGAGGAAGGAGCGCTCCCGGCTGGCGGAACCGAGAGCCAAGAATACGGATATGGAAGACGATATGCCTGCCGGGGAATATGCTCAGCTGGAGTTGTTCTGATATGCCTCTGCTTTCGGATACAATCGGCGGCCTGCATTTCGCCGCCATTGATTTTGAATCCGCCGGAGCGGCCCGGGGGGAGACGGACCAGCCCGTCCAGATAGGCATAGCCGCATGTCCCCGCCTGGAGGACGAGCCTGAGTTATGGACTTCCTATATTGCGGTGGAGAAGCCGGTTTTATGGTCCGCCTCCCAGGTGCACGGCATTACTACGGAGATGCTGGCGGATGCCCCGTCTTTTCCCTCCCTGTGGCCGGAGATACGTTCCCGGCTGGGGCAGTCCGTGGTGGTGGGGCATAATCCGGCCACGGAACGGAAGTTCCTGCGCCGGTTTCCGGGCCACGGCTTCGGCCCGTGGCTGGATACGCTGGCCCTGGGCCGGATGTGCGTTCCCGGTCTGGCGGATTATTCCCTGTCTTCTTTGTGCGGCGCCCTGGGGCTGACTTGTTCCGTGGAGGCTCTGCTTCCTTCGCGCCGATGGCATGACGCTTTGTATGATGCGCTGGCAAGCCTGCTGATTGTCCGTTTTCTGGTAAAGGAATTGAATTTGTCCGGCCAGCCCCTGGAGGTATTGGGCAAGGCGGTGAGAACATGATTTTCCCGGCAGGGGAAAGAATGCTTTTCCGGGCCGCGTATTCGGAAGAAGATGAATGCTTCTGTTTTTTCCGCCGCTTTTTTATTGCTGTCCCTTGCTTCTTCTGCCGTGTATGCGGCACCTTCAGATGAGGTTCCGGATCCGCCCGATGTTCCCAAACTGAATACCCAGCCGTGGGTTCCGGCCCGTTACAAGGCGGTCCGGGAAAATTTGCTGGGGAAGGAATGCGGCATTCTGTTCGTGGGGGATTCCATTACAGAATGCTGGGAACGGGAAGGAGCCGCGCTGTGGAAGAGGCTGTTCGTGCCGATGAAGGCGGTCAACTTCGGAGTGAGCGGGGACAGGACGGACAGCATGCTGTGGCGCATGGAAGATACGGAACTGGCAGTCAGGACTTCTCCGCGCTATTGCATTTTGCTGGCCGGGACGAATAATATCGGCCTGTGGAAAGGGCGGCAGCCCGCGGAGCAGACGGTGAAGGGCATCCGGGAGATAGCCGTACGCCTGCTGAAGAGATTTCCGGAGACCCGTTTGATCCTGATGGAGGTGACTCCCTACGGCCCCGATCCCGATAGCCCATTGCGCAGGAGGCAGGAGGAGATTAACCGTTTGCTGCGCAGGCTTGAGCTTCCGAGGACTACTATTTTATCCATTAACGGCAGCCTGCTGAAGCCGGACGGGACGTTCAGGGAGGGCATGTTCAAGGATCATGTCCATTTAACGGAGAAGGGTTATCAGGCATGGGCGGACGCGTTGCTGCCGCTGTTGAACGGGGAAGGGTAAGCTTTCCCCGTTTTCCTGCTGCCCGGCATGGCCTGGAGGGAGGGCGGCGGATTGCCGCCCGCATGACAAGACGTCCTAGCGTTCCATTTCCTTTTCCAGGAATTCCAGCAGGTAGGCCGGGGACAGGAGTTCCCTGGTGACGGCTGGTTTTCTGCCGGGAAGATACAGGGCATTGACGGGGACGGCCGTGCGCCCCAGGTTTTTAAGTTCCTGGTCAATGGCGGGGTTCGTGCGGGTCTTGTCTGCCTTCATCATGACGATGCCATATTTTTTGAAAGCGGCCAGCACTTCATCCGTATAGGAGGCCTTGTTGACCTGGCAGGTGGAGCACCAGCGGGCCGTGAAGTCCACATAAACGGGTTTCCCTCCGTCCAGGGCGGCCTGCATGGCTTCCGGGCTCCAGGGTATCCAGATGTTTCCTTCCTCCTGAAGGGAGGGTGCTGCGGCGGCGGAGGACTCCGCCGCCCCGGGGGCGGAACCGCGGCCGAACCAGGCTGCTCCTTCCGGCGGGAGCATGTAGTACAGGCCGGCCAGCAGGAAGATTACGGAGAAGACGCCTCCCGTGATGCGGGACTTTCTGCTGCGGTACATGGGGCACCATCTGCCGTATACCCAAAAGGCCATGGAAAACAGCACAAGCCCGAAGAAGAGGAACAGGATGTCCTGAGGATGGTTTTCCGCATCAAAGAAGGCCATGTAAATCCAGAGGAAGTAGGCTGCGGTGCCGAACATCAGGAAGGACATGGACTGCTTGAAGGATTCCATCCATGCGCCGGGTTTGGGCAGGTATCTGGTCAGGACGGGAAAGGCTCCCAGAATGATGTAGGGAAGGGACATTCCAAGCCCCATCATGGTCAGGCAGAGCACGATGCCCAGCGGCGGCTGGAGCATGGCCGCGCCGATAGCCTGGCCCAGGAACGGAGCGCTGCACGGGGTGGAGATGACCGTAGCCAGGGCGCCGGACCAGAAGGAGCCGGCATAACCCTTCCGGTGCTGGAGGTTGTTGCCCATGGTCGTGGCTTTGACGCCTATTTCAAAGACGCCGAACATGCTCAGCCCCATGGCGAGCATCAGGCCCAGCAGGCAGAAATTCACCCAGGGGTTTTCAAACCAGAACGCCCAGTTGACAACGCCCTCCGCGCCGCGGCCCAGCCAGAAGTCTCCGCTGAACACGCCGGGGCCGGCTGGGGCGCTCCAGTCAAACATGTTCGCTTTCAGCGCAATCAGAATGGCAGTAATGAGCCAGAAAGAAATCAGGATGCCCAGTACGAAGGTAAGGGAGTGGGCCAGCACTTTTTTCCGTTCCCCCCCTCCCAGCTGGACGAATCCCATAATCTTGAGGCCGATTACCGGGAAGACGCACGGCATGACATTGAGGATGATGCCGCCGATGAACATGAAGAACATGATTTCCCCCAGGCCCATCAGCGTAGGAGCGGGGATGGAAGCGGAAGATTCCGGGGCGGATTCCGTTCCGGCGGCTGTTGCCTGAGATTCCCCGGAGAAGGGGCGGTCGTCCGCGGTGATGATGATGCCTTCCCTGCCGGCGCGCAGGATGCCGGAAAGGCTGGTCAGCGGTTTCCCCCTGTCTGCATCCGGCAGGTTGTTGGGGTAAAGGCCGTCCGTGGTGTCATTGAATTGCATGGACAGCTCATAATTGGAGTCATCCAGTTTTTTGAAGATTTGGGGAGTGGTAGGGTTGATTTCCCCCTGATTGCAGAAAAAATAGACGGAATCCTGCGGAACGGGGCGTCCGTTTGTCCTGAGGTGCAGGGTGACGGTTTTCCCTTCCTGGGAAATCCGGGCTTTCAGCCCTTCCGCCCAGTCGGGGGCGGCAAGCCCTGCCATGTTCCCGGTCAATTCCGCCGCGTCAGGGGCTGTCTGCCCGTCTCCGCGCTTCAGTGTGACGCTGAAGTTTTTGGTTTCCGGGGCGGCGCACTGTTCCGCGCACATTTGCCATGTCATGGTGGTGGTGAACGTCGCTTCCGGGGGGGCATCCTTTTCCGGAGTCACCCGGAACGCCATTTTGGCTTTTCCGCTGTATCCGTAAAAATCCACAAGCCCTTTCCCCAGTTCCGGGATTTGCCAGAAGGGGCCTTCCACCCGGAAGCCGGGCACAGGCTGGAGAGCGGCTTCCATGGGAAGGCCCACGGTTCCCGGATTTTTGTAGTAAACGTGCCAGTGGTCCGGCAGCGCCAGCTCCGTCACGATGACGAAGGAGGCTTCTCCATAGGAGGTGACAGTGGCCTTGGAGGAACCGGATGTCTGGGGCGGACCAAAGTTTCCCGCTTCCCCGAAGCTCATGCCTCCGAAGTCCTGGGCCTCCCCTGTGCTGAAACACCCGGCGATCATGCCCAGGCAGCCGACGGCTGCTTTCAAAAAGTTTCTCATAGCAAAGGCGGTTACCATAAAGAACGGGGGGATTCAATGTTTGTGTGTTGCATGGCGGGGAGCCTTGTATAAAATAAGGCCATGGTAAAAACTAAAACGACGTACGAGGGCGGCCTCCATTGTTCCATGGTTCATGAACCTTCCGGGGCCACGCTTTCCACGGATGCCCCCGTGGACAACAACGGCAAGGGCGAGTCCTTTTCCCCCACGGACCTGGTAGGAGCGGCGCTTGCCGGCTGCATGAGCACGATCATGGGTATTGTTGCCGAACGTAAGGGGATTAATCTGGAAGGCATGACGGTGGAAGTGGCCAAACACATGAATGCGGATCCCCGCCGTATCGGCAAGCTGGAAGTCGTCATTACCGTTCCTCTTCCGTCCGATTATCCGGACAGGAAGCTGCTGGAACAGGCTGCTCTGAGCTGCCCGGTCAAGCACAGCCTGCACCCTGATATTGAAATACCCATTACCTGGAAATGGGTTGGCTGACCGCTTCCGTGTTTTCTTGAGACCGCCTGTGAAAACAGGCGGTTTTTTTTGTGATGTTAAAAAATGTTGGAAAAATGCAATAATAGTTGAGTGTACTTGACTTGTGGTTTTCTGTTGTGCATTTTTCCGGGAATGAAAAAGTTGTTCCCTGTCTTGTTGCTGATTCCTGTGACGGTGTGCGGATTGTTGTCCGGGTGCGGCGGAGGTTCGGGAAAATCCGGAGACGACGGGAACACTTCCCTGAGCGGACAGCAGGTAAGCCTGTTTGAGGGAGGAAGCATCTTATTCCAGCTCCAGTTCAGCGGGCAGGACGTAGATGTTATCAGAATGGATACAAGAGCCGTGTACGACGGGGTTTATACGTACCGGTTCAATAGCGGGGAAAATGCCGGCGTATTGAATATTGCTCCGGCAGCCAACAGCAGCTCCGCCTGTACCATGGCGAATGTGAACATTGCCTTTGACGACGCCGGGCGGAATGCGGGCGTCATTACTTCGGGCACCATTACGGAAACCGGTCTTGATTTGGACCCTGCCATTGACGGCGTTCCCCGCTCCATGGCCGGTTGGACATGCCGCGTGCACCGGGATTGATTTTCCGGGCATCAGCTGTCCAGGACAAGGGGGAAGTGCCGGCTGAGCGGATAGTCCGTAACCTGGATCAGTTCCACGCCGTAAAGGCTGGCGATGGCAGGAGCTTCGGATTTGTCATAAGGCTCACAGTAATAAATGGTCTTTACGCCATGGGCGCACAGCGCCTGCATGCATGAGGTACAGGGCATCGTAGTGCATGCCACCACCTTGGCTTCCCCCCTCCGGAACAGGCTGCACAGGTTGATTTCCGCATGCAGCATGTATTTTTGGCGTTCTTCCCGGCTGGCCCAGAAGGTGTCCTGAGCCTTGAATCCGGGATACAGTCCGTTGTAGGCGGTGCCGATGACGCGATTGTCCGCATCCAGGGCGGCGGCTCCCACCTTGCGGTACGGGTCCTCCGACCGCAGGGCTGCCGCGTGCGCCAGCGTCATTACATACTGCGGGATGGGAAGGCGGGTTGACGAGGAGTTATTGTTCATGGTTGGAAGACTGGAGTTCCGCCAGGAAGCCCGACTCGTCCAGGTACAGGTTGGGCGGCAGGGAATAAGGGGTGGAGAGGGTAGCCCCGGCGATGACGTTGGAAAGAGGGGGATTCAGGTAAAAGCCGGGGAGGAGGCGCCCTCTTGTCCTGGCCCGCATGCCGAGCTGCACGGTGCCGTCATCCAGCTTGAAGACGCTTCTCTTCATGGACATGGCCAGGATAATGCCGCGGTCCGTGGCGAAGCAGGGCCTCCAGCCGATGTTGGGGAGAACCAGGTCGCCCGAACCGCTGAAGTCATAAAACGGCGTGCGCGTATTCGGAACCAGGCTGTAGAGCCTGCGGCGCAGGAAATCGGAGCCGGCTATCTGCCTGATGCCTTCCGGCATGCTGTGGTCCCCGTCGCTGATGAGGTAAACGGGAGTGCTGGTGAGGATGGGCCACAGGACGGCGGCCACCGTTTCGTGGACTTCTTCGCGTCCTACGCTGGTGAGCAGCAGTTCCCGGGGCTGGAGGGAGTTCACCCGTTCCAGCTGCTGGGCGTTCATCCAGAAGTCGCACAGGCGGCTTTGGGAGCGGGTGCTGTCCAGCAGGGTGGACAGCCATTTCCTGAGTTCCGGATGTTCTGCTTCCACGGTGTCGTTCATCAGGCATTCCGCTATTTCATACCCGGAGAGCCGCGCGTTTTTAGAGAAGACCAGAGGTTTGTGGGCGATGCGCTCCAGATGGTTCAGGATGGCATCCCTGCCGATGCTGGCTGCAATTTCCAGGCATGTGGAGGATAGCTCCCGCAGCGTGTTGATGACCATGCGGGGATTGACGGCATCAGGCTCAATGGGCTCTCCGATGGCGGCGGTGAAACGGTAGGGAACGCGGAGAGGCGCTTTGGAGAAGAAACGGTTGCCTGAGTAGGAGAAGATGCTGCCCCATAGTTCGTCCATGTAAATGGGCACGATGGGGCAGCGCGATTTTTTCGCCAGCATTTCCAGCCCCCGGCGCGCGGCGCACAGGGTTCCCGTGCGGGTGAGCTGGCCTTCCGGGAAGATGCAGATGACTTCTCCGGCCTTCAGGGCTTGGATGGCCTTGGACAGGGATTCCCGCGGATTACGGGAGGAAATGGGCAGGCAGTTGAAGAGTTCCAGAATCCAGCCGAGCCAGCGGATGGCTACGAATTCCTCCGCCACGATGAACCGGATGGGGCGCGGGCAAATGAGAGAAAGGAACAGCGCATCCCCGTAGGTGACATGGTTGGAGACGATAACGGCCCCGCCGTCTTCCGGAATGCGGTCCTGGTGGATGATGCGGGAGCGGTAGACAATCCTCATGATCCAGAGGCCCATCATGCGGATGAATTCACGGGGAATAAGCCGGAATGCCACAATGGTAATGACGACGCCCAGGGCGGCCAGCACCCAGAATTGGTTCTGGATGGAGAAGATGTTCCTGAGCATGAGCTGGAAGCCGACGGCCACCAGCCCCATCAGGCAGTCCATCAGGTTGCCGGCAGCGATTACGGTGCTGCGGTTGGAGGGGTCGCAATTGTCCTGGAGGTGGGCGTTTAACGGCACCAGGTACGCGGCGGCGAAAGCCCCGGTGATGCCGAACCCGATGTTGCTGGGGAGGGAGCCGGGGGCGAAGAAGGACATGAACATGCACCCGATAGTGAAGCCGATTGCGCCCAGGGGGATGAGCCCCAGTTCAATCTTTTTACGGCAGATGATGGAGGCGATGACGCCGCCTACCACCGTGCCGCCGCTGAGCCATGCCATGAGAATGGCCGCGGACATGCTGAATCCGGTGCCGTCAATGGGGTGTTCCTGGGCGATCTGGAGGGAGATGAGCATCAGGGCTCCGGCCAGGAACCAGAAGTAGGAAACACCGATTTCGCTGAGCCTCAAATCCCGCTGGCTCCAGAGATACTTGAGCTGCACGAAATGTTCGTAAAAGAGCTTCCATTCGAATTTTCTGGTCTGGTTGGCCGGATACCGCGGGAGGTAAAGGGACGCAATGGCTACGGGAACGGCGATGCAGGTGAGGATGAATGTGGGGAAAGCGGCTGCTTCCCAGCCGTCATTGGAGGAGACTTGCAGGATGTCGAACCAGGCGAAGATGCCTATCTGGGCCGCCAGCATGGACAGGATGAGGCTCATTTCCATCAGCCCTGAAGCGTAGCCCAGCTGCCGGGAGCCTACCATGTCCTTGACCACTCCCTTTTTGGCCGGACTCAGGATGGTCGCCTGGACGGAGAAGACGCAGAACCAGAAAACGGCCATTTCAATGTTTTCGTATTTATAGCACAGAAGCATGGCCCCCAGTACCAGAATCTGTAGGAAAGACATGAATTGGATGATGCGGGCCTTGCAGAAGCAGTCCGCCAGCCATCCGACGAAAGGGGAGAACAGAATATAGGGCAGAACAAAGATGCAGGCCAGAATGTACTGGAGGGAGTTGACCCAGGAATCCGGTCCGTATGCGGCGTTGGTGGAAGCCAGCCAGACGCCCAGCGGAATCAGCAGGAACTGGGCGGCTTTTTCATTGAAAGCGTTCTGGGCTTGAATGAGAATCAGGGAATAAAATCCCCTCCATTCCTTTTTTGAGGGCATTTTTTTCTTAGATGTCTGTACGTCATCCATGTGGGGCGGATTGTAGCAGATCATGGGGGGTAGGGAAGGATAATCTGTTCCCGTACAGGCGCGTTCCCGGGAAGAGGGGGAAGCGTTTTTCCGGTTTTTGAAGAGGGCGGGCAGGGGAGGGCCGGAGGCCGGCGCGGCATGTTCGGGAGGGAAGCGTCTCTTCCCGCTGGCGAACGGGATGGAGCTTCGGTTTCTTCCGAATAAGGCTGCGGCAGGAGTACCTGTTGGAGCGCTTGTTGATAAGGAGTGATGGTTGTTCCGTCTTTGTGCCGCTTTCCGGCTATTCGGATGCCTGTCTGCGGTAAAACGGCCGTTTTGCGGCTCTTCTCTTTGTTGAGCCCGTCCAGGGCTGTTCCGGCGCTGCCGGCGGGTAAAAGAAATGCGGCGAGCGCGTTTGTTCGGGCGGCTTTGCCCGCGTGCGGGGACGGAAGCCGAAGATTCCTTGTCATGAAGAGGTTCGGCAAACAGGCTTTATGGTTGACATGAGGTTGCGGGACCGTAGGATGCTGGCAGAAAGCTATCACCCGAAGAGAGATTATATGAATACTTCCCCGACGATAGGCGTGCTGCTGGCCGCAGGTGCAATTCTTCTGCCTTCCTGTGAAACGGAGCGCGTGAATGAACGCCCCATCGGCATTTATCCTACGGAAAATGTCTATCCGTCCGGCGCTATGGGCGCCCAGGGCAATAGCCTGTTGAATGATATTCAGCGTGAAAATTCTCTGGACCCGATGGCCGGGCAGAATTCCGGGTTTAACCCGGATCCCGCCCGGACCAATTCCGGAACCATCAGCAATATGGTGGGCGGGGCCAACAATATCACGCCTCCGGCTCCCGTTGTTCCCAAGCCCGTCGTTCCTAATCCCGTGGGTGACTCCGCCGGTTCCGGCATTGCCGCCCCCAGGCCTGTGGAACCTCCCGCTTCTTCTTCCATCCCGGTGGCGTGGCCTACGGCGGATCCCACGGTGGTGGTCAGCCCGTATGACCGTACCAAGAAGATCAAGATTTTGAACAGGAGCACCAATAAGCCGTATCCCTCCGGGACGGTGTTGCGGGACACCAACTTCCCCAACGAGATCAAGAAGTTCCGCGTGCCCTGATGCGGCCGCCGCAACGAGATCACGCCGCGCCCCTGAACATGCCGATGTTCCGGGGCGCTGATGTATTTCCCTGTAAATCCATGAGAGAATATTCCAGAAAGCAGCTTTTTTTCTCCTCCGTCGCCATTCTCGGCCCCGGCCTTCTGGGCGGGTCCCTGGCGCTGGCTGTCAGGAAGCAGTTGCCGCATGTGCACGTGCGCTTGTGGGGCAGGAGGGAAGAACCGTTGGAATATGCCCGTTCTTCCGGAGCCGCCCATGCCGCTTCCTCCCGGATGGAAGAGGTGGTGGAGGGGGCGGATCTGGTTGTGCTGGCTACCCCGGTTGGCGTGATGCCCCGCCTTGTTTCCGACATGCTTCCTTTATTGAAACCGGGAGTACTGGTAACGGATGTGGGTTCCGTGAAGGGGGGGGTTCACCAGGCCGTGGGCTCCGTGCTGAAGAAAGCCGGCGTGGCGTTTATCGGCTCCCATCCCATGGCCGGTTCCGAAAAGCAGGGTATGGAGCATGCTTCCGGGGACCTCTTCCGGGATGCGACCTGCATCCTGACGAATGACGAGCATGTGCATGAAGATGTGCTGCTGTTGCTCCAGAGGTTCTGGGAGCGTGTGGGCTGCCACTGCATCCGGATGAAAGCGGCGGATCATGATTCTTCCGTGGCACGCATTTCCCACATACCTCATGCTTTGTCTGCCCTGTGCGTCCACAGCGCCCTGGACGGTGGGGATGTGAAGCTGCTGGGGCTGGTATCCGCCGGAGGTTTCCGTGATACTACCCGCGTTTCCATGGGGGAACCGTCCATGTGGGCTGAAATTCTGGAGGAAAATGCTCCTGCTGTTCTGGAGCGTCTGGATGAAGCCCTGTCCCAGCTGGGACAAGTGAGGAATTGGCTGGCTGCAGGGGATAAGGAGGCATTGCGGGAATGGCTGAAGGCCGCGGCGGAGAGCCGGGCGCAGGCATTGGGTTTGTGAAAGGGCGGGGCCGTTCTGCCATCAGATGCGCTTTTGCCGGAAGGAAAAGGAACGGTCTGTTATCAAATTGTTAACAAACGGGAATGGACGGTTCTTTGTTCCGTCCTATACTTGCCCCTATGCGTTTATCCAACATGAATACCCCCCGCCATCGCCGCCAGGGGCGCGGCCTGCACCGTGCTGCCGCCATTGGGAGCCTGCTTGTTCTCGGACAATCTGCCTATGCCGAGACAAAGGCCGCCGCCGCAGAGGAAGGCGTGCAGGAAATGCCGGAACGCGTGATGACCATCCGTTCCAGGTCCCTGCGGGCGGAAACGGTCAGTTCCGCTACTCTTACGAACATGAAGACGGAGGAAGTTCCGCAAACGGTAAACGTCATTACAAGGGACCTGATGGATTCCAAGGGATCCGATTCCCTGGTGGAAGCGTTGCGTATGGATTCCTCCGTCAATACGGGTGGGGACATGCTTTTGTCCCGTACGGCAGATCAGTACACCATCCGCGGCTTTGCCGGCAGTGATGTTCAGATCGGCAACATGCCCCTCCCGCGAGGCATGGGGTATGGCATGGATACGTCCCTGATAGAAAATATTGAGATTGTCAAAGGCCCCATTGGTTCTATTTCCGGCGGTCAGACCAGTACGCTCGGGGCATACGGCGCCGGCGGTTCCATCAACCTGATCCTGAAGGAGCCTGATTTCCTGGAACGGACGGAGTTGACGGCTTACGCCCGCCTTTCCCATCACGGGCAGAAATACCGCGCAACGATTGACGATACCCGGTACAGGGGGGATGAAACGAATGGATTTGCCCTGCGTACGGTGGTAGCCGCCGAGTATGAACGCCCGTTCTGGCTGAGCAACGGAGCCAACGGAGGCCAGAAGTACACGGTGTCCCCCATTTTCCGCTGGCAGCATGATTCCCGCACCAAGACGGTGCTGACGACCAGTTTCCAGTATCAGAATTCTCCGACGACCATGGGCATCCCTGTGCTGGGCGGCCATTTTGTGGGGCCGTATGACGCCTGGTACGGTTCTCCGAGCGGAAGGCTTAATTCCAAATCCCTGCTGGCGATGCTGGATTTCGAACGCAAGCTGGAAAAGATATGGACGATCCGCATTGGCGGCGGTATTGGGTACAGCGATGTGGACTATAATGTCTGGGGCATTTCCTCTTCCGCTGGGAGAGGAACCAGCACGGCGGATTATTACAACCAGATGATTGCTTCCGGAAAGGCCAAATATGAAGCCGCCTGGAGCGACGAGTGGAATATCAACTGGAATTTTTATTCCAACGCACTGGCGGAATTTAAGACCGGGCAGGTGAAGCATGAAGCCCTGATGGGCGTTTCTTACACGGGGAGCAGCACTTATGGAGACGGTTCCAGCCTGGTGACAAACGCCACCGCAAACACGAACGGCTATTTTTCCCTGTACAATCCTCCTCCTTTTTTCCCTGCAGGGCGCGATTATTCCGGCGCCAATGCGACGGATACCGTGGTGCAGAGGGCTGGTTTTCTGCTGCAGGATGTCCTCAGTTATGGACAGTGGCGTTTTCTGGCCGGCGTTCGCGGTGACGCGCATTTCAGCCTGGACAATAATTATGCGTTTGCGTGGAGCCCCCGCTTCGGAATTACCCGCATGTTCGGCGAACGCGTAGCGTTGTTCGCCAACGCAGCCCGTACCTCCGCCCCCAACTTCGGGTATCTGGATGAAAACGGGAAGGAATTGACCGATTCCTGGCGTACGGACCAGATGGAATTCGGGTTCCGGGTCAGCCCGGTTGATAAGGTGTGGTTTTCCGCTTCCTGGTTTGACATCATCCAGAATAATACGCCTGTTGCCATAGACGGATATACCAACCGGTACTATTCGGACGGCTCCAAGAGGGCGGAAGGCGTGGAACTTTCCCTGAACGGGGAAATAACCAAGAATTGGAGTTCCTATCTTTCCTACACCTACACCCGCACCAAGAACCGGACCACCGGGGAAGTGTATCCCACGATTGCTCCGAATGCTCTGGCCCTCTGGCAGAAGTACCGCATTGACGGAGGGTTGCTGAACGGTACGGTGCTGGGCCTGGGCTACCGCTGCAAGGATTCCTATTACGCTACGTTCCGCGCGGTGACGCGCATTTCAGCCTGGACAATAATTATGCGTTTGCGTGGAGCCCCCGCTTCGGAATTACCCGCATGTTCGGCGAACGCGTAGCGTTGTTCGCCAACGCAGCCCGTACCTCCGCCCCCAACTTCGGGTATCTGGATGAAAACGGGAAGGAATTGACCGATTCCTGGCGTACGGACCAGATGGAATTCGGGTTCCGGGTCAGCCCGGTTGATAAGGTGTGGTTTTCCGCTTCCTGGTTTGACATCATCCAGAATAATACGCCTGTTGCCATAGACGGATATACCAACCGGTACTATTCGGACGGCTCCAAGAGGGCGGAAGGCGTGGAACTTTCCCTGAACGGGGAAATAACCAAGAATTGGAGTTCCTATCTTTCCTACACCTACACCCGCACCAAGAACCGGACCACCGGGGAAGTGTATCCCACGATTGCTCCGAATGCTCTGGCCCTCTGGCAGAAGTACCGCATTGACGGAGGGTTGCTGAACGGTACGGTGCTGGGCCTGGGCTACCGCTGCAAGGATTCCTATTACGCTACGTTCCG